>Ga0306869_1000014_pt1 | contig 125810 bp, 120 predicted proteins | sample AntRauTorckE6833_FD_190421 | JGI IMG/M metagenome (GOLD analysis project Ga0306869, IMG submission 190421) | Saline lake microbial communities from Rauer Islands, Antarctica - Metagenome Torckler E6 #833 (v2) (version 2) | ecosystem: Environmental > Aquatic > Non-marine Saline and Alkaline >... | reverse complement strand
ATACTTCATTGCATCTAGTTTAAATTCCTTATCATAATGTTTTGCCATAGAGAGCTCCTTTCTCAATATTATTTTATCATGAACTCTCTATGTTTAATATGTCCGTTATTTATTCTAGCATCAATATGAAAAGAATAAAGTATCTTAATTACTATAAATTTAATACATTGTATTGTATAATTAAAATAACTTTTAAAAATTTGTTAAAAAATAGGTGATCGTCTATGAATAAAATTAAGCAAAAATTTGCTTCAGTGTTGTTATTACTTCTCTTGGTTTTAGGACTAGGAAGTTGTTCTTATTTCATACCTGTTACAAACAACCAAGTATCCCAAGCTACTTATAGCGGAGATTTCTATGACTACGATGAGTTCAGTAGATTACCTATCTATATATCAGATACTTATAGTATTGACGATGTTGATACATATAATGATGTTTTAATCGAAACTAAAGCTCATATCATTAGAGCAAACGTTTCTATAACAACGACCATTACGAAAAACATAAGTTATGATACTAAAAGTGGCTCAGGCTTCATATTTATGGAAGATGAGACACATTACTATGCTGTGACTAACCATCACGTCGTCGATGGTGATGGTAGACCTACTACTTATGAGATTAAAACTTATGAGGACAATGACACCCAAAGTGCTACAGTTATCCTTTCCAGTGAATCTTTAGATCTAGCCGTTATTAAATTCGAAAAGAATAACCGTACTGAAATTGAAATGATTAATATTACTCAAAGACTTGATTATCGTTTCAAAAGTAATGAGTTAGTATTTGCAATTGGCAATCCCTTAAGTTTAACAAATACAGTATCTTTTGGTCGATATGAAGGTATTACTCAAATTGAAAATGTTGACTTTATCGTTATTAGACATAGCGCTGAAATATATAATGGATCGAGCGGTGGTGCCTTAGTTGATGTCGATGGAAACCTAATTGGGGTTAACACCTGGGGGATTGATGATTCTAGTACTTCATTTGCAATTCCAAACTTTGTTGTATATAATTTTTTAATCTCTAACAATATTATTGAATAACAAAAGCAACTCAAATAAGAGTTGCTTTTCTTTTATTCATAATTTTCCTTTAAATAGTGAACAATAAATGGCTTAATGACGTATAAAAATAACACTGACGTATAAACTATTAATAATCCCGCGGCTAAATAATTAAACCATGAGCCCATCATTGAGTAGTTATTTACAACAGATTCAAACAATACACCTGAAAGAAAAGCTGGTGAAATAACTAAAATATAACCAAAATCAGTATCAAAAAAATCAAAAGAATACAATACTGGTATTACAGAAAAGACAATTAGATATACTACATATGATAACGACAATATATAAGCCGTTTTTGAAATGATTGCCAGGGTTAATCCAATTATAATATGTGTCATCGTAGCCAATAAATAAATAATGATGAATAATAAGATATTAAAGGTATAATTTAAAGCAAATATCATAACTAAGATAAAAAATATCATTGGTATTAATTGGATTATTGTTGCTGATAAGATCTTACCAATGGCATATAGCCCAGGAAGATGTTTATCATCTAAAACATTTGGTAATACTGTTTTTTGTTGTGCTTCTATAAATAAGCTAACTGAAAAGGTAATAACTGGCAAAACAAAAACAGATAAGTAAACATATATAATAGGCGGCATAATGCTTGTTAAACCCATTAACAAACCAAAAAACAAAGTTAAAATCAACATGATTTCAATAAAATGATAATCTTTATAGTTTATAAAATCATTCTTAACCGTATCAATTATTTTTTTCATTAATCCTCCACGACCTCTCTTAAATCATTTAAGTGTAATTCATGGGTGCTTTCTAATTTTATTATCTTAATATCATTATCTTTATAAAACCTTAGGAACGACTGAAATGAATTATAATAGACATGATAATAGTGGTCGTCTATAGTATAATGACAATGAATTTTCAAGTAATACTTATCTTTAAAACGGTCTATATGCAACTTCCTTAAGCCATTATACTCATCATAATAATAGAAATATGAAATATTGTTATTGTTTAATATCACAGATTGATCCATAAAAATGATTTTTGATAACTTACCATTGAGTGGCATAATATAATTTAAAAGTATATCTCTTTGCTCTTCATTTAAGAATTTCAAAGACTGATTAATAAGAATGTACTCTCTTAAATCTAAAATCGAGTATACTAATCCTAAAGTAATATTAGTTAAAACTTTATCTTTTACAATTTTCATATACGTTTCAGAATTTAATAAGTTCTCAATAGCCAAGTGATTAAAAATCGGCTTATGTTTATATCGGTTTAAAATTGATTTAATATTCAAACTAAATCTAAAGACTTTAAATTTTAGTTTGTTCTTTAATACCTTAATGTTTTGTGAAACCTTTAGAATATCAAACCATCTTTTATCAAAATCGATATATTTTTCTTCCAAAACCACATAATTAACACTCTCATCTATACTTTCTTCAACCAAGAAAGATATGTCTTGGCTATCTGTTGACTCTTCTGTTGTTACTTCATGTGAATCACCTATGACTTGATTAACGATTGACTCAATTGAAATTTTACTATTGGTAATGTTTTCAACAGGAAGATTCTTATACAATGATTCTACTATAATTAACTGTGAATCATTAAATTCATTCATTTTTTTTAGTCTCATCTTAAATCTTTCATATAGTGAACTAACCGATTGGCTTAATGTATTATTAATAAATTCCTCTTCTTCATTATACAATAACCTAATAATATTGTAATATCTTTTGTCAAAATGATATAAATCTATTAAATTTTGAAAAAGAGACATAAGAACTTGTTTTGGGTTTTGGTTATTTAACAAGGAAAATCCAGACTTTTTGAACAAATCAACTTGTTGAACAAGTACATAATCTAATAAAGAAATATATAACTCGTTTTTATCTTTAAATCTATAATAAAAACTTCCCTTATTGTATTGACTGCGTTTAATAATTTCATTTACAGAAGCCATATCATAAGGTTTTGAACTGAACTCATTAATCGATTCATCAAACAACTCTTTATTCTCTGTCAGTAACTGTGTTTTATCTTTATTCATCGCAAACCCCCAACTTATAAGTTTAGACTTATAAGTTTATTATATAATAATTATTAAAAAAGTAAAGCAGATTCTCAATATATATAATAAAAGCACCTCGAATGAGGTGCTTTTAAACTTATTCACTATTTTTCTTTCATATTAAATCGAATAATGAAGAATTGTTTTAATTGTTTCCTATCTTCATCCGTCTCAAAACCTTTAAAATCAATAATGTATGATTTTCTGTGTGAAGATTGAAGTAAAAAGAATTCTTGTCCTTCTTTTGCTGATTTAATATGATCGTAATTTACTTCATATGTCTTAGCTTTATTCGTTACTCTAAATTTATCATTCAAAAATATGTAAGTTTGTTTAACAGGATTATCTACAAGTGGTGATTTAGCTAACATCCGTTTAACAGTAAACTTCTGCAATAGAATCGTTAGTAAATAATAAGCTATCATTAATCCAACTAATAAAGCAGCGTAACCATAGTTTTCTTCAATTAACATGTAGATAATAAAACCTAATGAAACCAAACCTATAATTATAAAGTTCTTTTTCATATAAGACTTTGAATAGTATCTATTATACTTAACTATTAAATCTTTATTATATACAGTGTTATTTTTAATATTTATATCCATTTAAATCCTCCTTATAATATTCCAAAAAGAACATATCCTAAAATCCCAGATAAAACTACAATGAAAATAGGATGCATTCTCTCTTTTACTTTTGTTAAACTGAACACTATTGCAAAAATCACAATTGTTTTCCAGTCAAAAATAATTTCTCTAAATAGGGTTATTTCTTTTATCTTAAATACACTAGAGATAAGAAAATCAATACCTACAGAAAATATAACACCTACAACAATAGGTTTTACACCATTCAGAAAACCTATTACATACTTATTATCAGCAAACTTAGTAAAAGCTTTTGCTATAAATGAAATGATGATGAATGAAGGAATTATAACACCTAAAGTAGAAAACATAGCACCAAAAACTCCGTATTGTTCATAACCAATAAAAGTTGATATATTAACTGCAAAAACACCTGGTGTTGATTCTGAGATTGCAATAAAATCAATTAATACTTCTTTTGTTTGCCATCCTTTACTAACAACTTCATCTGTTATAAGTGGTATCATGGCATATCCACCGCCAAAGGTAAGTGCACCAATTTTGAAAAAAGTAATAAATAGTTCGAGAAGTTTAATCAACATTTTCATCACCTCGAACTTTTACAATTTGTGTAATGATACCAATAGCGCCCCCGATTATAATTACATAAACAACTGATAATAAATCGAATAATAATAATCCAAAGCCCAATGATATAAGCGCATATGATAGATACGACTTATCAAGTTTTTTATACATCCTAATTGCTGCATTCAAAACTAGGATAGATACACCAATTCTAATACCCTGAAACGCATATTCTACATGAACATTATTTTTATATTGCATAAAGAAGGCTGCAATTAAAATAATAATGATAAAAGATGGTAAAGATACTCCCAGATTAGCTGCTAGACTTCCTCTTACGCCTTTTACTTTCTGTCCAATATAAGTTGCTGAGTTAATTGCTATAGGACCTGGTGTTGATTCAGCAATAGCAATAATATCCATAAATTCTTGTTCTGTAATCCACTTATACTTATCAACAGCAAACTTGTGAATGAATGGGATCATTGCATATCCACCACCAAAGGTGAACAACCCTATTTTGAAAAAGGTCCAAAATAATTTAAAATACATATTGTCTCCTAATTTCTGTCAAATTTGTTTTTATATTTATCCAATTCCTCATCAATCAATTTATGAGCCATATTACTAACAGTTATAGTATCTAAGTCTTTGATCTCTTCATACTTGATTAAAGGCAGAATTGACATATATACTTTTACTTTTTTTAATCTAAAAAAATTCTTATTTATTTCATGAAAATCAAATAAAGTCACCAAACTAATATCAGCTTTTGCCTTTTGTGCGACTTTAAAAGCACCAGGTTTAAAGTCTTGTAAGTTATTAGAGTATGATCTTTTTCCCTCAGGAAAAATACCCATTGGTTGACCATTCTTTACAACATTTATAGTTTCTAAAATAGCCTCTAGAGACTTTCTATCGGCTAATCTACCTATTGGAATACAACCAATGCCAGTTAATAAATTTTTTAAAATCGGATATTTAAACAAAGGCTCTTTCGAAACAAAACTTAAGCTAGTATAGTTATACAATTCCTTAATATAGAAAGGGTCATTATATTCTATATGATTAGAATACATTACAAACCGATTATTTTTCGGAAGATTTTCTTTCCCTTTAACAATAAGTTTTACTCTTAATAAACTAAAAAAGAAATAATGAGAAAATGACATCAAAAGTTGGTGTTTCCATAAAGCATCTTTTCTTGCTTTTTGAGTAAACATTATCACTAAAATAAATATGAAAATAATTAACAATATATATAAAATATTAATAGATAAATAAAAAGCTACTATCTTAAGAACATCAAGATAAGTATTAAAATCTATTAAATAAACACCGTAAACTATAGTCAATACTAGTGTTACTAATATTTGGAGTTTAGCTATCATGATTACTTCCTCTCATATAATACATATATCAAGTCATTTGTTTCGTGAATGATTTTTTGATTAAATAGTGAAAAATCAATATTCATATAAGTATCTCCATCATATAAATGTTTAATATGTGTGACATACATTCTATCAGCATATTTAAAAGCTTGATTGAATATTTGTTTTCCACCAATGATAAATATTTCTTCATCATATGTTTTATTTAAGAAGTTATCTAAATCACGAACAACTTCTACACCTACATATGAGAAGTCACTTCTTGTTGCAACAATACTTTGTCTATTTGGTAAAGGTTTTTTTAATCGAGAAAGAATAGACTCAAATGTTTTCCTTCCCATTAAGACTTTCTTATGTAAAGTCCGTTCTTTAAAAAATTTTAAGTCTTCGGGATAATACCAAGGTAAATCATTGTTCTTACCAATCAATCCATGAACATCCATGGCCAATATTAATGTAAACATTATACAGCCACCTTAGCTTTAATATGTGGATGATGCTTATAATTTACAACTTCAAAATCCTCATATTTAAAGTCTTCAATTGAAGTATGCTCACCTTTTATGATTAACTTTGGTAAATCATAGGGTTCTCTTTTAAGTTGTTTGTTGACTTGTTCTAAGTGGTTTTGATAGATATGAGTATCACCTAATGTGTGAACAAACTCATGAGCAACATAACCAGTGACTTTAGCCACCATTTGTAATAATAATGAGTATGAAGCTATATTAAACGGAACTCCTAAGAATACATCAGCGCTTCTTTGGTATAATTGTAAGGATAACTTGTTATCAGCAACATAAAACTGGTACATCATATGGCAAGGTGGTAAAGCCATGTCTTTAATTTCACCTGGATTCCAACTTACAACTAAATGTCTTCTTGAGTTTGGATTATTTTTAAGACTTACAATGACATTTTTTAACTGATCAACACCACTGAAATCTCTCCATTGTTTTCCATAAACAGGACCTAAATCTCCATATTTTTTCGCAAAATCATCATCGGATGCTATCATTTCAATAAACTCTTTCATTGTTTCACCACGATAATCATCTGATTTCTTAAATATTTCATATGGCCATTCATTCCAAATACGCACACCATTTTTAACAAGATACTGTATATTCGTATCACCTTTAATAAACCATAACAATTCATGTAGAACTGATTTAAAATGAACATTTTTGGTTGTTATTAAAGGAAAACCTTTTTGTAAATCAAATCTCATTTGATAACCAAAAGTAGAAATAATTCCTGTATTGGTCCTATCTTCCTTTTTGATTCCATTTTTCAAAACATGGTTCATTAAGTTTAAATATTCTCTCATAATTAGTTGTTATCCTAAGACAACTTCCTCCTTATTCAATCTCTTCAGTTATTATAACATGTATTTATATTATTCCTCAACTTTTTGCGAAAAAAAAACAGCCTTTGGCTGTTTATAAAAATCACTCTTCTTTAGTCTTAGGTTTGTTTATAAAAGTAATTTTTTCGACGATAATTTCAGGATAAGAGAATATCTTTTTTTCCTCTTGAATAAAATGTGTTTGTTGAATTCTCGCTTTAACACCAACTGTATGACCCTTTCTACAATAATTTACAGTTGCTTCTGCAATACCGCTCCATAAAACACATTTAAAAAAATCAGTTTCATATTGATTAGATTCACCACTCTTAAAACTTCTCTTTACCGCTAATGTGATAGTTGAAACTTTTGTACCGTTTTCTAAAACAGTTAATTCAGGATCTTCAACAATTCTTCCTACTAAAATTAATTGATTCATATATACCTCCTGAAAAAAGTATATCAACCTACCTAGTATTTACCTAAGTCAATAAAGTATTTATATTTTATGAACTTTTCAATAAATAACCTCTACTTGAATAAAATAAAAGAAAAACTACGGTTAAATAGTTTTTCTGGTTATTTTTTATAAAATTTATATCATTATTGCAATTTAAAATTTAAATTCTACGTCTTCTCTTTTTTTCTCTTCAGCTTCAAAATATGGTTTCTTATCCATATTAATTTGGCCAGCAACAATACTTTGTGGGAATGTAACAATAATATGATTAATTTTCGTTACATTTGCATTGTACAAACGTCTAGCTGCTTGTAAATGTTCTTCAGCATTTCGTACAGACGCTTGAAGATCTAAGAACACTGTATTAGCTTTTAAGTCAGGATATCTTTCCACAACAACATTTATTCCTGTAGCTACTTTATTTAATTGTTCTTGGAACTCTGCTTTTTCTTCTAGAGATGCATTATTAGGAATACCATTTCTCCATTTAACTACTTTTTCTAAAGTTTCTGCCTCATGTTTGGCATATCCTTTAGTTGTTTCAAGCATTTTTGATAACATATCAAAACGTTTTGTTAATGCCACATCAATACCTGATTCTGCTTCATCAACTTTTAACTCAAGTTGTCTTAATTTATTCATTACACCTATATACCAAAGTACAATGATTAATAAGACAGCACCAACGATGATCAAGGCTATAACGCCTCCACTAATTTGATTAAATAACATAATTAAACCTCTCTTTTCTTAAATAAACTATTATTAAGTTTTAAAGTATGTATAACATCTTTAATAACTAATAAATCTCTTCTAAATGACTCAATCATTTCATTTGAAACTTTACTAAATAACTTTAATTCAAATGTATTCTTATTATTATTAATTGCTAAGTATAATTGTTGATCTAAAAAGGAAAAACTAATACTACCAGGATGTCTTTTCTCTAAAGCAAATATAGCTTCCATAATATCTGGCGTAAGTATGTAAAAAGCTGTATGTTCCTCTTCAGCATAAATTCTAAACTTTTTATTAAAATCGATTGATTCTAACTCAACTTTTTTATATCTTCTTCTTGAGTGAGGTGAACCAGTCTCTAAAACTTGTAAACTTCCTGCCAGTTCTTTATGAAAATCAAATTTAAATACCCTACCTACAAAATAAGGCACATAATATGTTTGCGTTCCGTTTTTTGTATGTCTAACTCTTCTTTCTTCCATACGTACATCACTTGATATAAAATCGATATCATCAATCTTACCTTCTAAATAGTCTTCACAGTAATATCGATCAGCCTTCTTTAAAAATTCACCTGAATAAACAACTTGTTTATCGAGACCATCTTTAGGTCTATATTCTATTCCAGGAATTAGCTCATTGAACAAATTTGATAAAAAAGTCTCTTTAAATTCTTTTTTTACTTTGGCAAACCCAGAAGCACCAACAGCGATGAAAATAATTCCTATGAATAATATTATACCAGGAATAATAAATAGATTCTCATTGTTGGTTTGAGAATATATTAAGGCCATGACACCTAAACCTAGTAGAACAATCAATCCTGCATATATTATTTTCTTTTCAGCTTTCTTTTTCTTTTCATTAAATGAATCTATCTTTTTTTGTTTCTTTTCCACAGTAACCTCCTAATAGTTTTCTTTATCAGCAAAGGCAACACAAGCCCTTAAGGCTCTTTGCCAATTTCTATACAAATTATCTCTTTCCTTGTCTTTCATTGTAGGTTTAAAAGATTCATCCAATTTCCACATATCAATTAAATCATCTTTTTTCCATAATTTTATACCAATTCCTGCTAAATAACAAGCCCCAAGTGCAGTTGTTTCAAATATTTTTGGCCTTCTAATGACATTATTAAGTATATCAGATTGAAATTGCATTAAGAAATTATTCTTACTAGCACCACCATCAACCTTTAGTACTTTTAAATCAATACCTGTTTCTTCTTCCATTAAATTGATAACATCTTTTGTCTGATATGCGATGGCTTCTAAAGTCGCTCTAGCAATATGATTTTTCGTTACCCCTCTTGTTATACCAAAAAAACTTCCTCTTGCTTCTTCAATCCAATAAGGTGTACCTAAACCAACAAATGCAGGTACAAAATATACCCCGAGATTAGATTTTGTTTGTTTTGCTAACGCTTCGGTTTCTTCTGCTGAATCAATGATGCGTAATCCATCTCTAAGCCATTGAACAGCACTTCCAGCAACAAATATAGAACCTTCTATTGCATATTCAATTTTATCATCAATACCCCATGCAATTGTTGTTAATAATCCCTTTTCCGAATGTTTTGGAATATCTCCCGTATTCATTAACAAAAAGCAGCCTGTACCATATGTGTTTTTAGCGTCACCTTTATGAAAACATGTTTGTCCAAATAAAGCAGCTTGTTGATCACCTGCAATACCAGATATTGGTATCTTAGCACCTAAGACTTCTTTGGCAGCATAAGCATTAATACCTGATGATGAGACTACTTTAGGTAGTATTGACTTAGGAATTTCTAATATCTCTAATAACTCATCATCCCAAGATAAATCATGGATGTTATAAATTAAAGTTCTTGATGCATTTGAATAATCTGTAATATGCTTTTCGCCATTAGATAGTTTGTAAACCAACCAACTATCTATGGTCCCAAACGCTAGATTATCATTATCAGCTAAATCTTTAGCCTCTTTAATATTTTCAAAATACCATCTAATTTTAGTTCCAGAGAAATATGGATTAATAATTAAACCTGTTTTTTCTTTAAACAAATCATGGTAACCTTTATCAATCAAACGGTCAGATATCTCTTGTGTTTGTGATGATTGCCATACAATTGCTTTATAAATAGGCTCACCAGTCCTTTTATTCCACATGACAGTCGTTTCTCTTTGATTGGTAATACCAATAGCGGAAATGTCCTCAGGCTTTAAATCAGCTTGTTTTAAGGCTTTATTGAAACAATACAATACCGAATCCCAGATTTCATTTGCATCATGTAAAACATATCCAGGCTTAGGAAAATACTGTTTAAACTCTTTTGAATGTGATGATACAATTAAACCTTGTTCATTAAATATAATGACTCTAGATGAAGTTGTACCCTGATCAATTGCTGCAATATAATGTTTTCCCATTGGAACCTCCTGATTAATTATATCAAAACATATTATAAAAATAAATAAAGAATGTTATAATTAAATTAAAAGGGGGATTCAATGAAACAATTTATCTTAAATGATGCTCATAATAATGATATTCATACATATGTATATGAACCAAAAGAAAAACCAATTGGTGTATTACAAATTGTTCATGGTGCAAGTGAACATTTTGCAAGATATGGTCTATTTGCTGAATATATGACTAAACGTGGTTATGTCGTTGTTGGTCACGATATTCTTGGTCACGGATTATCAACAAAAACCTTAAATTATGTTCACTTTGCTGATGGAAACGGTGATAAAATTGCTTTTAATTCCCTTTTTCTAGTTAAAGACTGGATATTTAAGAATTATCCAAATTTGCCTGTATTTATATTAGGTCATTCAATGGGATCCTTCTTAGCTAGAAAAATGGTTCTAGAATTTCCGAAAACATATGAAAAAGCAATATTTTCAGGAACAGCTTACCCGCCAAAACTTCTTCTTAACTTTGGGATGTTTTTAACATCAACTATAAAAGCGTTTAAAGGGCCTAAGTATGTTTCTAAATTAGTACAAGATATTAGTATTGACGCCAATCAAAAGAAAATGCGTAAGGATGGAATAATCTCTGGGATTAATGAGGAATGGTTAACCAGAGATAAAGAAATACAAGATTACTATAAACACTCACCCATGTGTGGTCAGCCTTTTACTGTTCAAGCAAATCACGATATGTTTGTTTGGATTAAAGAAGCTAATAACATAAAAAAATTAAAAAAAGGTAACCACCATCAACCAATTTTATTTATTTCTGGTAGTCATGATCCGCTTTCAAACTATGGAAGTCAAATTCATACATTAGTGAAAAAAATGAGAAAAATAGGTTATGATCAAATCGGCATGAAAATATATCCTGAAGCTAGACATGAAGTTTTGAATGAATTAAATAGAAAAAATGTCTACAAGGATATTCTTAATTTCATAGAAAAATAAAGTCGCTAATTTTAGCGACTTTATTTTATTTATTCATTAATTAGTAACATATTTACTATATAATTCCATTAAGAATTTCTCCATTGGTTTATATAACCACATTACTGTTAAAAAGTTTGCTATTCCCATTATAATTTGCCAAGGGATATCAGCTAATAAATACAACAATATATCTATTTCTATTAACCAGGCCTGAAATGGTACGAACATTAATCCATATATATGTCCAAAGAAGTATGCTGATAATGCAAATATAAATATTGAATCTGTATTTTTTCTTATTATAGAAAATATTGTTGCAATTAATAACCAAGCTAGAGCCATTGGTATCCATATATTAAGCATTCCCAATGAACCAAACAACAAATTATCAATAAAAACATGAACAATGATAATCATATATGTCTTCTTTAAACCAAAAACACTTGTGTAAACCAATATTAGGAATGTTGTAAGTTGAATATTTGGAATGAAAGAAAACATCAATTCTTGGACAAAAAGGATACTTGTTGCTAAAGCAAGTAAAGTTATTTCTTTAACATGTTTATTCATTTAGGACCGACTTTCTTAAAGTGATACGATCACCATCGGATAAATCGATTAATGAAACCCCTTTTGTTGATAAAACATCGTTAACATAGACACTTAAGACTGTATTGTACCAATCAGAATCTACTTCTTCAATGCCTAAAATAATACGGCCATATAAGAATCTATAAGAACAGCTGTCATCTGGTTGGTAATTATTGTCAGCACAAACTATATCGTAGTTTCTATTAAGTAAGGTAAATAGATTGTCCTCTTCATAAAAAGACAATGATTCATCAATCACCAAAGATTGGTTCTCATCATATAACTTAAAATATATTTCACCATATGGAGTTTCATCAGTATTAACATCATCATTAGAATGATCAGAAATATAGTATATGGTTATAGCTAATATAACAACCAAAATCAGAGATATGATTATTTTTATATTATTTTTAATAATCATATTATAACCCCTATTCTACAATAACGTTTTCTAAAGTTTCTCCATTAATATTTTGTTCATATAAAGTAATTTGTGGTATTTGACTAGGCTCATTTATTTGGTAAATAAAGCGACCTATATAAGTATTATTTTCGACAAGGTCATAACCATTAGGTATTGTATAGAATATATAATCTGTTGTACTTGTGTATGACATATTTCCAGAGATATTTGTACTTGATAGTCCATTTATATCTTCAGCAAAAATTTCTATACCAAATTCTGAACTTTCTTCTACAAAAGTAACTTTAAATTGTAAAATAAACACTTCACCAATTTCTAAATCATATAATTCAGTAAAATCTGTAATAACATCAAGTTCAACTGATGATGGGTTAAAGACGACAGTCTCATTACTCGCTTCTACATCTACCATACCTGTTAAATCATATATAAAGCCAACCACTAAATCAGTAAAAACCAATGTGTCTGGTAAATTGACTATTTCAACAATAAATACTTGATTATTATTTTGGAAAATTATTTCGTCCGTACCAATTTCGATAATTTCAGCATTAACACTCACTTCCCATGTTGATATTTCCTCAGTAAAGATAAATACATCACCATCTTGATATTCAATTGTATCTAGTCCTGCAGAAGCAAAATCGTTATTCACTGTAAAGCTTAACCAATGGAAATCATCTTGTTGCAAATCACCAATACGAGTAATCATTGGCCCGTATGCAGTTGTTATGTAATCTAATTCAATATCAGATTCATCGATAAGTTCTAAGGCTGACTTATCTATTTCTGCATCATAGAATATATGATGGGTCTCATCAGCTATAATAATACTTATATATTCAAAGTCAGGTACAATCTCACTGACTTCAAACTCAACAACATTTTCATTAACTGTTGTTACATGACCCGTTATAGTGTATTGTGAACCAACAAATAATCTTTCGACACCTAAACTTGTCTTATCAACCAATACATCATAACCATCAACATTAAAAATTAAAGAAGTTTCATTTATATCATTAAGTTGAATGGAATAAAATTCTTGGTCCCATGTTGATATGTTTTCAAAAAATTCAAAAACATCTCCATCTTGGTAATCAATTTGATCCAATCCCACAGATGCCATTTCATTATTTTTTGAAAAACTAATCCAATGAAAAGCATCTTGGGAATAATCACCAATTTCAGTAATCATCGGACCATAATCAGTGTCATCATATTCTAAATGAATTTCTGAATCTTGAATTAATTCAAATAAAGAATCCTCTGTGTCATTAAAACCCAATGAATGGGAACCATCGCCTATAACAATTGATAGATAATTGTCATAAACCTCTTCTGTGGTTTCTTGTTCAGTGACTTCACCATTACAACCAACCAATGCAAACATAAATAAAAACATCATTAAAAATACTTTTTTCATACTTCCTCCTCAGTAAAGTGTATTTTTTGAATTGCTTTCCCCGAAAAATAAAAAAATGACCTATCCCTAGGTCAAAAAAAGTAAAAACTTCTTTCTCATTACCCAGGAGAAAACATTTGATTTACAGGTAGGTCTACCGGCTAAACTTCATCCTACTTTGCACCTTCCCGCTAAAGAGCAGTGGTTTTTTGCATTTCGTCAGTATTACGGTTGCTGGGACAGCTTAAGCTTATACTTAATTCCCTGTTATGTATTGCTACACCTATAAACACTTATTCAATTAATTTAATTATAGTCAAATAAACAAATAAAGTCAACGGTTAACTTAAAGATTTTTCTTATCTTGGAAAGACTTGATTGATAAATAATTTTTCTCACCAATAATAATGTGATCTAATAGGTAGATTTGTAACATCATTCCCGCCTTTTCTATTGCTTTTGTTAATTCTATATCTTGTTTTGATGGATAAGGATCCCCTGAAGGATGATTATGAACCAATATGATTTGATAAGCAGAATATTTAACAGCATATTTAAATATCTCTCTAGGATGGACCAAACTTTGGTTTAAACTGCCTCTAAAGATTTCCTTCTTTGCGATTAAGTTTGTCTTTAGATCTAAATACAAAACAATTAATACTTCTTGTTTTAAATCTTTTAATTCAAAATGTAATAAATCAAACACAACTTTAGGAGAAGAAAGTTGAATTTTTTCTTGCTTATTCTCTAATACTCTTTTTCCAAGTTCAAGTGCAGCTAGAATTGTTATTGCTTTGGTTTTTCCTATACCGCGTATTTTAACTAATTCATCAATAGTTTGGTTTCTTAATTCATTTAATTCTTGTAATGAATTAACTACCCTCTTAGCAACCTCGATTACAGAATCATTTTTTGTTCCTACTCTTAATAAAATTGCCATAAGTTCATATGTATTTAAACTTTCAGCACCAAATGACATTAATCTTTCTCTTGGTCTTTCGTATTTTGGCATATCTTTAATCATATACATTTATATCACCCGATGAAATAATACATCGGGTGATAATTTATTCTTTATTTTACTAATAATTTTCTTATCTCTGATATAAAGTATAAAGACCCTGTAATTAATAATACATCATCTTTATTAAGATTTTTGATCATTTTATAAAAGATTTCTTTATAATCATGATGAAAAGATTTTTTATAATGTGTAGATTCAAAGAAAAGTTCTTCTGCGTCTGCTCTTCTTACATATTCAAATTCAGTAAAATATAGTTCATCACAAAAATTGTCCAACTCTTCAATCATTTTTTTGTGTTGCTTGTCTTTCATAACAGAAAACAAACATTTAATATTCTTGCCTTTAAACACAGTTTTCACTGATTCTTTTAAGGCTTGAATGCCCCCAATATTATGAGCTCCATCAATAACAATTTGGTGATCGAATATTTCGAAGCGACCTGGCCAATAAGTGTTTAAAAGACCATTTTTGATATTATCTTCATCTACATCAATATTATTTATTAATCTTAAGAGACGAATAACTTCAGTCGCTAATACAGCATTTTTAATTTGGTGATGTCCTGTTAAATTTAAAGTATAATCATTTTCTTGATATTTAAAGGTCGTTATTTCACCAATTTCAACATTTTCTATTAAATCAAAATTCACTATTTTTACACGCGAATGCTTTTTAGCTGTCACTTCATAAACTAAAGGAAATAGATGTGTATCTTCTATTGATGTAATTAAAGGTACATTTTCTTTGACAATCCCTAATTTATTTAATGCTATTGATTCAAGAGTATTACCTAACTGTTTCATATGATCATAGGAAACATTAGTAATCACAGAAATTTCAGGGATTATCACATTAGTTGCATCTAATAAACCACCAAGTCCAACCTCTATGATTGCATAATCGACATTTTGGTCTCTAAAATGGAGAAAAGAAATCACAGTTAATACTTCAAAAAAGGTAATAATATTATCGGGATCTTCTTCAATTAATTTATCTGAAACCTCATGTAGTATATTTGTGTATTTTACCAAATCATCATCACTTATGTTCTGATGATTTATTTTTATGCGTTCATTAAATTCAACAACATAAGGTGATGTATAGAGTCCAACATTAAAACCAGCATCCACTAAGATGTTTTTTAAAAAACTGGAGGTCGAACCTTTTCCATTTGTACCAGCAACATGAATTGACTTAAAATCTAGCTGTGGATTACCAAGAATTTCTAAAGCTTTAGAAATTCTTGACAAATCCATTCTAGAACCAAATCTCTTAATATTTTCTATCCAATTTTGTGCTTCTTCTTTAGTATTAAACATTTTACTTCTTTAACTCCATTAATCTATTTTGAGCTTCTTGATAACGCTCAGTATAGTCAACTAGTTTTTGCTTTTCTTCATTTACCTTTTGTTCTGGCGCTTTGTTAATAAAGTTTTCATTATTCAACATACCTTTACAACGTTTAATTTCTTTGTCTAAGCTTAATATTTCATCTTCAATTCTCTTAATTTCATCGTCAATATTAACAAGTGAACCTAAAGGAATATTAATTTGTATATCTGCTAAAATAACCGAAACAGTTTGTTTTAGATCTGTCTGCTCTTCATTGATGTATAGGTTGTCTGGATTTAAAAACTTATTAATATATACTTTGTTTTCTTCTATAAATAGTTTATTTTCTTCATTTGTTTTAATATATAAATCAATAGGTTTTGACCATGATACATGGTAATCATTACGTATACTTCTAATCTTTTTGATGATTTCGAAGAACCATTCTCTATTTAACGTTTCTTTAAACATTAGATTTCCATTTGCTTTTGGCCAAGTAGCAACCATAATCGATACTTCCTCATGTGGTAATTGTTGGAAAATTTCTTCCGTAACAAATGGCATGAATGGATGTAATAGTTTAACAACTTTATCAAGTACATAAATTAATACTTTTTTAGTTGATATATCATCTGACAACTTACTCATTTCTACATACCAAGACGCAAAATCATGCCATGTGAAATTGTAAATTAAACGAGCTGCTTCATTAAACTCGTATCTCTCAAAGAAATTTTCACTGTTTTGAATTAATAAATTCAATTTTGTTAAAATCCATTGGTCTGCGAAATTTAATGAATCTGTATCTATTGATAAGTCTTGATCCATGATGTCTTCTGTATTCATTATAACATAACGACTGATGTTCCATATCTTGTTAATGTAATTCCAACTAGACTCAACCTTTTCTTCTTCGTATCTTAAATCTAATCCTGGTGCTGAATTTGTTGTAATAAAATATCTTAAAGCATCAATCCCATATTCATTAACAACGTCAATAGGATCCACACCATTCCCTAAAGATTTTGACATTTTTCTACCTTGTTCATCACGAATTAGACCATGTAACAAACATTGTTTAAATGGTGACTCTCCAGTAAATTCAACGGCTTGAAAAATCATTCTTGATACCCAAAAGAAAATTATATCATAACCTGTAACCATTAAATCGTTTGGATAATAGCGTTTTAGGTCTTCAGTAGTGTCGGGCCAACCTAATGTAGAAAAAGGCCATAAAGCAGAAGAAAACCAGGTATCTAAGACATCTTTGTCTTGTTCCCATCCATCTTCTTTAGGTGCTTCATCTCCAACGTATATTTTATCACCTTTATACCAAACAGGAATTCTATGTCCCCACCATAATTGTCTAGAGATACACCAATCTTCAATACCTTCCATCCAATTAATAAAAATCTTTTTAAAACGCTCTGGAATGAATTCAACAGTGCTTTTATCTAAGGCATTATTTGCTAAAACATCCATCTTAACAAACCATTGTTTTGATAATCTTGGTTCAACAATAACATCGGTTCTTTCTGAATGGCCAACATTATGAGTGATTGGTTCAACCTTAGTTATAATTTTTTTATCTTTCATTTCATTAACCAATGCTTTACGGCACTCAAAACGATTCAAACCCTCATACTTATAAGCCAGTTGATTCATTGTTCCATCTGCATTCATACATAAAGGCATATCTAAAGAATGTCTTTTACCGACTTCAAAGTCATTAGGATCATGTGCAGGTGTTACTTTAACAATTCCTGTACCAAATTCAGTATCAACATATGGATCTGTAATAATCTTGATTTTGGTTTCAGTTGTCGGTATATACGCTTCTTTACCGTGTAAATCAAAAAATCGTTCATCGTCTGGGTGAACCATTAAAGCAGTATCTCCATACATCGTTTCAGGCCTAGTTGTTGCAATTTCAACAAAACGATCTTCAGCAACTATTTTATATTTAATATAATATAAAGCACCTTGTACTTCTTTATGTTCTATTTCAATGTTAGATAGAGCTGTTTTTGCTTCAACATCCCAATGAATAATCCGCTCACCTTGATAAATAAGTCCTTTATTGTATAAATCAATAAAGACCTTATTAACCGCTTTTGATAAACCTTCATCAAGGGTAAATCTTTCGCGATCATAATCAAGAGAAAGCCCCATGATTTTCCATTGTTCTCTAATGTATTCAGAATATTCTTCCTTCCATTTCCATGCATGTTCTAAATACTTTTCCCTACCTAAATCGTAACGATTAATACCTGCTTCTCTTAGTTTTTGATCAACCTTTGCTTGAGTCGCAATTCCAGCATGGTCCATGCCTGGTAAATATAGAGCATCATACCCTTCCATTCTTTTCTTGCGAATTACCATGTCCTGTAAAGTGTTATCCCACGTATGACCTAAGTGTAATTTTCCAGTTACATTAGGTGGTGGAATCACAATCGTAAACGGTTTTTTCGATAAATCTCCACTAGAGAATAATTTATTCTCAAGCCAGAAATCATATTTTCCTTTTTCAACTAATTTTGGGTTGTATAATTTATCCATGATATCTTTTCCCTTCTATCATTTGAAACTTATCATGATAATAAGCTTCAATTATTTGTAATGTATCCATTGAATGTATCAATGGCAAATTTGTATAATCAAAATATTTTAATTCTAATGATTCGTGATCATTGATTTTCAACTCTGAACCAATCACTTTACCTGTAAAAGCATAACTAATGATTCTTGCATAGTCTTTCTCTCTCCATCTCATAAATGGATTATTAAAGACACCAATAAACCGTTCAAGAACAACATCTAAGTTAGTCTCTTCTTTAACTTCTCGTATGGCGCATGATTCGATTGAATCTTCCAACTCTAACAAACCACCGGGTAAACCCCATAGTTTGTTGTCAGACCTTTTTTGTAATAGTATTTGGTTCTTGTCGTTGGTTATCACAACTGCGCACGCATTTAAAATAATCCAGTCGTTACCAACTTTACTTCTAATGTCTTTAATATAACTCATCAGTTCACCTCATTAAATAAAAAAAATCGTCCTAAAAAAGGACGATTAATAACCGTGGTACCACCTTAGTTCTAGATAATCTAGCACTCTAATCCTTAACGCAGATAGACGATTGAAGCTAATTAATTTCACTTCAACTACTCCATGGCTACCTTCCTCACAACAGACATAAACTTACACCAACCGTTTATTCTCTATTTCTCTGTGGGTGAGTACTCTTCCACTTCGTTGTATTTGATTTGTATTTTACCAAAGGATCTTCAAAATGTAAAGTAAATTCGTTTATATTTTCAATAATCATCATACCAGTATAGTCATTTATTTCAAAAAAACTCAAGGCAAGTTGATCACTCATCTTATTGACATATTGACTATACATATGAAAATGTAAGTCTAAATCAGCATAGTCCTGGTGATTATAAAAGAATTCTTGTTTGATGGGTGGATTCATAAATAATAAGTCACCAATCACAATTTTTCCGCAATCACTAAGGTATTTAAGTAATAAATGTAATAAATCTATAGTCGTTTTAAAAGAAAAATGCATGCAAACATAATTGATAACAATATAATCAAAGGTGTTTTTCTTTAAAATCTCAGGCATCCCATGTAAAATATCGTGATGAATAAATTTAGCATTTGGATAACTCTTTTTTGCTATTTCTAGCATTTTAATTGACTGTTCAATACCAACTAACTGAATTTTAGATGGTAAAATATGTTCATATAATTTTGCAGTTCCACAACCGATATCTAATATTTTAACTTTTTTCTTCTTGCTAGACAAATCGTCGGTTAAAAGATCTTGAATCAATTTATATCCAGAATAAGGAAATGAATGATTGTGAACATCTTGATCAACCAAATTATTGTAGCTTGTAGCTATTTCATCATAATGAAGATCTATCATAACTTATCCCTCATTTACATGGTTTTCTATGATTTTCCAAATTTCCTCGTGATTCTTTTTAGTTTTAATTGAATATTCTAACATGATGTCCTCTTCACGAGGGTTTATAGTATTTTTAATAATCTTTTTTTGTTTAGCAATTTGATTGTTAGATAATTTATCAGCTTTTGTCAAAACCAATAATATTTCATAACCAAAGGATTTAAAGTAATCATACATTAACAAGTCATCTTCATTAGGTTTGCGACGTATATCCAATAACAAAATAGCTAATCTTGCTTTTTTTGATTGTAAATACTCATCAATCATCGTCGCAAATCGTATCATTTCAGCATGGCTTACCTTAGCATAACCATAACCGGGTATATCTACGAAATAAAATGCTTCATTAATTAAGAAAAAATTAATTAATCTTGTTTTACCCGGTGTTTGAGATACCCTAGCTATATTCTTCTTTTCTAATAAAGAGTTAATAAATGAAGACTTACCAACATTAGATCGTCCTGAAAAAACGATTTGAGGTAAATTATCATTAGGATATTGGTTAGTTTCTACCGCCGATGTTATGAATTCTGTACTTGTTATTTTCATCTAATCACTCCAATTGTATTATAACATATATATTTTGATAATTATATTTAATTTCTAGCGTAAATGACTGAGTATATCTCATCCATTTTAATTGAATTTCTAGTCAACTCAACGTCTTTAAAAGAAATGTTTTCTACATTGTTTATGTAGTTTGAAATATCTATTTTTTTCTTGGTAAAATCAGCCACAGTATAGTTAATTGAATAAGCACTATCATAATAACTAATAAAATGACCCACGCGACTTCTTATAGAGGCAATAAATATTTTTTTATCAATTGAACCTAAATTTTTTATCATGTCAATCAATTTATTCTTCAATACTTTAGGTTTTACTGATTCACTAGAAATTGAAAAATATGCATAATCATCCATGATTTTAATATGTGTTCCATACATGTAATTGATTAAATTTTCCTCTTTTAAAGTTTTATAATATTCAGAACTCTCTGAAAAAAAGTATTCAAAAAACATGATAATAATTAATCTTTTTTGACTAACCTCTAAATGATTAAAAATTGATAAATCTAATTTTACACCCAACATCAAATAATTAACATTTTGATTTGGATTAATCTCATATATATGCCTTTTAGATTTTCCTAATATACTATGATTAATCTCAGGGAGATTTGAGGTAGAATTCATACGGTTAAATGGTGATTTCTTAATTAAATCTATAATGTCATAAGGATCAAAAGGACCTGTTATCACTAAAACCATATTTTTAGGTTGATAAAAGTGATTTACTGTTCTTTCTAAAATCTTTTTATCAATGCTTTTTACGGTTTTAACGGTACCAGCTATATCAATCCAAATTCGTTCATCATTATACATTTGTTTTAACAAACGTTCATTTACTTTAGTATATAAATTATCATCATACATCATGATTTCTTTTTCTATGATCTTACGTTCTTTTTCTATTGTTTTATTAGAAATATTTACAGAAGAAAAATGCTCTAAAAATCGATTTAAAATCATTCCGAAATTTTCTTGCGCACTAAAATAATATTTAGTAACTTCTCTTGATGTTGATGCATTAATATCTGCGTTATATTTTGAAAACTCATCGCTTAAATTCACACCATCATTTTCAAAATATACATGTTCCAGAAAATGAGCAGTTCCTGCTGGGAGATTGAAAGACTCATCGCCATATTGATATGATAAAGCATTTCCACCTAATTCAACTTGTAAAGTTGCATGGTAGTCAACAAACCCTTTTTTAGGATGTATATAGACTTTCAAACCATTATCTAACTCTTCATAATATAGTATTTCATCTATTAATATTTGTAATTTATTCATCAACATCATCCTTTTTAATAAACCTAAAAATGGTATCTAAAAATAACCTTTTAGCCATCACAACTAATTCATCTTTTGAAACAGTCGTAATAGATTGTATTTTTTCTTCTAAATTGAAACCTTCTTCACTATCCATATCTGACAAAATGTTCAGTTGTAATAAACCACTTAAAGAATCCGCAGATGACTTATAATACTTGGTTAAGTAATTCTTAGCTAGTTCAATCTCAGCATCAAAAAACAATCCAGAACGTATTTCAGAAATAATATTTTTAACACTTGCAATTGCTAAATCTTCGTCTTTATGTTCTAGTTCAAAGTTTATGGTCATCAGCGAATTGTTGTGATCATACATACTATAAATATAATAAACCAACTGCATTTCTTCCCTAATAACAGTAAATAACTTAGATTGAGAATAGCCACCAATAATGATATTAAGTAAAATCATGACTTCTAAATCTCTTTTACTTGTTGTTACTGGTAACCTGTAACCTAAAAATATACGACTTATACTGACATCATCATACTCAATGATTTCTTGTGGTTCTTCCCTAGAATGATATGAATGCGATAAAGACACATCATCAATTGAAACAGATTCTAATCTAGCATTAAATGTCTTTTCAATGATATTATCTAGTTCTAATTCATTAATGTCACCTATGATGTAAATCTTTAGTAAATCTTTATGGAGCATATCTTGGTAAACATCCGTTAGTGTTCTATTTGTAACACTATTCAAATATTCTTCATTTGGAAAAATAAAAGTATTATCCTCATTGTTTGAAACGCTTTTCATGTAATGAAAATAGGCTTTACTTGCTTTATCTTGAGACAATGTTTGTAGTAGTTCATATGCTTCTTGAACGACTTCATCTGTTGCTTTTTGAGTCAGTAAATGTTTATAAGTTTTAGGCTTATAAATAAGATCTTTCAAAAACAAAAAAGCCGATTCAATTAAATTTTCATCGTCGTTTAAATATTTTTTATTCACAAATTTTAAATTAATGTTATTGGCCAATAAATCACCTTTATTAAAAACAAAAGATTTTAATCTAGCACCATATAACATATCTAAATGTAAATTTAATTGATCACTAGTATTAAATTTACTATTATGATTTTCCAATAAGTCTAAAACCATATTTCTTTCATTAAAAGTCTTTGCATTAGCTTCAGAAAAAAAGTTTAATGCAATCATCATATGTTTATATTTTTGAACTGGAATATAATTGACTTCAATTCCTTTAATTATCTTTTTTTTCAACTTCATATTCACCTCAAGAAAAAAGGATGTTGCCATCCTTTTTATTTATTCTGCTAATTCTAAAGCAATCTTCATCATGTTTGTGAAGGCGGTTTGTCTTTCTTCTGGAGTTGTAGATGCTGATGTTACCAAAGAATCAGAAACAGTTAATAAACAAGCAGCATTTTTGCCTGTAATATTAGCATTATGAAATAATGCAAATGATTCCATTTCAACACCTAATAATTTCTTTTCTTTCGCTTGTTTAAGCGCAGCTTCGCCATCTTCTCTATAAAATACATCACTAGAATGAATGGTTCCAATATGAATTGGAATATTTAACTCATTAGCAATACTAGATAGTTTCTCATTTAATTTGCTTGAAGCTGGCAATGTGTCTCTTTTTTCGCCACCTTGAACTTCAGCATAAGTAGATTCAGAGAAAGCATCTTGTGCTAAAATTGTGTCATACAAATCTAGTTCATCAGTATAAGCCCCACATGAGCCAATACGTATAATGTTTTCTACATCAAAGAATTTATATAGTTCATAAGAATAGATACCAATTGAAGGCTGACCCATCCCAGAGCCCATCACTGATATTTTTTTACCATTATAAAATCCAGTATATCCAAACATATTTCTAACGTCATTAAATTTTTTAACATCTTCTAAAAAAGTATCTGCTATATATTTTGCTCTTAAAGGATCTCCTGGCATTAATACTGTTTTTGCGATTTCATGCTTTTCTGCTTTTATATGTGGTGTTGACATATTAATTTCCTCCTCTTTTTGATTTATCAATCATTTCAATTGCTGTTTTATTATTTACAATTGTGAATCGATAATATTGACCTGCAAACGTAGAATCTAATGTTACTGATTTATGGTTTTTATCAACTGATTGTCTATCAATAACAAATTTATCGCCATATTTAACAGGTATACTTAGTTGGTCTTGTTTATCATTTTTTCTTTGTCTAAATGCTTCGATATATAATTGGCCGTTTTCAACAATTAATGCAGCCCTTTTAAGAAAATAACCTTGAAAAGTTTTTTCTAGTAAAGGAACATATAAATCCACATTATCATGTTTTTCAACAACATAATCATAATATTTAGTCATTTGTTTATTTGAATATTTTGTGATTGAATAATCTCTTAAAACACTATATAGAAACGATATACCAATAATTACAAATGTCATTGGCAATGTCAGCATATTAAACAATGCAAGTACAACAACCAACATAATTGAAGAAATTAAAGTATATAAAAATATTCTTAATAGATTAACTGTCCCTGTTAGTGATTTTGTTTGAACGAATATCTCATTTTGTAATTTGTTCATTAGTAGTCCGATCCTTCTTCATCATTCATAATTTTAACGCCACTACTTGCGCCGATTCTAGAAGCACCAGCTTCGACCATGGCTATTAGGTCTTCTTTAGAACGCACACCACCAGCGGCTTTGACTTTTTTGCCATTAACATTATCTTTCATAATTCTCACTGCTTCAGGTGTTGCTCCATCAGTACCAAATCCTGTTGAAGTTTTAATGAAATCAGCATTAGTTTTTCCAACAATTTCACTGACTTTCTTAATTTCTTCATCATTTAAATAGCAAATTTCCACAATAACTTTTACAAGATTTCCACCTGCAGCACGACAAACTTCATTGATTTCATTTTCAATATAATCATACTTTTTATCTTTAAATTTACCAATATTAATAACCATGTCTATTTCATCTGCACCATTTTTTACAGCATTTAATGTTTCAAACACTTTCGTTTCTATTGTATTAGCACCTAGTGGGAATCCAATAACTGTACATACAAGTACATCAGAGTCTTTTAATGCTTCATAAGCATAAGCAACATGTGTAGGATTAATACATACACTTTTGAACTTATACTCTTTTGCTTCATCTAATAGTTTATCAATATCTTTCTTAGTTCCAAATGCTTTTAAATATGTGTGATCAATTAATTTATTTACTTCCATAATTTCCTCCTCATTTAACTACTTAAATTATACAATTATTCTTGCAGAGTGTCAAAGAATCTAAAAATGACGTGCCGAAGAAAAAATCTCCGGCAACGCACATTATAAGTTATTTACGACTGTATCACAACGTTCACAAATACCATCATCATTAACTTCATCAACAACTTGCCAACATCTATCACATGTAATACCTTCTGCTGGTGATACATCTATTGAAATATCCTTGCCTTTATAAGTACCAAAACCACTATCTAAAATTTCTAATTTTGATACGATAAAAGCTTGTTTAAGGTCAATATTTAATTTTTCTAATAATGTTTTAACTTTCGCTTTAGGATATAATTTTAAATGTGCTTTTAAGCTTTTTCCAATAATTTTTTCATTTCTTGCATTTTCTAAAGCTTTTAATACATCTTCTCTTAAAGACATAAAGTCTTCCATTAAATCCAGATTCGCAAATTCTAATTCTTCAACTTTAGGCATGTCTAATAAATAAGCATCATCGAGATGTTTAATATTTGGAACATGCTTATATGTCTCAGATGTTGTGTGAGGGATCATTGGTGTCAAGAGTTTAATCAATGTATCCAATACTTTAAAAATAACCGTTTGAATATTTCTTCTTGCTTCTGAATCTGCTTCTTCAATGTATAAAATATCTTTTGACGCATCTAAATAGAATGAAGATAAGAATGTCACAAAATTTGTGATTTTTCTATAAACAATATCAAAACGATATTCATCATACGCATTTAAAACATCTTTAATAAGTTCATTGTTTTTGACCATAACATACTGGTCTACATCACTTAATTCAGAGAAAGATCTTTGATTAATAGAATCGTCATAATCAAATAAATTACCTAACAAGAATTTCATAGTATTACGTACTTTTCTGTACGACTCAGAAACTTGTTTAATTAAATCATTTGATAGTCTAACGTCTGCTTGATAATCAACACTTGCGACCCATAATCTTAAAATATCTGAACCTAATGTATTGGCAATCTTATTTGGATCAACGACGTTACCCATTGATTTAGACATTTTTTTACCTTCACCATCTAATACGAATCCATGAGACACTAAATTTTTATATGGTGCTTTTCCAGTAGTTGCAACACCAGTGATTAAACTCGAATTAAACCATCCACGATATTGGTCAGAACCCTCAATATAAATATCAGCAGGATAACCATAACCTCTTTCTAGCATTCCGCCATGGTGAGATGATCCTGAATCAAACCATACATCCATAATATCGGTTTCTTTCTTAAAAATACCATTTGGAGAATCTGGATGTGTATATCCAGGTGGTAATAATTCATCGATTTCTCTGGTGTACCATGCATTAGATCCTTCTTTTTCTACAATATCAGAAAAATAGTCAATAACAACAGGATCTAAAACAGCTGTTCCTTTTTCAGTATAGAAAGCAGGAATTGGAACACCCCAAGTTCTTTGGCGAGAAATACACCACGAACCGCGATCTTTAATCATATTTGATAATCTCACGCTACCCCAATTAGGATACCATTTAATAGTTTGAATTTCTTTTAATATATCATCCTTAATAATATCTATTGACGCAAACCATTGTGGAGTTGCTCTAAAGATTACTGGTTTTTTAGTTCGCCAGTCATGTGGGTATGAATGGGTCATATCAAACTTGCCTAATAAAACCTTTTCTTCAAATAAAGCTTGAATAATTTCTTCATTTGCTTTATCAACATACATCCCAGCAAATCTTTCACCAGCTTCTTCAGTCATTAACCCTTGTTCATCAACTGGACAATAGACTTCTAAATTATACTTTTGACCAACTACAAAGTCCTCTTCACCATGTCCTGGTGCAGTATGTACAAGTCCAGTACCATCTTCAGTGGTTACATGATCACCTAAAATAATAGGAGATATACGGTCATATAAAGGATGCTTATAAGTCATGCCTTCTAATTCCCAACCAAAAATATTTTGAACTTGTGTCACTTGACGCCAGTCTAATAAATCTTGCAAAGACTCTAAACGTTCACGACCAACAAGATAATGCTTACCATTTGTCTTAATCAATGTATATTCAATCTCAGACCCAACTGCAATTGCTAAGTTAGCTGGAATTGTCCAAGGTGTTGTTGTCCAAATTAAGAATTGTGTGTTTTTAGGTAATTTATTCATAGTTTCAACTGCTTCCATCGCTATGTAAATTGATGGTGAAACAATATCTTTATATTCAATTTCTGCCTCAGCTAAGGCAGTTTCACTTGATGGAGACCAATAAACTGGTTTTAATCCTTTATAAATCAAACCTTTTTTAACCATTTGATTAAAAACACGATATTGAGCAGCCTCATATTCTTTGTCTAAAGTTACATAAGGTTTATCCCATTCGCCAAGAATACCCAATCGCTTAAATTGTTCTTTTTGAATATCAATTTGTTCTAAAGCATACTCTTCACATAAAATTCTAAAATCAGCTAAGTTCATCTCTTTTCGATTGACCTTTTTACTTTTAGAAAGAGCATTTTCAATTGGAAGGCCGTGTGTATCCCAACCAGGCAAATATGGTGCTTTAAATCCATTCATTGTTTTATAACGCACAATAAAATCTTTTAAAATTTTATTCAATGCATGACCAGCATGAATAGACCCATTTGCATATGGCGGACCATCATGCAAAAAGAACTGAGGTTTATCTTTGTTTTTATCTAAAACTTTTTGATAAAGATCAGTTTTATCCCACTCGCTTTGAATGACTGGTTCTTTCTTTCCTAAATTTCCTCGCATTGGAAAATCCGTTTTTGGAATTAATAAAGTGTCCTTAAAATCTTTCTTTTCCATAATTTTCTCCTCCTAGATTAAAAAAAACGTCCTAAACAAAGGACGTTTTAAACGCGGTACCACCTTAATTCTAGCTTTCACTAGCACTTAATACCCATTAACGCTGGTGACGTGATTAGCTACTTAGTTCACTAATCAAACTCCTAGGTGATAAAAGGTTAATTGCTTGATTACAGCGTACACAAGCTCTCTGATGGTTAAACCTTTGTTGTCCTAATCATCGTTTATATTCTTAATAAATTATACCAAATTTCACGCTTTTTGCAAGTAAAACATTAAACTATTAATACGCGTTCAATCATGATTAATAAAAATCGGTACAATAACAATCCAATAATTGGTGTAAAGTCCATGCTACCAAGGATGAACCACCCTCTAAATATTCCCAAATAGGGATCAACAATTGCTCTTAATACCTGGTAAAATCTAGAATTAACCAATGGTGTCCATGATAATATAATATATATAATCATAATATAAAAATAGATTCGTAAAAATATATAAGCATAGTATAAGAAAATCTCAGCCATTATGAATCCTTTCTATATTCATCAACAAACCTTTTCAAAGTCGGTCCTAATAAATCGCTTTTTTGAGCCATCAAGTATATCTTATCTTGAATTTTAACCGTTTCTCCATCGCAAGCGTATAAAACGCCAGATAAAAATATCAATACTTCATTTGCTTCTGATATTAATGTATCGGTAAAATTTAAAACAATTGGTTCTCTATGCATAATTAACTCAGCATATTTATAGATATTTTTATTGTCATTAACTTTAATAAAAGTAATGTCATCAAATTCAACATCTGTAGGTGAAATTTTATTCTTTTTTCCAAACAAACCCATATATTTACTCCTCCTCATACAAATAGCTACCAATACGTAAATGAGTAGCACCCATATCTATCGCTATTTTGTAATCATTTGACATACCCATTGATAACTTATGAGATTTAGAATTAAGCGCATCAAATTCAGATTTCAAATCTAATAATATTTGAAAATTGCGTCTTATTATGGCTTTATCATCAGTATGTTCTGCCATTCCCATAAATCCAACTATATCTATTTTATCATAATCTTTGATTTTATTATAGAAATCAAATACTTTTTCTTTTCTTAAGCCATATTTATTCGGATCATCTGAAATATTCACTTCAATAAAACACGGCAAAGGCTTTTGACGATTCTTTTCTATTTCTTTAGCTAGACTCATTCTATCTAAAGAATGTAAAAAATCAATATCATTAATCATTTTTTTAACTTTTTTTGATTGTAAATGACCAATAAAGTGCCATGTAAAATCTTTGTCTTGATATTTTTCATATTTTTCAAGAAATACTTGTACTCTGTTTTCTCCGAAATCTCTAATACCTTCATTTTCTAAAGCTTCTATTTCATCATCACCAACATATTTAGTGACAGCAATGAGAGTTTGTTTATTCATTTGTGATTTCAATTTGTTTAAATGTTTTTTATTTAGCATAAAAACTCCTCAATTTCTTTTTCTACTTAAAAATGACATCATACTTGAGAAAGCAATCACATATACACCCAATAAAACTTCAACAAAAGGATTGTCTAAGACATATGCAATTAAAGCCAAAACAATGGCTAAATTAATAATTGATACAATGATTGCTACGAGTCGATTTTTAAGCATTTAATTCACCTTTTTTCTCAGTTCATTAATACCTCTTTGTGTTTGATTTGCAAATTTAAGAGGTGTAATAGATATATAACCATTATTGACTGCATGTAAGTCAGTTTCCTCTGTGAAATTTTCATCTAAAAAATTTCTTTTAGTCACATAATAACCATCTTCTTCAACATAATAATGTCTTGTTGGTCTAAATCCTAAGTCAGTAATCGCAATACCTTTTGATTTTTTAAAATTTCTAGATATAAAATTAACATTTAATAAATAATCTTTAGATAATAAATTTTTATCAAAAATATAAGATAACACCTTGTCTAAATCTTTCTCAGCCTGAGATAAATGATTATAATCAGCTGATAAAGCAATACTTGGTATTTTAAATTTTAGTGCTTCCATACAAGCACCAACTGTCCCTGAATAGACTGTGTCTGCTCCTAAATTAAAACCAGAATTAATTCCAGATATAACGACATCTGGCCTTATATTTAAACCATGCAAGGCCAATGAAACACTATCTGCAGGTGTCCCTTCAACAGAATATACTTTTTCTTCATGTTGATGGGCTTTAACCTTTGTCCAAAACACTCTAGAAACAGATGCCCCAGACATATGTTTGTGTGGTGCCACTAAATAAACATCACCATATTGTTGTAATGCTTTAAATAAAAACTGAATGCCTTCTGCATTATAGCCATCATCATTAGTCAGTAAAATTTTCATTATAGTCTAATCCTGTCCTTTAATTTCCTATTTTGTTTATACAACAATAAAACACGACCGATTTTATAAACAACCATAATCCCATTTTCTTCTATTTTGTTGATAACTTCAGCGGTCGAATCAGGACAGTTTTTTAATATAGATACACGACCAACCTCATGTTTTTCTAAATTGGTTAATATATTATCAATCACTTGTTGGGTAATACCAGATTGCCCTATTTGAAACATAATATCTTTATTATTTGCTAATCTTCTTAACATTGCTTTTTGTTTTCCTTTTAATTCCATTTTCTATTTCGGCTACTCATAGCCTCTCCTTTCTATTTTTATACATTAAAACATTGGTAATAATATACTTAATCCTATGGTGTAATAAATACTTAAAGTTACAATATCTGATACTGTGGTAATGAACGGACCTGATGCAACTGCAGGGTCAATCTTAAACCTATTCATTACCATCGGAATAACGCTTCCTAAAGTAGTTGAAATCAACAAGGCAATGAATATTGCCCCAGATGTAACCAATGCAAATATATAATCAATCCTACTTAAATCTCCGCTACCTGTATAGGTTGTGAATAGAATCATTGCAAATACAACAGATCCTATTAATAATCCTTGTAAAACCCCTGTTTTCATTTCACGATATATCATTTGACGTAAAATCCCTTTTTCAATCTCTTCGTTTTTAGAAAGATAACGAATAGTTACCGCCAAACTTTGTGTGCCGGTATTACCCGCCATATCTAAGATTAACGGTAGAAAAACAGCTAATCTAGCAGCTAATAAGGGACCACTATTTGCAAGTTGGCCATCAAAAAACGATAATATAATCGATGTTCCCATTGATAACAACAATAATATACTCAACCAAGGTAATCGACTTTTTACAGATTTAAGGATACTTGTAGAATCTAACTCATTATTATAATCCGATAAACCAGCAAACTTTGTATAATCTTCTTCTTCAGCTAAAGCGATAATATCCATTAAGTCATCATGGGTTACGACCCCAAGCATATGGTTATCTTCACTAAGAATTGGTATTGAAGATTCTTTAGTCTCTTGCATGATTTTCGCAACATACTCAACATCATCATCAAGATATACTTTTGGATATCTCGTTTCCATAATATCTTTAATCAATTCATCTGCTCTAGCAGATATTAAATCTTTTAGTTTAATATAGCCAACTAATTCCTGGTTATGTCTAATATATATAATTGAAATGTAGTCAAAATCATGAGCGTTTTTAGTAACATATTTCATGGTCTCTTTCACAGTGTAAGAAACATCAATAAACATAAAACTATCATTCAGATAAGATCCAATTTCATTAGGATTATACTGCATTACTTCGATAATTCTATTTCTTCTTGATAAAGGAATATGGTTTAGTATTTCAATTCCTTTCGTTTTTAAACCCCTTAATAAATCCACACTCAAGTCAAGGTCCATTTCAGTAATAATCCTCGCTAAATCTTTTGATTCAAATAGCGTGTAAATTTCTTTGAACTCAATTTCAGAAATGTACTCAAATATTTCACCAGTAAAAGTTTCAGGTAATTTTTTAAATAGCTTTTTCAGTATTTCTTCATCTAATTCTAATATTGCTCTTGATAAGTCGTAAGGGTGGTATTGTTCTAATAAGGAAATCATATTTGAATATTCCAAATTATTTGTTATTAAAGAGACAATTTCACTCTGATAATTAATTATTTTTTCTTCCATCATCATCTCCTCCTTAACTTAAACCTGTAATTAGAGTTGTCGCCAACCCAAAATATATTAACAAAGAGATAATATCATTAATTGTTGTTATAAATGGGCCAGATGCTGTTGCTGGGTCGATTTTCATTGAATTAATAAACAAAGGTACTAAACTGCCGGCTAAAGTCGCTACAATTAAAGCTAGACTAATTGATAATGATATCACAAAAGCAAAATTTAAGCCAGCTTGAAACTCAGTACCCTTCATGAAATTAAATAATAATACAAGGATAAATAATCCAATACCTACTATGATACCATTGATAATACCTGTGAACAATTCCTTTGTTAAGTGCTTAAGTATTTGTCCCTTTTGTTTAAATTGATTAGTTGCAAATAAGCGAATGATAACACCCAACCCTTGAGTACTAGAATTCCCTGCCATATTTAATATCAACGGCATAAATACAGCTAAGGTTGTCAAAGTTTGTAATTCTTCTTCATAGCCAGAAATAATTGAGGATGTAATTAAGTTTACAAACAATAATATAACTAACCATGGTAGTCTTTTTTTTAATGAAGAAAAAACAGTTTCATCAGACGTTATTTCTACATCAGTTAAACCTGCTAAGCTTGCATAATCAGCGCTCGATTCTTCATTCATTGCATCAACGGTATCATCAAATGAAATAATACCAATTAATTTATGATCAGTATTTACAACCGGTAGCAACTGAAAGTCATAATTTCTCATAAGTTCAATTGATTCTTCTACATTTGTCGTTGGATATAAATAAACTAAATTCTCAACCATAACATCTCTAATTAAAACAGACTTTTCATTCCCTTTATTTATTAACTCTTTTAATGATAGAGTACCAACTAAAGTATTGTACCTATCGACAACATAAATATTATGAATATATTCAACAACTGGCGCTTGATCAACTACTGATCTTATCGCTTTTTTAACAGTCATATTTTCATTAATTTTCACAAAATTATTATTCATAATTGACCCAACCATATCATCATCAAAATGTAGATATGATTTAATAATTTTTCTCTTTTGACTTGGTATTAAAGACAAATAGTTAATCTTCTTATCTTTATCTTCAATAACTTCAATAATATCCACCAAATCATCAGTTTCTATATAATCCAAAATGTTTATTAAGGTCGTAATATTGATTTTTTCAAAAACCATAAAAGCGTCTTCTGGGGACAGTGATTCAATGACTTCAGTTAACTTAACTAATGGTAAAGATTGGTATAGCTTTTCAAAGAGTTCATCTTCTAAATTAATCATTACTTTTCCGATTTCATAATGGTGATAATCTTCTAATAACACATTAATATATTTTAAATCATGATTATCTCTCAGTATTTTAATAACTTGATTTTCATAGTTATTACTGTTTTCAGTCACTGTAAACGCCCCCTTTCTACTATTAAAATTTTATCATTAATCGTCCTAAAAAACAATGAATATAGGTTTCAGCTATTGATAAAATTAAAAAAAAGACTGGCTCGCCAGTCTTTAATCTTTAAATGAGTTCTTTAACCATGAAGGAACATTGATTTCATCATCTTCATTATCTTTTTTATCTTTAGATTTATCAATGACTTGTTTCTTTTGTTTTTTTGATTTTTTCTTTTTCTTCTTCTTTGGTGGTGAATAAGTTTCTTCAACCACTTCTTTTGCTTTTTCTTCTTTTTTCTCAATCTTATTGTCTTTATTAAAGATAGGATCATCACTAAAACCAGTTGCGATAACAGTTACAACCAATTCATCTCCTAAATCTGAATTAATAGCAGAACCATAAATAACATTGATTTCAGTTGTCGAGCTCTTATGAATTTCTTCCACTACTTCATTCATCTCATAAAGTGAAGCATGGAAATTCGAGGTTATATTCACAATAGCATCAGTTGCACCATTGATAGATGTTTCTAATAAAGGTGAACGAATGGCTTCTCTAGCAGCCTCTACAGCCCTATTAGGTCCTTCAGCGACACCAATGCCCATTAAAGCAGTTCCTTTGTCTTTCATCACTGTTTTTACATCAGCAAAGTCAACGTTTACAACTCCAGGTATTGCAATAATTTCTGTAATCCCTTGAACACCTTGTCTTAATACTTTATCTGCTTCTCTAAAAGCATCTAGATAAGAAGTGTTTCTATCAACAACATAGAAAAGTTTATCATTCGGAATAACAATTAATGTATCTACAAAAGGTTTTAGTGCTTCTAAACCTTCTAAAGCAACTGTCATTCTTCTTTTCCCTTCAAAACCAAAAGGCTTTGTAACAATACCAATAGTTAAACAACCCATTTCTCTTGCTATTCTAGCAACAACAGGGGCTGCACCTGTTCCGGTTCCCCCACCCATACCTGCGGTAATGAAAACCATGTCTGTTTCAGCTAAAAAATCTCTGATCTCATCTTCAGATTCTTCAGCCGCTTGTCTTCCTACATCTGGGTTAGCACCAGCGCCTAATCCTCTGGTGAGATTTTTTCCTAATTGCAATCTGATATCGGCTTTAGAGAGCTTCAAAACTTGTGCATCTGTGTTCATTGCAACAAATTCAACACCCTGAACTTCGTTCTCTATCATACGGTTTACAGCAGATCCTCCACCGCCACCGACGCCAATTACTTTGATATTTGGTTTTTGATTAAATTTATCATCCATATTAAACATGAGTTACCTCCAAAATACTAATTCCATATTATCATATATATATAGGTAAATAAACAAGTTATTTAATAATATAACTACTTTTTATAATATTTATTGAAAAACTCATCTTTAAAAGAAGCTAATCTGTCTTCTTTGATGGCTTCTCTAATCTGTTGCATCAAATTCTTTAAAAAATATAGGTTATGGTATGTCACCAAACGTTGGCCTAAAAATTCCTTGGCTTTAAACAAATGTCTTAAATAACTTCTTGTATAGTTTTTACAAACTTTACAATCACATTCATAGTCAAGTGGTGATTTATCTAATTCGTAAGTTTTATTCTTAATTACAACTTTCCCATTAGAAGTCATTGCAGTCCCGTGTCTCGCAATTCTTGTTGGTAAAACACAATCGAACATATCAATACCGTTCATTGCACCAATTATTAAATCATCAGGTGATCCGACACCCATTAAATACCTTGGTTTATCCTTCGGCATTTTGTCTTTCAAAAACTCTAAGACTTCATACATTTCTTCTTTGGTTTCACCAACACTTAATCCTCCAATTGAATATCCTGGAAAATCAATTTTCGTTAACTCATCAATGGCATATTGTCTTAAATCTTTATAAGGTCCACCTTGCACAATTCCAAATAAAGCTTGATTATCAGGGTTTCTATGTGCATCTTTGCCTCTTTTTGCCCAACGAATAGTACGCTCAACAGATGCTTTATGGTAATCATAATCTGAATCAAATGGTGGACACTCATCAAAAGACATGATTATATCTGCACCAAGATTGTTTTGAATTTCAATACTTTTTTCTGGAGACATTTTTAATATTGACCCATTTAAATGATGTCTAAAAGTCACACCTTCTTCTTCAATTTTTCTCATTTCAGATAAAGAAAATACCTGATAACCACCTGAATCAGTTAACAAAGCATGATTCCAATTCATAAATCCACGAATACCACCATGATCTTTTACAATTTCGTCACCTGGTTGAAGCCATAAATGATATGTGTTCCCTAAAATTAAACCATCACTTACTTCTTCAATTTCTTTTGGTTCTAACGTTTTTACAGTCGCTTGAGTTCCAACCGGCATAAAAATAGGTGTTTCAAAACTTCCATGCGGAGTATGTAAAACACCATATCTAGCACCAGTTAATTTATCCTCATGGATTAACTCGTACTTAATTGCCATTATAAAATTATTCCGTGTTGTTCCCCAGTAATACCTAGTGCATTACCTTCATCAGTATCAATATGCATTGCTGATTCGAAATCATCTCTCACTCTAATCACAACATCATCTAAGACACCTGAACGATCTTCTGTATCAACCTTAACCGCAACAATTTGTTTATCCTTAAGTCCATATGTTTTTGCATCATCTGGTGTTATATGAATATGTCTTTTTGCAACAATAACACCTTCAGATATAGTCACTTCACCTTTAGGCCCAACTAGTTTTGCTGGTGCAGAATTCTTAATGTCACCAGATTCTCTAATTGGCGCATTAATCCCAACAGATCTTGCGTCTGTTAATGAAATCTCAACTTGAGTTGATTTTCTTGCAGGGCCTAATATTGAAACTCTTGGCAAGTCTCTTTTAGGTCCAACTAATTTCACTTTCTCTTCAGCTGCAAATTGACCAGGTTGAGACAATTCTTTTTTTACAGTTAATTCATAACCTTCACCAAATAAAATATCTAAATGTTCTCTAGACAAATGACAATGTCTAGCAGATACTTCTACTAAAATCTTTTTTTCCATAATATCCTCCTCATATAATCAATACTATTCTACTAAATTTTATCATTTTTGGCAAACAATTCTTGTTATTTTAATGATATTTGTTATAATTAAATATCAAAATACGCAGTTCGAAAAATCCTGCGAAAAAAAACTAGGAGGAATCACATGCCAAACGAAATTATTTGGATTATTTTTGCGATTGCTAATTTCACATTCTTTTTACTAAGTTACAAATTCTTTGGAAGAATGGGTATCTTTTTATGGATTGTATTAGCAACCATACTTGCTAACATTCAAGTTTTAACTGTTGTTGACCTATTTGGAGTAGAAGCAAGTCTTGGAAACATTCTTTATGGAACCATATTTTTAGGGACAGATGTATTAAATGAGATTTACGGAAAAAAAGAAGCAAAGAAAGCTGTATTTATTGGTTTTGCTGTCATGTTTGTTACCGTTATTATAATGCAAGTAGCCATTCTTTTTACACCTAATTCTCAAGACTGGGCAATGCCATATATCAAAGAAATATTTGGCTTTTTACCCATTGTTTTTCTTGCAAGCATGAGTGCATTTATTATCTCACAACTTGTTGATATTTATGTTTTTTCTAAAATTAAAGAAAAGCTTCCAAGCAATAAATTTTTGTGGCTAAGAAATAATGGATCAACGCTTGTATCTCAATTAATTGATACAGTCATCTTTGTTCCAATTGCATTTTATTACAAAGATTTTAACGGAATTTTAATATTAATTCTAACAACATACTTTATTAAATTGATTGTTGCTTTACTTGATACACCAATTATTTACATTGCAAAATTAATTAAACCCATCGAACAAAATTAATGTGTTAACAAAAATAAAAACACCTTTTGGTGTTTTTTTTATTTGATTAGCATGGAATCCCCAAAAGAAAAGAATCTATAACGATGTTTTATTGCTTCTTCATACGCATTAAAGATAATATTTTTTGATGCAAAGGCTGAAACAAGCATCATTAAAGTTGATTTTGGCAGATGGAAATTAGTAATTAAGGCATCAATGGCTTCATAATTAAAACCCGGATAAATAAAGATATCTGTAAAGCCTGAATCTTCTTTATAAGTACCAAACTTTTTATAAATAGTTTCCAAGGTTCTTACTGAAGTTGTCCCAACAGCAATGATACGATGATTGTTTTTTCTAGTTTTATTAAGTTTATCAGCAGTTTCTTTCGATAATTGATAAAATTCACTATGCATTTTATGTTTTTTTACATCTTCTACATTAACTGGTCTAAATGTACCTAATCCAACATGTAAGGTTAAATATTCAATGTGTACACCTTTATTTTTAATGTCTTCCAATAGTTCTTTAGTAAAATGCAATCCCGCAGTAGGTGCTGCAGCTGATCCAACAACCTTTGAATATACAGTTTGATAACGTTCTTGATCTTTTAATTTTTCGTGAATATAGGGAGGCAAAGGCATTTCTCCAAGTTTATCTAAGATATCTTGCAAGTCCCCTTCATACATTAGTTTAAAATGTCTAAGGCCATCATCCAATACCTCTGTGCATTCAACTTTCAATTCACCATCACCAAAACTAATGACTGTACCTTCTTTTATACGTCTAGCAGGTTTTACCAAAGTTTCCCATAGATGATTGCCATATTGGTTTAATAATAAAACTTCAATATGTGCATTTGTTTCTACTTTTTGGCCATGTAATCTTGCAGGTAATACTCTAGTATCATTTAAAACCAAAACATCATCTTTTTCTAAATAGTCAACTATATGATTAAACTGATCATGTTTTAAATCTTTACTATCTCTATTCACAACCAATAGTTTAGACTCACTTCTTTTTTCTAAGGGGGTCTGTGCTATTAATTCTTCCGGTAATTCATAATTAAAATCTTCTGTTTTCATTAAAATAAAGCTCCTTGAAATGACTTTTTTAGATGCCTATAGGCTTTTTCAGTTACAACTCTACCTCTAGGTGTTCTGCTTATAAAACCTTTTTGAATTAAATATGGCTCATAAACATCTTCTAATGTTGTTGGATCTTCTGATATAGAAGTTGCTATAGTATCAAGTCCAACTGGTCCACCATTATATTTTTCAATGATTCCTATAAGATACTCTCTATCTTTGTTATCTAGTCCTAATTCATCTATTTTTAACTTATTTAATGCAATTTTAGTAATATCATAAGTAATCAAACCATCACCTAAAATATCAGCAAAATCCCTTACTCTTCTGAATAATCGATTAACAATTCTAGGCGTACCTCGACTTCTTTTTGCTAACTCAATGACAGCTTTAATTTCAGCTTGGCATTCATATATACCCGCAGTACGTTGACAAATCATTTGTAAATCTTCATCAGAATAGAATTCTAATTTATGAATGATACCAAATCTATCTCTTAAAGGACCAGTTAAATCACCAAAACGTGTCGTAGCACCAATAAGGGTAAAAGGAGATAAATCTACACGAATAGATTTAGCGCCCGCATCTTTTCCAACAACTATATCAATCACATAATCTTCCATAGAAGAATATAATATTTCTTCAACGATTTTTGGGAGTCTATGAATCTCATCAATAAATAAAACATCACCTGGTTCTAATGATGTTAAAATAGCGGCCAAATCACCTGTTCTTTCAACAGTTGGTCCACTGACAAACTTCATATTCACATCCATCTCATTAGCAATAACTTGAGCTAAAGTTGTTTTACCGAGACCTGGAGGACCATATAAAAGGACATGATCAAGAGATTCATTTCTTTTACGTGCAGCCTTAACTGCAATCTCAATCATTTCTTTTACATCTTTTTGTCCAATATATTCTTTAAAATACTGTGGTCTTAATGTAACATCAATTTCTTCATCAACGAGTAAATCACTCGTAATAATTCTCTTATCCATAAGCACCTCTATAATATTATAACAATTTATCATAAAAATAACACCCTATTTTTGCTATATTATTGATTAAAGTGAGTGTTTATATTATAATTATAGTATAGAAGTCCATAAGGAGAGTTAAATGGCAAATACAGGCGATATCTTATTAAAATACAAAAAAGAATATCCCGCTTATGAATCGCAATCAATAAACCGTTTAAATGAACTTAAACGGTCTTTTTCCAATGAAAAGAGAAATTTCAAATACAAAATAGATAAATATCATCAACTCTTAAAAGAAAACCAAGAAGCTATCTATAAACAATTTCATCTGCATCACCAAACATACGTAGAAAATGTCCAAGTCTTGGAGAAGTTTTATCAGGAAATCACCAACGAATTTAATGAAGATATTTATCATGAGTTAAAATCTCTTGATGATAAGGCCGAACAAGAACATGATTTATTCGAAGAAATATTAGAAACTTTTGAGACAAAAAGACAAGAAGCTTTCGAAATATATTTGAACTTAACCAAAAATAACAATGAAGAAATTGATCGTGATATGATAGTTCACAATGACTTTATTGAAAAAGAACAAAAGAAATTAAATATATTCAAAACAAATTATGACAATCTAAATGCTAAATTAAACAACAAGCTTTTATGGACCATTGAAAAATCTAAAAACGCAATTAGTCAATTAGAAAATGATTTAGGTGTCATTGAAAAAGATGATTTATTTTCTTTAAATAAAAAAATCATCGCATCTCTATCTGATATGAGAGGCACAAGAAATGATATTAACGCTATGTTTAAAGAATCATCTGCAATCTTACAAGAATACAAAGAAGATATATATAAAATTAGAAAAGTCAAACAACGACCTTATACTGATATAAATCAAAAATTAATTCAAAAACTAGTTAAGCAAATTAGATTGGCCAATGATAATAAGGTTAAATATCAAACTATCATAAAGAGAGACTTAGAGAAATCCAAAAATATCTTATATCCTTTGATATTAAAATCTGAACAAAATAATGATAAAGATAAGTTAGAAAAATATATTCTTCAAACCGAAGCTTTAGAACAAAAAGCTGATTTTCTTTTTGAAAAAATTAATAAAATAACTAATTATAATATATCTTCTTATCAAAAAAGAATTAAAGAAATTAAAGTTGAAGCTTTTACAAGAAATGAAGAAATTAAAAATACATATTCAGTACCAATGAAGTTTATTGAAAATTCAGTTAATATTTATTCAAACTACAACTTCTACTTCAATCAAGGTTTTAATGATTTAGATAAACTATTATCTCAACTTATTGAGTTCTCTCAAGTTTTTAATGATATTCGGGATAAGGAAATTTTAACCAACAAAAAAGACTTTTCAGATTACCAAAATACTTTACTCGCTAAAATCACTCAAGTATCGGAAAAACTAGGTGAATTGTTATACAATATAGATGAAATAGCTTTTGAAATTACAACTTTAGAATCTAAACATAGATTAAAAGTAGCAGAGATTAAGAAGGAAATTCTTAATGTAGATATTAAGGGAGATTATTTAAAATATATAGAATCATTAAATACGGATTATGAAATAGCCAATAATCACTATAAAAATAGACTTAAAAGAATCAATGTACACAAGTTATATAAAGATAAGATCTTAGAGATATATAAAACTTCTACAGATTTAAATCGTGATATTCAAATGATTGATATAGACCGAACATATAATCAAGAGCTCATAAACATCGAGACAAATGCACATAGAGAAATCTATGAAAACTTCTCTAGTCAACTTGATAATTTTTATTCATATCAAACAAAACTTTCTGAAATATTTATGCATATGATGAAAGAAAAAATCACACAGTCTGTTAAAGCCACCAACTATCATCTTGTATACAACTATAGCAAATCATTTAATGAAGGTACAAATTCACTAGATATAGAAGAAAGTCAATTGGTATCATTTATTAAACGTATGCAAAAATACATCAAAAAGAATAATAGAAATGCCAAAATCATCTCTAATTTTATAGATGATAAAAATGATTCATTCACGTTGAACGAATACTTTAAAGAAACAGAAGACAAACTTATAAAACATATATCTTTCTTAGAAAGCAAAAAAACCCAAACACTTAATAAAAAGATAAGGGCCTCTTATACCAATAAGAAAAAGATATTAAAATCTACTGACCAACAACTTTCTAGTTTATTAGAAGAATACAGAAACCTATTAGAATTTAAACATAGAATCAGTTTCAATAAGTTATTAAAAAAACGTAAGTTTACAAATGCTATTTATCAGTTTACACTTATTTACTATGATGTTTTAAATTTTTTATATCAGAATTCAGCCAACTTAGAAATTAATAAATTAAATAATTACTATGATGATTTTATCATTGAGTATACAGAGAAGTATATGTATGCCTTAAATAAATTTGAAAATCAAAGAAAAGATAAGAAAAAATCAAAAATATTATTTGATTATTTACAGTCTTTTATTGAGGATTTCGACCTGGCTTTAGAGTATATGTCATCGCTAATTAACAAATCTTTTGATCGTAATCTAGATAAATACGCTAAACAATTAGCTGTTATTAAGTTAAACTTTGATAATCAAAAATCATATGTTATGACTGAATATAATCATCTAGAAAATAAATCTGAAAAGTTAAGCGAAAAAATAAGTTCACAACAAAAATTAATCAAACAATTTACAATGAATCTAAATCAATATATCACAAGTAAAGTGATTGAAAAGAACAATATATTCACAAAGAAAGAAAATATGAATCAATTACAATACAAACACTTAAAAAAAGAAATTACAAAAATTATTATCCATAATGATAAGGAATTAATTAAAATCCTTAAGTATGTAGATAAATTGATTTCTTATAATCATGAGTTATTACTAAAAGATTATAAGTATCAAAAAGATAATATTCAGGAACAACTTCAAAAATTGCTTTATGATTCAACTATTGAAGATCAATATAACACACATATTATGGGTGAATTCAAAGAAAACATTATAACTACTCGCAATCAATTGATAAGACAACTTGAAACATTACCTGCAGAAAAACAAACAAGACTTTCTTCTATTGAGTTAAATAACAAAAAAGTTTTCGATAAACAATATGATAAATTAATGCATACTTATGCAAAAATCGAAAAAGATAAATTTGCTAAGATACCTGTTTTAGAACAAAAGATTGATTTAGAAGAAAGTAAAGTTTCTAATGATTTTAATGCTTTGTATGAAAAACACAAAAGTTTAGAAGATAATTACCTCAATCAATATATATATTTTAATGAAGATTTTACAAATTTCCACAAACTGTTTAGAGATGGTAAAATTGAAGCTACTTTAAGTTTTGATCATGATTTAAATAAACCACTTGTTGATTTATTGGATACTCAAGCAACCTTGATTGATATTACTAAAACGATACATAAAGAAACTTCTTCTAAAACCCAAGTAAAGATTGGTGAAATAAATCAGGATAAAATAAATTCCGAAAAAAAACAAAGTAGAATCATAAACTCTTAAGGGGGAGTCATTGGTGGGAAATAAAATGGATAAAGATATCTACAATACCACAAAGTATAAACAAAATTTCGATAAATCATCATCTGATGAATTATCATTTTTTGCTGATTACCATTCTAAAATAGTCGATATTATCCAATCAAATCGCCATATTACAATTAACAACCTTAATGAGGTTAAAAAATCATTAGATGGCATTCGAGAAAAAGCTAATAATCTGACACAATCAATCATTAACCATGATGAAGATATGATTATTGAAAAAGAAAAAGTCATGAGAAATGCATTAAAAGAAATTCATAAAAACAATCTAGAAATACTTAATTTCGAACAAGATAATGTACAGTCTAGAGTTTTTTCGATTAACTACTTACACAAACAACTAATCAATGAAAATCTTGAATACTATAATGCTTACAAGTACTTCTTTGACTCAACAATTGACATTATAAATGACAATACAACATATTTGAATAATAAGAATAAGAGTATGAACTATGTCATTGAAAAACATTTCAAGGAAATTGTTGAAGAGTTTAATCATTTAGATAACAAAATAAGTCTTATTGACGAGACCATTAAAAGTCTTATCACAACTAAGAGTCACAAAGAAGATATTTTAGATGAATTTTTTGATATTGAAATTAAAAACTTAATTGAAAGTCAAATCAACTTTAGTATTAATGAAGATCCATATTCTAATGACATCAAAAAAATTACTGATGAAAAGAAAAAGCAATACCAACAATACTCAGAGTTTCTTACCAACCAAGAAAAACGATTGAAAAGTCAATTCAATGAAGAAATCGATACTGAATTTGAGAGACTTTATCATAAAAAATACCATCAAACTGATAGTGAATCAAAAGCTGAAAAGTACGCACGCAAGAAAATTAGATCAGTTACAAAAGATAAAAAGAATATTATGTTTCAATTTAAAAAAGAAAATTTAGATACATTAATGTCTTTAAACAAGAGCCTTAAGCTTTATTTGAATTTATATAGGACCGATCCATTTCTTGCGCAAATTTTCTCAGATGTTGGAGCAAGCATTATTCATAAAGAAATTGAGTTTACACGTCTTTATAAAATGAACAAAGCACTCAAATACCATATTTATTTTTCATACAAGTTAGCACAACTTAATCATCAAATTAAAGTTTATGAGTATCAATTGGTACACTTTATCGAATCCAAATTTGCTACTCAAGAAGTTGATGTTATTAACATTATTAAAGATATTCACTCTTATTTAATTGAAAGTCAGTCTCAAATAGATTCAACAAAAATTGTATTAAAAAGAGACAAGCAATATATTTTATTTTTAAACGAGTTAATTGATAAACATATTGACTTTCAAACCAAAAGCGAAAATTTGAATAGGGAATTTCTATCTAATTTTTCACGGTTACTAAACAATAACGTCTATAAACAAGCAGATATTGATACAAGATTAATTAATGCTACTTCTGATATAAATCTTGCTTTAAAGGAAAGTGAGATTGAAACACTTCATTTCAAACACCTATTTGAAAATGAAAAAAGAATGCTACTTATTCAACAAAAAAGAATAGAATCTGAAACCAATATTAATTTCGAGTTAATTTCTGAAACATATCTAAATCAAATGCGGTTTGCTAAAGAACAAATTAAGTTGGCTGAAGATGATTTTAAGATGCGCTTATCAGCTATTGTTCATAGTATCGATAGTGAACGAATCCACTTTTATGATATGATTACTCACGAAGTGAAATTAAAAGAAGACTCTGCCAATCAATACTTTTCAAAATATCAAAAAAAAGTATATGATATTATTCTAGCCATCGAATCTACAAATGATAAACCGCTTATAAAGAGACTTGAAAAAGAATTAAATGTTGTGAAAAATAAATATCGTCACGAAGTTGATTCTGTCATTGCTAAATATCGTAACAACGAAAGAATTCAACTCTATAACAAAAGACTCAGCGAACTTGATATGTATTTAGAAGATGCTTACTTAGCTGCAAGCGAGATTCGTGATGAAACTATCAGAGAAATGGATGAAATTTATCGTTATGCTGAAATTAAATACAATGAATTCATTGATAGTATCGATAAGGAAGCTCATCCATTAGATGATTTCTTATATGAGAGTCTAAAGAAGAGTAAAGAAAGACTACATGAAAAACTAAAATATGCTGAAATTACACTTGATACTAAAGTTGGTGATCTTATAGAAGATTATAAGAAACTTTATTTTAAGGTAAAAACAGAAATTAACTCTAAAGAGATTTTCAAACTATTTGATGAATATCAAAACAATAAAGATACTTACAAAGAAGCTTATAATGAGAAAATTGCTGAAATCAATAATACTTATTTTATGAAAATTGATAGTTTAAACAATCAAATTAGACAAATACAAATAGATTATGAGAGTAAAATAGATGCTGTCATTAGTGAGAAAAATACAATCATTAAAGATAAAATTAAAGAGATTAATCAAAGTGATAGTCTTTTCAATGAATTTATTAAAAAAACTAATAAAAAACATAAGGAATCTTTAAATAAGCTGATTGAAAATTACTTGGCTAATATTGACAAAAACAAACTTTTTTATCAAGATTTAGAAAATGATTATGATAAACTAGTAAATTCATTTAGTGATTATATTGATTATTCAAAAAAGACAAAAAGTATACGTAAAGTTATAAAACAAACCAATAATGATCATAAAAAAACTAAAAGACGAAAACTTAAAGTTTTAAAAAAAGAACATAAACATTTTTAAAAAGAATGGTAGATTTCATTTAAGAAATCTACCATTATATTTTTATTCTATTTCGCTTAATAAGCTTTTTCCGATATCAGTTCCTTTTAATCCAAAGTTATCAGCAATCGTTTCTCCGATATCAGCAAATGTATCACTGGTATCTAAAAATTTTCCTTTTAATTGATGATTGTAAATGAATAGTGGAACATATTCTCTTGTATGATCAGTTCCTTCATGTGTTGGGTCATTCCCATGATCAGCTGTAACAATCAATAAATCGTCGTTAGAGAGCTTTTGAATAAGTTGACCTAAGTCTGTATCAAACTCTTCCATTGCATTTTTATAGCCTATAGAATCTCTTCTATGCCCATATAAAGCATCAAAGTCAACTAAGTTTGTAAAATTAAGGCCAGTAAAGTCTTTATCAACCAACATCATGACTTTTTCCATACCATCATGATTAGATTTAATACCATAATGGTCTGTGATGCCTGAACCATTAAAAATATCTCTAATTTTTCCAACTGAAATGACATCTAAATCATTTTCTTCTAAAACATTTAGTACAGTTTTTGATGATGGTGACAAGGCATAGTCATGTCTATTTGTTGTGCGCTTATAGCCATCTTCTTTGTTACCTAAATAAGGTCTAGCAATTATACGTCCTACACGCCATTTTTCATCAAGAGTCAACTCTCTTACTTTTTCGCAAATATCATATAACTCTTCTAAAGGCACAATCTCTTCATGAGCAGCAATCTGTAAAACACTGTCAGCGCTTGTATAGACAATTAAAGCACCTGTATCTTCTTGCTCAGGACCTAAGTCTTTAATAATTTCAGTACCTGAAGCGGCTATATTTCCAATTACTTTTCTACCAGACAAATCTTCGATTTTATTAATTAAATCTTTAGGAAAGCCTGTTTCAGTGAAAGTCTTAAACGGTTTTTCGGTTTTAATACCCATGAATTCCCAATGTCCAGTCATGGTATCTTTACCATTAGAAAGCTCAGCCATTTTTGTTGTATTCGCTCTTGGGTGCTCAACAGGTTTTACACCTTGTATATCGGTTAAATTACCATAACCAAATGTTTCTAGAACTGGCAAATGAATACCACCAGCTGCTTTTGCTAAATTTCCTATCGTATTAGCACCAACATCACCGAATTCTTTAGCATCTGGCATTTCACCAACACCAACTGAATCAATGACAATTAAAAATACCCTTTTGAATTTCATTATTATCCCTCTTTCTTATTCGCACGTGGATGTGCGTTATTATATACTTTTGCCAATTGTTTCTTTGATACATGTGTATAATTTTCAGTTGTTAAAATATCTTCATGTCCTAACAACTCTTGAACGGTTCTTAAGTCTGCGCCATTTTCAAGTAAATGAGTCGCATATGAATGTCTTAAAGTATGTGGCGAAACCACCTTTTGAATATTTGCTTCTTGCGCTAGTTTCTTTATCAATTTAAAAAAACCGACTCTACTCAAAGGGTTACCAAACTTATTCACGAATAAGACATCAGCTTTTTTTGCTTTTAATAAAGGTCTTGCTTCAATGATATATTTTTGTAAAGCTAAAACTGCATTTTCATTGAGTGGTATGATTCTTTCCTTGTTACCTTTCCCTAAAATATTGACCAAACCTTTGTTAAGGTGTAAATCACTAATTTTTAAATTGAGTAATTCACTGACTCTCAAACCAGATCCATAAGCAAGTTCTATTAATGCTTGATTTCTCAACGATAAGGCATCTTGAGACTGATAGGTTAAGTTAATAATTCGATCAATTTCTTGAATATTAAGTACGGTAGGCAAAGTTTTTTTTGTTTTTGGTTTCCTAATTTTTTTTGATATATCTTTATCGACAATATTTTCACTTGTTAAATATCTGTGAAAAGATCTTATAGATGATAATTTTCGTGTTATAGTTGAATTTGAATTGTTTTTCCTTGATAATGATCTTGAAAAATTTTGAATATGTTCTTTATTGATCTGATTTAAATCACGAAAATGATAGTTATCTTTTATAAATTCAATATAGGCTTTCAAATCTCTTTCATAAGAATGAATGGTGTTTTTCGCTAAGTTTTTAGTTATTTTTAAATAATATAAATATTCTTTTAAATAAGTATCTAACATCATAATTCCTATACGATATCAACAAAAACTTGATTTGATAAATAGACACCCTCATTTGTAAACTTCAAGCGATTGTCCTCAACTTTTAATAAATCAAGATCAATATATTTTTTTAACTGTGGATAGACTTCAAAAACATCCATTTTAAACTTCTTTTTGTATTGATTTAAATCAATACCTTCAGTTTTTCTTAGACCCACCAAGAGTGTTTCTAATTTAGGATTAAAATCCTCTAAATGATGCAAGGTTAAACTTTTATCATTAATGCCATCCAAATACTCAGATATTCTATTTGGGTTAATCATACGTACATAATTGAACTGTGAACTAGCGTTTAAACCAATACCTAAGTATTCTTCTAAATTCCAATAGATTAGATTATGTTTTGATTCAAACCCTGGTTTACAATAATTTGAAAACTCATACTTTTCATATCCCAAATTGATAAGGCGATGATCGATGATTTCACCAAAGTCTCTGGCTAAATCTTCTGGAAAATCTTCTACTTTATGTTTGTTTATTAGGTAATTTAAAACGGTTTTATCTTCTAATATTAACGAATAATATGATACATGATGAGGCTGGAATTTTTCTATATATTTTAAATCATTCTCTAAGTCTTCTTTGGTCTGGCCCGGAATCGCATATAGAAAATCTAGGTTATAATTCAACTTTGATTTCTTTATGGTTTTTATGGCCTTCTCAACAATCTCAGCTGTGTGTGTCCTGCCTAAGAATTTCAACATATTTTCATTCATTGATTGAACACCCATTGATATTCGTGTAACATGATGTTTGTTTAAAATTTCAATCCAATGATCAGTTACATCACTGGGATTAGCTTCAATAGTAAACTCTTTAATTTGTTTCATGTTCACCATAAGTTTGAGTTCATCTAAAAAGGCATCTAACAAATCATCATCAATTGATGATGGGGTTCCGCCACCGATATAGATGGTTTCTATATGTGATAATAAATCACTATAGTATTCCATTTCTTTAATCAAAGCTTTCATATACTCCTTTTTTGTATGTTCAGAAGTGACCATTTTACAAAAATCACAATAGGTACAAATCTGATCGCAAAAAGGTATATGAATATAGAGTCCTTTTATCATAGTATCACCAATATTATGTTAACATAATATTGGTATTATTAAAAGTAAATCATACTGAAAATGTATCAAAAAAATGAAAACACCCTATAACATAGGGTGCTAATTTTTAATCATCTGATTCCAAAGATAAGACTGTCATGAAGGCTTCTTGTGGGATTTCTACTGATCCAACACTCTTCATGCGTTTTTTACCTTTTTTCTGTTTCTCTAAAAGTTTCTTCTTACGCGAAATATCTCCACCATAACATTTTGATAAAACATCTTTTCTTAAGGCTTTGATATTAGTTCTAGCAATTACTTTAGAGCCCATAGCAGCTTGAATAGGTATCTCAAACATATGTCTAGGAATAATCTCTTTTAATTTTTGACAAATCTTCAGTCCCCTATCTCTAGCAAAATCTTTATGGACCAAAAACGCCAATGCATCTACTGGCTCTGAGTTTAAAAGAATATCTATTTTAACCAATTCGGATTCTCTTAAATCAGCCAACTCATAATCAAATGAAGCATAACCTTTTGTGCTTGATTTTAATCGGTTAAAGAAGTCATAGACTATTTCTGATAAAGGCATTTCATAGATGATTTCAACACGTATATCTGACTGATATTTCATATCTTTAAATATACCGCGTTTATATTGACAAATTTCCATAACATTACCAACAAAATCATTAGGTGTAATGATGGTTGCGACCACATATGGTTCCTCAATTTTACTAACCATTTGTCTTTCAGGCATTTTTGCTGGATTATCAATTTCTAAAACATCACCGTTTTCTAAGTATACCATATAGTTTACTGAAGGTGCTGTTGTAATTAAATTTTGGTCAAATTCTCTTTCAAGCCTTTCTTGAAATATCTCCATGTGTAGCATGCCTAAAAATCCAACTCTAAAACCAAATCCTAATGCAGTTGATGTCTCTGGTGTAAATTTAAGGGAAGCATCGCTTAGTTTGATTTTCTCAATAGCATCTTTAAGTGACAAGTAATCATCTGCTTCGACAGGATAAACACCTGAATAGACCATCGGTGTTAACTCACGATAACCAGGTAACTGTTCTTTTGCAGGATTTTTAACATGAGTGATTGTATCCCCAACATGGATGTTTTCAATATCTTTAATTGAAGCTGAAATCCACCCAACATCACCTGCTGCTAAGTATTCTACTGGTAACTCTTTTGGCGTATAGATACCAAGATCAATGACTTCATAAATTGAATTTGATGCCATCATTTTGATTTTATCGCCCTTTTTCAAGACACCATTCTTAACCATAACCAATGGAATGACACCTCGGTAAGGGTCATAAAACGAATCAAAAATTAATGATTGTAATGGTTCATTCACATCACCTTGTGGTGCCGGAACTCTTTTTACAATAGCTTCTAAAACAGCTTCTATACCTACACCAGTTTTGGCGGAAACAGGAATACATTCATCTGGTGATATTCCTAACATTTCTTCTAGAGAAGCTTTTACACCTTCTACATCTGCGCTATCTAAATCAATTTTATTGATTACTGGTATAATCTCTAAATCATTATCCAAGGCCAAATATACATTAGCAAGGGTTTGTGCTTCAATACCTTGGGTAGCATCTACAACTAAAATTGCGCCATCACAGGCAGCTAGTGATCTAGACACTTCATAAGTAAAATCAACATGACCTGGTGTATCAATTAAATTTAACATGTAGTCAATGTTATCTTTTGCTTTATACTTGATTTTAACACTATTCAGTTTAATGGTAATACCACGTTCACGCTCTAAATCCATAGAATCTAACATTTGTTCTTTCATATCTCTTTTTTCAACAGAGTGTGTTGATTCTAAGATACGATCAGCCAATGTAGATTTACCATGATCAATATGAGCAATAATTGAAAAGTTTCTAATTTTACTTTGATCTCTATTTTCTAACGACATATCTCTACCTCTAATTCTTTTAAAAAAAGCATATAACCGTTAAATTATATGCTTTTTAATATCAAGCCATCTATAAGCCATGTTCTGTCGCCATAAAAGCTGGCAATCATTTATCTACGGTCTCCCGTCGATTGTTTCAATTCATTTCTCGAACAATCATGCCCCTACCAAAATTTGGGTTTCTAGCTTGTGGGGTTTACCCGTTTCACTCATAGATATTCACTATGATTCGTCACTGTGGCACTTTATGAATACTCAGGCCTTTAACATCCTTTTCTTCGCCGTCACCCCTAAGGGTGCCTAAACTTATGGATTCGTTTAGCGCAAACACTACAAACATCTCAGTTTGTGCTAGCATGGACTTTCCTAACGCTAAAAGCGCTCGATTGCCCAATGGCTTGATAATTAATTATATCATTCTTTTATATCATTTAAAACTGCTTTTCTTGATAAATCAACGCGACCCTTGTCATCAACTTTAATAACTTTAACTTCAATAGTATCGCCTAATTTAACTACATCTTCGACATTTTTAATGTGTTTATTATCAAGTTTCGAAATATGAACTAAGCCGTCTTGGCCTGGCCATAATTCAACAAAGGCACCAAATTTTTCTATACGAACAACTTTACCTGTGTATTTTACGCCTACTTCTACTTCACGGATAATATCTTCAATTAATTTCATTGCTTTATTGATAAAGAATGTTTCTTCATGCATTAAGATGATACGTCCATCTTGTTCAATATCAATTTTAATATCATTACATTTTTCAATGATACTAGAGATCGTTTTACCGCCTCCACCAATGATGTCTCTAATTTTATCTGGTGAAACTTTCATTAATTTAACCTTAGGTGCATATTGTGATAACTCTTCTCTAGGTTCTATAATGGCAGTTTTCATGTTGTCTAATATTTCTAAACGTGCAAGTTTAGCTTGAGCCAATGATTCTTTAAAGATATCTCTTGTAATACCTGAAATTTTAATGTCCATTTGCAATGAACAAATACCTTTATCAGTACCAGCAACTTTAAAGTCCATATCACCAAAGTGATCTTCTAGACCTTGAATATCTGTTAAAATAGTATATTTATCATCATTCATGATTAATCCCATCGCAATACCAGCAACAGGCGCTTTTATTGGTACACCAGCAGCCATTAATGCCATTGATCCAGCACAAATTGTTGCTTGTGAAGAAGAACCATTAGATTCTAAAATTTCTGAGACAACGCGAACTGCATATGGGAATTCTTCTTCATTTGGTAGTACTTGTAATAAAGCTCTCTCACCTAATGCACCGTGCCCTATTTCTCTACGGCCAGGTCCGCCATAACGGCCTGTTGATCCTACAGAGAACTGAGGGAAATTATAATGTAACATAAAACGTTTATTGTCATCAACACTGATATCATCAATAATCTGAGATTCTCTTAAAGCGCCTAATGTAACAGTCGCTAGAGCTTGTGTTTGACCTCTTGTAAATAACGATGATCCATGGGCTCTTGCAAGTATATCAATTTCAGATGCTAAACTTCTTAATTCATTAGGTTGTCTTCCATCAGGTCTCTTTTTATCTTCTGTGATTAAGCGTCTAACTTCATTAACTTGAATTTCTTCTAATACACTTTTTGCATCTTTGATATAATCTCTAATATCAAATTTATCAACACCCTCATTTAAGTGTTTTTCTTCGATTTTTTCAATTATTTCATTTTCAATAGCTTTGATGGTATCTTGTCTTTCAATTTTATCAGCATTTGAAACGGCTTTTGTAATTCTACCAGCCTCTAAATCATATACTGTTTTGATCATATCTTCAGTCGGTAGTTTTCTGACAACTTCCATTCTTTCTTTTCCGATTTCAGCTATGATTTCTTCTTGGAAAGCACATAGTTCTTTAATTTTTTCATGTGCAAACATGATTGCGTCTAGCATAATATCTTCATCAACTTCTTTGGCACCAGCTTCAACCATATTAATGGCATCTTTTGTACCAGCAACAATTAAATCAATTTCAGACTCTAATAATTGTTCAGGTGTTGGATTTAAAATATATTCTCCATCGATATAACCAACCATCACACCTGATACTGGTCCATCAAATGGAACTCCACCTAACTTAAGTGATAATGAAGCACCAAATAAAGCTGTCATTTCAGGTGTTTTGTTTGCATCTGCACTCATAACAGTGTTAATCACTTGAACTTCATATCTAAAGCCTTCACCAAATAAAGGTCTTAAAGGTCTGTCAATAGCTCTTGAAATTAGAGTTTCATGTTCAGTTGGACGTCCCTCTCTCCTTAAAAATCCTCCAGGAATCTTACCTGCAGAATATAGTTTTTCTTGATAAACGACTAATAATGGAAAGAAATCCAAATTTGTTGGTTCTTTCCCGATAACAGAAGCTGATAAAACAGCTGTGTCACCATATCTTACCATACAAGACCCAGTGGCCTGCTTTGCGAACTTACCGGTTTCTACAACCAATTCAGTTCCATAAAAATCTTTCTTAAATACTTTTTCCATTTATTTACCTCACTTCAATAATTTACATACATACATTGATATATTATAACATATAATTTATTATTTTAAAAACATTAAAATAAACAATAAGCACCCACGATTATGGGTGCTTGAAAGCTATCTTCTTAAGTTTAATCTTTTAATCAAATCAGCGTATCGATCAAGTGATTTTCCTTTAAGATAGTTTAATAAACTTCTACGTTTACCAACTTTCATTAAAAGTCCTCTTCTTGAATGATGATCATGTTTATGAATTTTCAAATGTTCAATAAGGATATTAATTTCTTCAGTTAATAAAGCAACTTGTACTTCTGAAGAACCAGTATCTCCTTCTTTGACTTGAAATTCATCAACGATTTTCTTGATTTGGTCTTTGTTTAAAGCCATAATATTTCCTCCTTTTAATTTCACTTACCTATGTCCGAATAAATCGTTGGAGTATCGAATAATCCAGATATAGGCGCGATTAATATATTATCATGATTGCATATAAAATGCAAGTACAATATATCCTAAACCCTTTCATTTAATTGATGAAAGATTTTGTATAATAAGTAAACTTTATGTTGGCTATATAGTATCATATTATTTTTAGCCTTTTGCTTTGTTTCACCTGAAAAATCATTAAACAATCTAAAAGTTTTATATTCTGTTAAATCATCGTGAATTGGTAAATGATTCATCTCATCTAAATCAAATACCTGGGCTAAATTCTCTCTTGAATAAGTACCAGACAAACGATTATCATAAAAATTGTATGTACTCAGATCTAAATCTTCCTTATCCAAACTTCTTAAATACTTGGCGTCAATTTGTAAAATATCCAAAACATCTACCATGCGATTAAAAATCATATCAAACTTGGCTTTTAAGGTTGGAAAAACAACTTTAATCGCAGCGAATAGTTTTTGCAATTTTGGTTTGTTATAGACAATAATACTGCCATCATTTTCCAACAAATGATTAGCAAATCGTTCTGCAAAAGCAGTTCTAGTATCAGTTCGAGTCTCTTTAAAACTATTAATAAAATGCTGATCATCAATTTCAAGATTTTGTCCCTCTTCTTGATAGTATATTGAATATTGAAAGCCTAAATAATCAAAAGGTTTTTCTCCCTTAAACTTTGGTACAATGGTTGGCATCAAACTTAAGTCTAAGTAGGTTATAGGGTATTTTAATTGTCCAAGCATCAAAGCAACTTTTTCTTTATTAATGTATTGGACATCATTATCTAAACAATAGCGTTGCATTAACCTATTTTTATGGTTTATCCACTCTAAAGGTATGTCTTCCATTTTAACATATCCTTCATTAAGTAACTCATAAGTATCGTGATGTAAACTAGTATTCTTAAGTGGTTCTTTAAAACCCAAATGCGAATCAAAATAATCTAGTATAGAATTCTTTTTTGGTAAGTGTCCATAACAGAAATCTACGAACTTACATTGTGTTTCTTTACCTCTTAAACAAGCATTTTTCACCAATTCACAAGGGGTAAAATCATTGAGTTCAATGTGATTTATCATTCTAAATAAAGCTATCTCTAGTTGATTATCTAAATCATCAATATTTGAAAAATCAAAAACATGATACAGATTGCTATTAAATGCAAGCCCATCATGTATATAATCTTCATTTAACATAACAACATACATATTAAAATTTTTATTTGGATATATGTTTTTATACAAATATTGCATAAATGCATATTTAAGTATCACCCGTCCAGTTAATTCACTACGACTAAGCATTTTTTTTATTTTAGCTTCATAATTTTCTGAATTTTTGACGTTTTTAACCAATATAAAATGACCTTTATCATCTTTTTTAAATAAATGATGTGTCTGATCAATTTGCTTATATTTTAACTCTAAAAAGTGTTTAGATGATTCTGTTACTAACACATATATATCTTTATCGTTAAAAATAAAGTCAAAATCTTCGGATAAAGTAAAATCATGATGAAAATCATATGTCAAGTTAAAGTCTTTGTCATAAGACATATTTTCCTCATAATTTAAACCTAAAAAGATATCTTTAAATTTTGATAACCCTTTATGATAGTAATCATCGTTTTTAAATGGGTCTGTTTCTACATTACCATCATGTAATGCAGCAAACCTACGACACCTTATATAATTAAATAATTTGTTTGTTGTCACAATCATATAAACACCCGATTATAAAGAATTTGTTAATGCCAAGAACTCTCTTTGCATAATATTATAAGCTTTAGAAAAAGCAGAATCGTGGTTATCTAATATACTTAAAGCATCAAGATAAGGTAACCACTTCATTTCAATTTCCAAATAATGCTCTTCTTCAGTTAAATTTTTAATGGACTGACTCTCACTTGTTAATTCACATAAAAAGAAATGGCTATTCCAAGTTGAATCTTCGTAATATTCTTTGATAAGAACCGTTTTATTCAAAGTTTGTACATCTAAACCAGTCTCTTCTTTCACTTCTCTAATAACACAAGCTTCTGGTGTCTCATTCTTTTCAATTCTACCACCTGGTAGCATAAAATAATCTAATTTTTTAGAATATAGTAATAATACATCATCATCTTTCTTTATAATAGCTCTAGCTGAATGATATTCATTTTTACTTTTATCCTTCTTTGTTAATCCGTCTGCAAATACCTCTAAAATCATATAATCCTTCCTAACAATTTAAAAGTTGGTTTTTGGAGTAAATCAACTGTCAAACCAATAAATAAGAGTACTATAATTGTTGTTTGACCAATAAAAAAGAACTCTGATTGATGATTGAAGATTAATCCAAAAATAATCGATAATATAAAAGCTATTAATTCACCAAGCAATTTCGCCTTACCAAAACTAATCTTTAATCGATTTGAAATAGCCATGGTAAATTGTTCTAATGCTGGTAAAGTATAACCACAATAAATAATAACATTTAAAGCAATAGAAATCAAAATCATTGCGAGAAATAAATACAAATAATTTATGATTATGTGCATTTCCGAAACATTTGGTACAAATAGCAAGGCTAAATCAATCGCAAAACCAATAATGGTTGAAATAACAACCGGAATGATCATTTTAAAATCTGGTTTTTTCCAACTGATTAGATAAGCAAAGCTAATCAATAAAATTGATAAAATCAGTGAAAAAACGGTATACATCACATGGATACCTTCATAAAAATTCGTTGATAATGCATCCCAAGATGCCATACCTAAGTTTGTGTTTTTCATTATCGCTATACTAGTGCCTAGCATCATTAATGAAATAACGTATATAATTGGTTTGATTAGTTTTCTCATGTTTCTCTCCATACAACAAAAAGCTATCCAAAAGGATAGCAATTTGAAATTAGTCTATTAAAGCTATTTTTATCACATCATCTAACTTCTTAGCGAAATGAATTTTCAACTTATCTTGCACTTCTTTAGGAATATCTTCGACATCTTTTTCATTACCTTCTGGAATAATAATTTCTTTTAAACCAGATCTACTAGCTGCAATTGCTTTCTCTTTTAAACCACCAATAGGTAGTACGCGACCATTCAAGGTAATTTCACCAGTCATACCAACAAAACGATTGACTTTTCTATTTGCTAAAACTGAAATTAATGCAGTCGCAATGGTTACACCAGCTGAAGGGCCATCTTTTGGAATCGCGCCCTCAGGTACGTGAATATGAAAATCATTTTTTTCTAATATTTCTGGGTCAATGTTTAACTTCTTTTGATTAGATTTAACATATGATAAAGCTGCCATAGCAGACTCTTTCATAACATCCCCTAAATTACCTGTAGAAACAAGATTGTTCTTACCAGGGTAGAAGGTTGCTTCAACCTCTAAAGTATCTCCACCAGCCATTGTATAGGCTAATCCGGTCACTATACCAACCATATTACTTGTTGGTATTTGGTTGTTTTTAAACAACTTCTTACCTAAATATTTATGAACATTATTTAAGGTCACTGAAACAGATTCTTTTTTCTTAATAAGAATTTCCTTTATCGCTTTACGAATGACTGTTCCAATTAATCTTTCTAACTGTCTTACACCAGCTTCTCGTGTGTATTCTCTAATAATTGTTTTAATCGCTGAGTCTGTAATGCTAAACTTATCAGCATCCAAGCCATGACCCTTTATCTGTTTTTCAATTAAGAAATTTTTTGCAATATGGAATTTTTCGATTTCAGTATATGAACTTACATCTATGACTTCCATACGATCTCTTAAAGGTGCTGGTATATTTTGTAGATAGTTTGCGGTTGTTATAAACATAACTTTAGATAAATCATAATCTTCTTCAACATAGTGATCACTAAAGAATTTGTTTTGTTCTGGATCCAATACCTCTAATAAGGCAGATGAAGGATCGTCTTTTTGATTTTGAGTCAATTTATCTATTTCATCAATTAAGAAGACAGGATTTGTTACGCCCGCTTTAATCATTCCATTCATGACTCTACCAGGCAAAGCACCAACATAGGTTCTTCTATGTCCTCTAATTTCTGCTTCATCGTGGACACCACCTAAAGAAGTTTTAACAAACTTACGGTTCAATGCATTTGCGATTGATTTAGCAAGTGATGTTTTACCTACACCTGGAGGTCCAGCAAGACACAAAATTGTTTGCGGATTTTTTCCAGTTAACATTTTTACTGATAGATATTCTATAATACGATCTTTAACTTTTTTTAGACCATAATGTGATTCTTCAAGTTTATTAATTGCAATATTAATATCTTTTTCGTCTTCAGTTTCTTTTGACCATGGGATTGATATTAACGTTTCAATATATGTTCTTGCAACATTCGACTCATTTGAATTAGGCGCTAAATATTCATAACGTTTTAATTCTTTTAATGCCTTTTCCTTAACTTTCTTTGGCATATTTGATTCGTTGATTTCTTTTAAAAATCTCTCATAATCACTTTGCTTAGAATCACCCAACTCTTCTTGAATCGCACGCATCTTTTGTCTTAAGTAATATTCTTTTTGGTTTTGGTCTGATGATTTTCTTACATTTTCATTGATTCTATTTTCAATAGCTTGTAATCGTTTTTGTTTTTCAATGTCCTCTAGTAACATTTGTATACGTCGATTAACAGATAATTCCTTCAAATATTTAATTCTTTCATTTTCTGATATTCGCAACTCAGATGCTACTAAATCAGAAAGACCTGATGAAGTAATGCCTTCTTTTAAAGCATTTAAGACTTTCTTTTGATCTCTAAATAAAAACTTTGAATTATCTACGACTTCTTTAGACAAAATTTTAGAAGACACTTGTTGTTCATCCATATCTTCTGTTTTGTTTAAAAGTGAAGTAAATTCAATCTCGTAATATGGACTTGTAATAATTAAGTCATCTAATTTAACTCTTGTTATTGGCGTAAACTTAATTTTGTAATTTCCATTAGGCAATTTAATTTTTACAGCTATTTTAGCTAAGATACCTACATCTATAAAATCACCAAATTGAGGATTCTCAATTTTAGGGTTTTGTTGAAATACCAATAAAACATGTCCATCACGATTTTCTTCTGCTTCATGAATTGCTTCTTTAGTAAATTCTCTGCCAACTTCTACACGTATATCTGAAACAGGTAAGAATATGATTCCTCTTACTGCAATAACAGGTAATTGATCAGAGAATTTTTCATTTGGATTATACATTTTTTTCACCTCTATTTTTAAAAATCTACATATAATATTTTACCATAATAATATAAAAAACCCTAATAATTTAATCTTTAAATTCTCAGGGTTTTTCTTTTTTAATCACTATTGATTAATGCCTATTTTTCTTCTTTTTTAGTTTCTTTTTTTTCATCAACATCTGCATTTTCAACTAAGAAATCAATTGTTTTTGCAAATAAAATTTCAGATTCAACTGCTGATTGAGGAACAGCTTGCTTGATTTGTTCAATAGAAACATTTTGAGATTTATATTGCTCTACTAACTCATCATATTTAGTATTAATCTCTTCATCTTTTACTTCGAAATCTTCTTCTTTTCCAATTTCAACAATAACTAGTTGTTGAGCAATATTATTTTTAGCTTGTTCTTTTAACTCTTCTTTAAATTGTTCTACAGTTTTACCCATATATTGTAAGTAAGTGTTAAAATCTAAACCATATTGCTTAATTTGACTTTCTTGTTGTTGAAGCATACGATTAGTTTCTTCTTCAATCATTTCTTCTGGAATATCAAATTCAGCGTTCTTAACTGCTTTTTCAACCACTGTTTGTTTCACATGGTTTTCATTTTGTTTTTCTTTAGCAACTTCTAATTCTTTTCTTACGTGTTCTTTGTAGTCTTCCATTGTGTTAACATCATCGATGTCTTGTTCTTTAACGAAGTCTTCATTAAACTCAGGAACTTGTCTTTCTTTAATTTCATGAAGTTTAACAGCGAATACAGCTTCTTTTCCTGCTAAAGTTTCTTGTTGGTAATCTTCAGGGAAAGTAACAGTAACTTCTTTTTCTTCTTCTGGTTTCATTCCAATCATTTGTTCTTCAAATCCAGGAATAAATTGTCCAGACCCGATTTCTAATTCATAGTTTTCAGCAGTTCCGCCTTCAAATTTTTCACCGTCTACTGAACCAGAGAAGTCAAATACAGCAGTGTTGCCTTTTTCAAGTGTACCTTCTTCTTTAAGCACCATTTCAGCGCCTTGCTCTAACTTACGTTCGATTTCAGCATCTACTTCAGAATCACTAGCTTTAGGTGGAACAACGTTTACCTTTAAATTTTTGTAATCACCTAATTTAATTTCAGGTCTTACAGCAACAGTGACACCATAAGCGAAATCTTCACCGCGTGTAATTGAGTTTGGATCTAAATCAATTTTAGGTTGTGCAACAACATCAATTTTATTATCAACAACTGCGTTGTAGTATGTATCTTGAAGCACATATTGAATTGCTTCATTATACAATGATTCAACACCATATTTGTTTTCAAACACTTTACGTGGTGCTTTACCTTTTCTAAATCCTTTAATTTCTACTTTTTCATTTTCGATCTTAAATGCATGATCTAAACCTTCTTCAAATTTCTCTGAAGATACATTTACATCAAATTTCACTCTTGATCCATTTTGTTTTTCAATTTTTAATGACATAGTTTTTATACCCCCGTGTCGTCTATTTTTTCACTTTTCAAATTATAACAAATATATCTACATAAAGCAAATAATTCAATTAAAATATTTTATTAAAAATGCCTTTTAATCGGCTTGGTAATTTTTTCATCGATGCTGTTATTACTCTAGGCAATAATATAACCGCTTCTCCAAAGGCAAGTTTCCTAATTTGCTTTCTATCCAAACCTTTTAAATCCATAAATAGATAGTTTCGACAAATGATACCAACACGTAAGGATAATAATGCATTTCCTAAACCTTGAGCAAATGACCCTGTCACTGTTTTAAGTAGTGGCATTTCTTGTAATGCATTTAAGCTTGATGATGGAAAAACCTCTGAAAAGTTCATATCTTCAAGATTTTCAGCGATAATTGCTGTGGACAACACATTTAGTGATAATCTTCCCAAACTAACATAACTAGGTCTAAACCCACACTTTTGAACTAAGGCTTTGATTAACTTTAAATTAATGACAATAACTGCTATTGCATCCAAGCGACCATTTTGGGAAATAGCCGTTGAAAGATATACAGTTTCAGCATGTTCAATAATCATTTTATTCAGTTCTTTTTTGATTGTTTTATCAAAAATTTTAGATAAAGATCCTTTAAGTAACAAACTATCATTTAAGTTTTGAGATAAAAGTTCTTTTTCTTCTTCACTCAAATAATCTTCTTTCATTAAATTTTTAGCGACTTTTTTATACATACGATAATTTTTCTTAGCATTTTGTTCTTCTGTAAACAAGTGATCCATAGAAAAACTAGGTGATAATAAAACAATCAATAAAGGTCTAGCAAACAATATTAAAAACAATATGCCAGAGATACCGTAAAAAGCATATTCAAAATATACATGAACAGATGAAATTCTATCACCTAAGTTTAAAACAGCTGATAGAATAATCATAATTAAAAAGAAAACAGATGCGAAGCCAATAAAAATCCAAAAAGGTTTACCTAACTTTTTCATAAATTTCTCCTTGATAATATATTTTTAGCCCATTCAACATCTTTGTGAATTTGCTTTACAAGTGCCTCTTTATTAGAATATCTAATTTCATCACGCATAAATTCTATAAACTCAATTGAAATATACTTCCCATATAGGTCTTTATTCAAATCAAATACATAGGCCTCTAAACTCATAGATTGATCCTTAAATGTTGGTTTTTTACCCACGTTCGTCACACCAAAATGTTCTACACCATCAATAATTACTTTGGTCAAATATACACCTAATTTTGGTAAATAATAATTAGTAAAATCAATATTGGCAGTTGGAAAACCTAGTTGTTTACCCATACCTCTACCATGAATAACCTCACCGCTAATTCGATAATTTCTGCCAAGCAAATAATTTGCTAAATCTAATTCGCCCTCATCAAGATATTTTCTTATAATGGTTGAGCCAATCTTGTCATCTTGATAAGTGATTTCGGGTAAAATAATGGTTTCAAATTCATCGTATTTTTTTAAATCTTTTACTGTTCCTAAACTTCTAAAACCATAGGTAAAATCAAATCCTACAACAAGATGTGACATATCGATGAGATATTGTCTAATAAATGCATCAGGATTCAAACTAATAAACTCTTTAGAGACTTTAAAAACATATAAAATATCAACATCGTACTGCTTTAATATTTCTTTTTTATCTTCTATTGAAGTTAAATAATAAAATGGTTTATTATTTAAATACTTTCCAATACTTTGGTCAAAAGTAAAAACAAATAATGATTTATTTGTTTTTCTTTTTATTTCTTGTCCTTTTTTTATAAGCGCTTGATGGGCAGTATGTAAACCATCAAAAAAACCTAGACAGGCAATACCATCTTTTTCTTTTATGTGGTCTAGATGGTCCAAATATACAACCTTTAACACCATTTCACCGACATTCTCATCACGTCTTTATCCTCATCATAGTAATATATAGCTAAAACATCACCTTCGCTTGAGTAAATAATTGTATCAGTTTTCTTTTTAAACAAAGATAATTCTAAAAAACGACCGTTCTCAATATATGATTTAGCTCTTTCGTCCACAACCAATTTCTGCATGGTTAAATACTGAAATGGTTCTTTGATGTCTACTTGGCCAGTCTTTAGTTGTTCAATTGTAAAGGTATCATCAATATGGAATTTCTCTATGCTCGTTCTTCTTAATTCGCCCATAGCACCTACCATACCGAGTTTTTTGCCTATGTCTCTTGCAATACCACGAATATATGTGCCTTTAGATACTTTTAAATGAACTTTAAATCTAAATAATGAGCCAGTTTCTAAAACTTCGAAAGCATCAATATCATAGACTTCAATCTCTCTAGGTTCAATATTATGAACTTCTATATCTCTTCTAGCAAGTTCATATAGTTTCAAACCATTAATTTTAACCGCTGAAAACTTAGGTGGTTTTTGCATAGATTTACCTTTAAAAGACATTAGCGCCTCATAAACATCTTTTTCCTTTAATGAACTTGCATCCACTTCTTCAATCACTTTACCAGTTAAATCATCCGAATCAGTTGCTTTACCTATTACCATTTCAGCCTCATAGGTCTTTGTGTTTTCAGAAAAAAACTTAACCAATTTGGTTGCTTTATTCACGCATAAAACTAAAACACCTGTTGCATTAGGATCTAAAGTACCTATATGACCAATTCGTCGTGTTTTTAATGACTTCCTCGCGACATCTACGACGTCATGTGAAGTCATATTTTTTGGTTTATCAATGATTAATACACCATTTTCTCTTTCACTCATTTTATTTCATCCCCTCGATTTAACTATTTAAAATATATAACAGTAACACCCTTACCGCCCTCGGTTTCTCCTCCAGGACGGAAATTTTTAATTTGTGGATTCTTCTTGGCATATTTCTCAACACCTTTTTTTAAAGCCATCGTTCCTATACCATGAATAATATATGCAAATTCAAGATTATTTAACAAGCAATCATCTACAAACTTGTCCAATTCTTCCATTGCTTCAAGATATCTTTTACCATGTAAATCCAACTCTACCTTAATATTTTTAACAGGTTTTGGCGTTGGTTTATATTTTACTTTTTCCTTCTTTGCTTTTCCAATATATTCAAGTTCATCTTCTTTAGCAGTTACAGTTAATACACCCATTTGAACTTCAAACTCATGATTTTTAAGTTTTTTATTAACAACACCATTTCGTTGATAGGTTAAGACTTTTACACTATCACCAACTTTAATTTTATGGTCGGTTGATTTTTGGTAAACAGGCTCATTATTGATAATCTTTTTACTTCTATGTTTAATATCAGCCAATTTATGCTCTTTAAACTGAGTTTCTTTTGCTTGAGTTCTTAATTCATCCAGTTCTTCAATTAATTGTTCAACTTCTTTTAAAGCTGCTTTTTGTTTCTTAATATTCTCTTGTTCATATTGAGACATCAAGCGATTATGTTCTTGAATTTGTTTTTGTTTTTCTTGTTTTAACGCTTCTTCTTTATTTTCTAAGACTTGAGTTTTTTTATGATAGTCTTCTATTTGCTTTTCTAAATCGATACTTTGTTTTTCCAATTTATTAATTAATTTGGTCACATCAGTATCAAAACTGATTGAAACTTTCTCTGCCTCTTTACAAATAGATTCATCTAATCCAAGTCTTCTAGCAATAGATATAGCATTAGACTGACCAGGAACACCAACTTTCAATTTATAAGTAGGTTTTAAACTCTTTAAATCAAACTCAACTGAAGCATTGATAAGATCATCTAAATTGTATGCATAGGTTTTAAGTTCTGGATAATGTGTAGTTACCATTGAATATATATGATTTCTCCTTATATAATCCATGATGGAAATAGCCAAGGAAGCACCTTCTTTAGGATCTGTTCCTGAACCTATTTCATCAAGTAAAACTAGCGAATCATCTTCAATATCATTTAATATTCTTATGATATTACCAATGTGTGAAGAGAATGTTGATAGAGATTGTTCAATAGATTGTTCATCCCCAATATCAGCAAAAATGTTTGAAAAAATAATTGTTTCTGATTGTTCATTAACCGGAATTAACATACCTGATTGAACCATAATAGATAATAAACCTAAGGTTTTAAGGGCCACAGTTTTACCACCTGTGTTAGGTCCGGTAATAATAATATGTCTGTAATCCCTAAAAAAGATATTATTTCCTATAACCTCTTTAGGATCAATTAAAGGGTGCCTTGCATTAATCAACTTAATACTATCTGATATAATCGGACGTGTCATGTGATAATCACAAGCATATTTAGCCTTTGCAAAAACAATATCTAGATAAGTAAAAATACTTAGGTTATTTTTTAAATCTTCTGCATGTTCTGTAACATGTTTTGTTAATTCCCTTAATATCTTTTCTATTTCATTTTCTTCTTCTAAGATATAGTTTTGTAATTCATTATTAAGATTAAAACACGCCATGGGTTCAATAAAAACCGTTTCTTTACTTGCAGATTGATCATGTATCATCCCTTTAAAAGAGTTCTTGTACTCAGATTTAACTGGTAAAACCAACCGGTTGTTTCGAATGGTAATAATACTATCGGTTAACTTATTGGCTTCACTTTTTAAAAGTGATGCCATTTTTTGATCAATTTTATCTTCTGTCGTTTTGATTTGATTTCTAAGTTTTGATAATTTTGGTGATGCATTATCATATATCTCACCTTTTTTATCTATAACTTGATCAATTTGTCTTTTTAGAGAAGATAAATTTACAATTCTCTCATAATAATTTTTTAAAGCCCTATGATCAATTTCAAGATTTGTTATTTTTTTAATATATTGTTCAGTACGTTGAATCGCCTCTTGATGTGAAACGACTTTCATAAACTCTTCAATTGTTAATACTGATTCTATTTTGGATTTTTTAATAACTGAACGAATATCTAAAACACCTGTTAAAGGAGTTCGATCTAATCTCAATATCATTATTTTAGCTTGTTCAACTTCTAACAAGCTATTTTCTATTGATGAACGATTGTTAATAGGTTCTATTTCTAAAACATCTGAATGACCAATGTCAGTGTTTGTATATGAAGATAAAATTTGTTTAATTTTGTCAAATTCAAGTTTTTTTATATCTGCAATCATATTCACTCTCCGTATCTTCTATTTTACCACATATTGTGATAAAATAAAAAGAGGAGTTGAGACAATGAAGACTGTTTTTGAAATAAATGATAAATATTTAGAAAAACTAATAAATTACTACCATTCTTGTGAAGTGGAGCCAAACACGCCCCATATCAAACATCTTTTTAAAACCGATGATTTTACCATCACTGTTTATAATTCAAATAAGGTTTTATTTCAAGGTGATAGTTCTGTAGAAGAATTTCAAAAATGGGTTAAAGTAACTGGTATAAAACCGAGCATCCCTAAACCCATTAATCGAACCGCCTATATGAATGAGTACTATAAAAAAACTGTTATTGGCTCAGATGAAGTCGGAACAGGTGATTTCTTTGGTCCTGTTGTTGTTACTGCGGCTTTGGTTGGTCCCAAAAATTATCCTTTCCTAAAGGAATATAATATCCAAGATAGCAAAAACATTAACGACGAAATCATCTTAAAAATAGCGCCACATTTAATTAAAGAAATTCCTCATCATACAATTGTTTTAAACAATGAAAAATTTAACGATTTAACAAAACAAGGCTATAATATGAATAAGATTAAAGCTTATTTACACAATCACGCAATAAAAAAAGTGATGAATAAATATAAAGAATATGACACAATTATTATTGATCAATTTTGTAGTGAAAAAAATTACTTTGCTTATTTAGAAGATCAAGAAATTATCAAGTCTGTCGAATTAATTGAAAAAGGCGAGTCAGTTCATCAATCCGTTGCTGTAGCGGCTATAATTGCTAGGTATACGTTTTTAATTGAGATGGATAAACTGAGTAACAGTATTGATATTACACTTCCTAAAGGTGCATCTGGTTCAGTTGATGCTATAGGCAAATTAATTCATCTCAAATATGGTGATGATATATTTAATCAAATTGCCAAAGTCAATTTTAAAAATATGCAAAAAATAAGGGATTAACTTTTGTTAATCCCTTTTACTATTGATAAAATTTTCAAATTCAATTGGAAGTTCAGACTCAAACTCCATCCAGACTTTAGTTCTAGGATGTGTGAATCCTATTATTTTAGCATGTAAATATTGTCCAAAGTCATCTATTTTTGTACCATAGAGTTCATCGTTAACCAATGGATGATCAATATACTTCATGTGAACACGAATTTGGTGAGTACGTCCAGTTTCAAGACGACATTTGATTAATGTAGTATCTTCAAAAACTTCAATTACTTCAAAATGTGTGACAGCATTTTTACCACCGGAAATAACAGTCATTCTTAACCTATTATTTGGGTCTCTTCCAATCGGTGCGTTGATTTTACCACGTTTATTTTTGATGACGCCTTCTACTAAAGCAATATATTCTCTTTTTGTATCTTTAAGTTGAAGTTCTTCTGCAAGTTTCTCGTGTGTAAAATTATTTTTTGCTACCATTAATAATCCACTTGTATCCTTATCTAGACGATGAACAATACCTGGTCTTAAACTTCCATTAATATCAGATAATGATTCAAAATGATACATCAAAGCATTTACCATTGTATCCTTGTAATGGCCTGGTGCCGGATGTACAACCATACCTGAAGGTTTATTGACAACTAATAAATCATCATCTTCATAAACTAGCTCTAATGGAATATTGGAAGCCGTAATTTCTTTAGAATCAAGTTCAGTTTCTAAGATTTCTATAATATCATTTTCTTTTAATTTATAAGATGATTTAGTTGATTCTCCATTAACTAAAATATAGTCCTCATCAATAAGAGACTGAATGGTAGAACGCGAAATTTCATTTAGTTCTTGGGATAGAAATTTATCTATTCTTATTTTTTTTTGGTTGGATACAATAATCTTCTTTATATCATCATTCATTTTCTTTTCTCCTTTTGCTTTCTAAAAAGAAAACATCGACAAATAAAATACCCAACCCAACATTCAGATAAACGTCCGCAAAATTAAATATATATGTCCATAAATTGCCTAGTCCTCTAAAATCTATAAAATCAATCACTCCATGGTCCGGTTGAAACAAGCGATCAATTGCATTTCCTAATGTTCCAGCAACCAATAATGTTAAAGCCAATGCATACCAATTGGTTCTTTTATCTTCAAAATCATTTTTATAAAACATATAGCCAAAAATACTTAAAGCAAAAACTGCAAAAAGTGTAAGTATGACAGTATGTGTTCCTGTTGCGCCTTGAAAAAAGCCAAAGACCAATCCTAAGTTTCTTACATATGTAATGTGTAGAAACCCTTCAATAAGTCCATAGTTAACCTCATAAGTGGCAACTAGAAATTTTGTTATTTGATCGAAGGCTAATAAACCAACCATCAAAGCTATCCACTTTTTCATATGTCCTCCTAAATCTGCATCATTGGAATAAAGACAAAGATGAATAATAATCCAACCACAATAATAACTGCACTGTATATGACAAATAACTTACTTAATAGTTGATTTATATTGACTGATACAAATTTCTTCTTTAATAATATTGTCTTTTTCCACATCAGTAATTGTAACATGGATATACCCATAGTAACAAGTATAATTAATACAACCCATAGATTCAATAGATAATAAAACATTGAAATAAACTGAGCAAATATCAAAATGATGGGTATTAAAATAATAAATGAATAAAATAAACTTGCAAACAAAGCATCAATTATTTCTGCTGATCCTACTTCTTTTTTTAATAGTTTCCAGGAATTAAAATATGTTTTCATCTTATTCAACCCCTCCCAAATAATCAATTGCTTCTTGAATAGTTCCAACAGGAATCAACCATCCTTCAGGATCTATACCAAATTCTTCACAGGCAGCCAAAGCTTCTAAATAATTATGTGAAGAATATCTTTCGTCTATCGCAGGTATAAAAAACAAATCAACTTTATTAATATAAGCTGTTGCTATTTTTTGTTTAATACCGCCTACATAACCAACAGTACCATCATAGCGAATGGTTCCAGTTCCAGCAATTTTCAAGCCTTTTGTGATATCTTCTTGAACCAAATGATTATAAATAGACAAAGTTTGCAATAGCCCACCTGATGGGCCGCCAATATTAGAATCAGCTTCAGTGAACTTAGGATAGATTTCACTCTCATCAACAAGTAAATATTCTGTTAATATTAAGGCTCTATCATCGATATCTTCATAGGTTAAATCGACTTGATATATTTGATCTTCTTTATTTTTAAAATTAAATGTATAGGTCATGCCTTCTAACATAAAATCATCTAAATCATTATAGTCGGTTACTAAAACACTGTTCTCACCAACCATAGAAATAAATTCATCACCTAATCCCACAGAATCATATTGAGATAAATCTTCTGCTTTTCCAGTCACAAGCACCACTCGATAAGTCGAAGACTCATTAAAGACAATCTCATCATTATTTTCGTTTGCCAATTGATAAGCAACAATCACTGCAGCATCAACACTTGTCATTTTCTGTAGAAAGCTTATCTGTCTATTTTCTTGATCTGTATAATGTCTGTAATACTCCGGAAGTATAATGACCTCGTTATATTTTGAAAAATCAGTGATTATAAATTGAAAAAAAGTTGGTCTTTTAAAAGAAATGACATAAGTCGACGAAATTGACCCTTCAATCTCTTCAACTTCATAATCAATGTCTATAACAGATTCAACTTCGGTTATGCCGCCTGGTGCATATATTAAGTAATCAATCCTATAAACCAATAAAAAGATTAATACAATATATGGGATGATGAGTAATCTTATAGATGGCCATAATTTTTCAGTTAGCTCTTTCATAGTTTATCCTTAAATTATATTGCTTGAGTTTTTTGAAGTGAACGCCTGCCATCTTAAAAAGTTTTTTTGATGCGATTGTCATATCTATATCTGGATACTTTTCCTCTAAATAAATGACTTCTTTTATCCCAGACTGAATGATCAATTTCGCACACTCGTTACATGGAAATAATGTCACATAGATACGAGATCCAAGTAATTCTTTACTTGAATTTAAGATTGCATTCGCCTCCGCATGTACCACGTAAGCATATTTGGTATTTAAAAAATCGCCTTCTCTTTCCCAAGGCAATTCATCATCTGAACAACCAATTGGAAAACCATTATAGCCGATACCAACAATATGGTTTAGTTGATTTACAATACATGCACCGACTTGAGAAGTATCATCTTTTGAACGTTTAGATGATAAATCTGCAACACCCATAAAATATTCATCCCAGGGCAAATAATCTTTTTTCTTCATAAAACACCTCTTAAAAATTGTTGATTTTCTTGTAAATTGGAAACTCTTGGATATCAGTGATTTTATTTAAATTAATGTGGCAATAACCATTTGGGTTTTTATCCAAATAATGTTGGTGATAATTTTCAGCAACAGTAAAGTCTTTAGCCATTTTTACTGTTGTGACTATTTTCTTTTTGTAATGATCACTTATAGAATCAATATATTTTTTAGCAACTTCAATATCCTTTTCATCATAGCAATAAATACCTGTCCGATAAGACATACCAATGTCATTGCCTTGTCTATTCACTAAAGTGGGATCAATAATATTAAAATAATGTTTTAAAATCGTTGATAGTGACGTTATAGTTTCATCATATTCTAGATACAATGCTTCTGCATGACCGCTTCCATTAATAACATCTTGGTATGATGGGTTTTTAAACATGCCATCAATATAACCTACAGTTGTTTTAGTCACACCTTTTACTAAATCAAAATATGCTTGGACACCCCAAAAGCATCCACCAGCTAATACTATCTTCTTCATTTTTTTATTCACTTTCTAAAAATTTATTTATGACATATGATGCCATCATCAACCCAGCACTGCTGGGGCAAAATGCAGTTGAACCGAGAACCAACTTGTTAATAGCTTCAGTTGGTTTTTCTTCAGAATAGACAACAGGTACATCCATTGATAAGCCTGCATCTCTAATCTTTTTCCGCATAACCTTGGCTAATGGACAAACATTTGTTTTCTTTAATTTAGATATTTTAATCATTTCTGGATGGAATTTATTAGCAAAGCCCATCGCTAAAATTAACGGAATATCCAATCCTTCGCATGCTTTTGCAAGTTCTACTTTGGCAAAAACATCATCAATACAATCCAAAACAAAATCAGGTTTATCCTTGAGTAAATCATAAACATTTTCTTGAGTTACTTTTTGATTGATTGCCGAAATATCAATCTCTGGATTGATATCTTTAGCTCTATTTACAAACACTTCGGTCTTAAGTTGACCCACAGTTGATTCTAATGCAACAAGTTGCCTGTTAATATTACTGATATCAACAACATCATAATCTACAACAACCAAACGACCTATGCCACTCCTAACCAAAGCTTCTCCAGCAAATGATCCAACGCCACCTAAGCCAAAAACAATCACAAATTTTTGTTTTAGTTCTTCTATACCTTTTTCAGATATTAAATTTTCTAATCTATTAAAACGCATAAACACCTCTAGAAATAAAGGCCGCACAAGCAGCCATCATTTTCTTTTTATATAATCAAACTTGAAATACTTCCGCCCAAGATATCCTAATGATATCAATGTTAGAGCAGAAATAAACACTAAAATATTAGCAATATAATCTCTATTTCCATCTAGATAGTCAAATAACACGACAAAACCTAGAATCGCAAATGCACTCACAAAAATTAAATATATAAATTCTCCTCTATAATGTGCTTTTACTTGTCTTTTTAATTTATTCTTTTTAAACATCAAAATAATACTTCCGATAATAGTAACAAAACCATTAACACCTAATACTATTAAAATATATAAGGAAGGATCTACAACTTTATCAACATCAAATGTAAAAGAAAACACTAGAACAATCGGTAAAAAACAAATCATAGTCCAATAAAACATTATGAAAGAAACTTCATAGTGAGAATAAATTTTCTCCTTTCTCAGTTTCATCATGTACCCTTAGCTTCAGATAGATTGTTTTCATTCTTTTCTTTTCGAAGATCTCTAAAGAATTGATAGAATACTCGAATTGAAGCGGCGATAGGTGAAGCGAAAATAACACCAATAGCTCCGAATAATGACCCAAAGAAAAGAATCGACATAATAATTAAAATCGGATGTATGGACAGTTGATGAGACATAATCAATGGTTGGAATATATTACCTTCTATAAACTGTAATACAAAGTTAACCATAATAATAAGCAATGGTCCAGGTCCACTTGTTGCTAACATTGAATATATAATTGGCGGTAAGGCAGCTATAATTAAACCGAAATAAGGAATAATATTGGTAATACCCGCTAATAATCCAAATACAAAGTAATATTTTAAACCGATTAATTTATAGACGATTGTAGCAACAGATCCTAAAGCAATCATTAACATTAATTGTCCACGCAAATAAGCACCGACTGTTTCATTTAATCTAGTTGATAATTTTGAAACTCTTTTTTCATGTTTTTTGGGAATAATACCTCTAATATGGTCGCCAATCAATTCATAATCATATAAATAATATAATAATAGAATTGGTAATAAAGCAACACTAGTAATTAAAGGTAATATCCAATGACTCAATCCAGCAATAAAACCTGGAATAAACGACTCTAATGTATCTTGTAATACATTAGATTGAATAATATAATCAGAAATTTGATCATAAATATCTCGACCAAAAATAAAATCATCTCTTAAATCGGTCGTTACATAGTTAACAATATTTTGAAAATCATTTTCAAAGAAACTTTGAATTTCATTTGTGATTAATGGAATTAAAAAATAAAATGCTGCAAATATTAAACCAACTGTAAATACAAAGACTAAACCAAGGGAAAAACCTCTTGGGCCTATGCCCTTCTTTTCTAAGTATCGAATAAGTGGAAATAATATTAATGCAAATATATATGCAACTCCAATAGGAATAATCACAGATCTAATTGCTGAAAAAATCCATTGCCAAAAATCACTAAATTGCATCGCAATGAACAATACTGACATGCTCAACAAAATAATAACTAAATATTTAATAATTCTATTAAGTTTATCATCGGTTATTTTCTTTTTATCCATAGTCACATCCTGAAATTATTATAACATATTTTAAATTGAAAAATACAAATTTATTAAATTAACAACCACCACAACCACCTGAGCAGCCATCGCCTTTTAATTGTTTTAATAAATAATCATATAAATCATTGATTTTAACTGATTCTTGTTCACCTGTTTCAGAATCTTTGACATTGATGATGCCTTCTTTTGCTTCATTCTCACCATAGATTAAATAAAATTTCGCATTTAATCTATCAGCTTGTTTGAACTGAGCTTTTAAACTTCGCTTTAAAAAGTCATAATCAACTAAAAGACCACCCATTCTTAAGTCATTAATAATCTTAAGTCCTTCATTTGTATAAATGTTATCTAGGCTAATGAAATATGCGTGAATACCAAAATCAGATTCTAAAACTGGTGAATTTTCTAAAGCTAATAATAACCTTTCAGCACCAAAAGCAAAGCCGACTGCAGGTGTATCTGGTCCATCAAGTTCTTCGATTAAGTGGTTGTATCTTCCGCCACCAACAATTGTTGATTGAGACCCTAATGAGTCAGATTGACTTTGGATTTCAAAAACTGTATGAGTGTAGTAATCTAATCCTCGAACTAAATTACCATCAATTTCAAAATCTAATTGCAGCGATTCTAGCCCTTGAATAACATGATCAAAATGATATTTAGCTTCATCTGATAAATAATCTACTGGTTTTGGTGCATTGAGAATAATTGGATTTTTTTGATCAACTTTGCAATCCAAAACTCTTAATGGATTCTCTATATGTCTTCTTTGACAATCAGGACATAACTCATCTATATTAGGTTGTAAATACTCTTTTAATACTTTAACATAATTTTCTTTTGATGTTTTATCTCCTAAAGAGTTGACCTTCACTATGACATCTTCAATGCCCAAAGCTTTTAAATATGTCAAAGCAAAATTAATGATTTCCACATCAACTAAAGGAGATGCTGATCCAATAATTTCAGCACCAAATTGATGAAATTGTCTTTGTCTACCTTTTTGAGGTCTTTCATATCTAAACATTGGTCCAAAATAATATAATTTTTGAGGTTGTGACGGATCTGCATATAATTTATTTTCAATCACTGCTCTTGCTATTGGTGCAGTACCTTCGGGTCTTAACGTATTTGAACGTTTCCCTCTATCCTCAAAATCATAGGTTTCTTTTTTTACAATGTCACTACTTTCTCCGACGGAACGATGGAAAAGCTCTGATGCTTCAAAAATAGGTGTTCTAATTTCTTTAAAATTAAAGATTCTAGCCACTTTACGCATAACATCTTCAATTTTTTGCCATTTTTCAGCTTCTTCAGGTAATATATCATATGTGCCTTTAATTCTTCTTATCATAGCATTTCCTTTCTAAAAAAAATCGCCCTAAAAAGGACGATATTTAATTTTATCCAAAATAATCGTCACTAACACTATCAGCTACATAGTCCACTAAATCTTGAACATTCTTCATATCAGTAGCAGCCTCATCAGTGATGGTGATTAAAAATTCACTTTCAATTTGATTAAATAATTCTAAAGCATCCAATGAATCTGCGCCAAAATCTTCAGCTAAACCAGCTTCTAAATTAACCACTTCAGGTTTCACGCCTAATTCTTGTACAATCATTTCTTTTATTTTTTCAAAAACTTTTTCTTTTTTTTCCATTATTGTATTGCCCCCTATTATTTTTTATATAAATATTATATGCGATTTTCTATCTCTAGTCAAATATTCTTATTCTCTTGTATCAACAATAATTGTAACTGGGCCATCATTAATTAATGAGACCTTCATATTTTTTCCAAAAAGACCTTCTTTTACAGTTATATCTTGTTTTCTTAATAAAGAGTTAAATTTATTATACATCGTCTCTGCCAGTCCATATGGCATAGCATCTGAAAAACCAGGTCGATTTTGCTTTTTTACATCTCCATAGATTGTAAATTGAGAAATAGATAGTATATCTCCTTGTACTTGCTTAATATTTAAATTCATTAAACCTGCATCATCAGAAAAAATTCTTAACTTGGCTATTTTGCCTGCTGCATGCTCTATATCCTTTAGTGTGTCATTTTTATGTAGGCCAACCAAAAGCAAAAAACCTTGATTGATATCACTTACTAATTTATCTTCTACTACCACACTAGCGCTTTTTACTCTTTGAACGATAATTTTCATGTGCCCATCCTCTCTATCGAAAAGACTCCTTTTACTTTTTGTAAATTAGCCACAAGATTATCAAGTTCATTAACACTAGAAATTTCAATTTTAGTGATAATTGTTCCTTGTTTTAAATCATTGGTTTGAGCAGATACTTGAACAATTTTACCTTTCGATGATGTTGATGCATTAATTATCTCAGCAAGAATATTGTCTCTATTTTCTACATAAATTTTTAAACTTGTTAAATATTTCTTGGCTTCATCATCACCCCAATAGACATCAATCAATCTATTTTTATCATAGGTCTCAACATTGTTACAAGATTTTCTATGAACCATGATCCCATATGATTTTGATACATAACCAATAATGTCATCTCCATAGATTGGTTTACAACAATTGGCTAATTTAATAGATGGTTTATCAACACCCTCTACGATTACATTGATATCAGAATGAACATATCTTTTTTTCTTACTTTCATCTTCGCGATTGTATTTTTCTAGTAATTCTTCTTCGGTAATTTCTGGCTTACCAACCAATACATTAACAGCATTTATGGCTGATAAAACACCTTTTCCTATTTCATAATATAAATCTTCTTCGGTTTCAATATGTCTTGATCTAAAGTGAGAGTTAACGACTTTATCATCAATAGATAATTCTATATGTCTACTCTTAATTTCCTTATCGAAATCACTTTTACCTTTTTCAATTAAATAATCACGTTTTTGTCTGTTTAAAAAGTTTTTAATTTTACTTCTAGCATTAGAAGTTTTAGCTATATTAAGCCAGTTTTCGTTTGGCCCTACAGCGTTTTTAGAAGTTTTAATTTCAACCAAATCACCCGTTTTTAACTTATAGTCTAGTGGCCTTATCTTTCCATTCACAATAGCTCCAACGGTTTTTTCTCCAACCTTGGTATGAATTCTAAAGGCAAAATCAAGTGGTGTTGCACCAGCAGCTAAATCAATAATATCTCCTTTTGGAGTAAAAACATAAACATTGGCATTAAGTATGTCACCTGTGAATATATCAAGTATTTCTTCTTCAGAATCAGATTCCTCAGTATACTTAATCAACTCAGAATACCATCGAAGTTTAGATGACATAATATTTTCAATATCTTTTCTATTTGAACGTTTACCATGATTTTCTTTATAAGCCCAATGAGCAGCTACACCTTTTTCTGCGATTTCATCCATCTCTTGAGTTCTTATTTGAATCTCATAGATTTTTCCATTACTAACAACGGTTGTGTGTAGTGACTGGTACATATTGGGTTTTGGCATTGCAATATAATCTTTAAACCTTCCTGGTACAGGTATAAATTTTGAATGAACAATTCCAATAGCTCTATAACAATCACTGACACTATCGACAATAATTCGCAAAGCTAATAAATCATGAATTTCATCAAAATCAATTCTTTTGTTTTTCATTTTTGTGTAAACCGAATGAATATTCTTAATTCTTCCCCTAATTTCAAAACTAAAGTTTTCTGCTTTTAGAAGTTTGTTGAGTTCTTCTTCCATTCGATAAACGTCAGCTTCTCGACTACCTTTTTTATCACGCAGTTTTTTTGCAATCTCTTGATAGTCATAAGGATAGAGATATTTAAAGGCTAAATCTTCTAATTCTGCTTTTAATCTATACATCCCTAATCGATGTGCTATAGGCACAAAAATATCAAGTGTTTCTCTAGAAATTCTTGTCTGTCTTTCATCATTTAAAAAAGATAATGTTCTCATATTGTTTAATCTATCTGCGAGTTTAACCAATATTACACGAATATCTTTAGCCATGGCTAAAATCATTTTTTGATGATTTTTGGCTTGTTGAAGAACTTTAGAATTTTGATATTGTAATTGTTTTAATTTTGTCAAACCTTCAACAATATCAGCTATTTCATCACCAAACTCTTCTTTGATTTCTTCATAAGTTGTATCGGTATCTTCTAAGATATCATGAAGTAATCCAGATACTATGGTATTAGGGTCCACTTCATACTCTGCAAGTGTTATTGCAACATCCCTAGGATGAATAATATAAGGTTCTCCTGATTTACGATATTGATTAACATGCTTAGATTGAGCATAGTCAAAAGCGCTTCTTATAAGTTTAAGATGCTTAGGTTTAGATAAATATTTAGATAGCGCCTCTTGTAGAGGTTTATAATAATCTATTTGTGCCAATGAAATCCTCCTAATACTTTAGTAATACTTTAATCGGATATTCTCCAACCCTTTCTCTACCTTTTAATTCAACTAATTCAATGATAAATGTTAACCCAACTACTTCTCCACCAGCTTCTTCCACTAATTTAATGGTTGCTTCTAGAGTACCACCAGTTGCCAATAGATCATCTGTGATGATGACTCTATCACCTTTTTCAATCGCATCTCTATGCATAGAAAGTGAATTAGATCCATATTCTAAGTCATAATCATAATCAAAAGTATCTCTAGGTAATTTTCCTGGTTTTCTAATTGGAATAAATGGTAATTCTAAGGCATAAGCAACAGGTGCTCCAACAATAAAACCTCTAGCATCTGGTCCAACAATTTTTGTTGCCTTTTTTTCTCTTGCAAAATCACAAAAATCATCAATGCAAGCTTTAAAAGCTTTGCCATCACCTATCAAAGGTGTAATATCCTTAAATTGAATCCCTTTTATCGGGAAATCGGGTACGTTTTTAATATACTTACTATAATCCATAATGAACCTCCAAATAATTTTTTATTTTTTCGTTAGTAGATTGATACAGCCAATCAATAGTTTTTTTCTTATCAAGGATAAGTTGATAAGTTTTTGATTGAGATAAATCGGCCTTGTTTTTATCTTTTATACTATAATAATTTTTATGTCGTTTCAAGAAATTTAACTCATCGAATATCTGAATAATTATCTCAGCGACTTCTTCACGTACGTTTATAGTATTTATGATGTCTAATGTCGTAAATTGTGATAACTTTTTTAAGCCCATATACACTTTTAATAATTCGTTACGATCTATGATTTGATTAAAATTAATATTTAAAAACTTAGGAAATAGAGCAAAAGAATGGTGATTCTCAAATAGACTCTTAATTTTTTCAGCTTTTATAATCGTTTCATCATTTAGAATAATATACTCTGGAAATAAATTTTCTTGGATTTCAACAGTATTTACAGAGCGTCGATAATCAACAACTTGTAAGTGTTCGCAATTTAAATCCCTAATCATGATTTGAATCGATTCCTTATTTCTAAAACGATTAATCGATAATCCGCCACATACATCAATGACATCATTTTCGTTTAAATTATAAAAATACTCTAAGCTATTAAACTTAATGGCATCAAATATTTGGTGTTGATATTCCAATGATAGTTTGACATGATGTTTACCAATAATTTGCTTTCTAATAACTCTTAAGCCTTTCATTAAAAATAGGGCTGTATGAAAAGATTTTTCTTGTAACCTTTGTATGGTATCTTTGGTTATCTCTCTTAAATCAACTTCCATATCAATGTTTAGAACCGGTTCATTGTCTTCTATATCTAAAGCATTTAGACGTTTCCTAAATTCCCCAATATTATCAACTTTTAATTGCATTCCCGCGGCTTGGTCATGACCACCAAATCTTTCAAGTAAATCTTGTGTTTCTTTTAGCATATTTAAAATTGATATTTGTCCAAACGTTCTTGCTGAACCTTTGGCGATATCACCATCAATTGTTAATACAATGGTTGGCTTTTGATATTTTTCAGATATCCTCTGGGCACATATTCCAATAACGCCCTCATGAAAATTATTTGATGCTAGGACAAGCACTTGATCAAGGTGATTCACTAAATTTTCAGCTATAGCAAAAGAGCGTTCAGTATGTTCCTTTCTAAGTGTATGATTTTCTTCAATCTTCAAAATTAAATCGTTGGCTTCTTTTATATCATCAGTAATCAGTAACTCAATCGCTAGCCCAGCTTTATTTAAGCGACCACTGCTGTTGATTTTAGGTGCTATTTGAAACGCAATTGCTGTTTGATTAACAATGTCTAAGTCAGAAAAACTCATTATCTTTCTTAAACCAAGATTGGTTGTCTTTTTAAGTTGCTTTAAACCAATGTTGACAATGGCTTGATTTTCATCTTCTAAGGGCATTAAATCTGCGATGGTTCCTATCATAGCGAGATCACTTAACTCTTCAGGGAATTCGCCTTTAATAGCCCAAGCAAATTTAAATGCAACCATACAACCAGCAATTTCCTTAAATGGATACTCATCACTTAATTTTGAATGTAATGTTGCATAAGCTTTTGGTAACGTTTCTTTAAACTCATGATGATCTGTTAAGATTACATCAATACCTTGATCTTGAATATAATTAATTTCTTCAATTGAAGAAATACCATTATCAACAGTAATAATCAACTGATAATCACTATCGCCTATTTCTTTAGCAATATCTAAATTCAGTCCATATCCATCATTAAATCTATCGGGCACTCTATAATCAACTATCGCGCCTTGATTAGATAAAACTCGATACATAATCGCAACGGATGTAATTCCATCACAATCATAGTCACCAAAAATTAAAATTCTTTCGTGATTATCAATGGCTTTGTGAATTCTTTCTACAGCTTTACCCATGTCTTTCAATAAATATGGAGAATGAATAGCTTCAATACCCATAGAGAAAAATGCTTCATGATCATGAATGTCTCTGTTTTTATTAATCAGTTCAAAGATATCTTTATCTTTCACTATTCCTTCAATTTGTTTGTTCCATAAATATTTACTTTTTATCAAGGTAAACCCTCTTTTCTAAAATTTTAATGATATATCCATTGATTGATAAGAATGCGTTAAGGCCCCAACACTTATAAAATCAACACCAGTATTAGAAACTTCCTTTATTCTTGATAATATCATATTACCACTTGCTTCCAAAAATTTCATCCCTTTGCTTAGTTTTACTGCTTCTTCCATATCATCAATACTCATATTATCTAACATAATGATATCTGCTTCACTTTTTAAAGCTTCTTTAAGTTGTTCTAAGCTCTCAACCTCTACCTCAATTTTTATTGAAGAATCAATATGTTTTTTGACTTTTTTAACGGCTTCTATAATACTTCCACTTGCTTTTAAATGATTGTCTTTAAGCATAACCATATCAGATAAAGACATGCGATGATTCTCACCACCACCATCTACAACAGCTCGTTTTTCTAGTTCCCTTAATAAAGGTGTTGTTTTTCTTGTATCCAGTATTTTTGCATGTGTGCCTTTTGTTTCATTAACATATGTTTTAGTCATAGATGCAATTCCGGACATTCTTTGTAAGAAATTCAGTCCTACACGTTCTGCTTTTAAAATCGATTTCGTCTTACCATTAACAGTTGCAATGACCATGCCTTTATTGACTTGTGCACCATTTTTAACAATAATATTAAAATCTATTGATGGGTCAATTTCTTTAAAGACAGCAAAGCAGATATCTATACCAGATATAATGCCGGATTCTTTTGCTATAAATTCCCCAGAAGATTCTTCATTATCAAATAAATATTCACTAGAAATATCTACAGTTGGTATATCTTCTTTTAAGGCTAGTTTAATAATTTCACTAATTGTCATTGTTATCTCCTAAATGTAATTTCAATTGCCCTTTATCATCTTTATTATCGATAATTTTAACCCACTTAGCACTTCTGCCTTTTCCTAAAGACCTTATCACATTATCATCTTGTAGGCGCTTTAAAGTACGGTTAATAGTAGAATCAGATACGAGTGGATGTTTTTTTCTAATATCTTGCTTTGAAAATGTCTCTGGCATTTTCAATATTATATTTTCAATATAGTCTGATTTTAAAACTGGTAAATCTTTATCAAATTGAATGTCTCTTGCTAAATCATGCAAATCTTCGTATAACCTTTTGTATAATTTAACCATGAATTTAGTCAAAGGTACCACTTCAGCCAATCCTTCTTCCCATTGAAAAGATGATTGGTGTAATAGTCTAAAATAGTCTTCTTTCATCATTAATAACTTTGGAAAAAATCCAACATAATAACTGACTTCCAGTCCATTTTCAATCATTAAAATATAAAACAATAGGGTACCAATAATATCATTGTATTTAAAGTCATATACTTTCATATTGATAAAATCTATCATAAAATTAATATATAGATAAAATGGTTCAATCACTTGATCTCTTGATAACTTTTTGACATCTTCTAAATATTGTTCAAAAATTTCTCTAATAGATATTGAAGATGATTTCAAAAGGTTTTGCTTTGCACCGTATTTTCTATATCTTGGTATCTCAATAACATCCTTAAATAAATATCCAACCAACTCTCTAATTTCAACAACCTCTAATCTAAATGGTTCATAGCTATCATAATGTATCTTTCTAAATACTTGATAGATATTCTTAAATAGTTGTTCTGAACGATTGTTTGCTGTAGAAGAATCTAAGGTTAATGAAGATAACCTAGAAGATGTTATATGTTTGAAATCTGGCACAAAAAACTGATAAAAGCTTTTGGCGTTATCTTCAGCAGTTTTTTGCTTATAATATTCTAATGTTTTTGAAAACAAATCTTCATAGTAATCATTCATACCTATCCGTTTATAAAGCTTTGTCATCTCTATAAAAACATCATGGGGTATTGATTTAGTTTTAATTGTCTTAATACAATTCATTCTTCCACTCCTATTCTGTAAATAGTAATTGAATAATGCTTTCTATAAACGTTCTATCGAGATTTGGAAATTGATTTTCATAGAATGAAATTTGATTTAAACTAGAAATATCAACTTCTGTTCCTTGAGAAAGAAAACTTGTTGATACAAATGAAGCATATATTCCATCTTCCTCGCCAGAATCAATATAAGACTTACCTATATTACTTGTAAAACTTCCTTGTTCACTATCCATAATGACTGATTCCAGTACTGATAAGTTTTTACCAATATCAAACGCCCAATTTTCACCAATAAGAAAACCAATTTGATGATTAGCGGCTGTAATATTCATGTTTGATAATACAAAATTATCAAAGATATTAATATTTTGACTATAACCGATAAATCCTCCTAATGATAAGTCAGTTAAAGTATTAATAGTGAAGTCAACTTTAGCAATGTTCTTGTACAATAAATTTTTATCAACAGATAGAGAACTGTCTGTATTTTCTATATCATATAAAAAATAATGACCGATAACACCACCAACATAAGTTGATGACTTTGAATCAATATTGATATTTACATCAATGACTTCGTTATCATAAATTTTAATATTTTGAGCTTTTCCTACTAAACCACCAACATATGTAATCTCACTATTATTAATTGTAATTTGCCCACTAGCATAATTATTAGATATACTCTTTGGTTTAAATTCATTTGCAATGACAAGTTTTTGAAGTGAAGTAGAAGCGTTACCAACCAGCAAACCAGCATAAACATTTCCTTCAGGAGAAGATAGTTCGATATGTCCATCAACAAAGACATTTTTAATTGAACCATAACTTGAACCTGCTAGCCCTCCAACATTCATCAAAAAGTCTGAACTAATGTTTATATCAAAATCAATAACATTTAAGTTTTCAATATCACCCTCAACATAACCAAACAAGCCGTTATAGCCTAAATGATTTTCGCTAATGGTAAAATTTGAAATTGTATAACCATTGCCATTGAAATGGCCTCTAAAAGGCATGTTAAATGTACCAATAGGTGTCCACTCCACACCATTTAAATCAATATCTTGATCAAGCTCATACGATTTATTAATGTCCATTTCTTTCAAGTCGTCAATGGTTGATACTTTTATATAGTTTGTATAATCTACTGTGATATTTTCTGTTTCCTCTTCGCCAAGAAAATTACATCCGGCAAGTAAAAATACAGAAAAAACCATAAGTAAAGTCATTAATTTTTTCATAAGTCTCCTTTAAAATAATCTCTGTTGGATGATATCATCATCATCTTCATCATCATTTTCATCATTTATATCTTCATCATTATCTTCAGACTCATCTGAATTATTATCTGAAATTGAAATAATTTTCTCTAATTCAGACATCACATCATCACTATTATCTTCTTTCTCTTCTTCAACAACATCATCCACCAAATTAATTAGAATTTCATGAGTCTCAAGATATCGATCCTTATCTATCATCAAGTTCATTGGGTGATCTTTTTTCGATAAAACTGGAATACCATTTTCATAGCGATCAGATTTTAATTCAGTTCCTAAAATGCTTATTTCTTTACTTTTTGCAGATAAACGAATATTAATAAATTCTTTTAATCTGAAAATGTTTTCAACTTCCATAGCAACCACTTTATATGGATTAGATTTAATTAATTTAAAGTAACGTTTTCCTTTGGCAGGTCGATGCGAAATATCGATATTCGCACTAAATTCTCTTTTTAAACCTCCACGATTTGTTAACATCAATAATTCATCTTTATTAATAGTTGTTGCAAATTTAGCCCCAACTAAATCGTCTTTTCTTAAATTAATTCCTTTAACACCTTTTGCCATTAAAGATTGAATTGATATTTCTTCAATATCATATTTAACAACAAAACCATTTTTCGATACCAAAACAACGAACTCATCATATTCTTCTTGTAAGTCAACTGAAACTAACTCATTGACTATTGAACACGACAAAACATTAAACGTTTTATTAATTCTGGTTTTTGAAAATTCCTCAAGGACTACTCTTTTTATTGAACCATCTTGGTTGGCTATCATGACGTGACGTTTCGAATCGAACTCATCTATCACAAGATAATCGATGACCCTTTCCTTGTTTGCTAGTGTTGCATAATTGCCAACATAATCTCCTAAATCTTTCCATTTTGCATCCATAACTTTATGAACCGGAAGATTAATAAAATTACCCAAGTTAGTAAATAATAATAAAGTATCTCTTGTATTGACTTCAGTTTTCTTAAGGATAATATCATTTTCTTTTAAACCAGTTGTTGTCTGGGTTGCTTGGTAAGATTTCATTGAAGAGCGTTTAATGTAACCATCTCTTGATATAACAAGCATGACATTTTCATTTTCTATAAGTTCTTGTTCATCAAACTCAATTTTCTTTATTTCATTTTTAATCACAGACATTCTTGGTGTTGGATATTTTTCCATCAATTCTTTAATTTCGCTGATGATTACATTCTCTAATTCATTTTCGTTATTTAATATCTTTGTTAAACGTTTTATTTCTCTTGATAAGCTGATTGATTCTTTTTCCATCTCAGTAACATCTGTCGATGATAATCGATACAATCTTAATGAAACTATGGCATCTGCTTGTTCATCTGTAAATTTAAATCTTTTAATCAACTTTCCTTCTGCATCTTTTTTTCCAGTTGATTGTCTAATGATTTTAATTACTTCATCTAAAACACTCACCATTTTTAAAAAACCTAATACAATGTGTTTTCTTTTTTCAAAACGTTGCAATTCATAATTCGAACGATTTCGAATCACTTCTTTTTGATGAAGAATATATTCATTCAAGATCTCTTCTAAGGAAAGAAGTCTAGGACTTCTTTGGCTAATCGCAACCATATTGTAATTGAATGTTTTTGATAAATCTGTATTTTTATGCAAGTATGCCAAAATAACATCGCTTGCGATATCTTTTTTTAACCTGATTTCTATACGTATACCTTCACGGTCTGATATATCATTAACTTCAACAATTCCGTCAATTTTTTTCTTAGTGGCTATATCGCTAATTTTTCTTACTAAATCAGCTTTATTTACTTCATAAGGTATTTCAGTTACAATCAATTCTGTATCTTTAACTTCAACCTTACTTCTTATAACAACTCGACCTCTACCTGTTTTAAAAGCTTTTTCAATTTCATCGACGCCTTCTACTATCCCACCGGTAGGAAAATCAGGTCCTTTTATAAACTTAAGTAAATCATTTAGATTTGCATCTTTATGTTCTAATTTATAGATTAATGCTTCCATAACTTCATTTAGGTTATGAGGTGGAATATTAGTTGCATAACCAGTCGCCATTCCCGAACCCCCATTAACAAGTAGATTAGGAAATTTAGCTGGCAATACGACAGGTTCTAATTCATAATCATCAAAGTTAGGAATAAAGTTAACTGTCTTTTTATCAATATCTTTTAATAGCGCTTCTGAAAATACTGTTAATCTAGCTTCCGTGTAACGCATAGCAGCAGCTGGATCATTATCAACAGATCCATTGTTACCATGCATATCAATTAAAAGATTTCTCATTTTCCAAGGTTGTGACATACGAACCATAGCCTCATAGACACTTGAATCACCATGAGGATGGTATTTACCAATAACTTCTCCAACAATTCTTGCTGACTTTTTAAATGCTTTGGTTGACCCCATACCAAGTTCATTCATAGCAAATAAAATTCTTCTTTGTACAGGTTTTAATCCATCTCTTACGTCAGGGAGTGCTCTATCTTGAATAATATATTTAGAATAACGGCTAAATCTCTCACCAACAATATCTTCTAAATTCATCGATACAATATTTTCTACATAATCATCAAGTTTTTTCTTTACAGATTTTGCCATTATTTGTCCTCCTCAATGATGAAGTCATCTTCATTAGCAAATGAAACGTTATTATCAATCCATTCTTTTCTTGGTTCAACTTTATCGCCCATTAAAACTGAAATACGTTGATCAGCTTCAGCAAGGGAATCAATATTAACAGAAATTAAAGAGCGTGTTCTTGGATCCATGGTTGTTTCCCATAACTGACTAGAATTCATCTCTCCTAAACCTTTATATCTTTGAATCGAATAATTCTTATATCTTTTACTTAATATTTCTCTTTCTTCTTCAGTCCATGCATACTCATATTTTTTTGAGTGTGTCGCAGTAATTTTATAAAGTGGCGGTAAAGCAATATATAATTTACCTTCTTCAATCAATTCAGGCATATATCTAAAGAAAAATGTGATTAATAACACTTGAATATGTGCACCATCAGTATCTGCATCGGTCATGATAATTACTTTATTGTAATTTGATTTTTTAACTTGGAAGTCACTACCAATACCAGCACCTATTGTAGAAATAATTGTTGATATTTCTTCATTTTTAAAAACATCTTCCATTTTTTGTTTTTCTGCATTAATCACTTTACCCCTTAAAGGTAAAATTGCTTGAAATTTTCTATCTCTACCTTGTTTTGCAGAACCACCTGCAGAATCTCCCTCAACTAAAAACAACTCTTTAATAGAAGCGTCTTTAGATGAAGCAGGTGCTAATTTACCAGAAAGAATGGTGTCTTTCTTTTTTATTTTTTTAACAAGTCTTGCATCTTCTCTTGCTTTTCTAGCTGCTTCCCATGCGTTTCTTGCTTTTATAGATTTTGATATTAACTCTTGAGAAGTTTGCGGGTTTTCCATAAGATATGCAGCAATTTTCTCATAAACAACAGCATCAACTGCAGCTCTGGCTTCATTCGTCCCCAACTTATTTTTTGTTTGGCCTTCAAACTGAAGTAAATATTCAGGGATTCTCACAGATATAATCGCAGTCATACCTTCTCTAACGTGAGTCCCTTCTAATGAACTATCTCTTTCCTTTATCAAGTTCATTTTTCTCCCGTATTCATTATATGCTTTCGTAAAAGCTGACTTGAATCCAGTTTCGTGGGTTCCTCCATCTTTAGTTCTTACATTATTAACGAATGATACAATATTTTCTGAATAAGCTTTGGTATATTGAAAAGAAATTTCTACTTCAATATCATTACTTATCCCGTTAAAATAGACAGGTTTATTTAAAGTTGATTTTCCTTTATTAATATATTCAACATACTCTCTAATGCCTTTTTCAAATTGAAAAACTTTCTTCTCTTTACTACGATGATCAACAACTTCCATTTTTAATCCCTTAATTAAAAAGGCATTTTCTCTAACACGTTCTTCAATCATTTTATAATTAAACAAAGTCGTAGAAAAAATAGTTTGATCAGGCTTAAACCAAACATCCGTACCACTTTTTCTTGTATTTCCAGTTTCTTTTAAAAGGTAGACTGGCTTCCCACCATCTTCAAACCGCATTGAATAACTTTTACCATCTCGATAAACATTGACTTCTAAAAATTCTGATAAGGCATTAACAACTGATGCACCAACACCATGTAATCCACCAGCAACTTTATATGCACCATTAGCAGAAAATTTACCTCCTGCATGAAGTTTTGTAAAAATCAGTTCAACTCCACTTAATCCAGATTCATGTTTATCAACAGGCATTCCACGCCCATCATCAGAGACTCTAATTGAGTTGTCTTCATTAATTTCGACTTTAATATAGCTACCATAACCTGCCAATGCTTCATCAATTGAATTATCGACGATTTCCCATACTAAATGATGTAAACCTCTAGTATCAGTTGATCCTATATACATTGCTGGTCTTTTTCTTACGGCTTCCAAACCTTCTAATATTTGTAGTGATTTTGCATTATATGCATTAGACTTTGTGCTCATAATATCTGCTCCTTTTTGCTCTATCTTTTATTATATCAAATTTCGCAAGTTATTTCTTTATTTTTCTTGATTTTTTTGGTATAATCATTATCAATAAAGAGAGGTCGAAATGGAATTTTTATTCTTAGTGATTGCTTATATTATTGGGGCTATTCCCTTTTCATATATTTTTGGTAAAAAATTTAAAAATAAGGATTTAAGAAAACACGGTAGCGGAAACCTTGGTACAACCAATGCATTTAGAGTACTTGGTAAGACTATTGGTATATTTGTGCTTATTTTAGATATTACTAAAAGTGGTATTCTGGTATTGCTAGTTAGATACAATCCTGAATTATTTGGTGTTACAATGTTACATCCATTATTTTATGGTTTAGCATCTATAGTGGGCCATATATTCCCTGTCTGGTTAAAATTTAGAGGTGGCAAAGGCGTTGCATCATCATTTGGATTAGTGATTGCTTATGCACCTTGGGTTGGAATTCCATTGATACCATATTTTATCTTAGTTATACATTATACAAAATATGTTTCACTAGCTTCTACGACCACAGCGCTTGCGACATCAATTATTGCAACAATCCTATATTTCACATCAAGCAATCCAGTATACGATATTACATTCATGATTGTAACATGGATAGCGACAGTTTTAATATTCTTTAGACATAGACAAAACTTTATTAAACTATTTAATGGTACTGAAAACAAATCACATTTGTTCAAGAAAAAAGATAAAAAAATATGATCCCCTTCGAGGAGATCATTTTTTTATTGGTTTTGTTTCATTGATGCCATCACTTGTCTAACTTGTTTTTCAGAAGGCTTTCTGCCCATTTGTGACATCATTGCTCTAATCATTTTTTCATTAATTGGTGGGTTTTTATCAAGATAACTTTTGAAGTATTTTCTAGCAAGGAAGAACCCTACTACTAACCCAGCAATCAAAGCAACAACTATTAATACGATTGCTAACCATAGTTCCATCATTTTACTCACTCCTTTAAATTCATCTATAATTGTACCAAAACATAGCACTTTAATCAAGTTATTATCATTACAAATTAAAGATTGTATAGGATATTCATATAGATACATTTATATTTAAATATAAACTTATAATAAACTACATTACGAATGTTATTATTTTTCAATTTATTGTTTACAAAAACATCAATCATTGTTAAAATAGATGTGTTAATGATTCTTAAGGAGGATATTAAAAATGCCAAGATTTATTTTAGACACATGTATTGCTTGTGGCACTTGTAAAGAAAGCTGCCCTGTTGATTGCATTGAAGAAGGCGAAATCTATGTAATTGATGAAGATGCTTGTATCGATTGTGGAGTTTGTGAAGCAAACTGTCCAGTTGACTGCATCATTACTAAATAACATATTCAATTAAAAAAACAGCGGATTTCCGCTGTTTTTTTTATCGACTAAAGAAAGAAGAAAGATTTCTCAATGAATCTATTAATAATTGGTCTTCTCCAACATTAAGTTCCTCAAAAATAGAATCAATCATTTGTTCATGAAATAATTCATGTTTATGAAGAACTTCTTCGCTTAAATTGGTTAATTTAATTATAACTTTCCTACGATCTTCTTCATCTCTATCTCTTTGAACGTACTTCTTTTGGTATAAAGTATTAATGGCTGTTGTTAAAGAACCCACTGTAATGTGCAATTTTTTTGCTATATTTGACATACTTGGTTCTTCTACTTTCTCAATAGCCTCTAATACATGAATTTCATTCATTGATAATTTTACATTTTGTTTCTTCATAAACTCTGCTTCAATAATTAAAATTCGATTAAAAATATCAACCAAAAGTTCATTTACAATTTGTTTTGCTTCTGAGTTTTTACTTTTCAATATAACCCACTCCCATTGTTCCAGGTCCAGCATGTGTTCCGACAACTGGTGTTAAAGGTACAAGCAAAATGTCTGAGACACCGTGCGCTTCTAATTCTTTTTTGAAATCTTCCATTTCCTCTTTATTGTTTGTGTAAATCACAAAAGTCAAAACATCTTTATCTTTGACTTCATCTACAAATCTTTCTACCAATAATTTTCTTGCTTTTTTTGTTGTCCTAATTTTAGCGACCGTTTTGACTTTACCATCTTTGCTTATTTCTAGTAAGGGTTTAAGTTTTAATAAAGATCCAATGGCTCCAGCCACATTTGATAACCTACCATTTTTAACCAAATATTTTAATGTATCTACAGTAATATATATATGATTATGATCTCTAATGTAATCTAATTTTTCGATGATTTCTTTTTTAGACTTACCATTCTTAACCATTTTTTGAGCTATCATTGCCATATATGCTTGAATATATGAAGCTGATTTTGAGTCATAAATCGTTACATCTATATCAATCATAGAAGCAGCTAATACAGCATTTTGATATGTACCGCTTAATTCTTTAGAAATTGTGATAATTATTAATTCTTCATAACCACTTGTTTTCATTTCTTCATACATTTCTAAAATATTTCCAGTACTTGTTTGAGCTGTTGAAATGTCTAAATCCGGATTATCATTTAACCTATTATAAAACTGATCACTACTAATTTCAACAAAGTCCTCAAATTCTTCTCTTTCAATAAGTAAATGTGATCTAAAAATTCTAATATCTTTATCTTTTTCTAAATAATCAATGCCTGAATTTCCGTCAACCGCAATTCCAATTTTATTCATCTCATAACCTTCCTTTGATTTTCAAATATTTTGAAGTTCAAAACATATTTTATCACAGTAAGTTTGTTTAATCAAGAAAAAGATTTTTAAAAAAGTTTAAAGCCTAGAATAAGCCTTAAACTTAATTATTTTTAATATGAAATAAATGGATCTGTATTAACTTTAGATTCAATAAAATCAACTTCAGGAAATTGATTTTTTAGTTCATTTGTTATTGCTGGAACAAATATTTTTTCAGCATGGTGCCCTATATCTATAATAGTCAGTCCTAATGCAACCGCATCTAATGCTGTATGATATGTGACATCTCCTGTTAAGTAAACATCACAGCCAGCTTTCTTTGCTTCATACATGTGTTTTGAGCCAGAACCGCCTGATACGCCAATTATTTTTATGGTTTTATCAGTTCTACCTATGACTTTTATACTATCTAGTTTTAAAGAGTGTTTGATATTTTTTATAAAACTATTAAAGTCTGTTTCGTCAATTTTACCAAAACGACCAATTTCATCTTCTAGATCCAGCAATTTAGGTGATATAATATTCAAAGCATTGGCTAAAACATCATTCATACCGCCTTCTGCTAAGTCATAATTTGTATGTGCAGAGTAAACTGTTATATTATGTTTAATTAAGTTCTTAATAATCCATCCTTTAGGTGAATCAAACACAATTCGATCCATTGGTTTAAACATTAATGGATGATGTGTTAAAATCATATCGGCTTTTAAGTCGATAGCTTCTTTCACAACATCTTTGGTTAAATCTAAACTCACCAAGACTTTTTTTGCTTTTATATTCAATGTTCCAACTTGAAGGCCTACGTTATCCCATTCATATGCTAAATCTTTTGGGTATTTTGTTTCAAAGTAACGGATAATGTCAACTAAGTTCATTGAATCGCCTCCTCTAAGAATTTAATGCGTTCTTTTAATTTTTCTAAAGTGTCTTGATTATTAGTTTGTTCAACTGCTGAAGCTAATTGATCAATCATTAATTGAACTCTCTCTTTAAATATATCTGATTTCTTTTGTAATATTTTAGGGCCGAACTCTTTTTCCAAATCAGATAATTTCATTTTTCCATGTTCACATACTATTATTTGATAATATTTGTCATTTTCTTTAAGAAAGACTTCATCAACAATTTTCCATTTATGTTCTTCTAAATATTCACGAACCTCTTTGCTTTGAGAATTTGGTTGTAAAATCATTCTTTTAACATTATACAAATAAGCTTCTTTTAATATTTTAACAATCAATGGTCCACCCATACCTAAAACAGTAACAACATCCACATCATTTTCTAAATTAAGATAAGATAGTCCATCTGCCATAAAAGTTTTAATTTCTCCATATAGCCTATGTTCACTAATATTCTTTTTCGCAGATAAAAGTGGATGATGTTTGTTGTCAGAAGCAATAGCTTTTTTAATATAGCCTTGTTCTATTGCATAAATTGGTAATAGAGCATGATCGGTTCCACAATCAGCTAGATAATGATAACCCTTAAGAAATTCACTCGCGATTCTTAAGCGTTCAGATATCATCTGTAATGTCCATCCTTAAAATCTTTTAATTTCTTAGAACGATTAGGTGTTCTTAATTTTTTTATGGCTTTAGATTCAATTTGTCGAATACGTTCTCTTGTAACATTGAACTCTTTACCAACTTCTTCTAATGTTCTTGGCTTACCATCAAGTAATCCAAATCTCATTCTAAGTACTTTTTCTTCTCTGTCAGTTAATGTTGCTAAAGCAGCATTTAACTCACGTTTAAGCATTTCTTTTGTTGTAAATTCATAAGGATTTAATATATCATTATCTGGAATAAAATCTCCTAAACTTGAATCTTCTTCTTCACCTACTGGTGATTCTAAAGAAATAGGTTCTTGAGCAGTTTTTTGAATGGCTTGTACACGATCAGCGGTAATACCCATTTCAACTGCAACTTCTTCTGGTGTAGGTTCTCTCTTTAATTTTTGTGTTAATGTTCTTTGGGTTCTCACCATCTTGTTGATGGTTTCAACCATATGTACAGGGATACGAATGGTTCTCGCTTGGTCAGCGATGGCTCTTGTAATTGCCTGACGAATCCACCATGTTGCATATGTTGAAAATTTAAAACCTTTGGTATAATCAAACTTACCAACTGCTTTAATAAGTCCCATATTTCCTTCTTGAATTAAATCGAGGAATTGAAGGCCTCTTGAAACGTATCTTTTAGCAATGTTTACAACCAATCTTAAATTGGCTTCTACAAGCTTTTTCCTTGCAAAATCGCCCTTTCTAAAGACTTCTTCAAATTCAAACATCTCTTCACTACTGATTGGAATGCCCTCTTTACGTCTATATTCATAAATCTCTCTGACTTTTTTATCACGGTCTACTAAGGTCGCTAATTCATACTCTTCTTCACTTGTTAGGAGGTCAACACGTCCGATCTCTTTTAAGTACATACGGACAGGGTCATCAACTTTAATTGAAACAGAAGAATCAAATACCTTTTCTTTCATCAAACGATCATTTGTTTCTTTAGAGAAATCTCTTATTTCTTTAATTTCAGTTTCAGAAACCAAATCATCAGATAAATCATTTAGGCTTACATGATCTTCAGTATTCTCGTTTTTTACATAATCGAAAAACTCATCCGGTAACATACCTCTGTGTGCCAGTGTCGCTACGATATCTTCAAAGTCATCACTTTCTTTGTCAACATATTCAAAAATTTCTTTGACAGTCAGTGCTTTTTTCTCTTTGAAGATTGCTAATAACTCACTAAATATTTGTTTTTTTGTCATTCCTTCTCCTCCTAATAATTTCGCAAGACCTTCTTTTTTCATCCAATAATGTTTTATATCTTGGATAGTCATCCAGTTGATTGGTCTTGCCTAACTTCATAATCTCTTCTCTTAACTCATCAATTTCGACAAGTAAAGACTCATAAATAAGTGTATCAATTAATTCCTTTAATTCGGATTCACTGTAATTGTATTCTTCTTTCAATAATAATTTATTTAACATTTCAAAACTCTCATCACTTAAATCGCTTTTTAAGTTATACAATGCAACTTCACGATTAGACTTGAATATCTCTCTCATTGCAGCTACTATTTCAAACCGAATTCCCTTTAAAAACTTGAAATTCCCAAAATCTTCTTCAATGATTGTACGATAATCATCACTATGCAAATAGTAATTAATTAATTTTTCTTCTGCAGTGATTCTCGCTTTTGAAACCTTTGAAACTGGCATTTTCTGTTTAGTTTTTTCAATTTGCTGATATTTTCTTTGGTTCAGTAAATATCGTTGATAATCTTGTTGAATAACATCAACATTCAAACCTATTTCCTCTGCAAACTTTTGAAGATAAATCATGGTAATTGTTTTAGATGCTGATTGAACTAAAAACTTAAATAAACTGTTTTTAGCGGCTTCAATTTCAGAACTTGAATCTATGCCTTTATTGATAATCATTTCATAAACAAAATCAAATTTATCAATTAATTGTTGGTTCAATTGATTTCTAAATTTCGCTTGTGAATGCTTTTTAATGTAATCATCTGGATCCAAACCATCAGGCATTAAGGCTATTTGTACATTTAAATGGGCATTTTCTAGAATTTTTAATGCGCGATATGTTGCTTGTTTACCAGCATCATCGCCATCATAACAGATAACAACATTATCTGTATATTTTTTTATTTTTCTTGCTTGTTCACTTGTTAATTCAGTTCCCATGGTACATACTGATTCTTCTATACCAGCAATGGAAGCTTGAATAACATCGATAAAGCCCTCCATTAAAACCATTCGTTTTTTTTGATTAACAAATGACAGTGCTTTATCTAGATTATATAGTACTTCTCCCTTATTGAAAATTTTTGTGGCTTGCGTGTTAACATATTTTGGAACACTTTTATCATTTGTTAAAGTTCTTCCACTAAAACCAATGACTTTTCCTTGTTCATTGTGAATCGGAAACATAATACGGTCTCTAAAGACATCATAATAGTTGCTAGATTCATTTCGATTAACAAGTCCAGCCTCAACAAGTTCAAATTCTTGAAAATTTTCCAATAAGTTCTTTAACAACAAATTGTTTCTTGCAGGTGCATAACCAATGTTATATTCATTAAGAATATGTTTATTTAAACCTCTACCCTCTAAATAATCAAGGGCTTCTCTTCCACTGTCTAAATTTAATAGGTGTAAATTAAAGAAGTTTTTAGCAAGTTTATTCACATCATATAACTTGTTAAAATTATATCGTTGAACTTCATTTTGATCTTCTTCCAAATCAATATTATATTTGTCTGCTAAAAATCTTACTGCTTCAATATAATCTAAATGCTTGTAATTCTGTATAAACTTAATTGAATTCCCGCCTGTATGACAGCCAAAACAATTAAATATTTGTTTTTCTTTACTGACATGAAATGAAGGTGTTTTTTCGTTATGAAATGGACATAAGCCTTTCATACCTTTTCCTGATGGTTGAAGTGAAACATACTCACTAATAACATCAACAATATCAGCAGCTTGATTTACTTGATCAATCTTATCTTTACTGATGTTTGCCATCACACACCCTACTTTCTAAAATAATTTATTAAAATACTCTGTTAACTCATTAATATGAACACGCACTTGTTCCATAGTGTCTCTATCTCTAACTGTAACTGTTTGATCTTCCTCAGTTTGGTTATCTATAGTAACACAGTATGGTGTCCCAATAGCATCAGCTCTTCTATATCTTCTACCGATATTCCCTGATTCATCATAAAAAGCAGTGAAATTTTTTAATAAAATATCATAAACCTCTTCAGCTTTTTCGCTATGATATTTTTTTACAAGTGGTAAAACATTTACTTGATATGGTGCTAATTCTTTTGGCAATCTTAATAAGGTTCTAGTTTGTCCACCCTCTAATGTCTCTTCTTCTAAAGCATCTATTAAAATCGCTAAAAACAGTCTCTCTACACCTAAACTAGGTTCAATAACATATGGTAAATAACTTTTATTGGTTTGAGGATCTAAATATTCTAAGTTTTCGCCTGAATGTTCTTGATGTCTTCTTAAATCGTAGTCTGTTCTCGATGCAATTCCCCATAATTCATCAAAGCCCCATGGATACTTAAACAATACATCAGTTGTGGCGTTTGAATAGAAAGATAACTTATCTTTTGGATGATTATAAAACTCTATATGCTCATCTTTTAATCCACACTCGAGTAGAAATTCCTTTGAAAAATCTTTCCAAAACTTAAACCATTCAAGTTCAGATCCAGGCTCACAGAAAAACTCTAGTTCCATTTGTTCAAATTCTCTTGTTCTAAAAATAAAGTTCCCAGGTGTAATTTCATTCCTAAAAGACTTTCCAATTTGGCCAATACCAAAAGGCACTTTTTTTCTAGAAGTGCGTTGGATATTTTTAAAATTCAAGAAAATCCCTTGAGCAGTTTCTGGTCTTAAGTATATATCATCAGTACTATCAGATGTAACGCCTTGTTGTGTTTTAAACATTAAATTAAACTCTCTAATTTCAGTATAATTTAAATTCCCACAATGTGGACAATTGATTTTATGTTCTACTATATAGTCATACATATCCTGATAAGACCATCCATCAGCGTCTACTTTACCTTTTGTTGCAGATGAAATTAAATTATCTGCTCTATATCTTGTTTTACATTCTTTACAATCCATTAATGGATCTTTAAAACCAGCTAAATGGCCTGTTGCTTCCCAGGTCTTAGGATTCAATAAAATCGATGAATCAACACCGACATTTAATTTATTTTGGCTGATGAATCTTTTCCACCATAATTGTTTAATATTATTTTTTAAATGGACACCTAAAGGACCATAATCCCATGTGTTTGCCAAACCTCCATAAATTTCAGATCCTTGATAAACGAAACCATATCTTTTTGCGTATGCATTTATTTGTTCTAAAGTATATTCCAAAGCAATTTCCTCCAATTTTTCGCATAAATTCTCATTTTAATTATAAATTAAATATAGTAAATTGTCAAATAACTAGTAGGTCATAAAAGACATTAAGTAGAGCTTTATTTGCCGGTCTTACATCAATTCTAGACTTGTTAAAATCCATTCTATATCTGATATAGTTAATGCATCTAATTCTTCAAAAAATTCATCGTATGTTTTATTTCTCATATCATATAGATTTTCTTCATTTGAGGTGTCAAAGTTCACATATATTTCATCCAACAAATCAATATATTCAATGCTTATCTGTTCGACAAACAAGTTGTTTTCCTCTACATCAAAATCTATGAACATTTGAACATACTTTTGTTTGTAATACATGGTTAATTCTATATAATCATTTTCTTCACCTAATAGATAATATGCATCACCGCGATAATCATTATCTTTAAGTTCCTGATAAAAAGTATTGTCAACTTCGTTCATTTCTAAGCTATCAATTATCTTAACAATATTTTCACTTGTTATTCTTGAAGATGTTGAACACCCAATCATTACAAATATTGAAAGCAACATTAATACCATTAAATTAATTTTTTTCATAATATCACCTACTGAATCTCATATCCAAGTTCATCGATGATCCATTTTATATCATCAATTCTAATGCTACTAAAATTTTTAAATGCATCCCCATAACTCATACCTTCATAAACATAACCTTCTTCTACAGCTTCAAGCGAGAAATATTTATCGCTAACTAAATCAAAATATTTTATTTGAATAGACTTTATACTAACTTCATTACCATCAAAATCATCCCAACTAATCAAAAGCTCTGAATAAATATCATCTTTTAATAAGATTAATGTAAACCCATCTTCATTTGATGTTGTAAAGCTAGCGAACCCACTGTAATAGAAATCATCTGGTACCGTCACTTCATCAAATTCAATTTCTTCATGAGTGTTGTAAATATCAAAAACAATCATCCTCGCATCCTCTGCAGGTGATTGACATCCACTTAAAAATAAAATTGTAATAATCATTAATAATAAATAAAGTCTCTTCATTATTATAACCTCTTTAATACCCAATTAAATCGCCTAATAATTTTCTAGAACGACTGCGATAATTGAGGTGATATGCATAATATTCATCTATTATATTTCTTATAGCTATAATATCCTTCTTTTCATAATCTAAATCAACAGGATTGCTTAAATCGAAATAATATAATGTTAACAATAAATGCATTGTTGTTGCATTATATCGACTATTCTCTCTATGTTGGGAACATATCATTCCACCATCTTTAACGGAAAAATTCAAACCTTCTTGAGAATCGCAAAAGACACAATGCTTTAACAAGGGTTGAACACCTAGCAAATACAATAATTTTAATTCAGCCATCATGATATACAACTCAAAATCAGGCTCCTTAATAATCATATCAATAATTTTTAGAATAAAATAATATAATTTTTCGTGATCATGATCATGATGAGAAAAATAATAAATAACTTCCATCATATGTAGGGCATAAGTATACTTAACAACATCTAAGGATATTTCAGAATGGTACTTTAAAACTTCACCATCTCTTAAAGTTTTTAATTCTCTTCCAGAAACATTTAGTTTTACATGAGAAAAAACCCTAACTAAGTTTAAGTAAGGACTTTTAAGTTTATTTGAGCCATGAACCAGTACTGAAACCAAACCATGTGCTGTATAAACATAAATGATTTTAGAACTTTCTTTATAGTTCATTTGTTTTAAAACAATACCTTCTATTACTTCCAAACTATCACCTATTCAGTTTCTTTAAAACCGTAATTCTTCAAATAGAATTCTCTATTACGCCAATCTTCTTCAACTTTACAGAATAATTCTAAATAAACCTTTCTTTTTAAGAAATCCTGGATATCTTTCCTTGCTGATGTGCCGATTCTTTTAATCATTGAGCCGTTTTTTCCAATAATAATACCTTTTTGAGATTTTCTCTCAACAACAATAACGGCACGTATCTCAGTGATTTTATCTTTTTGTTTATATTCTTCTAGATAAACCATGACTGAATGCGGAACTTCTTGATGTGTATAATCTAATACTTTCTCACGAATAAATTCTTGAATGATGAAAGTCTCAGGACGGTCCGATATTTCACCGTCAGGATAAAACTTTGGACCTGGCTCTAATTGTTCTTTTATATCCCTTAATAACAAATCTACATTATCACCTCTTAAAGCAGAGATGCCAAATACACCTTGGAAATCATAGACTTTTTTATACTCGTCAATGGACTCTTCTAATCTTTCAAAATCATTAATGGTGTCAAGTTTATTAATAATTAGAAAAACCGGTGTTTTGATGCCTTTGATTTGTTTAAGAATGTCTATATTGTATGGTTTAATATCATCATAAGCATTAATTAAGAATAAAACTAAATCAACAGTTTTTACAGTAGACAATGCTGCTGACGATATATACTTCCCAAGTTTTGTTTTCCCAGTATGAATACCTGGTGTGTCTAAAAAAATAATTTGTGATTCTTCATCATTATAAATACCCGAAAATACATTTCGGGTAGTTTGTGGTTTACTTGATGTTATCGCGATTTTTTGTTTTAATACCTTATTTAAAAATGTTGATTTACCAACATTGGGTTCACCAATGATTGTTACAAAACCAGATTTAAACATTAAAGATCCTCTTTTGAAAAACCAAGTGGTAACAAATCCTTATTTTTTACAACTTTCATTTCACCCTTACTATTGGCCATAATGACATCAGCATCGCTTTCCATTAATTCACTTAATACTTGACGACAAGCTCCACAAGGTGATACAAAATAATCTTTATCAGTATATACCAGTATAGATTCTATATCTTCTTTTCTAATACCTCTTGCATAAGCACTAAACAAAGCAGTTCTTTCCGCACAATTTGATAAACCATACGATGCGTTTTCAACGTTAATACCGGTTAAGGTTTCTCCGTTTTTTAGTTTTAATACAGCCGCTACTCTAAAATTAGAATAAGGGACATAAGCATTCTTTATAATTTCTTGTGCTTGTTTATACATCTTCTCTTTCATAACTAAGACCTCCTATATTTTGTTTTGTCCATAATGTTGTCTTGCAAAGAAAACATTTCTATTTCATCAGTTTCATTTAAATGATCATAACCAATACAATGTAAAAACCCATGTAAAGTTAAAAACGCCAATTCTCTTTCAAATGAATGTCTATATTCTTTTGCTTGTGAGATTGCTTTATCAATTGATATAAAGACATCACCAATCTCATCTTCCATCTCTTGATTTTCAAAACTTAGTACATCAGTTGCTTTATCAAACCCTCTAAATTGATGATTTAATTGATGAATAGTTTCGTTATTGGTTAAGACAATGTTGATAATCATATCTTTACTGATTTCTAAATAATCATACGCTATTTTTAATATCTCTTTAACGATAGAATCATAAGATGAATCATCATTATATTGATTTATAATGTTTATATCAATCATTTTCAAACCTCTCAATGATGTTTTGTACCAATGGATGTCTTACAACATCAGTTCGATCGAAATTAATAATATTGACAGAATGAATATTGTTCAAAATTTTTTTTGCCTTTATTAACCCTGAAGATTGGTAACTCGGTAAATCAATTTGTGTAATATCGCCAGTAACAATCATTTTTGAACCGAAACCTAAACGAGTTAAGAACAACTTCATTTGATTAACTGTGGTGTTTTGTGCTTCATCTAATATTACAAATGCACTGTCTAATGTTCGCCCACGCATAAATGCTAAAGGCGCCACTTCAATTATTTGTTTTTCAAGTAATTCTAAACTTTCTTTAGCCCCTAATACCTCATATATAGCGTCATATAACGGCCTTAAATATGGATCTACTTTTTCCTTCAAATCACCAGGTAAAAAACCTAGTTTTTCACCCGCTTCAACCGCAGGCCTTGTTAAAATTATTCTTCTAACTTTATTGGCCTTTAAATATTTAATCGCCATTAGCACAGCTAAATATGTTTTACCTGTTCCAGCAGGTCCAATACCAAAGGTTAAAGTATTTGATTCAATTGCATCTATGTATTTTTTTTGATTAAAAGTTTTAGGAAAAATAGGTTTTCCTGAAAATGATTTTATAATTTCTTTTCTAGATAAAAATAAAGAAATAACTTCTTCTACAGATTCTTTACCTAACAAATGATAAATATATATTAAATCTCTCTCATTGAAAGCAACATTATTATTCACAAGTTCAACCAAAACATTAATGATTTTCTTTACAGATTCAATTTTTGCAGGATCATCACTTTCAACAACCAATTCAGAATGATTAGAAAAAATATTCACATCTAAAAGGTCAGCTAAAAGAGAAATGTTCTTATCATTAACGCCTAAAAGGTCAATTAAATTATCAAGTTTAATATTCACATCTATTTTTTTAGTCAATACAATACACTCCTTCTATACATTATAACATTTTTTTATCTATAGAGAAAAAATTAATGACAATTCAAGTGAATTGTCATTATTTTCTTGTGACACAGCCTTAGAAAAGACTATTATTTTTGTTTGTTTTTATTTTTCTTATGTTTTTTTGTAACACTTGGTTTTTCGTAATATTCCTTTTTACGGGCTTGAGCAAGATTCCCCGCACGAGAAACGTCACGTTTAAAACGACGAAGTGCATCTTCGATAGATTCGTTCTCTCTCACGACAGTTTTAGCCATTGCTTTCACCCCTTTTCTTTACCATTAGTTATTATACTAAATATTATTTAAAAAGTAAACTTTTTTATTTTGAATATTCTAAATTATTGATATATATGTTAAAATGTAAACAATAATAATAAGTTTAAGGAGAAAAAAATGAAACCATATCAGTTTTTAGCACTGACATCAGATTGGATTATTTTAGGCGTCACTTTAATCGTGGCAATATTAGTCATCATCTTTGGTTTATATTTTTATAATAAAAATGCCAATGTCAGAAAATATAAACGAAAACTTAAATACATTAACAAGATTAAAGAAAAAAAATATAACGCTAATGTTTTTATTGATCGCATATACAATAACTATGTGACAGATGATACAAACACCTATGAATCTTTAAAAAAGAAGGGAAAAAGAAAAGTAAAAAAATATATAAAATTCTACAAAAAATCCCTTGATGAATTGGTTCAAGCAAAAAGCAATATTTCTCCAAATAAAAAACAAAATAAACTTGTCTTTATTTTCAAAGATAAAAGCAATAAAAGTATTGGAAAGTATTATATTTCCCAAAAGTTTAAAAAATTAAAAAAACAAATTGATAAACACCAATTACTATTTGATATGATTGCCTACTTATATGAATTACCTCAATATATAGATTCAAAAAAGGCTTATCATTTAGAAAACCACGATAATCAAAATGTCATTACCTATCAAATTGTAGAAGAGATAAAAAAATAGCATCCTTTTTGGGTGCTAATTTTTTATGCTAGCTATGATATTTGGAAAATCTATTCTTTCTAACATCACTTGAACTTCACTACCAATAATATTTTTCTCGCTCTTGATTTTAATCGATAAATAATCTTTTGAATGTCCCATATACCATTTGTCTTTTTCTTGTTCAACAATGATTGATTTAGTTTTATTTAGTTGAGACTTCATGTATTCTTCTTTTAATACATCACTTAGCTCTAATAACTGATGTACACGGGCTTTTTTTACCTTACCATTGACTTGACCCTTCATTTTATCCGCAGGCGTCCCTTGCCTCCGTGAATAAGGAAAAACGTGTAACTCTTGAAAATTTATCTCTTTAATAAAGTCGTAAGCTTCTTGAAACTCTTCATCAGTTTCTCCAGGAAATCCAACAATAACGTCTGTGGTAATTGCTATTTCATCAAATATATTTCTTATCTCCTGAATCTTAGTTTTAAAATCAGATTTCTTATACTTACGATTCATTGATTTCAGTATTCTTTCGCTTCCACTTTGTAAAGGAATATGCAAATGATTAACGACTTTATTAGATTTTCGAATGACATTTAAAACTTCATCATCTAACTCTGTGATTTCTATCGAGGAAATCCTAATTCTTTTCAAACCTTCGACTTTTTCTAAATCCTTCAATAAAGCTGCAAAACTATAATCATTTAAGTCTTCACCATATCCACCAGTATGTATTCCAGTTAAGACAATTTCAATATGACCTTTACCGACAAGATGTTTAACTTCATTTAAAATAATATCTTTTGTTTTTGAGCGTATTCTACCTCTTGTAAACGGAATAATACAGTAGGTGCAAAAATTATTACATCCTTCTTGAATTTTTAAAAATGCACGCTTATGTGTTTTGAAATCATTGATTTCTAGATTTTCAAAAGACTCGTTATTTTCTAACCTTTCCGATTTGTCTAAAGGTTTACCTGTCTCTATATATTCTTGGAGAAAATCAATAATTTTATGTCTATTTTTTGTACCTAATACTATTTTTACGCCCGGTATCTCAAGCATGGCTTTGGCTTTTAATTGAGACAAACAACCCATCACAATTATGATTGCATTCGGATTAATTGATACCGGTCTTCTAATGATTTGTTTAGACTTTCTTTCGCCTGAATTAGTGACCATGCATGAATTGATAATATATACATCACTGTAATCATGATAATCAACTATTTCATATCCCTTATTGTCAAACAGTTCCATTATGGCTTCTGTTTCATATGTATTTACTTTACAACCTAAAGTATAAAAAGCAACTTTCATTCTATTCTCCCAACATGTATCTAAATATTGATGTAATGTATATTGCAGCAGTTTCAGCACGTAATATAGTGTTTCCTAAAGAAATGGTTTTAAAGCCTTTTTTCGTTAAAGATTTAATTTCCCCATCGGTAAAACCACCTTCAGGACCAATTAATACCAAACTATAATCATCTTTACCGACCTGATTTACATATGACTTCAGTTCTTTATTATCTTTCCTTGCAAAGGCAACAAATAAATGATCATACTTATTCAGATTAAGTGAGTCTAGTGTTTGCAAATCATAGATTATAGGTAAACTAGTTCGTTCAGATTGCTCAGAACTTTCTTTACATATAGAAATAAATCTTTCTTTTTTCTTTTGAAAATCTTTTATTTTAATAATTGAGCGACTTGTTTCAATAGGAATAATACCCGAAACACCCAATTCTGTTGCTTTTTTCAAAGCCAACTCAAAATTATCTTTTTTGGTTAAACTTAGACCAAGGTCTAAGTTAAATCCTTTGTTTTCTTCATCGATTTCATTCAGGATTTCAAGCATTAGTGTATTCTTATTAATTTCTTTTATTTCACATAAAAAAACATGACCATCATAGGTATTAACAATGACCTTGTCTTTAACCTTATTTCTCATAACATTTTTAATATGATGGAAGTCTCCACCACTTATTTCAACAATGTGATTCTTGATTTGTGATTGTTCAATAAAATACCTTTGCATAATTCACCTCTATTACAATATACAACTAATTATCATATCATAAAATCAAATAATCTAAAAATAAAAGGCCAAAAATATTGGCCTTTTATGCATCATGCTTGTTCATTTGCATTGTTCTTGCTTTTTTTCCATCTCTTAGAGTAATCACTGTTGTGTCGGTGAATTTTTGTAGTATTTCCATCTTTTGAGGTGGGGTTGATAACATTATTTGTACAGGTAATTTTTGAATAAACCTCATCATTGCTTTGATTCTAGATGAATCCATCTTGTCAAAAACCTCATCAAATAGAATTAATCCAATAGATTCCTGATTCACTTTTCTAGAAGCTTGTTCAAATACTCTTACAAATGAAGCCAGTGTCGCAACATAAAATGGTACCTGCGTCTCTCCACCTGATTTTTCTTTAAATACTTTTGAATAATTAATTTTATCGCCAGATGTATTGGTAATTAATATATCATAATCCATATAGGTACGGTAATCAGTAAATTTATTGACGGTACCCTTAGAATTTAAATCTTCTGATGCTAGGTTAATGAACAACTCTTCTAATTGTCGTTGGTATTTCATTTCAAAATCATAATTAAAAATTTCTTCACCTGATTTAATGGCTTCATCTGATAGAACCATATCATAATAATCGCCATATTCTTTACTCTTAGGGAAAATAAATTCATAACTATCTTGACCAAAGCGAATATTTTCAAGCGTTTCATTAATCTTTTTGATTTCTTCTTGAGCTGAAATAATATAATTTCTTAGCTTAGACATGAAATCTTCTTTGAATAGTTTTTCAGCAACTTCTCTTGCTTCTCTAACTTTAGATTCATATTTAACCAATTCAGACTTAACAAGTTTGTTTCTCTCATCAATATATTCATCAATATATTTCAAACCAAATTGATAACTTAGGTTATACTTTTGCGTATATTGAATTTGCTTTGTTCTCAAGGAATCTTCTAAATGATTGATATTGTTAAGTTCTCTTGTGATTTTTTCAGTATATGTTTCTAGGATACCTTGAATATTTTGCTGACTTGCTTCTTCTTTAAATAATAATTCAGCTTTTTCTCTTAATCCAGGGTTATCTTCTGTTTGTTGGTTTATATCCTTATTTACTTGGTTTAGAGAAGTTTCATAATCTAGTAATTTATCGTGTATATTACTTTCCTTATTATTTAAAGAACCATTTTTTTCAAACGCTTTTTGTCTACTTGTATTATATGTTCTTATTTCCTCTCGGATGTTCTCATATTCTACTCTTAGATCTTTTAGACTTTCTTGAGGAAGATTGCGCTTTTTCTCAGCCAATGACTTTCTCTTTTCTTTTAAAGTATCTACTGAATAGTAGTTTTTGAGCATTGAAATATATTGTCCTATACTCAATTTTTTAATTAAAGTATTTTCTTCACTAATACCAGACATTGAGTTATTAATTCTTTGGTGTTCTAAACTTAACTCTTTGGCTTTCTTTCTCCAAGTTTCTAACTGAGCTGATTTAGCATTTTTCCCAATAAAAGGTTTATCTCTCAGTTTAAATAAAGATCTTACTGTAAACGATCTATAGACCATTCCGCTTAACGTTATGGCTTGTGAGTAATTTTCTAATTGGCTAACCTCATCCACCATTATTAAGTTACCACATGTCATGTTAATAAAATGTTTAGCATCTTTATTATCTGAATCGATAATTGATGCCAATGAATTTGATCTATATTGATCAAACTTTTGAATTTTCTTTGTATTTACTAAGCCAATACCGTAAATATTCAATGAATCCTTGACTTGATTATAAACACTTAGTGCTAAATCAAAGTATCTTGGTTCAACAATCAGATTAAAACGTTGTCTACCTAAATAATCTTCAATGGTATCCTGCCACTTAGGGTCAGTAACTTCTAGTAGTTCACATAATATATGTACATTGATATCAACGTTGTATTGTTGTTTAACACCATCTATAATAGCGCTTTGTAACTTAAGTGTCATAGGATCATATTTCAGTTTATTGTTTTCTAATCCTTTTAAGGTTTGATAAACTTCATTAATTTCGCTCACTAATCCTTGTTTAACGTGTTGTAATTTTCCGTATTCAGAGCGGTTTTGATCAACGATATCATCAAGTTCTTTTTCTAACTGAATAAGTTTCAACTTTGTATTCTCGTAATTTTCATCGTCGATTTTTAATAAATCAATTTTCGATAATTGTTTATAGGCTTTTTGATTATATTCGCTGTTTAAATCTTCAATAACTTCATTCATTGTTTTAGCTTTATTTTGAGCGTATTGACGCATTTCAACTTGTTCATTAATTTTTTTAGTGAGTTCTTTCATTTCTTTATCATAAATTTCAGAAGCTTTAAAAGTGTCATTATTCGATAACATAGAATATACTTCTTTAGAACGTTCATCTAATATCTCAAGTTGTTCTTCAACTTCTGTAATTAACTTAGAGTTTTGTTCCTTGTCTAATATAACTTTTTCTAATTTCTTATTTTCCTTATCAATTGAATCTTTTATATTTTCGATTTCTAGTAATTTTAAGAAATACTCATAAAATTCTTTTTGGGATAAATTTTCCTTTATTTCTTCATAAGTTTGTGCGATATCATCTAAATCATTGACCTTTTCTTTAATGATTTTCAAAGTTGCTTCTAGGTCTTTATAAGCGCGTATTGACTCTTTAATTGATTCGACATCTAAAACGCGTTCCTCTAATAAATATTTATAGATAAAATCCTTTACATCAGAAATAGGTTTAAAAGCTAATGCTTTAGGTAATAATGAAAAATAATTTTCATTAATTGAACCAAAACGTTTTCTAAATGAATACTTAGCTTCTTTTCTAGTTAAATGAACTTTGCTGGCTTGTTTTGATTTCTTAAAATTTATGGTTGTTAAAATAACACCTTCATCATCAACAAACAAATTTTCGTTAATTTGTCCATCAATCTCATAAAACAAAACTTTTGGTGGAATGATTTCTCCAATAATATCTATAACTGTTCCTACAGTAAAATATTCATCTTTAACTTCATCATAAAACTCTAACGCAATATGACCAGTTGTATCACCATCACGTAAATATTCTTGGTTATCTATTCCTAATTTACATTTTACATAACCTCTCAAATCACGCTTGCTTTTATCATTAGCTGCTAAGTTAAATATTTGATCACCTGCTGTTAAGATGAAGGCGATGGCATCTACAATTGTTGATTTACCGGTCGCATTTTGTCCTGTGATTAGAGTATTGTTTTTTATAACAATAGTTTCATTGGCGAAATAATGCCAATTGATTAATCTTACCTTAGTTAACTTCTTCATGTGCATCACTTCCTGTTTTATTTTCAATATGATTAATAATATTGTAAACATCATTAATAGTTTGTGTATTGATGGCCAATAATATTGTAGGGTAGATTATGATTGGCGTTGATGTTTTTGTTATATCGCCTAATGTCTCAATTAAGTTATATCGCTTGAATAATCTAAGAATTTTTACCAAGTCTGTTTTATTAATTTTTTTCTTTAATTCTAAAGAATCATAATAATCATGGATTTCATCAACTTTAATGACTACATTATCGTTAATTGATGTTCTAACTAAGTGTTCATGAAATAGAATTCTTAATATGAGTAAAATAATTGATTCATCTTTTTTTAACCTCAACAGATTATTATTTTCGCGGTGTATTAATTGCACAGCACCCATTTCCCTATCCAATACCAATTCAAAATCCATCACATCGAAGTACTCATCAAAATATTGTTTAAAACTTATTATAAAATAATACATTTCCTTATTATCTTCTTTATCTTTTGCTAAGAAGCTATTTGATAAAAGTCTTAAACATGTTTTAGCAAATAATTTCTTTTGTCCTACATTTAGTTCTTCAAAATTCTCTAGTATCATTTAATTTTCCCCCTTAATGATTTCAAAATCATCGATTACAAATCTAGCATTGTTAATTTTTGAATCTAGTGGTTGTATATAATAATTCATTTCTTTTCCTGCATAAACCAGAATATATAATAATCTTAAGATTGCCTCATCACTCATATCATTATTAATGATTTCACTGGCTTTAATTAAAGCGTTTTTACTGAAGTATTCATCTAAGTATCTTTGGATAACATCTTCAGAATATTGTATTTCAAATTCTTTATAGAATTCATCTCTTAAACTTTGATCAAAACGATTATCATTTTCTTCTAAGAATTGATTTTCTATATGTTTATATATTCCTCTTGGTGTATAAAGGGATTCTTTAGATAAATGTTGATAACTAGACAAGGTAAACATGGGTCTTATTGTGTTTATTGCTTTGTTTGTTTGGTTATCTTTTATGCTCTCCGCAGTAAAATTAAGAATCTTTGATAATTTACTAATAACATTTTCGTCATCTGATAATAAAAATTTAATTTTTGCGATAGTTGTATTAACATAAACTTTATTTTTATTATCAATTTCATCAATAATGTAAGAAACTGAATTATAAATATCGATAATATCATCAATTTTTTTGTTTACTTTCATCATCGCCATATCATAATTATTATGTGATCTAACTAAATGTTCTTTGGCCAATATTTCCATAACAAATTTATCTTCTTGAATCTCTTCTAATTTCCGAATAATATTTGATCGATACTTATTAATATTATCTGATGTTTTTAATCTTCTGTAAGCTTTATCCATTAACTCAGCTTTATAATTGACTAAATAATTTATTAAATCTTTGATTTCTGAATGTTCAACGATAGTTTTAATATAATATTTTAATCTCGAATCTAGTTTCCTAATTTCTCTTACAAAAGCTAAAGTATTCTTATAAACTTGATCAAGGACCATAGCATACTCACCATAATCGCTATTTAACAATGAATACGAGGTATAAATATAACCTCTAAACTCATGACCATCGTCTTCTTCATTATCATAAAAGCTATCATTAGAAATTTCTTGTAAAGCTTCAATAATTGTGATGGAATAATCTCTAAAATTAATAATTTCTTCATAGTTATTATTGACATCAATATCTATCCACTCAGTTTTTTCAAGTCTTCTGATAATTTGATTTGCACGGTCTCTATTTGTCCACTCAACTTCTTCATCTTGGTCTTCGATTTCTTCTTCTAGTGGATTTAAATCTAAATAATCTTCTATTGCTTGTCTTGCAATATTTTTATCCATCCCTAATATAGATCCTTGTTCATAGACTCGAAAGAGTTCTAAAAGACAGTTAACATAAATTGATCTATTTTTACCCGATAATAAATTAAAGAAATTATTCGGTATTACATCAAATACATTCATATCATCACTTCCTATTCATATCGTTTGTATTTAAACTTACCACTGACTAATGTGGTTAATGTATTTTCTAAAATAAGCCAGTCTTTTCTAAATTGTTTTAATGATTTTTTACCTGTATCATTTAAGCGATAATAACGACGGAGCATCCCCTTTTTATTTTTCTGCTTATAACTTGATATTTTACCATCTTTTGCCAATCTTTTTAAGGCAATATATAGAGTTGCTTCATTTAAATTGATTGAATCATCACTTACATCTTCTATAATTTTCGCAATCTCATAACCATAACTATCATATTTTTCTAAAATAGAAAGAATTATGTAGTCAGTAAATCCTCGAACATGTTCGCTAGAACTAGCCATCATTATCACCTCCATTTCATACTTAAACTATTTATACATAAAACATTTATACTTAACCTATTTATATTATAATACAACAAGTATAATTTGTAAATAGAAAACAAAAAAAATACTGGAAAAATTTCCAGTATTATTTAGTGAAATTAGATTTTATTTTTTCCCAAAAGCCTTTTGTGTCTCCAGGACTATCTTCAACTTTTGATAATTGTTCAAATATTTTTCTTTGTTCAGATGATAATTTCTTAGGTGTCATAACATTTACAATAACATGTTGATCACCTTTTTGTTTGGTCCTAACGTTTGTCATTCCCTTACCTTTTAATCTAAATTTAGATTCTGATTGAGTTCCAGCAGGAACTGTCAACATAACATCGCCATAAACTGTAGGCACTTTGACTTCAGCGCCTAAAGCAGCTTGCGAGAAGGTAATTGGATAAGTAATGATAATATCATCACCTTGTCTAACAAATGTATCACTATGCTTAATTTTTATAAGAATATATAAATCTCCATTTGGCCCGCCATTAGTGCCTTTATTGCCGTAACCGGCTAAACGTATATGTTGGTTGTTATCAATACCAGCAGGTACTTTAACTTCAACAGTTTTAGTAACGCGTTCAACACCTTCACCTTGACAATTTGAACATTTGTTTTTGATTTCTTTACCTGTACCACCACATTTTGGACATGTTGTTTGAGTTCTAGTACGCCCAAATATAGTTTGTTGTTCCATGATAACAGTTCCGTTACCACCACATTGCGAACATGTTTTTACATCGCTTTTCGATTCAGCGCCTGAGCCATGACAAACATGACATTCATCATAAACAGAAACTTTAATTTTTTCTTTTTTACCAAAGACCGATTCTTCAAAAGATATAGTCATAACCTTGCGAATGTCAGATCCTTTTCTCGGTTGATTTCTTGATGATTGCGAACGTTGTCCACCACCGCCAAAGAATGAACTGAAGATGTCATTAAAGTCAAAGTCTCCAAATCCACCGCCTCCAAAACCACCTTGACCAAATCCAGCACCAGGTGCATCATGACCAAATTGGTCATATTGGGCTTTCTTTTGTGAATCAGACAATACGTCGTAAGCTTCTTGAACTTCTTTAAACTTTACTTCTGCATCTTTTTCAGTAGATACATCAGGATGATACTTTTTCGCAAGTTTTCTATAAGCTTTTTTTATCTCTTCTGGGGTTGATGATTTGTTTAACCCCAGTACTTCATAATAATCTCTCTTGCTCACGCTATCATCCCGACCTTTCTATAGTTGTTATTATTATATATCTTATACTTCTTTATAATCTGCATCAAAAACATCATCGTCATCGCTAGAATCTTTGTCGTCTTGAGGTTCTTCTTCAGTTGATTGTTGTGTTTGACTTTGAGATTGTTGTGCTCTAGCCATAATGTTTTGAGCAGTTGACTCTAATTCAGATTTTGCATTTTTGATTGCTTCAATATCTTCACCTTTTAACGCTTCTTCTAAGGCTTTAACTTTTTCTTCTGCTTCTTGTTTTTCTGAATCAGAAATATTATCTCCTAAATCTGTAATCGATTTATTTGTTGCAAAGATTAACTGATCCGCTTCATTTCTTAAATCAATTTCTTCGCGTTTTTGCTTATCTGCTTCAGCATTTTCTTCTGCTTCTTTAACTAAGTTATCAATTTCTTCTTCTGATAAACCACTAGATGATTTTATCGTAATTGAGTTTTCTTTACCTGTTTTTTTATCTTTTGCAGATACGTTCACGATACCGTTTGCATCAATATCAAAAGTAACTTCGATTTGAGGCACACCTCTTGGCGCTGGTTCAATATCGCCTAAATGGAATTTACCTAAAGTTTTATTATCTTTTGCCATAGTTCTTTCACCTTGTAAGACATGAATGTCTACACCAGGTTGATTATCTGCAGCTGTTGAGAATACTTGTGATTTAGATGTTGGAATTGTTGTATTTCTTTCAATTAATGGTGTTACAACACCACCTAATGTTTCAATACCTAATGTTAATGGTGTAACATCTAACAATAAGACATCCTTAACATCACCTTGTAATACACCTGCTTGAATAGCAGCACCCATAGCAACAACTTCATCAGGATTAATTGAACGGTTAGGTTCTTTCCCTAATATCTTCTTAACTTGCTCTTGAACAGCAGGGATTCTTGTTGAACCTCCAACCAATAAAACTTCATCTATGTCTTTAGAAGTCATTTTAGCATCTTTTAAAGCCGTTTTAACTGGTTGAATAGTCTTTTGAACCAATTCATCTGTCAATTCGTTAAATTTAGCTCTTGTAATTTCTTTTTCTAAATGGATAGGTCCATCACTACTCATTGAAATAAATGGTAGAGAAATAGAAGTTGATGTTGTTGAAGAAAGTTCTTTCTTGGCTTTCTCAGCAGCATCTCTTAATCTTTGGAACGCCATTTTATCTTTTGATAAGTCAACACCTTGTTCTTTTTTAAATTCTTTTACTAACCAGTCGACGATTTTTCTATCAAAATCATCTCCACCTAAACGGTTGTCACCGCTTGTTGAAATAACTTCAAATGTACCATCACTTAATTCAAGGATAGAAACATCAAATGTTCCTCCACCAAGGTCATACACTAAAACTGTTTGATCTTTATCTTTTTTATCAATACCATAAGCGAGTGCTGCAGCCGTTGGTTCGTTAATGATTCTTTTTACATCTAAACCAGCAATTTTACCTGCGTCTTTAGTTGCTTGTCTTTCTGAATCATTAAAATAAGCCGGAACTGTAATAACAGCTTCTGTTACTTTTCCACCTAAATAAGCTTCTGCCGATTCTTTTAAATTTCTTAAAATCATTGCAGAAATTTCTTGTGGTGTATAAGACTTATCTTTAATTTTAATTTTTTCTGAAGTTCCCATTTTTCTTTTTACTGAATATACAGTATTTGGATTTGTGATAACTTGTCTTTTTGCTACTTCACCAACTTGTATTTCATCATCTTTAAATGCAACAACTGATGGCGTAGTTCTATTTCCGTCTCTATTTGGGATTACTTTTGGTTCTTTTCCTTCCATTACTGAAACAACAGAGTTTGTTGTTCCTAAATCAATACCTATAATTTTCATATATTATTCATCCTCTCTATTTTCAATATTTTTTTCATTATTATCTATTTCTTCATTAATATCTTCATTAGGTTTTAAATTAATTATTACAAATGCTGGCCTTAATACTCTATCCTTAAATTTATATCCGGTTTTTGTAATTTTTAATATTGAATGTTCAGGCTTATCCGGATGATATTCAGTGTCCATGGCTTCATGGATATTTGGGTTAAAATCATCTCCAACGTTTGTTTCAATTGCACTAACACCTTCATCTTTTAGCGCATTATAAATCATATCTTTAATCATTTTAAAACCATATAAGAAATTTTGCATTTGCTTATCTTCAGTTTTCATATTTAATGCTTGAGTGAAAACCTCTAATGAATCGATCAACTTATCAGCCAGTGACTGAGAAGCATATTTTCTTTCTTTAATTAATTCATTTGATGTTCTTTTTTTGTAATTTTCCATCTCAGCTAGATTACGATAATACTTATCTTTAAATTCTTTAAGTTCTTCTTCAATCTCCTCTAGTTGCCCTTCAATCTTTGTTTTTTTAGTTTTCTTTTTTTTGTTGTCTTCCTTCTTGTTTTCTTTGTCATTTGACTTATCTTCTTTAACTTTTTCAGATTCTTCTTTATCAAATAACTCTTTTTCTAAATCTTTTTCTGACATATTATTACTCCTCTTCGTAAAGTTTTTGGATATGTTTAGCAATGTATTTAATCAATGGGATAGCTTTACGATAATCCATTCGTTTTGGTCCCACCAGAGAAACAGTTCCCTTTTCTCCATCCATCGTATCATATGTAGAAGAAATAACAGTAATATCATTTAATGATGTAATTTGATTTTCTGTACCAATCTTCACTGACATACCTTCTTTTTCTGAATCTACAATCTTAAATATTTCTTTATTCTCAATGGTAGATATAAATTCTCTTAACTTATCTATATCATTAAACTCAGGTTGATAAAGCATATTCGTTTGACCAGTTAAATAGTACTTAGACTGCGCAAACTTAGAGAATGCTTCGATGAATGAATCAACGATTGTATCTCTGTATTTTAATAGTTCTTTAATCTGATTATGTTCAATTTCATAATGTAACTTTTCAGAAACTTTTGAAATTGGAGTATCCCTTAAAAGTTCATTTAATAAGTCTATGACTTTGGTCAATTCCTCTATATCAAGATTTGCATCTAAATTAATTTCTTTAGATTCCACATGACCATAATTTGTAATAACCAAAATCAAACCATGTGTCAAACTTAATTGAACCAATTGAACCTTTTTAACTTTTGAATTATAAGCATTTGGCCCAAGTGAAATAGCTGTACAGTTTGTTGCTTCAGAAAGTAAATTAATAGCTTCCTTAATGATAATATCTCTAGTCGATTCTTTATTAGAGAAAATTTGCTCAAACTCAAAGAAACCATCTGTATCTTCTTCAATAGTTTTCGCAACTGTTTCAATATAGTATCTATAGCCTATTTCTGAAGGAATTCGACCAGATGAAGTATGTGTTTTTTCAATGTAACCTTCTTCTTCTAAAACACTCATATCATTTCTAATGGTTGCAGAAGAAACTTTTAGTATTTTAGATAAGACTTTTGAACCAATCGGTTCAGCAGTTCTTACATATTCATCAACGATTAATTTTAGGATTTTATCTTGTCTTTCAGTCATAAAAATACCCCTTTAGCACTCTGTGATTTCGAATGCTAATGATATTATACTAAAGACTATTGGCAATGTCAAGTTTTGAGTGCTAAAAAGTTAATTATTTTCCATATAAAAAAACTCAACCAATTAGTCACCGGAAGAGCTTTTTTATAGAACTTAAATTATATAGATAGGAGCGAAAAACAAAAATCATTCAGCCTGTCTTCTAGCATTTAAAACTTTTTGCATTAAGACAGCGCCTAGGATTAATATACCTTTTATTAAATCATTAACAAACGAAGGAACTCTAAACGAGGTTAGAACCGCATCAATTGCATATATGACAATAATACCAAAAAATGTTCCTTGTACAAACCCTTTACCACCTGCCATGGATGTACCTCCAATAGCTACGGCAGCAATGGCATCTAGTTCAAATGACTTACCTGCAGTTGCAGTGTCTACTGAACCAAAACGGCTAACATATAGGAATGCTGCTAACCCTGTTAGTAATCCAGTCATAGAGAAGATATAAATTTTTATTCTGTCTACATTTATACCACTTAATTTTGCGGCTTTTTCATTTGAACCAACCGCGTAAACATAACGACCAAATTTAGTTTTCGACATCATAAATATTATTAATAAAGTCACTATAATAAAAATCCAAACGATATAGGGTATTTCTAAAAAACGACCATATCCGATTTCTCTTAATTTACCATAATATGCTTCTTGATTAATTAATATAGGACCACCTTGTCCCTGTTGAACAGTCAAAGATCTATAAGCAGCCATGGTTGCCAAAGTCACAATAAAAGCAGCCACTTTAGCTTTACCTACAAAAATACCATTAATAAACCCAAGAAATGCACCAAAAATCAAGGCAAAAAACAAACTTACGATTATACTTTCAGAACTGTTATATACCAGAGCGGTGTTGGCAGCTGTTAAAGCAAGCATAGACCCAACAGACAAATCGATATTACCCGATAAAATAACCAAACTCATACCAAGAGCAATAATCCCGATAACAACAGATGACCTCATTAAGTTAACTAAGCTCCCAAAACTAAGGAAGTTAGAACTGGCTATTTGACCTAATATTAATAATAATATTAAAGAAATTACATAATTATGATTGATGGCAATATTTTTTAAAAAAGGTTTTCCTTTTTCTTTAAAGAAAATTTTTGTGTTCTCTTTATTTATTGATTTAAAAAATGACTTAAGTTTACTCATCTTCATTTTCCTTTCTGTTTGATCCTGTTGAATAATACATAACATCTCTTTCACTTAGTTGATTATGTGGGATGATTTTATTAATTTCACCTTTATACATAACAATACAACGATTAGATGTTTTATAAATTTCAGGAAACTCTGATGTAAAAATGATAACTGATTTCCCTTTGTTTGTTAAATCATTAATCAGCTTATATATTTCGAATTTAGCCCCGACATCAATACCTTGTGTGGGATTATCTAATATATAGACATCAGAATTTAACTCAAACCATCTGGCAAATATAACTTTTTGCTGGTTACCACCTGAAAGTGAAGTAATAGGGTCTTTCGGAGAACCTACTTTAATATTTGTAACCTTTTGGTTTACTCTAAATCTTTCTAATTCTTCACTATAAGAAATAATAGGTTTTTTATGTTTTGCATTAAAATGAGCCATAGAAACATTATTCATTATATTCATATCTTTAATGATTGAACGTTCTTTTCTATTTCTAGGTATCATTCCTACGCCTGATTTCATTACTCTTCTTATTGAAGATAAAGGAAGTGTTTTTCCATCCTTGATTATTTTGCCTGAGTCTACTTTTCTCGCACCAAATAAAGCCTCACTTAATTCACCGCGCCCATCACCGAACAAACCAGTAATAGCTATAACTTCTCCTTTTTTTAATGAAAAACTGATGTCTCTAAAAAAAGGTTCACAGGTTAAATTTTTGACTTCATATATTGGTTCTGAATTAATAGATTCCTTTTTTATGTCTCTTTCTTCAATAATACTTCTGCCCACCAATAACTCAGTTGCCTTGTGTTCGTCGATATCCTTAAAATCGCCAGATTGAATAAACTTACCATTTCTTAAAACTGTATATTTATCACAAATAGCAAATAATTCGGGCATTTTATGTGAAATATAGATACAACTAATGCCTTGTGATTTTAAATCCTTCATTATTGTAAATAGATTCTCAATCTCTGTATTTGTTAAAGCCGTAGTCGGCTCATCCATAATGATTAATTCAGATTCAAATAAAATAGCTCTTGCTATTTCAACAAGTTGCTTTTGTAATGTATCCAATTCTCTGACATATACTTTTGGATCAATTGAGATATTCATTCTGTTAAATATTTCATAAGACTTCTCAATCATATATTCTTTATCCAAATAAAACTTATACTTAGTAACTTCTCGATTTATAAATAGGTTTTCAAAGACTTTTAAATCATTGACTAAATTTAATTCTTGATGAATAAAATTTATCCCAAGCTCTTTTGCTTGAGTCGGATTTAACGATTCATACTTAACGCCATCAATAATAATACTTCCACTTGTTGGCGGCAAAACACCACCTAATATATTCATTAAGGTGCTTTTTCCAGCGCCATTTTCGCCCAGCAAACCATGTATTTCACTATCCCCAATGGTCAATGAAACATCCTGCAAGGCCTTTACAGCATTAAAATTTTTATAAATATTTTTAAATTCTACAATCATTATACACACCTATTAACAAAATATTAGCCGGTTAGAAAATCCTAACCGACTAATAAATTAGAATTTATTCTTCGTCTAAAGAATATCTTAACGTATAAACGTCTCCATCCATGAAATCTTCATAGTTTGTATTATCAACCATTTCTGTATCTACTAAATATAGACCTTCTACTTCTTCACCTTCAAGTACATCAATACCTAATTGAATAGCTTCTACTACCATCGCTGGCGAGAATGAGAAAGTAACTTGTTTGATACCCAAATCTTCATAATGATCAAATAAGTTTAATAATTCTCTTGGAGCACTTACTGCTGATACTAATTCAATACCAGTAATATCAAAACTTCCATCGTATCCTTCTAATGCAGCCAATACACCTGCAGCAACTTCAGCATCATGTGTAAAGATACCTCTAATTGATTCAACAGTAGATTGATCAGAAGATGTTAAGAAAGTTTCCATTTGACCTTGAGCTGTGTCTTTACTCCAACCAGTTGACCATTCGTTAACTAAATTAAAGTTATCATCAGCTGTAAGCCAGAATCCATCAGAACGTTGTGTTGGAACGGTTGAGTTATCTCCTTTAAATTCAAGGATATTTACTTGACCTTGCGCCAACTCTTGAGCGAAGAAATTATTGAAATATTCCCCAGTTTCTTCTCCAATTGTATCGTTATCACCCATTAATTCAGCCATTTCATTAAAATCAGTAATAAGTCTGTCATAAATAATTAGTGGGATATCTGCATCTAAAATTTCTTGAGCAGCAGACTTAATTTCATCACCGTTATGAGGCCATAATACAATTACGTCTACACCATCAGCGATAACTTTTTCAATGTCTTGAGCTTGTTGAACTACGTCGTCTGAAGTCAAGAATTGATATTCGTAACCATATTCTTCTGCAAGACGTTCAGTTCCAGCTTGAGCATGTTTAATACTTTCACCTAAGAAACCATGAGTTGCACTTGGCATGATTACAGCAATTTCTTTTGCATCGCTACCACCATTACAGCCAGCTAAGGCAACAACAGCAAATAACGCCAAAAATAAAGCAATTAATTTTTTCATTCTTTTTTCTCCTCCTGAAAATTTTTTTATATTTATTATAATTAATAAATAACTTGTTTAATGACCTGTTGATTCTCGATGAATAATTTTATGCGGCAATGTTACTTTCTTATTTGTCGACTTTATATTATTTAACTTTTGAAAAATCAAATCAAAGGCCTCTGTTCCTAAATCATATCTTGGTTGAGAAACCGAAGATATTGTTGGCTTAAAAAACTCTGTAATGGAAGTATCATCAAAACCTATAACCATTACTTCTTTTCCAACTTTGATTCCCATACTTTTCAACTCACTAATAGCACCTAGTGCAAGTGAATCAGATGCACACACAATTGCAGTTGGTTTAATCTCTCTTGAAAACAAATATTTAATTGCTTGAGCACCATCGGTAAATCGGTAAAATTTCTTTACAATTAAGTTTTTATCTAAATATAAACCGTTATCTTCATGAGCTTTTTTAAATCCATTTTCTCTGCTAATTTCAGAATACTTATAATAATTTCCACTAATGAATCCAATGGTTCTATGACCATTATTAATAAACTGTGAAGTCACATCATATATAGCTTTTTCGTTATCGATAACAACATGCGATACATCTGCACCAATGGTTAACTCACAACATTGAACAAAAGGATAAGTTTTTGATAATTGAGTGATTTCATCTGCATCAAGAGTATTAAATAAACTAATACATCCATCAACATGATTCATTCTTAACATATCAAGATATTTTTGTTCTTTTGTATCGTTTAAATTACTAACGCCAACTAAAGTTGCGTAACCATGCTCATCAGCCTTATCTTCTATACCTTGTATAATAGATGTGTAAAACTGATTGGCCATTGTCGGAAGCAATACTAAAATTCTATTAGACTTTTGAGTTCTAAGACTTCTTCCTGTGATATTCGGAACAAAATTGTATTCATTAATAATTGATAATACTTTTTTTCTTGTTGAAGGCGCAACCCTAGAATCATTATTTATGACCCTTGAAACAGTAGCTACTGAATAGCCACTAATCTCAGCGATTTTTTTTATATTCATAAGATTTCTCTCAATTCCAAAAAATAGTCTTTGTAAACGATTACTGTAAACGATTACAAAATAATTATATCATACGATATTATTCTGTCAAGATTTACATGACATTATATTAAAAATAATTGTATTTAGTCACTATTTACGTTGCAATAATTATTTTTAAAATGTATAATACTAATGTAAACGTTTAATTTTATATTTAGAAAGGAGTATATTATGAAAAAATTTAGAACAGGAATTGTGGGTGCCGGATTTATTGGTATTGCACATGTAGAAGCATTAAGAAGATTAGGAAATATTGATGTGGTGGCTTTAAGCGAAAGATATAATTGCAAAGAAAAAGCAAAACAACTATTTATCGAACACGCATATGAAGACTTTAAAAAAATGATTGACGAACAAGAACTTGACTTCGTACATATATGCACACCTAACAACACTCACTTTCAAATTGCAAAATACGCCCTTGAAAATAATATTAATGTTATTCTAGAAAAACCAATGACTTTTACTGTTGAAGAAGCAGAAATTTTGACCAAACTAGTTGATGAAAATAATTTAATCAACGCTGTCAATTTTCATAACCGCCTCTACCCAACAAGTATTCATATAAAAAATCTTATTCAAACAAAGGAAATAGGCGACATTATTACTATTAATGGATCATATTTACAAGATTGGCTTTTATATGACACTGACTACTCATGGCGTTTGAACTCAAAGGAGTCTGGCTTAACTCGCGCAGTTGCTGATATCGGATCACATTGGATGGATTTAGTAGAATATCTAACTGGTTTAAAAATTGTTGAAGTCCTGGCCGAGTTCAAAACTCAATATCCAATTAGAAAAAAACCTATTGGTAATGTTGAATCTTTTTCAAATAAGAAAAACGATGATTATGAACCAGTCGAAATAGATACAGAAGACCTCGCTTTACTTGTATTTAAATTTAATAATGGAGCTATTGGTAGTTCAACAATCTCACAAGTCTCTGCCGGAAACAAGAATAATTTAAATGTTCAAATTTCTGGTACAAAAGCATCTTTAAATTGGTCTTTACCTGATTTAGAAAATATTCATGTTGGATATCGAGATCAACCAAACAAAATTATTCCAAAAGATTATTCCATGACAAGCGATGCTACTTCTGCTATTGATTATCCAGCCGGACATACCGAAGGTTTTCCAGATGCTATTAAGCAAGTTTTCAAAGAAGTATATAATCAACCAAATGACAAACACTATGCAGATTTTTCTGATGGTTTAAGACAGATGGTTTTATCTGACAAAATATATGAAAGTGCTAAAAATAGAAAATGGATTAAGATAGAGGAGTGAAAGACATGAAAATGAAAATCGGATTATTAAGCGCTATACTTCCTGATAACACTTATGAAGAAGTCATAGATATTGCAAAGCAATATGGTTATGAAGCAGTTGAAATTGCTTGCTGGCCAAAAGAAAATAAATCAAGACGATATGCTGGCGTTAGTCATATTGATATTGAGCAATTAGATGAATCTAAAGCTAAACATATACTTAAATATGCTAAAGAAAATGATATTGAAATATCTGCTCTTGGTTACTATCCCAATCCATTGGATCCTAATGAAAGTAAAAGAGAAAAATACATCAATCATATAAAAAAATTAATTACTGCAGCAAAAACGTTAAACGTCAATAGAATATCAACATTTATTGGTAAAAATCAGTTTTTATCTGATGAGGAAAACTTTGAATTATTCAAAAAATATTGGCCTGATATTATTGATTTTGCTGAACAAAACAAAGTTTATGTCGGTATAGAAAACTGCCCAATGTATTTTACAAAAGACGAATGGCCTGGAGGTCAAAACCTTGCAAGCAGTCCTCATAATTGGAAGAAAATGTTTCAAATAATACCTTCTAAATATTTTGGTTTAAGCTACGATCCATCGCATCTATACTTCCAAAGAATGGATTACATAAAACCTTTAAATGAATTTAAAGAGCGAATCTTTCACATCCATTTCAAAGACATTAAATTATTGGATGATAAACTTAATGAATACGGCATATTTACTGAGCCTTTAAATTATATGAAACCTAAGATTCCTGGTGAAGGTGGTATAGATTGGTCTTTATTTGTTAAAGAATTATTTAAGACCGGATATCATTTATGTGGGTGCATTGAAATTGAGGACAAAGATTATGAATACTCACAAAAAGGTATTCATAAAGCTATTGAAAACAGTATCAACCATATAAAGAAATTTATAGAATAGGAGTAATAATTATGATTAAAATTGGAATAATTGGCGCAGGAAACATTGCCAACAAGTTTAGTGAAGCCGTTAACAATAGTCATTTGGTTGATGGTGAATTATACGCTGTTGGATCAAGAAGTATTGAAAAAGCCGAAATCTTTCAAAAACAACATAACATAAAGAAAGCATATGGTTCATATGAAGAACTTTATGAAGACAAAGAAGTTGATTTAATTTACATTGCAACTCCACATGTTTTCCATTATGAACAAATGATGGATGCTTTAGATTACGACAAAAATATTCTTTGTGAAAAACCGTTCACAATTAATGCTAAATTAGCAGAAAAAGTATTTAAAAAAGCTAAAGATAAGAAAGTGTTTATTATGGAAGCTATGTGGACACGTTTCTTGCCAGTCATTCAAGAAGTCAAAAATGAAATTGATAATGGAATTATAGGTCAAATAGAATTATTAGAAGCTGACTTTTGTTTTAATCCTGATAATTCGATTGAACATAGACTTTATCAACCAAAACTCGGTGGTGGTGCCTTGTTAGATGTAGGTATTTATCCAATTACATTCGCAAATATATATATGGGCGAGCCAGAGAAAATTGAATCTAATGTAAAAATGTATAAAACCAATGTTGATGCTTCAGAAAAAATAGAATATAAATATAATAATGGGAAAGCAATTTTAAGAGCCGCTATCAATGAAGAAAGACCGCTTCTAGCCACCATTAAAGGAAGTAATGGTAAAGTTGTTATAAAAGGACTGCATGAAACTGAATCTGCTAAATTTTATGATAAAGATGAGAAACTCATTAAACATATTGTAATACCGCATGATACGAATGGCTTTGAATACGAAATCAAAGAAGCAATCGATTGTATCAAAGATGGGAAGTTAGAAAGTGATGTTGTTTCACATAAAGTCACATTATCAGTGTTGAAGCAAATGGATCAAATTAGAGATAGTTGGAACTTCAAATACCCACAAGAAAAATGATACTTTACAATATAAAAAAACCCCACCAAAATTTGGTGGGGTTTTACTATAAATAAGTATTAAACTTTATTTATATGGAGTAAAATCGATATCTTCAAATGCAGGATCGTCTTCATCTTTGTATCCTGTAGCGAAAATTAAATCGTATGTTGTTTGTTTGTCATCAATTGTTAAAGTATCAATTGGTGAATAAGCTGTGTCAGCACCATCAATTGAAGGTCCTTCAGATACGCCTGTATCCCAATCTTCACCATCGATAATATTTTTAGCGATTTGAACTGAGTCAGCAACTAACTTAGAAGTATCTTTAAATACTGTCATTGTTTGAGTTCCTTGACCAGCTACTTCATCACCCATTAAAGAAGCTAATGCTGTATTTGATGCATCTTGACCAGTTGTATAGTAGTTTGCATAAGCATTGTCTTCTAATTTTGAGAATTCTAAACGAATTGCAGCTGATGTATCATCATTTGGAGCTAAAACATAAACGTCATCGTTTGAATAATCGCCATCTAATGTAGCAACTAAACCAGCAGCTAATGTTCCAGCAGTACCAGCATTCCAGTCAGTATCAACTGTAGCCATTGCATCTTGTAAAACAGCTTTTGCATCGTCATCAAAGTTTTCTTCTGTAATAACACCATTTGTATCAACATATGTTACTAAAGCTTCAAGGTCCGCTGTAGATACATTGATTAATTCAAACATATCCATTGCAGGAACGATTACTTCCATTGCTCCACCAAAGAAATATGTTGCATTTGGCCAGTCAGCAGTTCTACCAGCAAAAATTGCTAAATCACATTTGTTGGTAGCTGAACAGTTATTTTCTTCTGCCATATAAACTAAATGTTGACCTTGTGCTTTTCCAACTTCCCAACTATTGAAAGTTGTGTAGTAGTCAGCAACTTCGCTATCACTTTTTGCCATTCTATCATGAGCAATTAAAGTAACGCCTTCTTCGCCAGCAACTAATTCTGCAACACCTGCACCAGAACCTTCAGCAGTTAAAATAATAACTTCTGCGCCTCTAGCGATTAATGCTTCAGCATTAGTTAACTCTTTGTCTTCTTTTCCATCAGAGAATAGAATTTCATATTCATATCCTGCTCCTAATGCTTCTAGCTCTTCTTCAAAGAATTTACCATCTTGGTTTGCCCATCTTTCTTCTGAGGCGTCTGGTAAGATAACACCAATTTTGATCGTTTCTTGATTACATCCCATTATGGTAAGTACCAAGAATGCTGCAAATAGTAATCCAATAAATTTTTTCATTTTTTCTCTCCTTTATAATACTAAATTTTTTATTTTAAGTGTGACTGGATTAATCACATTCTTAAACCGTGTTTAAATTTTCTCTTGTATAGATGGATCATTTTCCATTCCATCTTTAACAAAATCTTCTTCTTCAGCAATTCTAATAATATTTTTATTTTTGCTGATTCTTGTTTGAGCATTGGTTAATGCATATTCGTAATCTATCAATTTTTTGCCGCTTGCCTTGGCTTCATGAAGTTCAACTTTTGCGGCTTCCAAATCATCTTTTGCATCTTTTAAATCTTCTCCATGAACCTGTTTAGCATAATACATACCAACCAAATCAACTGGACGAACATTTCTTGTGTAAATATCAAAGATAACTGCTAATAATAATATAGACCCTAAGATAATTGGTTCAATATTTGCGTTACTACCAGGTGTCAATGCAAGGCCATTTGGTATAGACATAATAACGATTGCTCCAATTACTGAGTTAATAACTTTACCAACACCACCACCGGCAGATGCCCCACCGATAAATGTTGCAGCAATAGCATATAATTCCCAAGAAACACCATGTTGTGGTGAGGTATTTTGAACTTTTGTGGCATACATTATACCAGCAAACAATGATAAAATACCCATTGAAATAAATACTATAATTAGAGTCGTTGAAACTTTAATACCTGATAATTCAGCGGCTTCAGGATTACCACCAACAGCGTAAATCCTTCTTCCTAATGTAGATTTAGTTGTAAATATAAAGTAAATAACCAATACAACTAAGGTAATCAAGAATAAGTAAGAAATACCATTAAATGCTGCAAGATTATAGGCAAGAACTGCTAAAACAAAAACTGTTAAAATTTGTTTTGTTATATAAATTTGCGTTTCTTCATTTTTAACACCTAGTTGATTGTTTTTTCTTCTTCTCATAACTGATGTAAAAATCAAAAGGAATATTAAAATTATACCAATACCAAGTGCAACAATGTTATACCCGCCTATGGTAAAGTCTCTAAATAAATATCCTTTACCAATAGCTTGGAAAAACGGATGAGTTGTTGTTATGGTTGTATTATCAGTACGAATCATTAAAAAACCTTTAAATATAAACATACCTGCTAACGTAACAACAAAGGAAGGCACTTTTACATTTGCAATTAAGTAACCTTTAACTATCCCAACAAATACTGTAATAAGTAAAGCCACTGCAATTGCAATAAATAAGTTTTGACCCATTACCTGCACAGCCACAATAACGTAAGCACCTAAGAAAGCACTTAAGAACCCTACGGATAAGTCAATTTGCCTTGTAACAATAACAAGCGTCATTCCAATTGCCAATACAGCTACATATGCTGTTTGATCTAGTAAATTAGAAAAGTTTCTTGGTGTTAAAAATATACCATTGGTTGATATTGCAAATAATATAAATATAACAACCAAAGCAATAAACATACCATAATCTCTAATGTTTGTTCTAAACATTGATATAATTACATAAAAATATCTGAGAACAGGATTTATTGGTTTTATTTCTTTTTCTTCTATAATATTAACGGTATCGCCATTTTTAGTCATCACTTAATCCCCCTTATACTGTTGTAGCACTATGCATTATTTTTTCTGGTGTAGCTTCATCTATTTTAAATTCACCTGCTTGTTTTCCTTCAGCGATAACATAGATGCGATCACACATACCTAAAATCTCAGGTAACTCAGATGAAATAATAATGATACTCATACCTTTCTTAATCAAATCATTGATAATGGTATAAATTTCATATTTTGCACCAACATCGTAAGCGTCAAACAGTATGTATCTTGACAAAATAAAAACCCTGATATCAATCATCAAGGTTTAGATTATTATTGAATTTTATTATTTATGATTCCAAGGAAGCAAACTTTTAACATCAGTATCTTGA
>Ga0306869_1000013_pt1 | contig 127010 bp, 103 predicted proteins | sample AntRauTorckE6833_FD_190421 | JGI IMG/M metagenome (GOLD analysis project Ga0306869, IMG submission 190421) | Saline lake microbial communities from Rauer Islands, Antarctica - Metagenome Torckler E6 #833 (v2) (version 2) | ecosystem: Environmental > Aquatic > Non-marine Saline and Alkaline >... | reverse complement strand
GAATTAGTGATAAACTCAAGGCTTTTGGCTCGTATCAAACTTTGTGCTTAACCGAAAGTTTAGTGCTTCGAAATCGCCTACTTTTCATATACTAAACGTTAGCGACAATAAAAAATCACAATTATGGAAAATTTAAAAAAACTTCAATCAGACCGTCTCATTTTTTTAGGAATTCTACTCTTCCTTTTTGGCTTAATCATAGGATTATTAGTTCCACTTTTTGAAAATCCGCGAATGGGAGTATCAAGCCATATAGAAGGAGTTCTTAATGGAATGTTATTAGTAATTCTTGGATTGATTTGGTATAAAATCAAACTATCTAATCGCTGGTTGAAAATCACTTTTTGGTTAGCATTCTACGGAACTTTTGCCAATTTCATCGGGATTCTTATTGCAGCGATTTTTAATGGTGGAAAAATGTTAGGAATAATGGCAAATGGACAAGAGGGCTCAGCAATTGTAGAGGGTATAGTTGGATTTTCTTTGATTTCACTTTCTATTGCAATGATTATAGTATCTGTTGCAACCTTAATTGGTCTTAGAAGAAATATGAATTTAAAAGAATAGAAAGTTCATTAAAATTAATACTGTAGCTAACAAAGGCTAAGAAAACATGCGGGCTGACACGGTAAACTCAACATTAAAACACATAATAAAACTCGCTACTCGGTTGACAAATATGTGTTCCAAAACCCCACATTTCTTAGCCAGGCCGTTAGCCATTATCATCTTTAAAGATGTCTTCAATCAAATGACCGTATTTGTCAGATATCACTCTTCTTTTCACTTTAAGAGTCGGTGTTATTTCCCCGGTGTCTACCGTGAATTCATTAGCTACTAACCTGAAGTCGCGGATTTTCTCATGAGAGGCTAGTTCCTTTGAAAAGGATCGAAGCTCTTTCTTATAAATGTTCTTAACTTCATCCAGCTCAATAAGCTCTTCGTTTCCATTAAACTTTAAGCCTTCTTGTTTGGCGAATTTTTCAACAGCCTCAAAATCCGGTACTATAATAGCGGCCATATAATTCTGAGCTTCACCAACTACAACGATCTGATCAATCCATTTACTGGTTTTAAATAAATCTTCAATCGGTCCCGGATAAATATTTTTACCTCCGGCATTCACTATCATATGTTTAATACGATCCGTGATTTTAAGAAAGCCTTCATCAAACTTTCCAACGTCTCCGGTATGGAGCCATCCATCTTCATCAATCATCTCCTTAGTAGCTTCTTCGTTGTTCCAGTAGCCCTTCATTACATTTGGGCCCTTACAAAGGATTTCTCCGGCTTCTGAGCTCTTATTTGTTGGGTAGTCTTCTCCACTTATCTGCTCTATGATCTTTCCACTCTCAAGTCCTTGTATTGCCACAGTGACACCGGGAATAATAGTCCCTACTGCTCCAACCTTTTCCTGACCGGGCTTGTTAGCAGCCATTACCGGAGAGGTCTCGGTGAGTCCATATCCCTGAAGGATACTCATCCCGGCACATTGAAAGAAAGTATCAATTTCGGGAGGAAGTGCAGCACCACCGGACACAAAAAGCCGAACATGTCCACCGGTACGTTCCTTGAGCTTATCAAAAACTAACTTATCAGCTATTTTCTTTTGAAAGGTCACAAAACCTCTTTTGCCGTCAGCATACTTGCGACCGGTTTCAACCGCCCAGTTGAAAATCTTTTTCTTGGTGTCGCTTCCTTCTTCAACACTTTTCACAATTAGGTTATACATTTTCTCAAAAAGACGAGGTACACTAATCATGATGGTAGGTTTGGCTTCCGGCATATTCTTTGAAACCGTATCTACACTTTCTGCATAGTACACTTCAACCCCCGAAGATATCATGGCATAATACCCGGCTGTGCGCTCAAATGAATGGCAAAGCGGCAAGAACGAAAGCAAACGATCCTTATCGTCCCAATAAATATGCTGGGTTGCTGCTTTTACGTTGCTCACAATATTTCGGTGAGTAAGCATCGCACCTTTAGGCTTCCCTGTCGTTCCTGATGTATAAATTAAGGTGGCCACATCTTCCGACTCAATTTTCATCGTACGCTTCTTAATGTTCTCCTTATGTTTTTCAAGATGCTTCCCTCCCTCTATCAGCACGTCCTCGAACATTTTCACATAATTCTCATCCATTAAATGCTCAAGCTTAGGAACATCAAAAGCGATTACTTCTTTTAGATCTTTACAATTATCAAAAACTTCGACGGCTTTTTTGAGCTGAAGTCCTGTCGATACAAAAAATATTTTAGCCCCGGAATCTTGCAAGATGTATTCGCACTGACCGGATGGCAATGTTGTATAAAGAGACACATTCACACCACCAACAAGCTGAATGGCCAAATCGACGGCAGCCCATTCATACCTGTTTTCACTCAAAATTCCTACGCGATCACCACGCTCAATCCCTTTCTCAACCAAATAAGAGGCAATAGAATACACGTCATCGGTAACCTGATCCCAGTATATAGGCTGATACGCTTCGTCAGGCTTAGGCTTATAATAAAATTGAGCTTTACCTGCTCCTTTATATTTCTGCGAAAGGTTTAGAAACATCTCTGTGAGTGTTTCAAAAGGGACTATAGTAGGCATATGGTTTTATTTTATTCCTTGTGTAACTCCGCCTCAAATATAATACTCTTGAAATCAAATGCATGAGTTTCATAAGCAAGTTTACAAATCGTATATTTGGAGGGAATTTAATAGATACTATGGCACACCCAGCACAAGAAGATACTGTACATTTAGTAAAGGAAATTTTTCGCTCTTACCTTAAAGAGCGAAACCAACGCCAGACACCCGAGCGTTTCATGGTTTTGGAAGAAATCTATACCGCCGATGGTCACTTTGATGCCGACGATATTTTCTTCCGAATGAAAGAAGCCGGAACACGAGTTTCCAGGGCAACGGTTTACAATACTCTGGATTTACTGGTTGAATGTGGCCTGGTTCAGCGCCAACAGTTTGGGAAAAGCCAGTATTACTATGAGCGTGCATATGCTTATCAACAGCATGATCATATTATTTGCAGAGATTGTGGACATGTACTTGAATTTTGTGATCCCAGAGTTGGGGAAATTCAGCGCATGCTTTCAGAAATTCACGATATGGATATTGACGGACATTCACTCCATTTCTTCGGCACCTGCAGCGATAAGGAAGCTTGTAAAGAACGCCAGAAAACAGATAACAAAATCGCTGATCTTAAAGAATCCTGATTTCTTTCTAAGAGTTTATCCTGAAATATAGGTTTCCTGAATAAATCTACGTGCTGCCCATCGGCTGCCCCACCACCCCATCAAGACTGAGAGTAGTAGCATAGCTCCTACCAAGAAGTACCAGCGACCAAATGGCCAGCTCAGTGTTCCTAGGTCAGCCAGATAAAAAGGAATGGCAAATTCAAAAATTACAAACACACTCAGTATTGCCAGTGAGCCAGCGATAAGTCCCTGTAATAACCCTTCAACAATAAAAGGACTTCGGATAAATTTATTGGTAGCGCCCACCAACTTCATGGCTCGGATTAAATCACGCTTGGCATAAATTGTAAGTCGGATTGTGTTGTAAACTAGAACTAAAGCTGCTAAAAGTATAAGGATCCCAAGTCCACCCCCCATAAGTGAAAGTGTGTTCAGGTTAGATTCCATCACCTTTAATAAAGCTGCATTATATTCGATTTCATCAACGCCACGGAGGTTTCGAAGTCGTGACACCATCGTCTCTATTCTATCTGAACCAGCATCTGTATCAACGCTGAGCCTGAATGAAGCAGGCAGGAAATTTAATTCCGCTAATTCCTCAACTCCTGTTCCAAATTCTTTGCGCATTACTGCAGAGGCACTGTCTTTTGAGATATAAGTTACTTCTTGAACCAATTCTTCATCTTCCAAATCCTGGCGAATTTGATTTGTAGTTCGCTCATCCACATCAAACAAAAACACTTCTACTTCAATCAATTCTTTGATAGACATGGCCTGACTGTAAATATTGAACCCAATGCGGGTTAAAATTCCCAGTAAAAGAACTGCTATAAACAAAGAGAATATTGAAGTGGTAGCCGCAAGCTTAGCTCGTTTAATTCCGGTAAATCCTTCTCGAACAATATATTTTAAACTCATATCAATTTCTGAATTGTGCTCTTATTCCTACAATTAAACGTCTTGGTGGCATTGGAAATCCGGCAGACTCAAAGTACCCTGCCTGACCTAATCCGTCAAGGGCATTTTCCCACCTCAGTACAACCATTATTCCCCGAACGCGGGCTGAAAGTTCCCCATCTAATCTAAAGAAAGAAGGAAGTTCCTGGTAGGAGCTATTTCCCTGCCAGTAGCCCAACTCGGTATTGAATGTTCGTGCCGAATAATACAATGGGGATAATAAGGTTTTTACACCGATTTTCAGATAGGCAGCACGATCGAAAACATAGCCTTTAACAAATGCTGAATTTCGTAACCAAACAATTTGATCCTGATAGTTGAACGCCGCAGATGGCGCATTTTGCTCATCATAGTTAAACTGTTGGAGCGTGCCTGAACTTTCTATTTCAAATAAATGATTTTCAAATCTACCATACACCGTTCCGGCAAGATGGTCAATTTCCCCACTGTTTATGAATGAACTGTCCTGTGATAGAAAAGTGGAGTTATCTGAGATTTTATATCTTCCCGAGGCTCCAAATGTGATAGTCGGAGTCAGTTTAAAATCGATTTTTCCGGCAGCGGAAATACCCGTCTCGTTTTCCAAATCTGGATTTCCGGTATAGTTCTTAGATTCCCAGAACATAGCCTGCATAGTTGGTATTCGGCTAAAACTTGATGCACTTACTCCGGCTGTAAGTCTTTCAAAAAGCTCTGCTTTTAGCCCTCCTGTTGCGTCATATCCAAATGAGCCATCATTCCTATTATCCATCTTTGCTATTCCGTAAATACGGCTGTTATTAAATACATTATAGGAAGCAGATAGCTCGCCATTTAACTCTGACCAAGAACTTTCGCTTAGTGTGGAAGCACCTTCCAATGAATGATTTTGAGCCCCTACTTCTGCTCGGAGTGAAATTCCGCCCAAATTAATACTCTTGAATATATCGGCATTGAGCGTTCGTAGATCCCATCCCAAGGTATCGCCCGAGAAACGCAGGTTCTTCTTATTTTTGGTGATGGATATCTCTAGTCCGGCATCTTCAAACGAAGACGAATCTTTTCTATGATAAATTCCGCCAATTAAATCCCAACGAGTCAGCTTAGAATTAGCATTTGAGGTTTGAGGAGCAGATCTGAATTCACTAAACGGGAATGTCACCGGATCACCGATGACATACCCAAAGGGCTCATCATTGGTAAACTGATTTCTCATGTACATTCCCCGGATCAGAAATTGTTCATTTAAATGATGATAAACTCTCCCAAAAACCTGACTGCCATTTATACTGCTGTTCGGGTAATAGCCCCCGCCTCTTCGATCCCAATAGGAAAGTTCGAGGTTTGTCCGCTCAGTAAAATTTTGCGATACCAAAAATTCCAGATTTCGATACGCTCCTCCGGCTTCATCGTAATTCAAATAACTGATGGGCTTTACGATATAATAATCTCTCAACTTTATATCTGAATAATAGTTACCGCCATAGCTTTCCGTTACCAATCCAATTTTTCGATGCGGAACGAGGTTAAAGTTGGTCAAGCCCGTAATCGGGTTATTGAGTGATATTCCTTCCATCTCAAATTCCTGCTCAAGCGGCTCGTATCCATTGATATGATAAGCATCCACGCGGCCATTGGTGCCCTGGCGAAATGAAATTACATCGTTGCGGTAAGCCTGAAAATCACCCCAATTCGGCCAAATCTCCCAACGCATTAGACTATCATTGGTGATTACATGAGAACCCACGGGATTGGATTCGTTCCAGGGTGAAACATCTTCCGGCTTTGGTTTTTCTTTTCTCTTTTGATCTAGTGAATCACTCGGTGTTGTTAGGAGGGAATCCGGTGTAGTCATTTCAACCTGGGCTGAGTCAATAGCCGTAGAATCAGAAACCTGAGCAAACAAAGAACCCGCCATCAGCAAAAAAATGATATGGAGTGCAACGAATTTTTTCAAGGAAGCTGTTTTTTGAGATCATATGGCATGGGTTCAATACCTTTCAGCATTCGTCTTGTAATTTCCAGAAGCACCATCTTGGTTCTTTCTTTATTGATAAGGCGATCTTTGGTGAACATCGCTTTTATGGCAAAGTGTTCTCCTCCCTTTTGATAGAAACCCATCCAAATTGTGCCTACCGGTTTTTCATCAGTCCCTCCGCCCGGACCTGCAATCCCGGTGGTTGAAATCCCAATTTCAGTATTCAATTTCTCAGCCACACCTTTAGCCATTTGTAAAGCAACTTCCTTGCTAACGGCCCCAACAGTATCTAAGTGCTTCTGTGACACTCCCAGCTGATTTACCTTCACCTGATTGGCATACGAAACAATCCCTCCATCAAAATAATCACTGCTGCCGGCTACATCAGTGAAGGTGTTTGCAATTAATCCACCGGTACAGCTTTCAGCTACGGAGATTTTCATTCCTTTTTGTACAAGTAATTCGCCAACCGCCTCACTGATAGAGTATTCTTTCCCTTCACCGTAAATATATTTTCCGGCTTTTTGGTGAATGACATCCGATAAGTTTCGGAGATTTTCTTTGGCTTCCTCCTTCGTAGCTCCGCTACCGTTAAGACGAAGGGTAACTCCTCCCGGTGATGGCAAATAAGCCATGCTTACTCCATTTTCAAAATATTCAGAAAGATCACCAAGAATCTGATCGCTGAGTGTGCTTTCACCAATTCCTGCAGTTTTGATATAGTGTGAGTAAAGGTATCCAATATCACCGAAAGCATCTCTAAGCTTTGGAGCCACTCGTTTTTTCATTAAGTACTTCATTTCGTATGGAACACCAGGCAGAACAGCGAGGTAGCTGCCAACATCAAACCACATTCCGGGGGCGGTACCGGTTTTGTTAAACAATACTTCTGAATTCTCGGGCACTTCTGCCTGACTATGATTCGATTTCGAAAAAGGAATATTCCGCTTTTCAAAAATAGACTTGATGTACTCGAGCGTTTGTTGATCCAGCTTGTAGCCAACGTTGAAGAGTTCGGCCATAGCTTTCTTGGTCATGTCGTCGTGTGTGGGCCCCAATCCTCCGGTGCAAATAACCACATCTGCTTCCTGTAGAGAGTTTTTTACCGTTTTCTTGATGAGCTCAAGTTCATCTGAAATCGTATGGACATGGGTGACAGTAAATCCCAATCCCGTTAAGAATTCCCCCAGCCAAGAGGCATTGGTGTTAATGGTATCGCCAATAAGAAGTTCGTTGCCAATGGAGATGATCTGTGCTTTCATGGGGCGTAAATTCCGTATTAGCCGGCCCAATTTCCACAACTGTTTTGGGGTATTATAGCTATGATAAATTTTTTCTGGTTACGCAGCTCCTGCTTCCAGTGTTGCTTTAACCGGGCAAAGAGCTCGCTATCGCCACGGGGAAGCTGGAGCTTTATCCTCGTGACATAGCTCTGCTGCGTCTTGCCTGATAGAGGCTCCGCCTCATACTCTCTCAGCGTCTAATACACGGCAACAAAACTTATAGCTTCAAAGCCAAGCCACTCTTTTCTTTTTCATTCACTTAGTAAATTATTTCTATCTTTGACCAATATGAAAAACCTACCCAACATACTGAGCAGCATACGCATGGTGCTGGCTCCAATTTTCCTGTTTATGTATGTTCAGGACGAACTTATCTGGCGTTCTCTGAGTATCGCTGTTTTTGCTGCTGCTGCCGTTACCGATTATTTTGACGGAAAGATTGCCCGCTATTATCAACTGGAAAGCGAATTTGGGGTGTTCATCGATCCTCTGGCTGATAAATTTCTAACCTTTGCCGGTTTTCTTTGCCTTCCTTTTTTAGATGCATCTCAATTTCCGTGGTGGGCCGTTGCTGCAATCGTTATAAGGGATGTGCTTGTTACTGCTTTGAGATTGTATGCCGGGCGAAAAAAAATCCCCATGAAGACCCGCTTTACAGCTAAAGCTAAAACGATGGTGCAGATGATCTTTTTATATATTGTCATCCTACTTGGGGTATTCAAACAAGCCGATATAGAATTCGCAGATCAAGCAGCACTATTCTTTGACTCGGGTATCTTGTTCTATGTTATGATGTTCGTGACTGCACTTACCGTTTATTCCGGCATTGAATACATCTGGGTGAATAACGAACTCTTCAAAAAAGAGCAGCAGCTATCGTGAATGCTCTAAAACGATTTTTAGGAACGGGGTTTTATTCCGGACTCATTCCCAAAGCACCGGGAACTGCAGGTAGTTTTGTTGCTTTACTCATCATCCTTGCTATTGTTCAAAGTCAGGTTTACGAACTGTTACTGGTCTTTGCAGTAATTTCATCAGCAATTACACTCTGGGTTGGTTCTTTCTTTGAAGAAGAATATGGAGAAGATCCGGGTTGCCTGGTAAGCGATGAGTGGGCAGGACAAGCCCTCACCTTTTTTGCCATCTCCTTCACAGACATATTGATGACTAATATCCTGCTACTTATAGCCGGATTTCTGCTCTTTCGGTTTTTTGATATTCTCAAGCCTTTGGGAATAAAACGCCTCCAAAATTTAGAAGGGAGCTGGGGCATTTTAACCGATGATTTGTTATCAGGATTATATGCGCTTATATGCTTAAAAACCCTTATTTTCATGTGGCCAAAAATATTAGGGATGGCCTGATACCTCACTCATCGCAGCGGTACCACTAACAGAATTTAAAAGACTTATGATACTCAATACCTCATTTGCACGTGAGCTGGCTGCTCATTTGCTTGAAATTAATGCCGTAGTTTTACGGCCTAATGACCCTTTTACATGGACATCCGGATGGAATTCGCCGATTTATTGCGATAACCGATTGACGCTACGCTTCCCGGAAATAAGAAATAAAATCGAGAACGAATTCACAGCAATCGTAGAAGAAAAATTCTCACAAGTCGATGTAATTACGGGAACAGCAACCGCAGGAATTCCGCACGCAGCATGGGTTGCAGCAAATTTAAACAAGCCGATGGCTTACGTTCGTGCTAAAGCCAAAGCCCACGGTATGGGGAACCAAATTGAAGGCGGTGTTAAAAAAGACGAATCAACTGTAATCATTGAAGATTTAATTTCGACCGGCGGTTCTGCAATTTCTGTTGTTGAAGCTCTGAAATTTGTAGGCGCTAAAGTTGAAGCCGTTCTATCAATTTTTACCTATGATTTTGACAAAGCTTCCCAGCGATTTAAGAATGCCAATGTTCCGGTTTACAGCCTCACAGATTATAAAACGCTCGTTAACGTAGCTGTTGAAAAAGGAATCATTGATGGTGAGGACCTTGACTTACTTTCAAGCTGGAGAGATCATCCTGATGTGTGGCCTGATAGTCCTTCGGATCAATAATTTGTATATTTCGAATTCATTAAAAAATTCAGTGTAGTGAAAGACAAGAAGTTTTATATAGAGACCTACGGTTGCCAGATGAACTTTGCGGATTCTGAAATCGTGAATTCCATCTTGCTTGAAGAAGGAATGAAACCGGTTCATGATGCAGAAAGTGCAGACGTAGTTTTGGTTAATACTTGCTCAATCCGTGAGAATGCAGAGACCAGAGTATGGAACCGGCTTAAAGAGTTGCGATCCATTAAAAAAGAAAATGGAGATCTTACGGTAGGTGTGCTTGGTTGCATGGCTGAGCGTATTAAAGATCGCATTATTGAGCAAGAGCATTTGGTCGATATCGTTGTGGGACCTGATGCCTATCGGGATATTCCACGCTTGCTTGAGGAAGTTGAAGACGGCCGTAAAGCTGTAAATGTACTCCTTTCACTGGAAGAGACTTATGCTGACATAGCTCCGGTTAGAACTACCGGTAATGGCGTAAACGCTTTTGTATCTATTATGCGCGGATGTGATAATATGTGCGCTTTTTGTGTAGTCCCTTTCACGCGTGGACGGGAAAGAAGCCGCCCAATGGAATCGATCCTCAAAGAAGTTCGACAACTTAGCGACGAAGGTTATAAAGAAATTACCCTGCTTGGGCAAAATGTAAATTCATACCTCGATGGTGAGAACACCTTCACCAAGCTCATGGATGAGGTAAGTAAGGTTGATTCTGAAATTCGTTTCCGATTCTCCTCCCCTCACCCCAAAGATTTTCCAAACGATTTACTGCACTTAATTGCAGAACGCCCAAATCTGTGTAATTACATCCACATCCCTGCTCAGGCCGGGAGCGACACCATGCTGGAGCGCATGCGCAGACCTTACACCAGAGAAGGATATTTGGAGCTGATCGAAAACATGAAGTCTATCATTCCGGGAGTATCTCTTTCTACCGATATCATTACCGGTTTTTGTGATGAGACTGAAGAAGAGCATCAGCAGACATTGTCTCTTATGGCTGAAGTGGAGTATGACCTCGCCTATATGTTTGCCTATTCTGAGCGGGAACGAACCCTTGCTCACCGCAAGTATGAAGACAATGTGCCAGAGAAAGTTAAAAAGCGTCGATTGACTGAAATCATCAATCAACAGCGGGAACTTCAGGAGCAACGCAATAAAGATGAAGTGGGACGACACCATCTGGTTTTAGTTGAAGGGACAAGTAAAAAATCAGACGAACAAATGAGCGGCCGAACTGATACCAATAAAATGGTGGTATTTGACCGGAAGGATTTTGAGCCCGGTGATTATGTGGAAGTAGAAGTGACAGAAACAACTTCAGCAACTTTAATTGCCCGTTCCATCAGAAAAACAACACTATCCGAATATTATGGAGCGGAAGTTGTAGCCTAGGTGAGGGTTATTACGACATATCTTAACACAGCTCTACTGATCTTTTTCCTGTTTGGGATAAACACAAAAGCATTGGCACAGCCTGCTTTAGGAGTGGTCTGGGACCAACCGGAAACACTGAAGGAAGCTCAATCTGAGTTAGATTTATTTGCAGGAAGCGGAGTTGAGTATATAGAACTCTCCCATCCCGTAAATAATGATATTCTTTCTTTGCTTGACAGTACTTCATTTACAGTCTTCGTCAGACTCCAACCCGAATTTTTAACCGTTTCTGACCTTGCTGAGAATAAAGATGAATATCTAAGTCAACTAACCTCGGACGTCAACAGATACCGAAATTATACTAACATCAGAGGTATTGGTTTACTTAGTAACAGCCAAATATCTCATCCAGATTTTGATGAAATTTTCTTGCCATTTATGGAATCCTTAGCAAGCGTTCCTAATACATCATTCTATGCCTTCAATGCTGACAAGTGGTATTATTTAGATAACACTGATCAACATTTTGCTATTTACTTACCTCATCTTAGTTTTGCTGAGACTGATTTATATCGCTTTAATGAACTAATGAATTCGAAAAATTCATTAGTCTTCGTTAATAGTAATTGGCTGATTCAGGCTGTTAAAAATTATACTGAGCTTTCGCAAAGTATCGTTGAATACAAGCAAAATAAAAATTGGCAGCTTGCCCTTCCCGATACAAAACCGGAGCCTTCCTCTTTTCCCAACTGGTTAGTGTTGTTGCTTTTGCTTTCATGGTTAGGTCTTTCCGTTCAGATACGTTTTTTGCCTTACATTCGACCTATGCTAATCCGATACTTTTTAGCACACCGCTTCTTTGTTGACGACATTCTTCACTACCGTGAACGGGCGGCTTTAGGAGGTATCTTACTCATGATACAACATGCTATTTTCTCTGGGATGATGTTATTCATGTCCGCAAAGGTATTATTCTCTACCGTAGGAGTAGAAGCCTTTTTCCATCATCTTCCGGCTTTGGCAATCACAGGTTCAAACCATGTATCTTTTTTCTTTCTAGGAGTACTGGCTGTTTTGATTACTCAAGTAATTGCACTCTTCTGGCTATACCTCCCTGCAAAACATATCGAGCATTTCAGCCAAACAATAAATTTATACTCCGGACTTTTCTTTATTGATTTTATTCTGGCAACCATCACACTCACTTTATACATAACCGGCTTTGGAGTTACGACCCTTTTAAGTATGGCTCTCGTGTTTGTTGTTATCTGGTATGCAGCTTTTAATATCGCAGCGGTAGATATGTCAAAAAATATGGCTCAAGGTAAGCTTACTTATCTTTTATTCACTATCGGTTTACACGCTATCATCTCGATTGGCTTACTCACCTACCTGCTTACAAGCACTGACTTGATACAAGTGCTACAGCTTGCCGCTTCTCTCTGATTGAATTCCCCTTCTACAATGTCGCCTCTGAAAGCAAAACATCACAAATTAGATTTCAATTGTTTTCTTAATGTAATACAGAAACAGAACAGTAAAGAATCCACGAGGCATTCTATCTCATTCAAAAAATACCTCTCGTCCCGTACGCTCTGCTTCGGAAGCGCTCCGACGTGGAGCATCGGAGCGAGATATGGGGCAACAGCTTAAATGACTTGGCCATTTAAGCTGTAGTGAAAAGTTGGAATATCCTTCCAACCTGATGTATTTTGATGAAATAATTTAAGTATTGATAGAGAAAGCTTAACGAATCCCTTTCATGGTGCTATAGTAAACCTCATTGGAACGTACTTCACTTTTGAAGGAGTGAATTTCAGTATCCTCGTCAATAACCAAGCATTCTACTCCAATCATCTCAGCAAAATCACGGATATGATCAAGCGTTAATGCCTGACTGAATGAGGTATGATGGGCTCCGCCGGCTAGAATCCATGTAGAAGCAGCCGTCTTTAAATTAGGGTGTGGATTCCATAAAACTCGAGCTACAGGTAATTTCGGTAATTCCGGATTATCAACGGCCTCTACTGTGTTAACTATCATTCGATATCGATTTCCCATATCCATAAGAGCTACGTTTAATCCCGCTCCCGGAGTACCGTTGAATACGAGTCGGGCAGGATCAGCTTTTCCACCAATCCCAAGAGGGTGTACTTCCAATGAAGGCTTATCGCTTGCAATAGTTGGGCAAATCTCAAGCATATGGGCTCCCAGAACTTGTTGTTTATCAGGGTTGAAGTGATAGGTGTAATCCTCCATAAAAGAAGTACCTCCCTCCAATCCTTCAGCCATTACCTTGGTTACCCGAACGAGGGCCGCTGTTTTCCAGTCCCCTTCTCCGGCAAATCCATAGCCTTGCTCCATTAAACGTTGTACTCCAAGTCCGGGCAGCTGAGCCAAACCATGAAGATCTTCAAAAGTTGTAGTGAAGGCTTTGAAGCCCCCTTCATCCAAAAATGATTTAATGCCTAGTTCGATGCGGGCGGCTTCTTTAACAGCACTATTATATTCTTCATCAGAAGCGTCGGAATCAGCAATGGTATATTCTTCCTTATAAACATCTAGAAGCTCAGCCAGATCTTCTTCAGAGACCGCATCCACATGTTCTACCAAGTCTCCTACACCAAAGCCTTTCACGTCTAAACCAAAAAGAACTTCTGCAGAAACTTTGTTGCCTTCAGTAACAGCAACGTTTCTCATATTGTCACCGAAACGTGCAACCTTAAGATTCTGAAGCTCATCTTTACCGACTGCGGCTCGAATCCATGTATCAAGATCTTTGATGACCTCCGGATCTTCCCAGTGTCCAACAATCACTTTTCGGTCGACACCCATAAAGGCATTGATAAACCCAAATTCGCGTCCGCCGTGAGCAGACTGATTCAGGTTCATGAAATCCATATCAATGTCATCCCAAGGAATATCCCTGTTGAATTGAGTATGTAGATGAGCAAATGGCTTGTCCAAAATGCGCAATCCTTTAATCCACATTTTTGCCGGAGAAAACGTGTGCATCCAGGTTATCAAACCAATGCAATTCTCATCGCCGTTGGCTTTTCTGCACAAATCTTTAATTTCATCTGAAGTTGTTAAAACCGATTTAAAAACAATTTTTGCCGGAGCTTTTACTTTTCCGGCCAGCCCTTCTGCAACCTTTTTTGAATGAGCTTCAACTTGTTTAAGTGTTTCTTCTCCGTATAAATGCTGGCTTCCTGTAATGAACCAGATTTCTTTATTTGTATTCATTTTCAAATCCTAAATTTTTTAAAAATACTATTACCAAAAATAGATATAAAATGCTGCTGTAAATCCAAGAATAATCACCGTATGAAGACATTCTAAAGGTGTTCTGAACCAATATTAGATGCAAAAATTGATGCACCAATGGCGATCCATGAAGCATCCCTGCCGGCTAAAAAGTAATCATCAGAACTTTTTTGCTTCTGTTTAAAAACCCAAACTATAATCCCGATAAGAGCTAAGGCAAACAGCCCAATTACAGTCCAATCTAATACTTCCATATAATTCCTAAATAATTATTTATTCCTGTCCGTAGTATGCACCAGAACCATGTTTACGTTCATAATGCTTTTTAATTAAACTGTCTTTAAGTCGAGGGGCCTCAGGATTGATCTGAAGCGCTAAGTAAGCCATTTTGGCTACTTCCTCTAAAACAGCACTATTATAAACTGCTTTTTCGACCGTTTTACCCCACGTAAATGGCGCATGATTACCAACAAGTACCATTGGCACTTCTTCGTAAGAAAGGTTTCTCTTTTTAAATAGATCTATAATCTGATTCCCGGTCTCATGCTCATAATCCCCTTCAATCATTTCGTCTGCCATTGGAGGAGCACAAGGGATATCATGGGTAAGATGATCGGCATGCGTGGTTCCCATTATTGGAACATCCAGCTGACTTTGAGCCCAGGCAGTTCCATAGGTTGAATGGGTATGTACAATACCGCCTATTTTATCCCATGTTTTATAAAGCAGCGCATGAGTCTTGGTATCTGATGAAGGGCGCATATCCCCTTCAATTACATTATTATCAAAATCTACGATGACAATATCAGCAGGGTTCAGTTCCTTGTAAGGTACACCCGAAGGTTTAATTCCAAACACTTTGTCTTCACGATGTACAGCACTTGCATTGCCAAAAGTGAATAACACCAAATCCAGCTCCGGAAGCCTCATATTGGCTTCGTAAACTTTCTGTTTTAGATCTTTATACTTACTCATGGTTAGTTCTCCTATCCCTAATTCATGATCCGCTTTTCAATGACTTCGCCGAATGATTTGTAGCGATCATACATTTCTTTGTAACTCTCAGCCTTCTCGGCGTTTGGTTCGTAAACTGTTTCAAAGCTGCTTGCCAAATTGTTTTTAGCCTCTTCTACTGAAGAAAATATTCCTGAAGCCGTTGCAGCAAAAGCAGCCGCTCCTAATGCACATGTTTGTTCAGACCTGGAGACCCTGATTGGCATATTCAGTACGTTAGCCAGAGTCTGCATTACAAAAGGTGACTTTTTCGCAACCCCGCCCATCCCGATTACACCGTCAATTCGGATCCCTTCATCTATAAACCGATCTACAATCATTTTAGAACCAAAGCATGTAGCTTCGACTAAGGCTTTAAATACTTTCGGGGCATCACTGCCTAAATCAAGACCTTCAATGGCCCCCTTTAGCATTTGATTGGCATCCGGAGTTCGACGTCCGTTTAACCAATCTAAGGCAATGATCCCCGTATCAACGTCCTCAATCTTTTCAGCAGCTGCCGATAGATTTGAGATTAACTTGTCCGTTGCTTCTTCGATGAGTGATTCTTTTTGCTCACTGGATAAGAGTTGTGAGTCTTCGATAATTTCTTTAAACGGATCTAAAATCAGATCTTTAAACCATGCGTAGATATCTCCAAAAGCAGATTGACCGGCTTCCAAACCTACCATATCGGGCAGAACAGAGCCATCAACCTGACCACAAATCCCACTGACTAGATTGGAACCTACGTCTTCTTTAGGTGCTACCAACATATCACATGTTGAAGTTCCCATTACGCGAACCAATTGATAAGGCTCAATATTGCCGCCAACCGCACCCATGTGTGCATCAAAAGCGCCAACACCGATAACAACGTCACTGGAAAGACCCAATTTTTTGGCCCATTCATCTGAAATAGTCCCAGCCGCTTTATCGGATGTATAGGTTTCTTCGTACAGTCTATCGCGTACACCTGAGAGCAGTGGATCGAGTTTGACCAGAAAGTCTTCGCTTGGCAAACCGTTAAATTCTTCATGCCACATGGCTTTGTGACCGGCTGCACATCGGCTTCTCTTCATTTCGTGAACGTCATTGGCTCCTGTCAATTCGTAGGGAATCCAATCACATAACTCAACCCAAGAATATGCTGCCTCACGTACGGCTTTGTCTTCTCTAATCACATGAAGCATTTTAGCCCAAAACCATTCTGATGAATAAATTCCACCTACATATTTAGTGTAATCTACCCCACCCCAATTTCTTGCTAACTCGTTTACTTCATCAGCTTCTTTTATAGAAGTATGATCTTTCCAGAGAATAAACATAGCATTTGGATTCTCTTTGAATCCCTCTTTAAGAGAAAGAGGTGTCCCTGTTTTGTCCACAGCTACAGGAGTAGACCCCGTACTGTCAACCGAGATAGCTTTTATATTTTTTGCTTCATCTTTGGATATCGAAGTAATAACTGATTTCAGGGTTTCTTCTAATCCTTCCAGGTAATCAAGGGGATGATGCCTAAACCTGTTTGTACTAGGATCGCTATACATTCCCTTTTCCCATCTGGAGTAATAATGCACAGCTTCAGAAATTTCTTCTCCTTTTTCATTGACGAGAACCGAACGTACAGAATCGGTACCGTAATCAACTCCAACTACATATCTCATTCCTTAATTATTTTAATTGACTGAGGCGTAAAATAAAGCAATTCCTGTTCACCCAGCCCCAGATAATTTTTCATAAGTGTTATTTTAACACCTTTTTTTGACGCATACAAACTTCTCAACAGGTAGGAATGGATTTCTAAGGTGTGAGTGGTTTAAATACCAGACTATCTCCTGCTATCACCTTCTCAGAATATTTCTCTTCATCAAATTCATACAGATAAGCTCCTTTTTTGGAGTATTTTTTTTGCTTCTCATCTGTTTTAATTAACACATCCATCGATAAAATTCTGCGCCGGAAATTCCGTTTGTCAAGTTCGGTATCATAAATGCCTTCGTATAATTTCTGCAACTCAGGAAGCGTAAATTTATCGGGTAGCAGTTCAAAACCTACCGGCTGATGGGAAGCTTTGTATCTCAATCTCTTCAGAGCCGCTTGAACCATATCTTCATGATCAAAGATAAGATCCGGTATTTCATGAATTGAGAACCAAGATGCAGAATGCTGTTCAACCAATTCTTTGTCGTGCTCATGAATATCAATGAGTGCATAGTATGCGACAGAAACAGTTCTCTCTACCGGGTCACGATCAACGTCACCAAAAGCATACAGTTGTTCGAGGTATATATTCTGCAACCCCGTCAGGTTGTTCAGGACTCTACCGGCAGCACCATTTAAGCTTTCATCCTTCTGTAGAAAACCTCCCATCAACGACCATTTCCCTTTCTCTGGTTCAAAATCACGCTTAATAAGCAGTAACTTTAATTCATTTCGATCGAACCCAAAGATGATACAATCAAGTGCAACCAGTAAGCGATTGTGATTTTCATAGTGGTCAATTTTCATAAAACAGTATTCCTTATAATGTCTTTGTAGACCCTTAATCTGTGGGTCTAGATTTAGATTTTCACTCTATTGAAACAACAGCATAATAATCTGTTTCCTTACCTCATTCAACACTTATTACTATGATGGAGTGTGCCGGTATTTGCAAGGCTAACTTCCCATTTCTAAATCTTGCATCGGTATAAGAAACCGGTTTTACCTTTTCAGGATTGTCAAAAGTGTTGATTGCATCAACTGTATTTGCCGTTAACAATCTTCCGGAACCCGATACAATTCGTTTTCCCTCTGCCCCGCGGAGTTCAATAGTAACTTCTTGAGACTCAGAAGCATGGGTGTTACTCACCGTGAAGTGAATCACACCTTGATCATCCTGAGATGCAGTGGCGTTTATAATTGGGATTCCAGGTTCCTTATCAGCAAGATCAAATCTGCTTTGCACTTTCTCATCGCCCGGACCTATATATTTTTCCGTTTGAATGTGAATGGGAAGTAACAGTGAGTTTTGATGCACTTTATACATATGAAATACATGATAGGTAGGTGTAAGCAGCATTTCAGAACCATCAGTCAAAATCATGGCCTGCAGTACGTTTACCGTTTGCGCTATATTTGCGACCTTTACCCGCTCTGCATGAGCATTCATAATATCTAAACTTATGGATGTTATAAGCGCATCACGCAGGGAATTTTGTTGCTCTAAAAATCCCGGGTTTGTTCCCTCCAGTGGATTTGTCCAAACGCCCCATTCATCTACGGCCAATGCTACATTTTTTTCAGGATCGTATTGATCCATAATAGCAGAGTGCCTTGTGATGAACTCATCAAGCAGAGAAGCTGTTTTTAAACCTCGGTAATACAATTCTTCTCCAAAATCTATAGATGGCCCTTTATCGGCCCACCCATCTCCCGGAAGTGTGTAATAATGCAAGGAAATGGCATCCATCATATTTCCGGCCTCACGCATTACCGTTTCCGTCCAGTTATATTCCACATCATATTTACCACTGGCAATCTTGTAGAGAGGAGTGTCATTAAAGCTCTTGGCAAATGTTTGGTAGCGGCGGTACAGATCTACATAGTAACCTGCCGTCATATTTCCACCACATCCCCAACTTTCGTTGCCAATTCCAAAGAAGGTAATATTCCAGGGTTCATCGCGGCCATTCTCCCGTCTTAGATTGGCCAGCTCACTATTCCCGCCAAAAGTCATGTACTCTATCCAGTCTTGCATTTCAGCCGGTGTCCCACTTCCCATATTCGCGGAAATGTATGGCTCTGTATCCAATAACTCGGTTAGGCGAAGAAACTCATGCGTGCCAAAGCTATTGTCTTCAGTAACCATTCCCCAGTGACTGTTTACCGTTACAGGACGTTCCGAACGAGGACCAATTCCATCTCGCCAATAATACTCATCTGCAAAGCAACCTCCAGGCCAGCGGATATTGGGAATTTGAAGTTCTTGTAATGCCGTTAGTACATCCGTTCGATAGCCCTCCGTATTTGGAATATCTGAATCGGGCCCAACCCATATACCTTCATAGATTCCCCGCCCAAGGTGTTCAGAAAATTGACCATAAATATGTTCACTGATTCTATGCTCTGCTTGATCTGCATTAACGATTATTGTTGACTGTGCAAATACCAAACCGCTAAGTGGAACCAGTGCAAATACTAAAAGAAGGGTTAATTTCTTCATCATTATAATTTATTGGTTAAATATTCCTATTCCTGATGTTTTATTTCCGAACTGAAAACTTATAAATAGTGGAAGTTTTGTAAGTATCTCCGGGTTCTAAAATGGTTGAAGGGAAGTCAGCTTCGTTTGGTGAATTTGGGAAATGCTGAGTTTCTAAACACAGCGCACTGTACTGAACAAACTTTGCGCCATCGGGTCCGGTTAATGTACCATCCAAAAAATTACCTGAATAGAATTGTAGTCCCGGTTCTTCCGTAATTACTTCCAACTCTCTTTTTGTTTCAGGATCAAAAAGGGTAGCTACCGACTGCATAGTTCCATCTGAGTTATCTAGCACAAAATTATGATCGTATCCGCCTTGCACGTCATCAATTCGGGCACCGATTTCGAATGGCTCTGTAAAGTCAAATGGAGTTCCCTCTACAGCTGCAATTTCGCCTGTTGGAATTAGTTGAGCATTCACCGGCGTGTATTGGTCGGCTGCAATCTGTAGCTCATGATCTAAAATTCGCGATTCCGGATCACCGGATAGGTTGAAATAACTATGATTTGTTAGGTTGACAGGAGTAGCTTTGTCGGTAGTAGCCTGATAATCCATCTTCAATTCATTATCTGCGGTCAGGGTATAGGTCATATTTACGGTAAGATTTCCAGGATAGCCCATTTCTCCATCTTCACTTAAATAAGAAAGTTCCAGCGAATTAGCTGATACCGACTCGATGTCCCAAAGAACTTTATCAAAGCCTTTGACCCCACCGTGCAGATGATTTTCTCCATCGTTCACGTCCAATTGATAAGCCTCTCCATCCAAAGTAAACTTACCTTCCGCAATCCTATTTCCATATCGGCCAATCAAGGCACCGAAATAGGGTGTCCCTGCTAGATATTTGTCCAGATCATCAAACCCTAACACAATATTTTCAAAATTTCCTTCTGCATCCGGGGCAAGAATGGAAGTCACAGTTCCTCCATAATTGGTAATTTTGACTTCTATTCCGTTATCATTTTTCAGGGTAACTAACTGTACATCTTGGCCATCTTCCATAGTCCCGAATAGCTCTACATTGGTTGCTTCTTTCTTCATGTCATTTTTATTTGTGCAAGCAGATAATCCTATTAAAAAAATACAAGCAACTAATAAAATTGGTCTTATGTTGTGCAACATAATATAGGATTTTGGAATAATATAGAGAGTTTTCATTTTCAAATTTTGATCTATTAGTTTGTTAGATGATTAAAGATGAGACACTAAATCTACCGTTTTATTCATGGGTACATTAAGTGATGTACTTCTTTAATTTCTAATTCTTGTGTCTGTAAAAGAGCGTGTGCTCTGCACACCGTAAAAGCCTTTTTCATGTCATACTTTGAGAATGACTAATTAAGCGTCGATTTTTTGGGAATCTCATCATCTGCACTTTCAATATAAAATTGAATCAGATGCCTGCTTAGATTGTAATAATTTACAGAGTGTAATACTAACACTTATAATTAATTTTATCTCTATTTAAGCTGATTAGAGGAAATGTATATGCAAGATGAAGATTCTTGAGCTTTATTATTCTATAATTTTTTCAGCTAATTATTTCGAACAAACAGCTTCTTTAGCTTCAGCAGGTTCTTTTTCTCAAACCGCCATACAAAATCAAACTGTCCCAATAAAAAGCCATACACGAGAAATAAAATCTGATAAGCAGGAAAAACAATAATAACCCACATAATTGCTTCTTCCCAGAATGGAGTACTTTCTGTAAAACCTAATAACTGAAAAATAAATTTTCTAACATACAGAGCGGTACTTCCGGTTATAGCAAATATGAATAGGATAAGCCCAACTTGCCAATAGTTCTCCACCTCCCAACGCTGCATTAACTTCTTAAAAAACCGCTGCAAATATTACCTCAATAATTATGATTTGATAGCTTTCAACATAAGAAAATTATCAAGCATTTTTGGGCTCTAAATACACGAAACCTACCTATCTGATTCGACGCACTTATTCTGCTTCTGAAATATCGCCGGCTTTTAAAGTTTCAGCTACCGCAGCCGGTATAAGTGAGTCATCATACCTTGCAGAAACGTTGGACCCCGAAATTATTCTTCCGGCATGGCCCAACCGTTCATGAGGAATACAAAAGTAATCGTAGACTCCTTCTTCTTCTATTTTCAAAAACCATCGATCTCCTTCATTTAACATTCCGGAATCGAAGGAGCGTGCCGATGTTGGAATTCTCAGTGGACGGCGATTTTCAGGGTGATACGAAGTTACGGTATGTAACCCTTCCAAAACTTCAAACATGATTACATCGCCAGGTTGAACCTGCATAACCACAGGATTGAACCGGGCATCTTCCCCTGTTCCCAAAATTTGGACGATTAACGTATCAGTGGGAAAGCTAAATACGGGTGAAGCAGCCAGCAAGACTAATACCAAGAATATATACCCTCTGATTTTCATTACTGAATGGGTTCGGATATAATTTGCTGAATCACTTTAGCTGCTTCACTCATAGGTTGATTTAGTCCTTCTACCCTTGTGGAAATTTCTCCTTTTTTATCTAATACAGTTACCAGATTTGAATGGGCAAAATTACCATCGCTTTGTTGCTGATACTTCACTCCTAACATCATAGCTACACTTCGAATATCAGTATTTTTACCCGTTAGAAAATGCCACCCCGGAATATCAAGCTGTTCGTATTCGGCATACTCTTTCAGTACTTCAGGGCTATCATTTTCTGTATCAAACGAAATAGCCAGTACATGCACCTGTTCTCGTACCGACTCATCCACGGCTTCATACAAGCGCCAGGTATCTTTGATAAGAATGGGACAAACCTGCGTACAATTTCCATAAAACATAACCACAATCACCGGTTTGCCCTTAAAATCAGCAAATTTGATCGTCTCTTCTCTATGGTTAGTAAAGCTTGATTTCAAATGATATAAAGAATGGTCTGCTACTACACTCGCTTTTAAGGCTGGTTCATGATGCTCATGTTGAGCCCAAATATTTTGAGAGAAAAGTACACATATAATTAAGCAGAAAGAATATACTCGCAACGATTTCATAATGTTTCTCCGTGTTCATTTTGGAAGGTATCGACCGATTTATCATACGCACACCGAAAGCCTACCATACCGGTTGTAATTTTTGGATTGAAGCTCATTCGGGTGATATAGCGGATAGAAGCTGCATAATTGTATAAGCTGTTAAGAGTGTTCATGCGCCCTACGGTGCCACAGTCTAGTGAAAGTTCATCCGCTATAATGGGCTTAAAATCTTCCACCCATTCCATTACTAATCCAAATTGATCTTTTACACCTTTGGTTGTCACAATGCCAGTGGTTCCTACTTCGGCTAAATTTTGGGCATCAATTCCCGAATACCAGCTTATTAAGCTACTGCTGAATTTATCCATTGCAGCCTTATCGGTAATCCCCAGTAATTGAGCTGAGTATTCCCACTCGTTTAGTGTGGGAAGTCGACCACCTTGTGCATCACAATATGCATTTGCTGCAAACCAGGAGACCCGCGTTACGGGCCGGTTTGTTCCAACATCTTCATAATTCGGTTCCAGATCAGATTTCCATTCTCTAAGGTATCCTTTGTTAGTAAAAACCGGAGGGATTTCAGATCGCCTCCAGCTTGGATTGGTTTTCAGAAATTCAGCAAACTGCTCGTTAGTCACTACGGTTTCATTCATATAGAATGAATCAACCTGAATGGGTTCTCCAGCAACTTCGGGGAGTACCGCATGAAAAGACCCCGCCGGAACAAGTACCTGCTTTGTTTGCAATACACCTTGTGCCGGAAGCAGGTTTGAGGCCCACATCATCAATAGCATTGTAAGTGTAACTATGTTCTTTAGGAGTCTCATCGCCTTCTGCTAAATATTATTGTGGAGGCTTAGTTGAAAAGCCTCCACTTTTTTAGTTGTTAGTTCTTCTTTGGACCGGCCTTGAGCGTTCCTGTAGCACCTTTTTCGGCATCAACAAACTCATGATCAACAAGAACGTATTTTCCTTCTTCAGGAATAATCATGTCTATTGTTGCAGAATTTGAAGCACCTAAAAGTACGGTTTGCATTCCCCGCATTTCATTGAACGGATGCCCTTCAAGCCATACACGATCAAAAATTCCGCCAATCACATGAAAGCTGGATGTTCCGCTTGGACCATTATTGCTTACATGAAAACGTACTCTTTCTCCGGCATTAGCTTTCAATGGTTGGTCGTGAAGTATGGTTTGGTGTCCATTAAAAACAACGTGAGATGGATTGTTGCTAAAAGCCGCTTCAAAATCATACGTATATAAATCACCTGAACCTTTTGTCAGATAGTACTCACTTTGAACAATCACATACTCGTGATCCACTTCATACCCGGTGTTATAGCCTTCTTTTGGAGTTACTACCACCACACCATGTTGACCCATTGATGTGTGCATTAAAACACTGGGGGTTCCACAATGGTAAATGTATGATCCGGGATAGTTTGCAATCCAGTCAAACTTAATGGTTTCGCCCGGGCCGATAGTTCTCCATTTATCATCTTTAGCTACGGTCCCTGCATGGAAATCCATGGAGTGTGGCATAGGCATAATTGCCGATTTATTCTTTTGGTATGGATTTTCAGCAACCTGTTTCATAAAAGGAGATCCGCCTTTGCTAGGCTCTGTAATTGTCACTTCTTCGTCCGATCTGTTTTTCATATAAAAAGTAACTCTGTCCCCTTCTCTTACGTGGAGCACAGGTCCGGGAACCGTTCCGCCAAATGTCCAGGCTTGGTAGCGAACACCTTCAGCTACTTCTATTTCCTGAACTATAATATCAATTCGCACTTCATGATGTTTGTTTCCTTCATAGTCCAGAGGTTTTAAGTTGGGCAACATGGTCACATATTCACCAACTACGGGAGGACCATCATAATCTTCCGTAAATACTTCTGCTTCGGGCATACCAAAGATTTTTCCATCCAGGGTGTACTCGGCCGTTTGGGCTATAGCTAACCCACTAAATAGTAAACCAAACACCATAGGCAGTATTAGTTTTGAGACTTTCATAATTGTGTAATTTTGAATTAAAGTTTTAAGACTATTTTGTCTTTTATTTGTTTATAAAATATCTTTCAACTCAAATATAAAAGCCTATTGTGAATTTAAGATGAAGATGTCTTAAATAATTTTTTATACTTATAGTAATGCATATGAAAGCACTACATCAATGAAGCGGGCTATAACTGGATTCCACAAAGACGAGAAAGATGACTGGGTTGCAGAACTCGAATGCGGACATACCCAACATGTTCGGCATGACCCTCCCTGGCAGCTACGCCCATGGGTTGTAACCGAAGAGGGACGTAAATTGAGGTTAGGTACTTATCTGAATTGCAAAGAGTGTGAGAAGTAAAACTTTAGTATAATCCATAATTAGAAAAAAAATTAAATAATCTGATTTTCATGAGCTCTTCTGTCTTTTTCCGCACTGTTATTTCCGGTTTTATTGCCACCTTTGTGATGGCTATGATTGCCTTCCTTTTGGGGGGAATTGGATTCCCGGCTATCGATATTGGATATATTTTAACGGAGAGTTTTAACTATTCCCTGCCCGGTGATCCTTATCATATCATTTTTGGAAACATTGCCTACAACCTTGGCGGAATTTTGGTGGCACTAATTTGGGTGGCATTTCTTCAGCACAAAATACCCGGCAACTGGATTGTTCAAGGTCTAATCTATGGACTTGTTATTTCTGTTGTGGCTGGATTAGTTATTTCCCCTTTTGTTTCGATGGCTGCAGGTGAAGATTTTGGTCTTTTTTATACCAATACCTGGTTTCCGGGACGGATGATTTTTGCCGGTTTATTTATGCACCTTTCCTTTGGTCTTACGCTTACCCTTTGCCTTAAAGTGGCCGATGTAAATGAAAAAGAAAGCTAAGAATTACTGATTGTAAACAATTTATATTTTATCCTTAGTTCTATATCAACTTTAAGCAATGCAGTAATAGTAGTATATAACCTTGAACACGTCGTTAAACAAAATCCAGTAATTCATAAGATATGATTACAAATCAGTTAGCTTTGTTTTAACCTTTCTTGGATTTGAGGGCACCCCTCACATCCAAGGCATATACTCCATCCCCCTCTCCCATCACACATAAAGGATTGATTTCCAGCTCTTCTATTTCGGGAAAGTCCCGGCTAATTTGACTCAGGCTTAAAATTACATCAACCAAAACATCAGTATCTCCCCGAGGAATATTCCGCCAACCTTTTAGTTTTGTCCCTGCTTTAGTCGCATTTATAAGCTGCTGAGCCTGAAGTCGATTTTCAGGAGCTATTGCAGTTTGTACATCTTTCAAAAACTCTACATCCGTACCACCTGTGCCAAACAATATGGTTGGTCCGAATTGTTCGTCTCTGACCATTCCCACAATTACTTCCTGCCCCCCCGTTATCATTTCCTGAACCAGTACTCCAGTCATAGTAATACCAGCCTCACTTGCAGCTTTCTCTATTTCCTGCCATCCCTTCTTTACCTCTTTTTCATTACTGATATTGAGTTTTACTCCACCGATGTCTGACTTATGACTCATTTCATCAGAAACCAATTTAAGGGCTACATTATTTACAAATGTAGCTGCTTTTTCTATCGCCTCATCCATATTAGCTGCTATACTCTGTTCAGGAAAACGAATCCCATATTTCTTCAGTAATTTCTCCCAATCCTTTTTAGAAACAGCTTTTGCGGCCACCTTAAGATCAATGTTCTTATCAAAATCTTTTTCTTCCCCTGCAGTTTCAAGCCATTCCCTTCGTTCTATCATAGCCGACAGCACAGATCCCGACCGTTCCGGGAATGCTACATTTGGGATTTTCCGTTTCTGAAGAACTTTGAGTGCATCTCCAACCGAAGCCCGCCCCATGATCGAGGTAATCACCGGCTTTTTGTGAGCCCCGGCAACCTCCCCAACAACTTCTGCAAGGCTAACTGGAAGAAACCAATCCTGGGGTGCCTGAATAACTACAACCGCATCTACATTATCATCTGTAAGTAAAGCTTCTAAGGCAAGCGTATATGTTCCTGGCCCGGACCCGGCCAACACGTCCACCGGATTGTTTACACTCGCAGCTTTAGGAAGTCGGGAACTTAAATAATCTTTTGTTTTTTGAGTTAAGGATGCAACTTCCAGACCTGCCTCTTCAAGCGCATCGATTGCAAGTATAGCCGGACCTCCTGCATTTGTAAGCACAGCTACCCGTTTTCCTTCAGGCAGCGGTTGCCAGGCCATTGCCCGAGCCCATTCAAACATTTCTTCTATGGTATGGGCTTTTTGAATTCCGCAGTGCTTGAATGCTGCATGATATACTTCAGAACTCCCAGCCAACGCCCCGGTATGAGAAGCTACGGCTTTAGCACCGCTTTCTCCCTGTCCCCCTTTAAGCATGAGGAATGGCTTGTTTACTGCGGCCTTTTTGGCTACCTCCATAAATTTCTGCCCATCAGAAACGCCCTCAATATATGCCGTAATTACTTTTGTTTTAGGGTCATCTGCAATCGCTTGTGTCATCTCGATTTCATTAACATCAATCTGGTTCCCTAGGCTCACAATTCTGGAAAACCCAATCCCGCTTCCTTCAGCCCAATCAATGATAGCCGCAACCATAGCACCTGAATGAGAAATAAAGCCAATCTCCCCCGATTCCGGCATACCTACCACAAATGTTGTGTTTACCGGTGTGTGCGTATCAATGGTACCAATACAGTTTGGACCCACCATCCGGATGCCGTATTGCGAAGCAACTTCCATCAGCTCCTCCTCCATCACTTTACCTTCTGCCCCTGTTTCACTGAATCCCCCTGTCACAATAATTACATGCTTGATTCCACGTTCTCCACATTCCTCTAAAACGTTTTTCACCGCCATAGCGGGCACAATAATCACAGCTAAATCTACGGGATCGGGTACTTTTTCAACCGCTTCATAACAAGTCAGGCCTTGAATTTCATAAGAGCTTTTGTTGACGGGGTATATTTCTCCTTTATAACGATATTGCAAGAGATTTCTGATTACCCCATACCCCAGTTTATGGGCATCTTGCGAAGCTCCAATCACGGCTACTCCCATTGGTGAGAAAAATGGATTATTTATTCTTTTAGGTTCACTTTCTTGAGTTTGTGGGAGCATAATATTCCGAACTATAAAGGATTACTTTTCTTATCAAACTTATAATAAAAGTTTTAAGACAATTTTGTATTATTTGTTACTTAACTGACAATTTCCGACAATCATAGCGAATCAATTTCGGTATTAAATATGAAGAATAAGTCAAGTTTTTCAGAAAAGTCAGGAGCATTAACAGCTATACTCTTTGGAGGGTAACTATTATTGCTGGTGGAAGAGTTCTTTTGGGAGTAAGCCCCCAATTACGAAAACTACCTGAACCCAAACTTTAATATTTTGTCTCTTATGAAAAATCAAAAACTGTTTCTTTCAATCATTTTGATTTCGGGCGTTACTTTAACTGGACTGTCCTTAAATAACCGAATACAGACTAACAATTCCCTTAACCTTCAAACGATCATGCGGCTAATAATGGCAGATATTAACATGATAAATGAAGGTATTTATACCCAGAATTTTCAACTAATAGAGCAAGGGGCAGCTGCAATCAACCAACATCCTCCCCTCTCAGATGAAACAAGAAAATTTATTCAAAAAACTCTCGATGACCAGATGCCTGCTTTTGGTCAATATGATAAGTTAGTTCATAACCATGCCGACTCTATTAAAAAAGCAGCTAGTCAGCATGATATGAATAAGGTTTTGGAACAATATCGAATTGTACAGCAGGGCTGCGTAAGTTGCCACACAAGTTTCCGTGAGACCATTATACAGGCACGGACAGCTAAATAACTTCAAATAAGAGTATCCCCAAAAAAGCATGAGCTCATCTTACAATCGCCCCGTTTATATATGGCTATGGACTGGAATTCTACTCATCACCTTAATGGTGGTTATTGGAGGAATCACCCGCCTCACGGATTCCGGCCTTTCCATGAGTGACTGGAACCTACTTATGGGAGCCATTCCTCCAACCTCCGAAGCTGAGTGGATTGAAACTTTCGAGCATTACAAGCAATTCCCTCAATATCAACAGATCAACACGGGAATGGATCTGGAAGAGTTCAAGACTATTTTCTTTTGGGAATACCTTCACCGCCTGCTTGGCAGATTGCTCGGAATTGTCTTCGTCATACCTTTCCTCTATTTCTGGCGACGTGGTTATTTTGACTCCAAGCTCCTGAAGCAAATGTTCATACTACTGGGACTTGGAGCTTCCCAAGGTGCAATGGGGTGGATTATGGTAAAAAGTGGTTTGATGGATTTACCCTATGTAAGTCACTACCGCTTAGCCACCCATCTATCGCTTGCTTTTATTTTATTGGGATATTGTTTCTGGGTGGCCCTTGATGTAAGATATCGGAGGTCGTCAGAACAGGGGATGAGCACAGACATTCCACTTAAAAAATGGTTGATTGCCATAGGAATTATCTTTTGGATACAGATGCTGTATGGAGCTTTTACCGCCGGTTTAGATGCAGGCTACATGTACAACACCTTCCCCAAAATGGGCGGACAATGGCTCCCTCCTACTTTCAGCAACCTCGATCCATTTATTATGAACTTTGTTGAAAATCCCGGCACGGTACAATGGGTTCATCGCTTAAACGGAAGCATTCTGTTGATCACCGTTGCCGTTTTCTGGTGGAGATCTAAGAGCTCTGATTCGCAAAGAGTGTTGGTTTTACTCACGGGAAGCCTTCTGGGCATTCTTTGTCTTCAGTATTTAACAGGCATATTCACACTTATATACAACGTACCGATAGTGCTTGGGGTGTTTCACCAAACCATAGCCATATTATTTTGGGGAGCTTATTTAGCAATTTGGCATCATCACTACAAACGAACTCACTGAGCCAAATAACCTCCATCTACAGCATAATAATTACCGGTAACGAAGGAGGCTTTATCAGAAGCCAGCCAGAGTATAAGCTCAGCTACTTCTTCCGGTTCGCCTAAACGCCCGATGGGATGCAAACCAACCAAATAATCCCTCGTTTCATCATCCAAGCCATCCAGTAAAGGAGTTTTGATGTAGCCCGGGCCTACCGAATTGACCCGAATGTTATCCTTGGCATACTCAACAGCAGACGTTTTAGTGAGCCCGACTATTCCATGTTTAGCCGCTACATAGGCCGGTGAGTTTGCAACGCCAACCTGTCCAAGAATAGAACTTATATTAACGATACTGCCCTTTCCGTTTTTAAGCATTTCGGCGATCTGGTATTTTGTTCCATAAAACACCCCGCTCAAGTTTAAATTAATGACCTCATTCCAGCCAACGAGTGGGTATTCTGCTGTTTTGGCTAATGGACCACCAATGCCTGCATTGTTCACAGCAATATCAAGTTTGCCAAAATACTTTACCGTAGCCTCAACGAGTTCTTCATTGTCTTTCGCTTTTGAGGCATCCGACTTAACAAAAATAGCTTCACCCCCACTATCTGTTATGGCTTTAACAACCTTTTTGCCATTCTCCTCATCAATGTCTGAAACAACAACTTTAGCCCCTTCCTTAGCAAACAAACGGGCGGTTGACTCACCTATACCTTTTGCAGCTCCGGTTATTATTGCAACTTTTCCATTTAGTACTCCCATCGTGTCTCCTGAATTTTTTTAATGAATTATCGTAATCGTATATGTAACGAAAATGTATGAAATACACATGAAGAGATATTTAAATGTTGTAACAAGTAAAAAGGATTACCTTTTTATGATTATTTTCTTCAACACTTCTTCACAGTTTAGAAGTAATTTAAAGAGCCATGAGTCTGAATAGTACATATCACAAAATAACCGGCTATGCCACCCTGATGGTATTGCTATGGAATATTGTGGGTTGGTTGGGCTTTGGGCTTGTTTTGAATCACTCTCACAAGCATAGTGAAAGAAATCATTGTGAAGTCACTTTCTGTTATTGTGAAGTTGAAGACGGGCAGACCACTTGCACCTGCCACCATGGCGAGATGAACAGCCACGATGGTCATCCCGAAGAATCCACCCATAACAATAATTTCTGTTACTACTCAGCTCCTCATTCTGATACCAATACAGCTTCTCAGGCATTGATCATAATCGCTAAATTCAATGCACTTAATTTGAATTTCGAGAACTTGAAAATTCCTAATGACTCACACAAATTTCAAGTAGAACAAGAAGCATATCTTTTACCAGGAGCTGTTCTAGACCTCCTGCGCCCTCCCCAAATTTAGTTTTGTTGCCCTCTCTTATTAATGAAAATCCATTAACGTGGATTTACTCTATCCTTTTAAACAAAACTATACAAGGTATTTACCATGAATATGCTAAATCTAATTGGCCGTATTTCGGTCATGGCAGTTTTGGTGTTTGCTTCGATTTCCTGCAACACCGCCAATAACTCTGATCCTAAATTAGAATTGATACCCATCAATTCCGTAACCGTGAATGACTACACTATTTCCCTCGAATCAGATAAGGAACTGGAAACCGGGTCCAACGATCTATACTGGAAAATTGAACGGAACGGAGACATCATTACCCCTCAAGCCCTGACCATAAACCCGATGATGGATATGGGTGATATGATGCATTCCACGCCTTACAGTCAGCCTGAAGCTGCTGAAGAGGATGACCGCTATCTAAAAAACAGGACGGTATTTATCATGCCCGGCGGAATGATGGGAAGCTGGTCCATCAACTTTGAGATTACTTCTCAAACCGACGAAGTTATTTCCGGTAAAATGCCTATTGACGTAGCTTCTTCCTGGAAACTAACCAGTGTCAGGGATGATAACGACAAAATCTATTTTATCACCTGGTTTGCTCCCCAAAAACCTGTTTCCGGGCAAAATGATCTGGTCTTTCTGATTCATACACGCGAAACCATGATGAATTTCCCTCCGGTTGAAAATCTCGAAATCGAAATCTTTCCCTACATGAATATGGGCGGAGGAAGCGGCCACTCTACCGACTTCACAAATCCGGTTGCCGTCGATGAAGGGTTTTATGAAGGTGACATCAACTATAGTATGAGTGGGACCTGGACGACTTCAGTAGAATTAATAGTGGAAAATGACACCCTCCCCGAAGTGGTGTTTGAATACAGCGTGCAAGCTGAATAAAAAAAATGAAACGCGAACCTGCGAGCACACTTCGGTTCTCGCAGCATATGATATAGAATTGAGACTAATATCAGCAACGCCCCATTAAGAATTTTTTGAGATCATGAAGAAACTACTATTTATCATCGCACTTTTTATCTGGGCTGAACCCATCCATGCTCAGGATATTTCAGTTCAGGTGCTGGATCGTTCTACGCGGCAGCCTGTTATTCAGGCACATGTTAAAGATCATTCTGATAACGTTATTTCTGTCACCAATCTGGAAGGCTACTTTTCAATTAACCCAAAAGAACATTCTCATATAAAAATCTCCGCCGTAGGGTTTTCTCCAAAAGAAGTGCATTTGAATTCCAAGACTGAAACCGTCTATTTGAACTTACAGGTAATTCAGGCTAAAACTGAACTTTTAGTAGTTGCCAATCAGGATGACGAGCAAAATGTACATGTCTATCATCAAACCGAGAAAACCCAAAGCATGGACCAATTTCTGGATAATATTGACGGACTTTCCACCAATAAACGAGGTGCTTTTGCCTGGGAACCTGTCATACGCGGTCAAAGTGATCAGCGGATGAATTTGACCATCGACGGTATGGAGGTGTTTAAAGCCTGCGTGGATAAGATGGATCCCATTACTTCTTATGTGGAAACCAACAATCTTTCCAAGTTACATATTGACAAAAGTGGTGCCGGAGTGGCCGAAAGCGGGTCTGGACGTAGCTCAGTAAATTTAATTACTCAGCGAGCGGAGTCTTCTCCCCTTTCCATGGAAGTGAATTCAGCTTATCGTTTTCCCGATAATTACCGCACGTTCAGCCTGGCCATGAATACATCTGATAAAGCACAACGAAATGCATTCCGGTTTTCAGGAAGCTACAAAAAAGCCGGGGATTTTACCGCCGGCAACGATCAGCTTATCCATAACACGCAGTATGAGAAGCTTAATTTAAACATGAGTTATAAGCACATATTTGAATCCGAGCATTCCATTGAAGCAAATTATATTACCGACAAAGCCTATGATGTCGGCTATCCTGCTTTACTCATGGATGCTACTAAAGCACTAGCTGATATGGGGCAATTGCAGTTTAATTTTGCACCATCTGATCAAGACCTTCAATTCCAAAAAATTCAGCTTTACGCCAATACTATCCGCCACTGGATGAACGATGAAGTCCGGGATGTAGCCAACCGTTCGGTAATGCGCGGAATGAACATGCCGATGTATGGAACCACAACCACATTCGGGACAAGAGTCAATGGCAAAGCAAAACTGCTGGATCAATCTTTTGATTGGTTTCTGAATGGTTTTACCTCCGAGGCCTATGGTGATATGCTGATGCAGAACCTTGATCCCGAAATCGAAGATATGTTCATCTATAACCTGAATGATGTTAATACCCGGAATTTGGGGCTTGGACTAAAGCATCAATTTCAATTATCGCAAGATGTGCTTCTTAAAATGGAAGAAAGCATCAGCTTTAAAAGTTTGGGAACGGGCAGCGAACAATATGCTTCATTTTTTGAGGGGGCCTATGGCCGTGAAGTTGAAACCCGACAAAAATTACTGCTATCGGGTTCCTTAAGTACTTTATGGATGTTGAATAAGAGTCTGAGTCTTAACGGAAACATAGTCTATTCCGAACGACTGGGTAATCATATGGAACTGTTCGGGCATTATATTTACAATTACACTGACGGCTATTTCTATGATGGAAACCCCTGGCTGGATACCGAACGCTCATTGAGTGCAGACATAAATTCTACTTGGGAAACTGATCGGTATTCGTTCACTCTTTCGGTTTTCCACAAACAGTTTTTCAACTATATAGATGGTGTGCTCGCTGAAGATATAAGCAGTGCAGATTTTCAGTTTAAGCGCTATGCCAATGTAGGAGATGCTACCATATCCGGCGGAGAATTTCGAGTACTCAATACAGTCTCTCACATCTTCACCCTAGAGAGCCGGGTTTCTTATCTGTACGCACAAAATGAAACCTTGGGTGAACCACTGCCTCTTATCCCTCCTTTCAAGGGAAACAGCATGCTTCACATCCATCACCAAAACAACATGTGGATGGCTGAAATAGAATGGGCTGCGGCACAAGATCGTATTGCAGAAACTACTTCAAATGAAGATGAAACTGATGCTTATGTGATCCTAAATGCTACCTGGGAACATAATTGGTTTGATGGGTCGCTTACTTCTATTCTTGCCCTGAACAACATTCTCGATGAATACTATCACACACATACCAGCATCGGGAATATCCCTGAATCTGGACAGAATGTGATGATATCTATCAGTTATCAATTTTGAACGGTTTGATTATTGGTTGGTTAAAAAGAACTCTTCTTCGTGTAAAAGCGGAGGAGGGTTTTCTATTTTGGATAGTGAGCATATAGTCCTTTATGAATCGCTGAATTCGGTGAGATCAATTCTCAAATGTGACTAAGATGATCTATTTTTATTTAATCAATTCTTAAAAATCCATCTTCCGAAACCTGCGGGTGGCCCCAATAAGCGGAAGAGCCAGCCAAATCAGCATACTAAAAATGGCCGTAATCATCCCATAAAAACTTCCAAAGAAACGGTTAAATACAGCGCCAGTGTATCCCATCAAAGCGGAGATATCAAATTCCAGCAATACAATAATTCGAGCCAGATCAATAGGGTTTAGCATCGTCAATGCAAGCATAGGTTTCTCAATCGGATAATCACCTAATACGAAGATTGCTAACAACACCAGGCCATCATATAACACAGCTAAAAACAGCCAGCCAACCAATGCAAAACCCAGCCCTTTGATACGGTCTTCGAAGAAGGCGAGTCCCATCCAAAACCCAATGCCAGTAAACAGCAGCGTCAAAATCAATCCCAACCCAAGCAGCAATAGAATGGAAATAACCTGCTCTCCAAAAAACATCCCGTTGTAAAGCATTGGTAGTAGGGTGCCCAGAATAAAGGCTGCAGATAATGGAATAGCTAAACCCCCATAGAGTCCCCAAAACAGCATTTTTCGGTTCAGAGGTTGTGCAAGCAATAGTTCGGTAAATTCCCGGGATTGATAAAGATATAATGCCCCATAGATCATACTAACTAATGGAATGAGTAACAGCATCACATTTGAGATACTCAGCAAAGCTTTTGGACCGGCCCCACCAAATCTTATGAGTGCATCGGTGATCAATAAATAGATCAGCGCATATCCAAAAATCCATTTACCACGAACGAGGTCTTTCCACTGATAGTTTAAAATAGTTAAGACTTTCATGCGGCTTCTTCCTCCATCATTTTGGCAACAGCCCCTTCAAGTCGTTGTGCTTTATGTTCTTTCAATAACTCAGCCATAGGACCATGGTACTTTATCTTGCCTTCAACGATAAATATCAGATAGTCTGCAAGTTCTTCAATTTCACTCATAATATGAGTGGTTAGCATAATGCTTTTACCCGCTTCTTTAAGCTCTCTTACTTTTTTCTTGAACTGAACGCTCGAGCGAGGATCAAGTCCGGCGGTAGGTTCATCAAAAATCAGGATATCCGGACTAAACATCATAGATAAAACAGCTCCGACCTTTTGTCGGTTACCGCCGGATAGGGTTCGCATTCTTTTCTTCAGCTCCGACTCCAGTCCAAAGTGCTTGATCAATTCTTCTTCAGCTGAAGGTTTATCTCCCCGTATATTTTTTATAAACTGAAATAACTCCTCTACTGTCATATTTTCGGGATAGCGAGCTACCTGAGGCATATACCCGATCCTATCACGGTATTCCCATTGGTCGTTTACTAGCTCACCATTGATAAATACCTCACCCTCAGTTGGTTTCACCAGCCCAAGAATGCTTTTGATCATTGTTGTTTTTCCAGAGCCGTTTGGACCTACAATTCCGGTGGCCTGACCGGATGGAATTTCCAGATTCAGATCATCCAATACAGTCAACCGACCAAAGTTCTTATTCAATCCTCTTAATTCAATCATTTTAACTGATCCATTTGTGGTTTGGTATCAATAAGGGTTTCGGGAGTCAAAGCAGGCATTACTTTTTCAGCTGCATCCAAAATGTCTATCAATAAGCTTCTCAGCAATAACAAGGACTGAGGCTGTTTTTCAACCAGGATAGTAAACAGGCGAACCGGGTAATGCGGCACATCCCCTATTCCATCCCGATCCAGGTCATACCCTTCATACTGACTCCAATAATTCCCGGTAAATTCATTAAAATTACGCCGGCTATTTGTGGAAATTTCAAAAGAGTTTGCAATGAAGTTATTCTCACTAAACACATTGTCCGTTGAATTTGCCATCAATTTTATCGCCCATCCATTTTGGCGGAATGTGTTTCCCTTAACTTGATTTCGGCTAGTGGCCTCTATATAAAGTCCCACCGAGTTATTTTCAAAATGATTGTCTTCAATTCTGCTGCGGTTGATCTCCTTCAGTAGCATACCATAAGCGGATGATCCCCAATTATCCTCAAACCTATTACCAATAATCTCCACATTTGAAGTGTACATTACGGCTACTCCACCTCCATTATCTCTAAATGTGTTTTCCAAATAACTGCAATTATCGGAATACATAAAATGAATACCGTAACGGATATTTTCTTCACTCAGGTTATTGGTAATATATGCTCCGTCCACGAATTCAAAATACAGTCCATCGCGGTGGCCTCTCACATAATTATCCTCAATTCTAGTGTCCTTGCTGTACCAGAGGTGAATACCGTTTCCGGATGAAGTTTCCCTTTCACCTGAAGCAGACAGATAGTTATTTTTGATCACCGCCTTATCGGTTTCAGCAAGATAGATACCAAAAAAATTATCGATCAACCGGTTGTCTTCTATAATCGTATTCTTTGTTTTTTCGATCAAAATACCCGCATAATCTTCCATAAAGCTAGTGCTTGTATTTCGTACTTCGAGGCCTTTTACTGTCACATCATCTGCGGTTATTACAAGGATAAATCCTTTTTTCTCACCATCTAATACTGGACGATCCACCCCAATAATGGTAATTGGTTTATTAACTATGAGATTATGTTCAAGATATATACCATTCTTAATGAAAAGTGTATCATAGGGTTGTGCTGTTTCCAAACCTTGAGCAATCGTAGATACTGTTCCTACAGGTGAAACCGTAACAGTTTGAGCTGAAACCACAGAACTGGCAAGCAAAAATACGGCTGACGTGATTAAGTACTGTATACCTTTCAATTATGACCTCCATTTATTCTAATATTGACAATGCTATTTGCGCATTCCCATTCCCATATTCATCTCTATCTGAGATACCTCATCCCAAAGCAACAACCGACCTGCTTTATCTTCTATATGCTTTTTCCCAGATTCTTGGTCCGCCAAAGCTAACAATGATGCCCCCATCGGACTCTTGATAACCTCACTTTTTACATACTGTGCTTCAAAGGCATCCAGCCAGGTACCCGGTTCTTTATAATTGCTCACCCATAATCTGGAACCGTTTAATTCATCCTTGTTCTCTCGATGATAGACAGCCATACATTCAATAGCATCAAATTTATAGGCTTTGCCTTTGGCCGTCACCAATTGTGAAGCAAACTGGTCATCTGTGATCATCATTTTACAGTGGGCGCATTCGTCACTTGCGTAGTGTATTTCTACTGGCTCCTGACTACATCCAGCTACAAAAAACAGCAATATTACAGCCGAAAGCATACATTTTAAATTTCCTAATGACCTCATAATTGACCTCCAATTTTTTTAATTTTCTCTTGATTTGAGTGCTCACTTATCTTCGCTTTTCCACCACACCATTCCCGCTATTCCCATAGAAACCAATGCAAAGTAAAAACCAATGTGTGGTAATGAAGTAGCATTGATATTCAGTAATTGCTTACTACCAAGCAGTGGCGGTTGATAGGTCATACCAGGCACTTTGATCGGGGCATCCGGATTCAAATTATGGCCATAATCATATCCCCAAAGATAAAAATCGACTAAACCTGCTATTGCTAAAAGTATGAAGATGCCTAACCAGAACAGGATTAAAGTACGCTTTCCTGTAGCGGCAATGATTAATCCGGAAATAATCAAGAACCCGAATATGTACGGCATCATCTGTAGCTCAGGGATGGATGCGGGTTCAATCGACTTCATACCGATGTAGTGATTCAAACCATTTATATTTTTCAGATCCTGCGGTTCTTTTCCTTCAATATTATCAACCGTAATGTTAAACCCGATACCTTCCGGATACTGAGGAGCTTCCATGCTTATGCTCCATAGCGGAAAAAGGTAAACACCAATCAATAATAATGCTGCAAATGCCATCCATATTTTGTGAGATGCCTTCATACTTACCTCGGTTTTAAATAATAAAATAAAGAGATTGGGGAGGTATCAGCTCCCCAATCAAGATTGAGGTCAAATTATCATTGACCAGTTCCGAATTTAAATTCTACGTCAGAATTCTCAGGTGATACTCTCACATATCCCTGCATCTCCTGGTGCAGAGCTGAGCAGAAATCGGTGCAATAGAATGGGAATACGCCGACACTTTTAGGCTCCCACGTCATTGTCAGAGTTTCGCCGGGCATAATTAAAATCTCGGCAGTATTGGCTCCCAGCATGGCAAATCCGTGTGGGACGTCCCAATCCTGCTCCAGATTAGTTACATGGAAGTATACTTTATCACCCACCTTGATACCTTCAATATTGTCAGGTGAAAAGTGACTACGAATAGTGGTCATATAAACATGAACCTCATTTCCGTCACGCTCAATTTTAGTTTGGGCTTCACTTGTTGCACGGTATGGGTGAGTGTTCTCTTCAAGCTTATAGAAACGTGTCTGATTTTCCATAACTTTCTCAGCTGCAATTCCCTGAGCGTAATGTGGCTCACCTTCAGTAGGGAAATCGAGTAGCAATTGCATTTTATCTCCGGAAATATCTATCAGCTGTGCCGAGTGAAACATTTCAGGCCCTGTTGGCAAGTATCGGTCTTTGGTGATCTTGTTCAAAGCCACCAGATATTTACCGTCAGGCTTCTGACTGTCTCCACCAGGAATCATTAAGTGACCGGGTGAGTAGTATACATCAATTCTATCAAGTACCTGAGTACTTTCGATGTCCCATTTCACAATTTCCGATGAAATAAATGCAGTGGTGTAAGCATTGCCTTTGCCGTCAAACTCTGTGTGTAGAGGTCCTAAACCAGGATTCTCCACCTCACCGTGTAATATAGAGTCGTATTTCAGTACCGGAATGCCCATCACTTCGCCTTCATAATCTTCGCCTTCAATGGCATTGATCATCTTCTCAAAGGAATGAACCGGAATTACGGTTGACAGTTTACCACCTGCTATGATGTACTGACCTGTTGGATCAACATCAACCCCGTGAGGTGATTTTGGTGTGGGAAGGAAGTATACGATACCATCCAATTCACGTGGATCAAGAACGCGTACTTCGTCAATTGTTTCAGATTTTGCAATTCCCCCCTCCTCGTGATCTATATAGTTGCGTACATGTTTACCGGGCATCATTTTGCCTTTACCTTCTTTCACATATTCAGCAGCTTTTCTCCAGTTGATAGCAGCAATAAAATCCTTGTCATTTTTAGACGCATTAATCTCTAACAAGGTGTGAGCCTGCTCACTGTTGTAACTGGTAAAGAATGCCCATCCATCAGATGGCCCTTTACCGGCATGTGATAAGTCATAATCAAATCCCGGCATCAGGATCTGGAAGTCGATATTCATCTTACCTTCATCAGAAACCTTAATAAATGAGAGCGTACCCTTAAACGTATCCTTGAAGGAATCAATGGATACATCCATATTGCTCATATCAGTATCCAATGGGATACTAAAGCGCGTAGCTGCAGATACATACTCTGTATTCGGAGTGACAAAAGCAGAGGCATGGTTACCGGCTGAATTGGGGATCTCAATGATCTCCTGAGTCTTGAATTCGTCTAAACCGATGCGAGCTATCCGGGGTGTGTTATTCTCATTTATAAATATCCACCGGCCATCCGTTTCACCATTAGTTTGCGATAACTCAGGGTGGTGAGCATCTCCCCAAGGCACAAAACCGTGAGTTGTGTTTAGCATAGCTTTGGTCTCTTCGCTATATCCATATCCATTTACCGGAGCTTGTGAAAATACTGGTACGGTAAATATATGTCGTCCCGAAGGTATTCCATATACTCCAAGCTGCCCGTTATATCCGCCGGACATAAATCCGTAGAATTCATCAAGCTCACCCGGAGCTACATATACTTTTTGTGCGGCATCGGTGTTGGAGCTAAAGTTTCCGTTACCATTGCACCCGAAAAGCATTACGCTTAAAAGCACAACAGCAGGTAGCACCAAAAGCCGATGACTTTGCATTCGTTTTTCCATAGTATTCCTGTCTTTTGATTGGTAGGTTGGTTATTGTGATTACTTATTCAAGGTCTGAGGCAATAAATTCAACAATTGCTCTCGCTTCTTCTTGTGAGAGTCCCTGATTTGGCATAGGACTCATATATTCTTGCAGTAATTTTTTTGCTTCCGGATGATTTTTTGTCATTCCACCTGGATTCAAGATCATATTCATTACATAAGTTGGTGATCGGCGGTCGAGCACATCTCCTAATGCCGGTCCTATATACCTTTCATTCACCTTGTGGCAGGCCGAGCACTTAAGCTCTAAAATTTCTTTTCCCTTTTGGGCCAGTTCCATATCGACTGTTTCCCCCAAAGAAATGGTCTCAGTTACCGGACCAATACCATGTTCTTGTTCGAAAGCTGAAAGACTATTTTCATTTTGTGCTTTCTGATTTCCGCTATCGCTTTTTTCTCCGCAACCATTAAGCGAGAAAGCAAACGACAAGCTTACTACGATCATAATTCTGGACAACTTCATATTGATTTACCAAGTTTCGTTATTAAGACAAAAATGTCTTTTATTAATTAAGACAATAATGTCTTTTTTATATGAAGAGATTATGAATTTTCCCGATAAGATATACCTCTCCCAGTAAATTAGATTTAGTCTCAATAGCTAAATGGGCTTCTGGAAGCATTGTTTTCGTTATTCATAACCACCTAAGGAGAAACTAATTCGGAGATTTTGGTGAGATTCTTAAACGGCCTTATAACAAATAAAGCTAAAACCATAAAAGCAGGTTAATTTAGTCTTCACGTTATAAATTTCTCTGCTATTCTAACCGCAAATAATCTACTGGACACCCCAAAGGCAGTGTGCCGGAAGTGGGGCGAAACGTGATGCAATCTGTACGCTTTACGTTCCAAAAAAGCACTTTCCCCTACTTGTTACTACATCTGGTAATCACTCGATATGAATTAATACATTCTTCATAAATGAATCGTATTTATTACCCTTATGATTAAACAAATGGTCTTTACCAACTGGCATACCATGAGATGGGTGGCTCTGTGTATTGCTATTTTCTTTGCCACTCTGGCCATTATCGACCAAGAGCTCATAACTGCACTATTTAGCGGTTTTTTCTTCTTTCAGGCTCTAACCAACAAAGGCTGTATGGTATCCCGATCCTGTGGATTACCTAGCCATGCTACTGATTCGCCCAGTAATCAACAATCCGAACCGGAATTTACGGAGGTTAAATAAGCCCATGAAAAATACCGAAACGAATAAAAAGTCATTCTCTGAACTCATCAAAGGCGACACTCCGGTACTGGTTGATTTCTATGCCGACTGGTGTGCTCCCTGTAAGATGATGCCGCCCATTTTAAAAAAGCTGAAATCGGAGATGGGCGATTCCATAAATATCATCAAAATTGATACGGAGCGAAATCCCGATGTAGCTATTCGGTACCAGGTTCGGGGCATACCCAACCTAATACTTTTCCATCAAGGACAAGTACTGTGGCAACAAGCCGGTGTGGTACAGATGCCTCAGTTACAACAAATTATTGAACAAAAACTGGAGCAGCTATGATCACCGATAAACATATCTATGACGTAGATTTAGAGTGGAAAGAAGGACGAATTGGCATTCTCCGTTCTGAAATATTAGATGAAGAAATTGAAGTTGCTACCCCTCCTGAATTTCCCGGTGGAGTGGAAGGAATTTGGTCGCCCGAACACCTTTTTGTTTCTTCAGTAAGCAGTTGCTTTATGACAACTTTTACAGCCATTGCAGAATATTCAAAACTGGAGTATGAAGAACTAACCGTTCAGGCAAGTGGTGTTATGAGCCGGGTTGATGGAAAGTTTGCGATGTCTGAAATCACCCTCCGACCCTCTTTAGTTATTAAAGACAAGGATCAGGAAGATAAAGCTTATAGAATTTTAGAAAAAGCAGACCAAGCTTGTCTTATTTCCAGATCTGTAAAAACAGAGATCGTATTAGAGCCAAAAGTTGTTATAGCTGCCATACATTAAACTAATTTGGATCAAAATAAGGAGTCGACGTGTCCTATCATTTCAGTAAAAAAGTAAATTTATCTTTTGATGACGCCATCGAAAAAACTACAGCCATATTAAAGGAAGAAGGCTTTGGCGTATTAACAGAAATCGACATCAAAGAAACATTAAAGAAGAAGCTGGATGTTGATTTCAGGAATTATCGCATTCTAGGTGCTTGTAATCCTCCTAACGCTTATAAAGCTTTACAAGCAGAAGGCCATATTGGGTTGATGCTGCCCTGCAATGTGATTGTTCAAGAACATGAAAACGGAGAGGTAGAAGTTTCTGCTGTTGACCCGGTAGCTTCCATGCAGGCCATTCAAAATGATGATCTGGGTGATGTAGCTAAAGACGTTCAGAACATGCTCAAAAAGGTCATTGATAAGCTTTAATGGTTTCCCCGTTTATTATAGGTAACCACTCTTCTCCAGTGAAGACCGGCAAATAAAAGTACGCCAACTAGTTCCAGACTTCGGGCTATCAGGCGAAAGGTGTCGCTTACTTCCGTCAATTCGGTTAGAATAAACAGCCAGATTCCCAGATTGAGGACGAAAACCATAATGTAGGCTAAAAAGCTTTGTCCTCTTGGCTCCCCTTCTAAAAAACGAGGGAGCATCCAATATGCCACGCCTAAGGTAAACTGTATGATCCAGCCAAAAATCATTAATTCTATATGAACCGGAAGGAATGCCCAGATAGCGGGCTCAAAATTTAGTCCTTTGTTGATGAGTAAAATCATCCCCAAAAAAGATCCGATCAGTAAATAAACAAGTGAAGCCTTTATCAATAATCTAGAGGGAAGTGTCATATTAACTCTTGGCCCTCTTCTTCTTTCGTCGCTGCTTATTGGAGAGCACTCGAGGCCATATTTCAATTACATAGCATATGACGGCCACAAACTGTAAAACAGCAGAGACCGTTAGCAGCACTTTCCACAGATAGTCCTCGGACTGTATGATCATCGGTTCGGAGATAAGCCTCAAGATCAATCCACTATTCAAAAGTATATAAGTAAGCCAGCTCCATTTTTGGTTTTGGAAACTTTCTTCCTTAATGCGGCCGGGGAACATCCACAAAGAAACCCCGAAAATAATCTGGGTAATCCAGCCCAGCATCAACATGTGCCAGAATAAAGGAACAAGGTTGGGGATGCCCAGGAAATCAACCTGAAGAGCAACCCCAACGAACAGAGCTCCTATAAAATATAATAATCCGGTTTTAAGAAATATTCGGGTTATTAATGGCATAAATTCGCCTCTTGGAATTAAGTCAAAGCCATAACTGACGCCTCTAAAGCATTAAAAATGCTTGTCAAACGCTTGCTTTGTTCTTTTACCGTACTCGGGATTGAAGCTAGATTTTCAGACTCGTAGGCCTTTTCTCCGGCAATCTCGAGGCAATATTCCATTCCGTCTTCAAGGTTCTTCTTAAAGCGTCGAAGCTTTTTAAAATCGTCCTGAGGGTTTTCACTCTGGTTGACTAAATCCTCAAAATAATCCACATACATCACTAACTCTTTCGCGAACATATGGGGCCGTTCTTCAGGTACTAATGATGCACTCTTGCCATAAATATGATCTGCCATTTCCTGAAGACTATACTGCCTGTTGAACCAGGCAATATTTGGTCCGGGACAAATAGCTTGTGGTGCACGACTCGGTTTCAATATACCCAAGGTGATTAACGCCCCGCTTCCTAAATGACTACACAAGCAGGCCTTTTCTAATACCTTTTCCCGTTGCTTGGATTTCTTTTCCTCAGAGAACCCGCTATGATTAATCTGCTCAATCTTCAGCAGTTGATATTGGGTTGACGCCGTACAAATAGGATTCTCAGTAAATTCGGTATTTGACTCCAAAAATCCTTTTGGACACTGTGAGCCGGGCTTCCCTTTTTCAATTCGCTCTTGATGCCATTTAGCAGATCCGGTTTCCCGAACATTGTTAAATGGTACACCAAGCGGTGAAACACCTGATAAGTAAAGATCTTCTTCTTTTGCTTCCTGAAGAATTTTCATGGTTTGATCATCTACCGTAGTAGCTTCCGGAACCATGAGGAAAGGACTTCCCCATCCCGTAGCATCCATGTCAAAATCTTCGAGTAAACGCTGCGCTTCACCGCTGGTACCAATACCTCCCTGAACGGTTATACGAGGCTGACGGGGTGCCCAATCTTTACTAAATCTACCTTCTCGCTGTTCCTCATAAAACTTTTCAATTAGCGGCTGAATAGAAACACTCAGCATTTCCTTTTTTTCCTGAAACTCTTTCAGAAGTGATGGCAGCAGATAACCGTCGGAGGCAAAGGCGTGGCCACCACAGTTTAGTCCTGATTCAATTCGATATTCAAAAATTTCCAATCCCTTCTTGGCAAGATATTTACCCTGAATTAGTGCCGACCGGAAGTCACTTACTTTTAGAATAATGTTCTTTTTGATTTGGCCTTTCACATCCCGGTAAAAATCACCAAACTCTGCGAGGTAGTTATATAACCTTGGATTAAAGCCCGCAGATAATATTAAACTGGAGGATACCACGCTGTTCGCAAAACCACGAAGAGCCGCGCTTCCATCACTATATTCGGCCGTCATGGGCTGGCCACTGTTAGGGAAACTAAACCCATCCACTTTCGACATGATGTTTACGTCGATAGAACCCGGCTTCATTTTGTTGTTGAGTTCTGAAGCCAGTTCTTTCCGCTCCTGCCCCGGACTCATCTTCAATAAATCCTGATATTTTTTCTTAATATCAGATGCGTTAGGTAGCATTTCAAAATACTTCGACTTCTCATTATTCTCGAAAAAAGGCTGACTTTTGATCGCTTCAAATTTCTGATTTACGATTTCCTGAACCAAGTCAAGATATGCTGTGATCCTTTTTGCTCTCCCATCTTCCGCATTCCGCGGGATATTCTCGTATGGAAGTTCAAACAGGTTTGCGTAGTGTTTACGGACTCTCTCGATCAATAAATCATCAACAATTGAGATGACTGAATTTATGCCATAAGGCGCCACGCGTATAGGTGAGTCGATAGAGTGCCCCGTTCCCATTACAGGAATGGAGAAGGTGTGTAGGGAATTTTTCATAGGATTTAATTAAGTGCTTGTTAGCATAGGGATGAACGACCAACCCCAAGCTACAATACGCAGCTTTTGTGAAGAGCAAATGAAGAAAAGGGTGACTTTATCATCACCCCTTAATTTTTAATTCAGACGCTGTTCCAGTTCTAAAGCTTTTGGAAAGAGAATGTTATTTTCCAGATGCACATGTTTATGCAAATCCTGCTGAAATCCTTCCAGATTTTGAAATAAAACCCGATAGGAAGCACAGGCATGTTCGGGTGGAGAAAATCCTCTGGTTAGTTCTTCTATCTTGGCCATCAATCCACCGGCTTTATCATGCTCATCTTCAAGAGCCTCAACAATAGCTGCCTTTACCGATCCTTTTTTCTGATCTTTAACCAATTCTTTTATTTGTGGGAATAACTCTTCCTCTTCCTTCTGAAGATGTCCGAGCATTTCACTTCTCAGTAAATTGACACTTTGTAGAACATCGAGTAGTTCGGGGTCCCTTTCCCCGTGAACACGAGCTACTTTTTCAGCGTAGAAACTAATTTCCGGCAACATTTTCCGCACAAAGCTATGATGGTTGTTTACAATATAATCTACGAGGAAATCCAGCGACCAATCATTGTAGTTATGATTTGAGCCTGCATCAAAATCGAGAGCATTCAAGTCTTTTTCGATGGTAGTTACGTCGAGACCTTTTTTAGCACAGGCAGATTCCAAGGATACTTTTCCACCGCAGCAAAAATCGAGGCCATGTGACCTAAATATTTGTGCAGCTCTGTAATCTTCGGCAACAATCTGCCCTACTGTTTTTTGGGATACTGTTTCTATATTAAGCATATTTAAGAGTATTTTATCTTTTATTAGTTCAAATTTTTTTTACTGCCAGGAGAAAGAACCTTCAGCTGTGATGCGAAACTTGTTGGCTTTACCCTCTCTGGCTAATTCCTTCAAATTGGTTCGTTCCAGCATTTCTTTGATTGATTCTCTCACCGTTACCCAGCTATCGTGGAGCGGACAAGGCGTTGCTGAACCACAGCCCGGCAATCCAAGTGCGCATTGCGTAAAAAGGCCGGGGCCATCAATAGCAATCACTACATCAAGCAGTTTCGCTCGTTCTCCTTTAGCTGAAAGACGAATTCCACCATTAGGACCTTTGTAGGACTCCATCAGGGAATCAGCAGTAAGCTGCTGGAGGATTTTGGTTAGGAAATGAAAAGAGATTTCGAGTTCATCGCTCATCTCGCGTATAGAAGTATAGTCCCCCTCCCTCCTTGAGGCAAGGTATAAACTGGCTCTGAGACCATACACGCAAGACTTGGATAACAGCATAAATCTTATTTAAGAGTTAATTGTCTTAAATATAAAAAGAATAAAACTCTGATCACAGTTTTATATAGAAAAGCTTTAAGAAAACGATCGTTTCTTGAGCCATCTGACCTAACATCCTGGATAAAAGAGGCTTTTGAAGTGGAATGAATGCGACTTGTGCTCCTATTCTATCGTAAAATCTGGGTACTCGTAAGGACGCACTTATGCTATTCACTTATTTCTTTCAGATTAGTTTGTTTTTATTAAAGCCATTTGGGTTGAAATAAAAAAGGAACATCCGCTTTCACGAATGTTCCTTACTCTTAAACCAAATCATATTTTGAAACAGGAGTATTACTCTAGTTCTACTGCTCTTTATTAGCTAACAAGCGTTAGTATATCCATCATTGATATGGACTCTAATGCTCTTTCTTATCTCTTAGTTTTTTCCAAGCATATGCTCCACCAGCAGCAGCCAGTAAGCTTAGGCCTCCATCAATAGGAGCTGCGTCCGGTGAGTCCGGGAATCCTGGCAAACCGGGAGGGCCTCCTTGTGCATGTGCAAGTGTTACAAATACGAATGAAATTATGAGTAATGGTAATATCCGCATTAATAGTTTTTTTATGTCCATAATAAGTCCTGTTTTAATATTTTCTGATTCCACAATTCGTACAATTTTTCGGTGACAACTTTGGCAAGCAAACACGTTACTGCCTTCTACCTTAACGGGTTTTAGTTCAACTTCGAACCCACCAACCGGACGGATATCTCCTTCCTTTGTATCACAGAAATAGCAGGTTCGAGTTTGAGTTTTCATATTGATGACTTTTAAAATCAATTATTTGATTAGAGTCATTTTCTTAGTCATTACTTTATCTCCTACGACCAGTCGGTATATATACAGTCCCGATGCAAGACTTCTGGCATCAAACTGAACATTATAGCGACCCGGTGACTTAGCTTCGTTATTTACCAGTGTCATAACGTTTCGGCCAAGAATGTCAAAGACTTCCAGTCTGACCTTACTAGCATCAGGAACACCGTAGCGAATCACAGAAGTTGGGTTGAATGGGTTCGGGTAATTTTGATACAACTCGACTTCCATTGGTATTCCCAGATCGTTTTCGTTTGAAACTGCAGTGTTTGAAATCACTTTCAGTATAAATACAGGTTTTGGAGATACAGCCGTTTTAGATCTCCCACTAATTTTCTCAAATGTATATAGTGGGGCAGGAATTGAGGCAGCTATCTGTTTCCTCTGAGTACCAGCGTTAAAAGACAAGCTTTCTTGTTCTGATAGATTAACAACAGCACCCGATGTCACTTCCTCCAATTCAAATGTCCACCCTTCAGGGATCTGATTACTATCCCAATTCAGTTGGAATTCACCGGAAATGGTTGCATCCAAATAAAGCGGTATCTCAACAACTTCACCTAAACCTTTAGGCAGGTTATTTATGGTAAGTGCCTGATCGTTAATAAGTGAAAAGAGATTTGCGAATTTACTAGCATAAGACCCTAGGTAATAACCGTCATAAGGATCAATTCCAGTATCACCTTTCTCATCAAAACGAACAGAAGAAGTTGTAACAAGACCAGATTCGGCATGTGTTAGATTAAACTCCAGATTTTCTTCCTGTGCTTTCTTGGAAGGCCCAACTATGGCATCATTATAGTCGAAGTTTAAGTCTGCAGTTATTCCTGAACCAATAACCCTTACAAATACAGATTCATAAGCCTCAATTGATCCACTGGAAATGATTTTGTAGGTCTTATTAACCGGATCCCAACGGTAGACATAGCTGTTCGCTAATGCATCTTCCCGTTTAAGTGTTGCAATCACGGAATCAGCAGACAATGTCCAGCCAAATGGGTTCCCCAATAGTGCAAAACCTTCACTACCGGTTGTTCCGGACACACCATCATAGTCAACATTTTTGATGGTTATATCAGAACTTTGACCAAATGGAATACCATAGTTGGTTAATGTTTTTGGCCATCCTCCGTCAATATCACTTTGTCCATCACCCAGATCATCATCTTCGAAGATATAAGCCAAGAGTCCTTCACCAGCTGAAAGTATTGTGGTGTCCAGATCTGTGGTTATTGCTACATATTGAGCACTATCCTGAATAAAGCGATAGAGTGTTGCATCACCTGAAGGTGCGTTTGAGTTTACAGCACCTTGCGTCCAAATAGTAGACAATAGCATACCTACTGTTGAATCCATAGGGTTAGACAATAAATACCAACCACTTTCACCAGTATTTCCAGCTATTGATGGGTCACCTTCGACTGTAAAGAAATCAAGTGATACTGAATCGGCGTCAGAATTCAACTGTAATTTGATTGTTGCTGTCTCGACACCTGAATTCGCAGAACGGTAGCGCAGTTTAACACTTCCACTTGGAGTATAGCTGAATTCTGATCCAGCAGTCAACAGATTATCGGTTCCATCATCGTAAACACCATTGTCATTCTGGTCCAGGAACAGATCACCACTTAGTGTAGACTTTGAATTAATGGTAAGTTCGGAATCTGCGAAACTTCCCATGGCAAAGAAATTGGATGTAAATTCAAATGTACTATCGTTATAAGATACTACGTCTGAGCCATCTGAAATATTAATCCCATAAACGGGCTCATCTGCTACAGCTATAAACTGACTGAATGAGGTAATTCCGCTCCAGGTAACCACACCGGTTGATTCCACGGCAGTAGATGCACTGGCAACTTCTGTCCAAGCTCCGGTAGAAGTAGAACTTCTTTTGTACAGCTTCAATAGTGAAGGATTCGACTCTTGGGATGCAGTTATGACTCCTGCACCATAATCAAGTGAAAGTGAAGTACTGAAGGTACCCGGATCACCATATAGATTAATCACGAAATACTTACCCCCCACTCCTGCACTAAACCCGGATGGGTACTGATTTGGTTCGTTTGTTACTTCACTAACCTGTATATCTACCGGGTTATCGAAGTCATCAGCCATATTTAAAGAAGCATTACCTACCGTGACGCTTCCAGATTGGAAATTATTGGTGATCTCTGATGTACTTCCACCAATCGGAACATTGGATGTAACCCAAGCTGGCTGATAAGTCGCACCATTCTGATCCAGAACCAGATCCTGATTATTGGCTTTGTCATCAACAGTATTGCCTGAACCCTCATTCATTTGCCAGTAAGACAGGATATCAAGCTTTGTAGCATTTAAGTTACTCGAAAACATACCGGCACGTATTGCGGAATCGGATCTGGCTTCCTGCCAAATACGAACCTCATCCATTTTTCCGTCAAGATAATGGTATCCACCGGACTCGAGGTATCTGGATGCACCGAAATAATAACCATCAAGACCCGTATTCATATCTGTCATACTTGTAGAGTCTTCGATGGTACCATTCACATACAGTTTTACGAAGTCGTTGCTTTCAACTGATATTGCAAGGTGATACCATTGGTCTTCCACTACAGTTGTAGTACCTGTAGCTCGATGATTTCCTAAACTTGTATTTCTGAATTTACCATAAAAATGGTCGGTACTATCAATACCAATCTGGAATGTGGTGCCGTATGAGGCCATTAACACCATTTTTCCATCGGTAAGTGAATCAACGTTTACCCACATTTCAAATGTTACCGGGCTAGGCATGTCTTCATACTCGTCAATGCTTTCGATATATGTGCTGTATTTCATGTAATCGTCCGTACCATCGAATTCGAGAGCGTATCCGGCTGTTGAATCGAAGGTAATAGGACTTGGGTATGGAATATCGACCACAGTACGGGTATAAGAGAAACCACCTCCATTACCATTGGAAGTCCAAGACATAAATTTGATATCAATATATTCATCATGCTCAGGCAGATACATAACCATTTCCTTTCCTACTGAACTTGGCGGGTCACTACTTACCGCACTTTTCCAATTTTCAAAGGTTAACGATTCAACATCTGCAGATGTACCAAACGACCACAATGTTCCATCAGGAGAAGTGCTACTACTGAAACTTGATTCTGAGTAGGCATTATACAACCCCTGATCATCCCCCCTTGTGATCCAAACATCGTACGCGATTCTATCTTGGTTAGCTTCCAGTGACGCGTCTGCATAATTAGCTTTGGCAAAAGTAACCGTTGGTGCAGCTATATTTCCCGTATCAACTGCTGCGAATTGGCTAAAGGATGTTAACCCATTCCAGGTTGCGGTACCAGCTGTTGATGAAACCGCACTAGCACCACCTACTTCAGTCCAGCTACCTTCTGAATTGGTGGAACGGGTATATAGGGTTAAACTATCAGGAGTACTATCATATCCGGAAGGAATAGTTCCGGAACCGAAACCTAGTGTCAGGTTTGCAGAGAATGTACCCGGATCTCCAAAGACTTTGATAATGAAACGAGAATCTCCAAATAATGAAGTGTAGCCCGAAGGATAAAAAGCTTCATTAGCAAATGCGCTGCCTGTTGAACTTGATTCAAATGCATATATATCTACAGCATTATCAAAATTCTCAGTAAGATTTATTGTGACATTACCAAGATTCAATGTCCCTGATTGAACACTGCTAACTAGATTCATCGTTCTTCCACCAAGTGGAGCAGATGACTGCACCCACCCAGTTTCATCAGAAAAATCTACATCATAAGAATTCAATCCATCAACACCATCGCCAGTGCCTTCGTTAAACTGCCAGTAACCTCCTAAATCGGTTGTAAGGCCTACATAAGGTCGGTGCATAAAAGATCTTATCTGTGATTCTGTTCGGACTGCTGACCAGATTCTTAATTCGTCAACTGCTCCATAGAAGTAGTTACTTTCAGCATATTCAGAGCCGAGGTACCAATAATCATCGTAATCATCATCCCCTGATACATCAGTAATGGCACTTGAAGCTTCCTCAACACCATTTACATATAGTGTTAAGTTTCCGCCGGTTTTCCCGGTTAAAGCCACATGATACCATTCCCCTTTTGTTATGGTTGTAGTACCGGTAACGGTAACCTGACTCCCGCCTGTTCCTTGTTGTGTATGGAATCCAAATAACTGGTTAGAGCTATTAATCCCTAAAACCAGTTGCTCTTCGTACCAAGACAAGAAATATTGTTGAATTCCTGTTGTATCAGGCTTTATCCAAATTTCGGTGGTAAACGCATCATCGATTATTACAGTCGAATTTGTATATAATTCTCCATAAGAATCAAGGATATTCCCCCCATCAAAGTGATAGGCATAGCCAGCAGTAGAGTCAAAAGCTACACCCTCGAAGCTTTGTGTTGTTTTACTTGCTGTTCCGGTTGAACTGGTTAGGTACGTCTCAAAACCAGCATCACCATTGTAATCAAACACAGTGATGTAATAGGTTGTTGATAAACTTAAATCGGTTACTGTTACAGCACCAGTATTATCATTGCTTATCACCTTCGTTCCATCACCCAGATCAGCAGCTGAAGTAAAGCTCGCGTTGGCTGAATATGTCGTACTGTCTGAAGGTTCCCAGGTAATAGCTGAGCCTTCCCTGATCGCTACCAATTGCTTGGCACCATCTCCGCCACTCCATGAAAGTTCAAGAACCGTACCCTGGTCATCATCAATAGATACCGTAGATGCTGAAGAAGGATATAATTGCGTTGATACACTTCCGGTAGCCGGACCTGATGTTAAGTACTTAATTACGGTACTTCCTTTGTTATATTCATACAATGCAAAGTGGTAGGTGCTATCAGGTGTTAAGCCTGCGATAGTAGCTGAACTTCCCGTACCTGCATACACCACGTAGTTTCCTGTTCCCAATTCACTACCTGCACCGAAGTCGTCAGCTGTGTAGAAGGTATCATCAGTAGGCGTTGCATCTACCGCACTTCCTTGCTTTGCCACCAACAATCTTCCGGTTCCATTGCCATTGCTCCAGCTAGCTGTCAACTGATCGGCCACAACATTGCTAAATGATAGGCTAGTAACTGCGCTAGAGGGGGTTCCCGGAGTTGTGTTTGACAGGTAGGATAAGTTTGAAAAAGCTGGATTTATGATGTCCAGATCATTATCGCCATCATAATCAAAAATGGCTGGTCCTGAATTCGAACCAGTGATAGAATAATTAATACTCTCTTCAATAGTTCCGCTACCATCATTATATGCTATCGATAATGTGTTATTTTTACCAATAACTATATCCAGATCATTATCTCCGTCCATATCCGCAGCATCAACCCAAAAACCATCAAACGAAAGTGAGGTACTTGTAGGACTACCAAATGTTCCATCTCCATCGTTTAAATAGATAGAAAAGGAGTTTCCATCTGTTGCATAAAAGTGTGAAAAAATAAGATCCTTATAACCGTCTCCATTCAGGTCAGCAGCGATTCCACGACTAGTAGATCCCGAAGGTGCTGAGAAGGTCGTTTCTGAACCCAACGTTCCATCACCATTGTTTAATATTACGGCGAATGTTTCGTAACGATCTCCTAGCACAAAATCTAAATGACCATCATTATTGAGATCTGAGATATCTAAATATGAATTATCTGAAATATCAGCACTTTGGTAGTAGGATGTGAAATCCATGTTGCCATCATTGGTATAAATATAGATGGCATAGGCTGAACCTGTGTAGTCGGATATTGCCACATCAATATTCCCATCCTGATTGAAATCACCGATATCCCATCTACCTCCTGTTACAACCCCATTAGTTGAAATACTGTCTTTGGGTGTAAACACCCCACTCCCATTGTTCTCCATAAAAACCAGATACTTATCATTGCCTCTCATGACCATAAGATCGATATCTCCATCATTATCCAAATCAGCAGGTCGAATTGAGCCTGCATTCTGTTTGTAATAATCAGTAGCTGTACCAAAGCCATAGGAGCCGGAACCATCATTGAAGCGGACTGAAAAGTAATTATAATTAATTCCTACCATATCCTGATCACCATCACCGTCTAAATCAGCACCATATAATGTGCCTACATTATTTGGAAATACGCTACTTTCAACTGCATAGGTAAAATAACCCGCACCTGACGCTTCAGCTATAAAACTGAACGTTTCTGAATTGGTAAGTGAACTTCCATTTGTGTTTTCTGCACCTGTAGTGATAGTAACTATAACTTCCTCACCTGCTTTAAATGAGTTATCAGGATTGAACGTCATGGTTTTGGAAGGAGAATCGTATGTAACTACTCCCGGTAATAATCCTGAGTTTGAACCATATACCAGTACCGTTGAACTATTAAGTGAGTCTGAGTTCATATCACTATTAAAGGTAGCTGTGATATTTTCAGTAGCAGAAACACTAACTGAATTTGCACTTGGAGATACTGAAGTCACTTCTACAAATTCAGTTCCATAATTAATGGATAAAGTATTAGCCGTTCTGTTTACCGTCACAAAATCCAACTGTCCATCTTCATCCAGATCTGCAACACTTTGCCGTACTGCAACTGTGCCAACATCAAAGGTCTGGCCTGTAGTAAACGTGCCGCTTCCGCCGTTTTCCAAAACCTGAGCAAATGATCCATTATAGCTAACGGCAACAATATCCATGTCACCATCACCATTATAGTCCACTATACTAATTTCTCGTGCATCCGCAACGGTATAATTAGTTGCAGAACCGAAGCTTCCTGAACCATCATTCAAATGAACAGATACTTCATTTGAACCATCATCAGATACCACAAGGTCTAAAATATCATCACCATCAAGATCTACAAATTCTGCATCGTATGATGCGAACCCAGTATTGATTGCTGTAGCAAAGGTTCCATCGCCATTGTTCTTTGCAGTAAACAGAACGGTACCCGCTCCACCCATTGCAATATCTATGTCTTTGTCACCATCGATATCAGCGGCAAAAATACGGTCCATATTTGATGTAGCTGAGACGGTACCTGATGAAGTAAATGTTCCGTCTCCGTCATTCAATAGAATAGAAGCATTTGAAGCATTTCTGTTATGAATGGCTATATCCAGATAGCCATCACCGTCAAAATCAGCAACTACCGCATCAGCAGCTCCTGAACCTGCACTGTAATCTGCTGTTGTAAACGTTCCGCTCCCGTTATTGGTGAATACCCGGATATCATTTTCCGAGTAATTGGTAACTACAAAATCCATTCCATTAGCGTTATCGAAATCACCTGTGGATATACTGGTAGGATATGTTCCTGTAGAAAGCGTGCTTGCAGTTGTATACCCACCGCTTCCATCATTCTGAAAGATGCTGACCGTATTATCAGTGCCGTTGGTTATCACTAAGTCTAAATCACCATCTAGATTCACATCCAAAATTGCAACATCGGTTGGAGCAGCTCCTGTTGATTTAACGGTGTCTTCCGTTGCTACATAAGCGACAGATCCATCCACTGTAAACTGGAATACATTTGGAGCTTCCAAAGCAACATTACTGCTGTTTTCAACTCCGGTTGTAACAATAACAGACACCAATTCTCCAGCTATAAAATCACTGGTTGGATTAAATGTAGCTGTGTTGCTTCCTGTTGAAATTGATCCGGAAACCTGACCACTAAGTGATCCAAATACTAAAATGTTACTAGAAGTCAGCGTAGCACCATCCATCGTATCATTAAAAGTGATATCTATATCACTATTTGCGGCAATACCTACTGCATTTTGTGATGGAATGATACTTTGAACATTCACCCCTTCAACTGTAAAGGTAGAAGCAGAACTTAAAGCAATTGCCTGGTCTCCTTCATTGGTGACATTTGTTGTAACGGTAACTGTAATGTCATCACCAAGAATAAAATCAGAAGAAGGATCAATAGTTAGCGTACTATCACCAGAATTGTATGTGTAGGTCGCTGAGATGGAACCTGCTGCATTTCCCACCACCGTAACATTTGTGGAATTCAGGGTGGACACCTTCATTGCATCATTAAATTCAACTGTTATGTTTGCATTGGATGCAATTTCTGTTGAGCCGTTTGCTGGTGTAATGGAAGTAACCTGAGTTCCCGCAAAGTTATCGACGACAGCTAAGGTTCCATTCTGATTAGCCATAATGATATCCAAATCACCATCATTGTCTACATCAGTCAGAGAAATATAATTCGCGTACGTTCCTGTTGTTGAATAATTGCTTTCAGTAAAGTTAGCAGACCCATCATTTGTTAAAATCGATAGGTTTTGATCTGTAGAGTTTGATACCACAACATCTATATGACCATCACCATCCAAATCCCCAGATGCGATAGCTACGGGTGTGTCTCCAATCAAAGTTGTAACAGGAGTTGCTCCAAATGCATGAATAGTACCATCCCCAAAATATCTTATTTGGTCATTTGCTTGGTCAGCTGTAATTGCTTCGATAGTAGCTGAAGAAGAAACAAAGTTAGCTAGGGTAAATTGATAAGATGATGAGGTAGCTGTATGGGTTGTATTTAGAGAAAATGTTCCCGTACCATCGTTATCATACGTAACCAATTGGCCCAGCCCAGGGCTTATTCCGACAAGATCAAGATCCTGATCATCATCAATATCCACTAATTTTAATTGTTCAAAACCAGATGTCGTAGATATGCCATCAGCCACAGTGAATGTTCCATCACCATCGTTCGTAAATACCTGTACACTATCTACAGATCCGCCAATAATGATATCAATTAAAACATCCTCATCACCATCATTATCAATATCACCGGTTGTCAGAGCCTTGCCATTCCAACTGGAACCATTTGCATAATCGACTTTAGCAGCAAAAGTACCGGAACCACTCCCATTGTTCATGAATACTGACATCATGAAGGCATTGTTATTCGAGGTAACCAGATCAACCGCTCCATCCTGATTTACATCTTTTGCTTCAACCTGAAATGAGTTAGCTGTCGTATAGTTAGTAGGCCCTGAGAAGCTTCCATCACCATCATTTGTGAAAATTGACATTTTGTTTTGTGAAGGAACAAGAGTAATGATATCAACATATCCATCCTCGTTAATATCAGCAGTGATTGACCAGTCGGCAAAATTTGAACCATCTACAGTGTAAACATCACTTGAAGAAAACTCACCACTACCTGAAGCCGCCGCTGTAAACATTGTGCGATACGGAGATGTGATTGGAGTATTAGAGGCATTTTCTACTCCTTCTGTAACTACTACTGTAATTATTTCACCGGCAAAGAATGAATCGGCTGGATCAAAAGTTGCCGAATTGGTTCCATATGAAAAAGAACCACTATATATGCCCCTTTGCGAGCCGCTAACTATTACTGTAGACGAGTTTATGGTTGAATTATCCATCCCCTCACTAAAGTTTATAGTAATATTTGATGTACTTGATACATCATCAGCATTTAAAAAAGGACTTATTGACGTAACAGTTTGAGCCATAAGCCCTACCGTCATTAAAGCCAAAAACGTAGTAGTTAGTAATAGCTGTTTCATAATTATACCCTATTGGTGTGAAATGTTGAGTAGTAGTTGGTTTAATTCTTTTAAGTTGTCTTTACAGACAAAACCTTCCGTGTGTAATTCCTTTGCTTTCCGTCTGAAGGTTGGTGTATCGTAACTGGTCACCATGATTATTTTAGCATCCGGGTCTTCCCCGTAAATTTCTTCTACAACCTGGAACCCGCTCATACTTTTTAATTCGATATCCATTAACACACAGTCAGGTTTATGAGTCTTATAATTGGATAAAGCTTCTTCACCATGCGCGCACTCTATAAATTCTTCAATCTCAGTTTCAGATTGAGAAACAATATGTTTTAATACCCTGCGCATATCCGCATGATCATCCACGATCATTAATTTCATCGGTTGATTCTATATTCATTAGAGAAGGGCAAACCATCCCCATTAAAGCCGATTAAATGTCACTTTTGAGAGCTTATATTTCAATGGGGATACCTACTCAAACCCATAGGTACTAGTACTCAGATCGGTTTACTATACTGATAAGCGGGTTTAGCTAAATACGATCTGCATTTTCTACGGCAAATTTAAGAAGAGCATGGGCGCCGCTAATTTCTAATTTATTACAGATATTATTCCGGTGATTTTGAATAGTCTTAATACTGACACCTAGCTTATCAGCCATCTCCTGATTCGTTTTCATCTCGGTTAAAAGCTTCATCACTTTAGTCTCGGTAGACGTTAGCTGGTCCAATCCCTTGCTATCTGATGCTTTATTCATCAGCTTATTGTTACGGCGCATAATAAGATCAGAAATAGCCGGACTTATATACGACTTCCCTCTCGATACCATATTTACACATTGTACAATTTCATCAACGGTGTTCTCTTTTAATACATACCCCTTAACACCGATATCCATTGCCTTGTTAAAAATGGAGGTATCTTTAAACATTGTTAAGAAAACAATATCAACACTCAAACTTTCGTAATGAACGGCTTCTGCCACTTCAAAACCGGTCATTCCCGGCATTTCAATATCTAAAATAGCAATATCCGGTTTGTGTTCACGAATAAAAGAAAGTGCTTTTTCCCCATCATCAACCTCATAGACATCAAACTTTCCATTCTTATCTATAGTCTGCCTGAGTCCACTTCTAATTAATGTATGGTCATCAGCTAATAGTAGCTTTATTTGTTTACTCATTATCTATGATGGGTATCATTATGGTTAAACTTGTCCCCTTTTCAGGTTTAGAATCTATCAGAAGAGTTCCACCAAATGTTTGTACCCGCTCTTTCATTCCTAAAAACCCTAATCCATTGGACTTATCAGCTATACTTATTTCAAATCCTTTACCATCATCCCAAATTTTCGCGACTAAACTTGTTTGTTCTCTCTTAATCATAACCGAAGCTTCTTCAGCGTTGGAATGTTTAAGAATATTATTCACCCCTTCCTGGATGATCCTATAGAAGTTAATTTCTTTTTCTTTTGGTATGATCTGGTCGATATCATCAATATGATAGCTCCAGTCAATTGCAGAAGCATGCTCAAGCTGATCACATAGATTTATCAGGGCTTCTGTAAGCCCAAATTTTTCGAGGTGAACCGGGCGCAATGCATAGGAAATATTCCTTACATCGCTAATAGAACTTACAGCGCTTTGCATAATCTCATCTAGTTGAAGATTCATTTCTTCCACATTACCCATCTTTTGCTTAGCTAAATCAGCTCTATTCTTAATCACTAATATTTGTTGGCCAAGTCCGTCATGCAACTCAGAGGCTATTCTTTTCCTTTCATTTTCCTGAGATTGAATCAATTTTTCTGTGAATTGCTTTTGCTGTTCATTTTCTTTTTTAAGCCTTGCTAATCTTTGATTGACGATTAAACCTCCGCTAAAAAGAAAAGACAGAACTGCCATCGCATAAAACCAATTGGTTTGCCAAAATGGAGGAGCTATGGCAAGATGGAAAGAAGCATTTTCAGTGTTCCAATTTACCGCATCGTTGCTAGCTGTGACCTGAAATATATACTCCCCCGGCGGAATTTTTGAATACATGGCCGTTCTTCTATTATCTACATCTATCCACGCTTCATCCAATCCTTTGAGTCGGTACCTGAACTTTACCTTTTTGGGGTCTGTAAAATTAATAGCCGTATAATTGATCTCCAGATAGGGCGTATCATAGGAAAGGCTTATCGAATCTGATAAAGAAATAGACCCTTCATTCGTTTTAAGATTCTCAATAATTACAGGCGGAGGGAATCTAGTATTTTCTACATCTCTGGTTGATACCACAGCTACACCTTCCACTGTTGGAAAATAGATATTTCCCAACGAATCTTTAAAAGTACTGGGTTGGAAACCACCATTAGTCTCCGCCGAATTCATTCCGTCAACAGAACCGTAAGAAGTAGTACTGATCTGTTCAATTTCACCGTCAGCAAATTTGTTTAGCTCATCTTTACTTACTCTTGAAATTCCACGATTACTGCCCATCCAAAAATTACCTCGTTCATCCTCAACGATGTGTGAAATAATATTGTCAAATAACCCGGAGGAAGATGTAAAATTCGTTATCTCTCCATCTTTTAAACGAAAAAGACCATTCCCATAGGAACCAAACCATAATGCACCTTGCTCATCACTATGAATCGCTCTAATACTGGGCTGTTCGATAACCTCCGAATCTGATGAATGGCTCATTAATTCCACTTTACTAACTGTACCGTCTTCAAATTTATTTAACCCATTCTTAGTCCCCAACCATATTACCCCTTTATCATCCTCAAAAATCGATATTACATTATTATTGTATAGTCCCTCGGCAGTAGTGTAATGATCAAAATTTTCTCCGTCATAGACATAAAATCCCCTCGCGGCGCCTACCAAAATATTCTTATTCTTACTCTCAGTAATTGCAAAAGTAAAGGATCCCGTATATCCATCTTTGGATCCTAAAACTATTCCCGGTTCATCCAAGGATTTTGTCACGTAAAGCTCATTGGCACCCACCCAAATATTTTCTTGTGAATCTTGAAAAACAGACCAATTACATCCGCTAAAAAAGTATTCCTGAATCGTTGAGAGAGTTGCTTTCCCATTTTTCCACTCAAAGATTCCTCCACAATTTGATGACAGTAATGCCGTCCCATCCTGAAGCTCCGTTAATGAGAGCATGATCTCATTCTCCAAACCTTGCTCCCCATCTATCATTGAAATTATGGATGAACGAAGCTTGAACAAGCCATTACCCGAGGTACTTATCCATAAGTTGCCTTCGAAATCTTCAATAATAGTATTAAGTGTATAATCCCTAATATCATCTAAGAGACTAAGGTTTTCAAATTTAACACCGTTCCAAAAGGCAATTTTCCCGTATAAATTTGCAAACAGGTTTTTTTCCTCCTGTTTAAAAGACAAAAACTGATTTATAGGCAGACCGTTTGATGTATTAAAGAAAGATTCTTCTCCCTTCTCAATTTTCAAAATTCCATCGCCATTGGTACCTACAAATAAACGGCCCGAACCTTGCGGAAACTCCGTTACCCTTATATATCCAATTATTCCATTTCTATTTAATTCTTTTACTACAACAGCCGTATTTCCAGTTGTCTTAAATAGCTTTTTATTGTCTACAAGCCAGACACCATTCGTATCCCCCAGTGCCTTCTTAATACTTTCTGAATCGTCTTTTATTGATGCTTTGACAAACTCATTATCCGTAAACCTATATATACTGCTAAACCCGGTAAGCCACAGTGTTTCGTTATTATCGGTATATAATTCTATTGCCCCCTGTACCTCATCATCAAATTTAAATTGATCAGCACTCCCATCTCTAAACCTAAAAAAAATATTGCTCGAATTTTCCGGAAATACCCAAATGTCATTCTCCGTTCCCTCATATATTTTTAAGATTCTGTCGTACGATAGACCTTTAGTATTAGAGCGATCAAAGGTAGTGAATGTATTTCCATCAAAACGTACAAGGCCGCCATAAGTAGCCAGCCAAATATAGCCATCCTTGGTTTGTATAATATCATTTACCGAGCTTTGGGGAAGCCCTTCTTCCAGGCCGAAATTCTTGATAACATAGTTTTCTGTATTAAAAGATTGGGAATATCCGGGGCTTTGGAAAAGCAATAAGCTTAGGAAAAATATATACAGAACTCTTCCTTCAGAGTATCTTCTGCATAAGTCAAAGTTTGATATTACCGCTATTCCCAATGTCCAAAAACCTAAAATATTTTAATCGAAGTGAATGTACTAAGAATCTTCAAATGTCAAAGTACCATTTAACTGCAATTATGCACATTAAAGATCTCTTAATAAGATTAACTCAGATTATGGACATCAGAATTATGTTCTGTACCTATAACGGATTATTTAATAATGACTTTAATAGTATTAGAAGTAAACACTTCTCTAAACTACCCATTTTGGATTTTTTTGATACGATTAGATTTCATTCCCAGACTTTCAATCTAATTCTCTCCAGTCCGAAAATTAAATAATTACCCCGTTAACACTGCTTTCGTTATGTTTCAGCTCGCCATGAACAAACAATCAACCTGTGAAGAAATTTTTATTCCTTTTTCTGCTCGTATTTTCATTTCAATTTATAGTGCAGGCTCAAGACTATAGCGTTCTTGTTTTTTCTAAAACCGAAGGCTTTCGTCACGCCTCTATTGAATCAGGTATTTCCGCTATTCAGCAGCTGGGGACCGATAACAACTTCAGCGTAGATGCTACTGAAGATGCCTCGGATTTCAACACAGAGAATCTGGTTACATACGATGCAGTCATATTTCTCAGTACAACTGGTGATGTTCTGAATGCAGATCAGCAAACAGCCTTTGAGCAGTACATCCAAGGCGGTGGCGGCTATGTAGGAATTCACGCCGCTTCTGATACAGAATATGATTGGCCTTGGTACGGTGAACTCGTTGGAGCTTATTTTGACAGTCACCCTCCGGGAACACCTACCGCCACCATCGAAGTTGCGGATAAGGTACACCCTTCCACCTCTTTTTTACCTGATTATTGGGTTAGAACCGATGAATGGTATAATTACCAGAATAATCCCCGGGGTGAAGTTCACGTATTGATGACGCTCGATGAGGACACCTACACTGGCGGTAACATGGGATATGATCACCCTATTGCCTGGCTGCATCAACATGATGGTGGTCGGTCTTGGTATACCGGCGGTGGACATACGATCGCCAGTTTCTCGGAACCGGATTTCTTAAACCATATTCTGGGTGGAATTAGGTATGCCAGTGGCAATGAGCAAGGTCAATATGAAGGAACGGTTGACGAAAAGTTTCAGATGACTGTTATCGATAATAACCCGGTCAACCCCATTTCCCTGGCAGTACTGCCAAATCTCGATGTACTATATATTGAACGCGGCGGAGCAATAAAACTAATAAATGAAGCTACGGGCGTCATTCAATCAGCCGGTAATATTGATGTCTTCGACGGCTTTGAAGATGGATTGATCGGAGTGGTATTGGATCCTGATTTCGAGACTAATTCGTGGATTTATTTCTTCTATTCTCCTACATCAGCGACGGAGCAGAGAATTTCAAGGTTTGAATTTGTTGATAATGAGATCGTTGCGGAGTCTGAAGAAATATTACTTCGAATTCCCACCCAACGGGATGAATGTTGCCATTCGGGCGGTGATATGGAATTTGATGCCGATGGGAATCTCTTTATTGCTACCGGTGATAATTCAAATCCTTTTGCGGATGGCTGGGCTCCTATTGACGAACGTTCAGGTCGAGAACCCTGGGATGCCCAACGGACTTCAGCAAATACTCAGGATTTAAGAGGAAAAATCATCCGCATCCATCCTGAAGATGATGGGACATATACAATCCCTGACGGAAATTTATTCACGTCTACTGACGATGGCAAAGAAGAAATTTTTATAATGGGAACCCGGAATCCCTACAGAATGGCTATTAGCCAAAATACTGGCGAATTAGTGTGGGGTGAAGTTGGGCCTGATTCCAGAGAAGATAACCCGAATCGGGGTCCGGTAGGGTATGATGAGTTTAACCGTACGACTACTGCCGGAAATTTTGGCTGGCCTTATTGTATTGCTGATAATATCCCTTACAGCGATTATAATTATGCCACTCAAACTTCATCAGGTACTTTTAATTGTGATTCCCCTGTTAACGAATCAGTAAATAATACAGGAGCAACAGACCTGCCTGCTGCCCAGCCAGCTTGGCTTTACTACACGTATGGATTCACCCCAGACCGACCTGAATTTGAAGAGGGAAATAGAACAGCGATAGCCGGAGGTTTCTTTGAATTTAATCCGGCAAATGATGAAACAGGCAGCTTCCCGCAGTACTATGACAGCACCCTTTTTATCATGGAATGGACTCGAAACTGGATCAAAGAAGTCCGCTTCGATAAAGATGGAGAACTTCTTCAGATAAACCCCTTTTTCGATAGCCTAACCTTAAACCGCCCCATCGACATGCAATTTGGACCTGATGGTGCCATGTATGTGATTGAATGGGGAACCGGATTTGGTGGTGGTAATGCAGATGCCCGAGTCATTAAAATCGAATATGTTGAAAATTTAGGAAATCGTCCTCCCCAAGCAGTTCTGCAAGCCTCAAAAACTACGGGTGCAACTCCGCTTACCGTAGATTTTTCGGCAGCCCTTTCTCGCGATCCTGATGCTGATTTTTTACAGTATTCCTGGGACTTTAATGGAGATGACGTTGAAGATGCTGACTCCGAATCAACAACCTATACATTTACAGAAGCCGGTTCGTATTTGGTCAAGCTCACTGTTACCGATCCTGATGGAGAAACCTCTGTTGATCAAATTCAGATTGTGGCGGGAAATACGGCTCCTGAAGTTACCATCGACTATCCCGTTAACGGCGGCTTTTATATTGAAGGTGATGAAATTGAATACAAAGTTTCGGTAACTGATGCTGAACAGGGAACTATTGGGGATGGCATAGAATGCTCAGCCATTGAAACAGAACCCTCTATCGGGCATGACGATCATTCCCATGGTGCAGGCCCAAGCAATGGCTGTGAGGGAACATTCAAAACCGTAAGCCATGGCGATGGACCTGATAACGTCTTTTATGTTTTTAATGCCACTTTCGAAGATAATGGCGGTGGTGCTAACGCTCCCCTTACCGGAAGCGCGCTAACCATTCTTCAACCCAAACTAAAGCAGGCAGAACATGCACTCGAGTCAACCGATATTCAACTGGAAGATACCGGTGATTTCCTTGGTGGCGGGCAAAATGTAGGCTTTGTTAATAACGGTTCTGCTCTGAAATTTGGACCTATGAACTTCGAGAACATAGAATTCATAACCGTACGATATGCAACCCAACAAAATCCGGCTCGTGTTGAGGTAAGAATTGATGAAATAGACGGTCCACTTATCGCAAGCCTGCAAACTGCACTTACCGGCGGATGGCAGACCTACGATTATTTCACCACCGACTTAGATAATCCGGGCGGTACACACGACGTATATGTTGTTTTCAAAAATGTATTAAACCCGGAAGGAATTGGAAATTTCAACTGGTTTGAATTTCATGGGCAAGGTGTTGCAAAGGAAAATTCAGATTCTCTTGAAGGTTTGGCAGCCTCATACTTTTCAAATGATGATTTCACGGGTGAAAAAGTCGTTCGCAAAGAGCCTATGGTTGCATGGAATTGGCAAAGTGGAAGCCCGGTTGACGGAATACCTTCCGACAACTTTAGCGTTCGTTGGGAAGGTGAAGTAGCAAGCCCGACTACAGGCAACTATCGTTTTTCAACAGGTGCTACGAATGGTAGTGCAAAGGTTTTTATTGAAGGCGAAGAGGTCACACCCACCCAACAAGTTGCTATGGTTTCCGGAGAGAAACGAAAAATAAGAGTCGAGTATGTCCATTCAACAGGCCCTGCAGGAATGTATCTTCGCTGGACCGGACCTAATCCTTCCAATGTCATTCACTCAAAATACTTGACCCCAGATTTTGACGCTTTGATCGTTTCAAATGAAGTCAATGAAAAAATTGAAATTCCTACCGAAGTCTCTTTAGAACAGAACTATCCCAACCCTTTTAATCCATCTACCCAAATAGAATTTAGCCTTCCAAAAAATGGCATGGTCCAACTTAAAGTATTTAATGTTGTTGGTCAGAATGTTATGGTTTTAGTAGATGAGGTTCGAAGTCAGGGTCAACACTCCGTTACCTTCGATGCAACCGGTTTCTCCAGTGGTGTCTACTTTTATCAGCTACAGTTTGATGGGACGATCATTTCGAATAAAATGCTGCTGATGAAGTAAAACTCAAACTTGAAGAGGTATGGTTTGGTCGATTAAATTTTATAATAAATTACTCTTCAGGTTTTAGAAAATTAGAACAACAAAAAAACCCGACTCCCATTAGAAGCCGGGTTTGACTAATCAATCAAGAGAAATTAAGCGGTTTCAAACTCAATTTTCTCTGGTTGAAAAGCTTCATCCAGCGGGGTATCTGCCAGATGATTTGTATAGTTACTGATCGTTTTAAGAGCAATGATCAGATTCACTTCTAACATGTTTTGCTTGGTATATCCTGCATCCAGAAAGGCTTGAATGTCAGCATCAGAAACGTGACCACGATTGCCTACAGTTGCTCGGACGTATTTCACAAGTGCATTTAATTTAGCATCCGGCAACGGATCGCCGTTTCGTACTGCGTTTACAATATTCTCGTCCGTATTTAGCTGATTTTTCAATATCGTAGAATGAATAGCCGAGCAGTAGTGGCATTCATTTTCAATGCTAACGGCTAAAATAGCCAGTTGCTGTTCTTTTGGGGTGAAGCTGGTTTTACCCACAATTTCATCTAGCTTCAGATAGCCTTCTAATACGGCCGGGGCTTCTGCAAATTCACCCAGCAGATTGGGTACAAAGCCAAATTTATCCTTGGCTCCTTTTAGAAATGGTTTCGCTTCTTCAGGTGCATTTTCAGCATTATAAATAGTAAAATTCATAGTGTAATTGTTTAATATTTTCGGTTGTAGTTATAAAGAAATATTACACTTTATAGATGCAGAAAGGCTGAGTTCTATTACCTTATTTATTTTAGTAATACATGATGAGCGGAATAGATAACATCTATAAGATAGAACAGAATTCTGGCGGACTATTTTTTGCAGTTGTTACTCATGAATATTCTTTGAGCTCTTTCATACCTTCCAGCAAAGCCTGATATTCTTGCCTGCATTCCCCGCAATTGTCAAGATGTTCCTGAATTAGTGGCATTGCTTTTTCGGGAGACTTCCCTTTGAGTTCCATCTCGGCAAACTTGTGGAGTTCATCAAAACAGTCATCACACCCAATTTCATCCTCATGAGTATGAGGAATTTTACTGATTAACATTTTTAAAACGGCGGTATTCAATTTCATCTCTTTTTGTGTATTTCTTACTTTAAAGACGTGGTGTATGGAGATTGTCTTACATTTGATTTAGAATTTCTTCTGGATCAATACCCTCAATTTCCAGCCTGTTCTTTAGCTTCAGTCGGGCATCGTGTACTAATTTATATATCGCGTTTCTATTACTGCCCATCATTTCAGAAACCACCGTCATCGGTATTTGGTCAATCATTAAAAATTGAAGAGCTTTTTGTTGTTTGTCGGTGAGCTCTTCCTCCATAATACGCATCACTTTTTTTACCAACATCGATTCGTGCGTAAGCTGGTCGGGCCCGGCCTGTTCGTGTTCTATTTCAACTGCATCCTTTTCATCAGGATCATAACGGCTGTATTGCTCTAGCGAAATATCATTATACCGTTTCTTCCGAAGCTCAGAGTACCCCTCACGAACAGCCACCTTCATTGCCCATGTCGTGAATTTACTATCCCCTCGAAAGGTGTCATATTTGTCCAAAATCTTCATCACTGAATCCTGGGCGATATCCTCAACAAAATCATCCAGATCACGATCAACATATTTGTATAAAGAAGCCTTTAATCCCCTTACTAAATAAGTTCTAAGCTGATGAATTGCTTCTTCGTCAGGTGGAGGTTTTAATGCCGATATCCATTCTTCATTAGTTTGGTAAGAATTTGATGATTGGCTACGTCTTTTAAACCAGTTGAGCATTCGTTAAGTAATTCAAAATTTAAGCTTGAGAACCAATGAAAAGTCATTACACCATTAGTATGCTGTTTTCACATCTAATGATGATGATATTTATAGGAACTATTAATTCTGCATACGGACAAGAATTTAGGGATTGGGAGACTAATTTCACAAAAAAGAGTATTGATCTTAATGAACTCAAATCAGGAGGCCCTCCAAAAGACGGAATCCCTTCCATTGATGATCCAAAATTCATAACTGCAGGGGAAGCTTCTGATTGGATCTCAGGTTCTGAACCCGTGATCGTTTTTGAATATAACGGCATTGCCCGCTCCTATCCCCTGCAAATATTAATCTGGCATGAAATTGTTAATGACGTGATGGATGACGCTCCTGTACTAATCACTTTCTGCCCGCTTTGCTATTCGGCCATCGTTTTTGACCGCCGTATTGATGGCGAGACTCATGAATTTGGAGTTTCCGGATTTCTCCGGCATTCTGATATGATCATGTTTGACCGAAAAACAGAATCTCTATGGCAACAATTTACGGGAGAAGCTGTAGTTGGGGATTATACGGGAATGAGGCTCGATATCTTGCCAAGTCAGATCACATCCTTTGATCAATTCAAAAAGAATTATCCCAAGGGAGTAGTATTGTCAAAAGAAACCGGTCACCGGAGATCTTACGGGCAAAATCCCTATGCCGGTTATGATGACATTAATAACTCTCCCCTGTTTATGGATGAGCCTGAAGATGACAGGTTAAAGCCCATGGAAAAAGTAATAGGAGTACGCGTTGATGACGCCCAAAGAGCATACCCGTACTCTATTTCAAAGAACGAGAAAGTCATAAATGATGACTTGAGTGAAACTCCCATTATCATATTTCACACCGAAGGGGCTCGTTCAGCGATGGACGCTGCACAAATTGATCAATCCCGAAAAGACGGAACAACCGGAGCTTTTAGTCGCATTATAGATGACAAAACCCTCACTTTCTTATATCTAAATGACACGATAGTCGACGATCAAACCGGGTCGAGGTGGAGTATTTCCGGAAAATCTGTAGGTGGCCCTTTGGAAGGACAACAATTGAAGCCCCTCATTTTTGGAGACTACTTCGCCTTTGCCTGGTTGGTTTTTTGGCCCGAGACTGAAATTTTTAGTCAAGAGTAATTCTATATGGAAACTTATGATGCGATTGTAATCGGAACTGGACAGGCAGGGCCTTCAATTGCTACCCGTTGTGCTACTGAGGGACTTAAAAATACCGATATTGAGCGGGATAAATTTGGCGGGACTTGTGTAAACACCGGTTGTACCCGCACCCTGTTACTAACCCTAAACTCCATTAACTATTACAGCCAAAACACTGTCGAAAGAGTCTCTTTCCTTTTATAATAAATGCTGCACAACCTCACTTGGTTTACATCTCTTTTTTTATAACATTCAGATCAACAAACATCACATCGGTAAAACTAAATACCGATCACTTAACCAAGCTAAAACTCAGGACAGCTATATATGGAGTATCTTTTCATCGCATTGAAATTAATTGTTGGATTAAGCATTCTAAATGTCTGGCTGATTCGAGGTACAAAATCGACTCAATGGCGAGGCGGTAGTGCGAGTAATATCCGTGAGGAATTCAAAGCATATGGCTTACCCGTCTGGTTTATGTATATAATTGGTACCCTTAAGGTAGGCTTAGCTATCGCTTTGCTTGCTTCCATATTTTATTCAGGTGTTGAAGCCATTGCTGCTTACGGAATAGCTTTTCTCATGCTTGGTGCTGTATCAATGCACATCAAAATTGGTGATCCTCTCAAAAAGTCTCTGCCTGCTTTTACATTTTTAGTACTCTCTTTAGCTATAGCGTTGCTGTAATATCGAAAGTAGCTTTTGGTAGTATATAAAATGTGAATGACAGCCAGGCGTTAATCACTAGAAAGATCAATGAGGGAGCGGATTCCAAAATTCCGTCTCCCACCTTTATACGAACAAAGAAAGCGATAAGCATCATTAATGCTAAACCCCCTGATGCTAAACTCCCAATAAAAGGGAAAAATAATCCTACTGCCAGTCCCAGTGATCCCATTAATTGCAATACGCCTGTAAGTTTCCGCTGTGAATCCGGAAGTCCAAACCTCTGGAATTCTAAGATCATAGTTTTTGAAATCAAGCACTGCAGCCCATAGAAAAGAAAAAATAGAGCATTTAGGATGATAAGAGTCTGAAAAAGGGCCGCCATTATTGGGTCTGGACTATGATTCAGGCACGAAACAAAGTGTGCCTGCTAACTGGTGTTTAGTAAGTTAAGATAGCTGAGAATCGTTCATTCTATAATAACTCTATATCCCTGCTAATGCATAATTTTATTAGTAATAATCACAAAGTCCTTGCCTGCTCAGAATTATATTTATCATTTAATCACAACCAGTATCTCCGGAGTGTACATTGCGAAAGCAGTTTTCCAAGCAGAGTTGAGTAGATAATCCCTCGTTCTTGGAGTAAATTATTGGGACGTTATGGAAACTATGTATTCGTCATACCATAAAACCGGATACCTGTTTTATAAATGTTTGAACCTTAGCTTCCGCATCCTTTTGTAAGTCAGAAATAGGAAGCACCGCTCCTTTCCATTTTTCCGTTACTTCCCATCTTCCCCAATCAAGCACCGGTAGGTCACTGTATTGAATAGATGTGCCGTCAAGACCATATCCTGAGTAGTACAAATAAGCCTCTCCTACCATCGGATCTTTCATCGCCAGTCCAAAACCGAGTCCACGTTTTGCATTGGGTTCTATATAAACACCCGTATCGAAATGATGCGGCCAAATTCTTATCTCTCCATCTGCCATCACATGACTTTTCATCCAGTGGCATGCATCATTTGCTAAACTTCTGATGGCTTTCCACGCTTTTATCTCATTGTCCTTCCAATGAGTGAATGATGTATCAATGAAATCATACTCGGGGATCTCATAATGCATCTCATCCTGGAAACCCTCTTTTTTAAAACCAACTTCCGGCAAGAACTCCGCAATCTTTTTCTCTAGTTCCGGAATGGTTTTATTATGAATAGAAATTTCAAAAATACTCCTTCTATCTTCGTTAATGAGCTGAAATTCAAAATATTCAACATTTAGCACTAAACAATAGGCTTGCTTATCAGCCTTCGCCCAACGCCCATATAATCGACTACTTATTGCATCGAAATAGAAGTTCGTGTGGCTGTCATCCTCTTTTTGGGGAACATAGGTACGGTTAAATTTTGCGATTACCTGAGACAATGCATGTACTGCTTGGTCGGTTTTATTATACGCCTGCATATGCAATTCCTGTTAGTTTGTGAATATTATAATCTATCGTTGAAAGGTCACTTTTGTTGAATTTATTGATATGATCATGCCCACAGGCCCGAGCCACAACCTTGACCAAATCATTGCTCGCATCAAAGAAGTTTTTGAGCTGCATGGCGGAAGATTCAATAATAATCCTACCTCTTAAACTTTCTTTCTGCGTGGCAATACCAACCGGGCAATTATTACTGTCACAAGCTCTCATTCCCAAACACCCGATAGCCTGGATGGCGGAATTTGCGACGGCTATGGCATCGGCCCCCAGCATCATGGCTTTGGCAAAATCTTCGGCTACACGAAGTCCGCCGGTAATGATCAACGTCACATCGTCTGCCCCTACACTGTCCAGGTGTTTGCGGGCACGTGCCAAGGCCGGTATGGTTGATATATTTATATTATCTCGGAGTATGTTGGGAGCTGATCCGGTTCCGCCGCCTCGACCATCTAAAATGATGTAATCCACTCCAACTTCCAGAGCAAAATCGATATCAGCTTCAATATGACTGGCGGCGATTTTAAACCCAACAGGGATTCCACTGGTTTTTTCGCGCACTTGTGCCGCAAAGTCTCTGAAATCTTTTACTGTTTTTAAATCTGGGAAAGCGGCAGGTGAGATGGCTGTTTCCCCTTCTTCCAGTCCACGTACTTCCGCAATTTCTTTAGTGACTTTATTCCCCGGAAGGTGTCCGCCCGTTCCGGTCTTAGCTCCCTGCCCTCCTTTAAAATGAAAAGCCTGTGCTTTTTGAACTTTATCCCAGGAAAATCCAAACATTCCTGATGCCAGTTCATAAAAATAGCGGGAATTGTTTTCTTGCTCGGCCGGCAACATACCGCCTTCACCACTGCATATACCGGTTCCCGCCAGTTCAGCTCCTTTTGAAAGCGCAATTTTTGCTTCTCTTGAAAGGGCTCCAAAACTCATATCAGATACAAATACAGGGAGTTTTAATTCCAGCGGTTTTTTCGCTTTTGGTCCAATGATCGTTTTCGTTTCTACTTCTTCTTCATCCATTAGCGGACGGGTAGCAAGTTGGGCAGGTAGAAACTGAATGTCTTCCCATTTTGGGAGTAAATTTCGGTCCACTCCCATTGCCGAAGAAGGTCCATGATGTCCATAGTTCTTCAGTCCATTTTGGGCTAATTCTTTGATGTATCCTGTATAGGGTTCGGTTTCTTCAGGATGCGTGTCAGCATATTGCCCAAGGTATTGATCCCTATTAAAAGGCTGAGGATTATCTTCCACATAATTTTCGATTTCATCTTGATCTACCCAAACCCAGCCCTCTTTAATTTCGGAATAAAATTTATGCAGACGCTCACTATTATCATATTCACTAATTCCGGTATCATACCGGTAATCCCATCCATGCACCCCACAAATCAGGTTTTCTCCATCAACATGACCATCCCCCATCAGTGCCCCTCGGTGCAGGCATCGTCCATACAAAACCGAAACGTTCTCATCATAACGGGTTGCCACCAAATCTAAATCATTAACCAAAAAATGCTCCGGGACACGATCATCTAATTCATTCAGCTCTACAAGTTTAATTTTTTTCATTTAATCCTTTTTGTGATTTAGACCTGTTCATATTTACCTACTGAGATAGTACATTTTTTCCTCTTTTTCCATCATAGGCACCTCTACAAACACACTGTTTATTGAAGCACCCCATTAATGAAAAACTGCAGTTCCGGTTTAGAGAATTCAGTTGACTATTTAGATGAACCGGATTTTCAATTACCAACCAATCTTAGACAACTTGAAGTTGGAATATCTTTCCTAATTCGTTTATCAACTTTCATTGGGGTTCTATTAGTTGATAATTCCCAGACAGAAGCCCCGATAGAATCCTTTTCTCACCAAAGCATCTTTGAGTCTGTTTAAGAAAAATGACAATGCTTAAAGAAATACCTCTTTAAAATTTGAGCCTTTCGTAAGAATAACTCTCCACTCTTCGTCAATAAACCATAACCAGCTAATTAGGGCATTAAGCGATGAAAGAAGTTTCTGAGGTTCGGAAAAGTGGACATCCAACACGTCGGCATTTGTTGGTAGTAACTACTTTTATTGTAGCTGCAAGTTTATTGGTCGTCCTAACCACCTTTGCCATCAATATGCTAGCGGCAACGGGTGACCTTAACCGACTACTGGTTCGATGGTCTCAGAGTAACAGCGAGAGCGTAGGTATGGCGCTTTCTTATTTGGTGGATGGAGAGCAGGAGTCATTAGATTCATACCATGATTTTGCAGAAAAACGTATGTACACCCGCGATGTAATCAGCGAATTGATGAGTGAATCACCCGATAAGAACCTCATCTTTCGGGAGTTTGATCCTGACGACATTCACCCCAACGAAATTACCGGACTTATAAGAATTTTCGTGCTTTTTGATGGCACCCAGGAAATTGAAAAAATCAAAAAAACATGGTCCGTCGTAAAACAACTCAGCCTTGAAAAGAACCAGCTTATTGACTCCCTGATTACAGAGCAAAGTGACCTGATGATGGCTGATTCCAATATTGAACACCTCATTCAATCAAAAAACAGAGAAATCAATAACTATATACGAGGGATGATCTCGGATAATTCAGGAATCTTACTGTTACTAAAAAGATATTCTTTATGGTTCACCGTACTTCTGGGCATTATAATTGTGTTGATTGGGGTGATTTACACCGTTCGCGGAGTCAAGAATATCCGGAACATGCAGGAGCTGTTGACCGAACGGGATTACCTCGCAAAATTCCCTGAACTTAACCAATTCCCTGTTCTTAACTTAAATGTTCATGGGGATGTGGATTTTCTAAACCAAGCCACACAAAATCTTTTTCCTGATCTCAAGCAACAGGGACTCTCACACCCTTTTCTGGCAAAAGTAGAATCAAGCTTATCAGAAATTTCAGCAGAACTTGAAAAAACCATGCTCTTTGAAGTGCAGGTAGGTGACAAATATTACCAACAGGTAGCTCATTTTCTATCTGAAGAAAAAGGCATTCACATTCATTCAATTGACATTACAGAACTAAAGAATAAACAAATAGAGCTTTCACATACCCTTAAGGAGAAGGAGACACTGCTTGCAGAAGTACATCATCGGGTCAAAAATAACATGGCGGTAATTACGGGCTTGCTGGAGCTTCAAGAAATGATGGGCCAAGATCCTGAGACTGCTTTATCAGAAAGCCGGGCTCGAATTAAGTCGATGGCTATCATTCATGAGCTTTTATATCAATCCAACTCTTTTTCTGATATCAACATACATGATTATTTAACAGAGCTTGGAAAACATCTAAGCCGCTCTATTTCCAATATTGCTTCGGCGAAGGTTCAAAATTCAGACTCAGAAAGCTCTTTAAATATTAATCAAGCCCTACCGCTGGCTTTGTTACTCAATGAACTAGCTTTTTATGTGAGCCAAGAAGCAGGAAACCTGAATCAACAGCTGGAATTAGAGCTTCAGATTTTGACTACTAACGAAAAGCTTTGCCTGCGGGTTACTTCTCTACAACCCGGAGTAAGCAGCCACCTACATATAAATGAAAGTGAAGAGCCAACCTTGCGTATGAGTTTGATCGAAAACTTATTGGCTCAAATTGACGGGGACCTAAACATGCCCCAACATGGAAATCTCCTCATTGAGATTCAGTTCACCCCTAACATTAAGAAAGGTTCAAGCAGTACTCTTGTTTAAATTTTTATGCTTATGAAATGGATAAAAACAATCATTATTGGACTTTTGGCCACCTTCGCCATGGATTTAGCCATGAACACAAATATGATGCTGTTCGGGCTTGCTCCAACAAACATTCATCCCGCAGCCGCCTTTTTGTACAACTTAGGTATTGAGCACAAAATACTCTCTCTGCTTTTACACTACGGCTACGGCACTCTATGGGCACTTGTGTTTGTGTATGCATTCGAACGTAATTTCACCCTGCTAAAAGCGGTTTTATTCGCCACCGTATTGTGGCTTTTCATGATGCTCGTGTACAGCCCCGTAATTGGCTGGGGATTTTTTGGTATCGGTAACGCTCAACTTCTGGATAGCGCACATCCGCTTCACTTATCCTCCACTCTGGACTACCTGACCATGACATTATCCGTTCATATTATCTACGGTTTTACGCTTGGCTTCTTAACGAAAAGATTTATTTCTCAAAAATCAGGTAAGATTATTTCCGGTGAAAGCATCAAACCCATTCAATAGAAAACTATTCAAAGAAAATTCATGAAAAACCTTGTTCTTCGTTCATTACCGCTATTCATCTTAACATTATTTTTTGTAGCAGCTTGTGGCAGTAAGCAATCAGAAACCAATACTGATAACACAGCTGTTGAGAAAGCTCCAAATTTTGAAGTAACCACAATTTCTGGCGATACCATCAGCCTGGAAGAATCACTACAAAATGATAAGCCCGTTGTAATTTATTTCACTGCATCCTGGTGTCCACTCTGTGCTCAAAATTGGCCCGCTCTTTCAGAGGTGTATCCGGAATACGAAGACCAGCTAACCTTGGTCGCTATCGGAATCGACCCTACCGATGATGATGAAACCATGAGAAAATTGGCGGAAGAAAAAGGGTTTACCTTTCCTGTTACCCGTGGTATCCCGGATATCATGCTGGATTACGGTGTTGAAAGTCAAGCCACGACCGTTGGCATCAACAAAGAGGGCAACATTGCTTTCCGTAAAAATAAAATGGTTCTCAGTGCCGACGAATACCGCAAGCTTTTTGATGAGTTGATTAAGTAGTTATTGGTGCCGTAGGTATTTTTCAGAAATCCATTAACGAATAACGAAGTACTATGGAATTCGTTTATTTCTCTTTTTTACAGGGTGTGGTAGCCTTTTTTGCTCCTTGTGCGGTCGCATTGCTTCCCGGCTATATTGTAGCCTACATTTCCCGAAGTGGTGAACAACAACCGGATACAGTCACCAAACTCCGTCGCGGACTTAAACTCGCCTTTCTCAGTATTTTGGGGATTTTAGTGATCTATTCCTTGGCAGGAGTCTTGATTGTGGTAGCCAGTCAGGTTCTCAAAGCTTACATGAAATGGGTAACCATAGGCATGGGTGGGATTTTAATTATTCTTGGAGGACTGATGGTAGCCGGTAAGAATGTTACTTTTTCTGTGAATGTAAATCAGGCGAACAGTAAATCTGAAGCCTGGGAGGCTTTTATATTTGGCGTTGCTTATGCTATTGGGGCCCTTGGATGCTTGTTCCCACTGTTCCTTGTAGTAGCAACCCAAGCACTCGCTGCTCCATCCTTATTACTCGGATCAAGTTATATCTTCTCCTATTTCCTCGGTATAAGTTTAATGATGATTTCCGCCATTCTTCTCTCCACCTTTGCCCGGGATTTCTTTATGAAATACCTGCGTAAAATCCTCCCCCATATGGAAATGATCACCGGGATTTTACTCATCCTTGCCGGTGGATATGTGATCTACTACCAAATGATTTTAGTTTAAAAGTCAGTTCCTGAAGTAAGATTCGAATCGCTCAAACCGTCTGTGTCACATACTATTAAACCGAAACTAACAGACGACTATTATGAATCAACTAAACAAACTCTCAGGAATTGCACACTGGTTACCACGACTTTCACTCGCAGCTATCTTTCTTTATCACGGTTTCCCAAAAGTAGCCATAGCCGGCGATGTCGCCGCTATGATGGGAATGCCGGTTTTCATGGTTCTTATGCTTGGAGCCGTTGAAGTAGGTGGAGCCTTATTACTGCTTTGGGGCGGATTTGGGCCTGACTGGGCTACACGAGTAGCCGGCATTATGTTTACAGTCGTCATGATTGGAGCCATTGGTATGGTTCACGCCCAATACGGCTGGAACTCGATCAATATGGGCGATAATGGGGGACGTGGAATGGAGTTTCAGGTGCTGATCATTGCTACTTCCCTCTTATTTGTTTTTAAAGGGAATACCCTGAACACAAAAATTGATACTGAATAATCTTTCTTACGAAAGCTCCATGAAGATTAAAGGGAAAGGCCTGACCGGTTTTTCCCTTTTTTTATGTTATAGATCGAAACCCTATCTACAAATTATATCATCCGAGAACTTGCAAATTTTACTCTCCATTGCTCTAAGCATTCTTAACCAAAGAAGAATTAGAATTATGGATAAAACAGTTTAAATCCTTCTGGCTCTCAGAACTAAAGCGAAATTCCTCGCTTCCAGGGAATGAAATCATACTGTTCCAGTTCCATAGATTTGGCCGGTTTGCGTCCGCTTGCCGTTTCTATGATGTGATCCAAGATCTGAGCTCCCATTTCCTCAATGGTCTTATCACCTGTGATTACCTGACCGGTATCTATATCGATGATATCCGGCATTTTTTTAGCCAGATGAGAGTTGGAAGAAAGTTTTAGAACAGGCGCGATAGGATTTCCGGTTGGAGTACCGAGACCAGTCGTGAATAGAATAACATTTGCTCCTGAGCCTGCAAGTCCGGTTGTTGATTCTACATCATTACCGGGCGTGCATAGTAAATTCAACCCGGGCTTGGTTGCGTACTCCGTATAATCAAGCACATCCATAACGGGGGAAGTCCCTCCCTTTTTAGCCGCACCTGCCGATTTCATCGCGTCCGTAATCAACCCATCTTTGATGTTTCCGGGGGAAGGATTCATATCAAACCCTGAGCCCGAGTCTATAGCTGACTGCTCGTACCTGCGCATGATTTTGACAAATTTCTCAGCATGCTCATCCTGATCCATTCGGTTGATCAATTCCTGTTCTACGCCACATAATTCTGGAAATTCACTCAGGATTGCCTTCCCGCCAAGGGCGACCAATAAATCGCTGGTGTATCCAATCGCTGGGTTTGCTGAAATTCCCGAAAATCCATCAGATCCACCACATTCCAGTCCGATTGTAAGCTTACTTAACGGAGCCGGTTTTCGTTCAACTTGGTTGGCCTTCACCAACTCCATAAAGGTTTTAGAAATAGAATTTGTAATCAGATCTTTTTCGATGCCAGTAGCCTGTTGATCAAGAATAACCACCGGTTTTTTAAGATCAGGATTCACCGCTTTTAGCGCATCTCTGAACATACTGATCTGCGCATTTTGGCAACCCAAACTCAGCACCGTAGCGCCAGCCACGTTGGGATTATTGATATACCCAGATAGCAGACGACATAGTATTTCAGAATCCTGGCGAATACCACCACAACCTCCCTGATGGGTCAAAAACCGAATGCCGTCTATGTTATCAAATACTCGCTTTTTCGTCGGCTTCGGTGACTCAGTAACCTCAAATTCAATCGCGCCACCATTTAGGTTGTTATTTTCGTAGCGGTCTACCAAGGTGTTTACCATGCCTACGTAAGGGTCTTCTTTTTCGAACCCAAGTGCTTTGTTAAAGGCCTTCTTGATAGTTTCAATATTTCTGTTTTCACAAAAAACGAGCGGAAAAACCAGCCAATAATTAGCTGTTCCAACCTGTCCGTCTTCACGGTGGTAGCCATCAAAAGTCACATCTTCCCATTTGGATACATCCGGTTCAGACCAACTTACTTTCTTCCGGTTTTCAATACTGAAAGTGTCCGATTTGTGGGTCAGGTTTTCTGTAGTGATTGCTTCCCCGGTTTTAATCGGATCCTGAGCCACTCCCACCGTTACATCGTACATGTGAATTGCATCGCCCTTGTCAAAGTCTTTTAAGGCGAACTTGTGCTTCGATTTGATGTACTCCTTCACCGTAACTTCCTGGCCATTTACCGTCACCTTTGTACCACCAGGGATCTCGGTTAAAGCTACAGCTACATCGTCTTTGGGGTGAATTGTAATTGCTTCCGTCATTCTTAAATAGTTTGTATCGCTTTTAACATTTCTGTAGAGCTGATGGATCTATAAAACCTGAGAACTAAATCTCTCATTCCATCCACCTTCGTTAAATCCTGCTCCCACATCGACTTGTTGTTGAGTACTTGATCAACCAATTCTTCATCAGCAAGATCCTGACGCTCACTAAAAAACTGAAGATTTTCGGCATCATCCCGAAGCTCATCATGTCGGTCTTTATAGAGTTTAATTAAGCAGGCGAGGGCAAAAACCAATCGTTTCGGCAGCTCCCCTTTTATTTTGAGATAATCCAGCACCGTAGGCAGCACTCGTACCTTATATTTAGAAACCGAGTTGAGCGAAATATCAATGAGTTCATGTCGAATAAAGGGATTCTTAAATCGCCCTTTTATTTCCTTGGCAAATTCTTTGGGATCTCCACCCGGAATCTGAATGGTAGGGACAATTTCATCAAACATAATCTCCTGCATCATTTCTCCCACCACCTCATGATCAATAGCTTCGGCCACCGTTTCCAATCCGGAAAGTAGCCCGATTTGAACCATCGAAGTATGAGCTCCATTCAGGATCCGCACTTTTTGGGTGCGATATGGAGTGATGTCATCCACAAATTTCACATTTAATCCTGCCTCCTCAGCAGGGAAGATATTTTGTAAAGCCTTTGGGGCCTGAACAACAAAAAGGTGGAAAGCCTCTGACTTAACCACCAAGTTATCATCATACCCAATGCGTTCTTTAATTTCTTTAATTTCGTCTTTTGGGTAACCTGGAACAATGCGGTCGACTAACGTATTAGCGAAGTTGGTATGTTCGGTAATCCAGGCTTTGAATTCATCGCTTAAATCCCAGAGGTTAATATATTTCAGAATACATTCTTTGAGTTTATCACCATTGCTTTCAATGAGCTCGCAGGGTAAAATGGAAACGGCTTTATCAGCAGCACCTCCAAAATGATCAAAGCGATGCTTAAGCAATTGGGTTAATTTTCCGGGGAAGGTATCGGCCAGCTCATTATCGCCGGGTTGGTCATTTTCTTTAAATTCGATACCGGCTTCGGTGGTATTCGAGACAATTAATTCTACTTCAGGCTGTTCGGCAAGGCTGAAAAAAGCGTCCTGATATTCAAAAGGATTTACCGTTGAGGTGACACATTCAATTTTTCTGATTTCATCAATCGTTTTATCCCCTTCGATTCCCTGCCGAAGATGATGGTACAAGCCATCCTGTTGTTTCAACACGCTGACCATGCCATGCTCTATAGGCTGAACGATTGCGACTCCGCCACTATAATCCGTTTCCTTATTAAAGACGTCAATCATCCAGTCAATAAAGGCCCTCAAAAAATTCCCCTCGCCAAACTGAATGACTTTTAGCGGCATTTCGATTCCATCTTTATCTCTGCTCAGACTTTTCATAAATACGTAGGTTTAGGCTCTTTTAAGTAATCGGTTAAGTAAAGGCGTATTGTAACAGAAAAGCAGGTCTAATTCAATCAAAAAGTGCAAATAAAGCCGATTTTAAGTTGTTTAGACAATTTCCTTGAAAACAGCACTATTACCCGGACCTTTGCTATCTCAGGCTAAACAAAGAATGTTACTACAAAAATGTAATTTGAGCTTTATAAAATACTTATCTACCCAACAATAGAACCGGAAAATATAGCCCCGAACAGAGTAATACTAATTCACCCTAACTAACTGATTCTATTTCAATATAAGGTGAGAATATTTAAATATGCCTTTATGAGTTCAGCTTATTTACCAGGAATGTTAAATGTATAGCTTGCAAGCTAATTCCGTTAAAACAGGGGTGTGATCCCCGTCCCCATTTATCTCAGAAAGTAACTGCTTCACCGCACGGCTACCTAAAGATTTTGTAGGCTGGTCTATACAAATAAATGGAGAAATCAGATATTCATTAAAATCACTTTTACCAAAGCTCAACATCTCGATCGTTTTTGGGTCAATGTCATGCTCTTTCATATAGTTTAGAGCGCCCAATCCTACGGGATAGGTTACTGTAAATAAGGCTTCAGGCACCCCATACGATTCAACTAATTTCTGGAAGCTTTTATAGCCCGCTTCCTCATTATACCCTCCTTCAACAATAGCATTAGGATCAATTTCAATACCTGCCTCTTTTAATGCATCTTCATAACCTAATCTTCTATTACGACCAATATCTACAGAATTAAAGCCAGACAGATGGGCGATTTTTTTGTAGCCTTTTTCTAATAAATGGGTTACTCCCTGGCGGGCGCTGTTTCTATCTTCCGCTTTTATAAAGCTAAAGCCCGAATCATTAAATCCCCGATCAAAGAATACCAGATTAATGCCCATATCTTTCACTACCTCAAATCGTTCTAGATCTTTGGTTTGTTCGGTAATAGACACGAGTAATCCATCTACTCTCATTTGCAACATAGTTTCAATATGGATTTTCTCAAGCTTTTCATCCTCTAGAGAAACCCCAATAATCACTTCATAGCCATTCTCAAAAGCTGTTTTGTAAATTGACTCAACTACAGAAGCAAAAAAGTAGTGAGCAATTTTTGGAATGATTAACCCTATAGTTTTTGATTTTGAGGACGTCAAAGAACGCGCAACCAAATTTGGCCTGTACTTCATTTTCTTGGCCATCTCTTTGACTTTGATCCGTGTTCCTTCAGATATGTCTGGATGGTCACGAAGAGCCTTGGATATACTGACTTTCGTCAAATTTAATTCATCGGCAATATCTTGCAGAGTAACATTTTTCATATCATAGGATTTATTTAAGAGCTAATATGTACCCAACTACAAAAGCTCGATATGGTTTATGGTATAAATATAAAAATAACAGAAACATTCATAACCAGCTTAACCTTAACAATTTAGCCATCTGCTACTTATGAATGATAAACGTAAACTTCCCATTTAGCTGGTAATACAAATTACACCAGTCACTTCAAATCGATCAAAACTTCACCCTTAGGTTGCCTTAAATCCAAAGAAAGTATTTGCATTTTTAAAACTGATATCCTTTGCCATATTACCAACCAAATCAAAGTCGGTTGGTAATAACCCTTGTTCCATATCATTTCCAAGCACATTGCTTAAAACTCGTCGGTAATATTCGTGACGAGGGAAAGAAAGGAAACTCCTGGAGTCTGTAGTCATACCAATAAACTGACTCAAAACTCCCATATTAGACAGTGACTCGATGTGAGCTTCAATCCCATCCTTTTGGTCGAGAAACCACCATGGCGGTCCATGCTGAAGTTTTCCAGCTACCGAACCATCCTGGAAATTGCCAATCATGGTCGCCATTAATTCATTATCGCGTGGGTTACTGTTATATAATATCACTTTGGGGAGATTATCCTGCGTATCTAATCTATTTAAAAGGTGAGATAATGGTAAAGCAAGATCAAAATCTCCAATTGAATCAAATCCGGTATCCCGACCCAGTTGATCCAACATTCTGGAGTTATTATTTCGGATCGCTCCTACATGAAGTTGATAAACCCATCCCTTCTTCGCGTCCATCACTCCACAGTGGTATAAAAAGGCTGATTTAAATTTTCGAATTTCTTCCTCAGAAGGTGATTGTCCACCCAGTGCCTTCTTGAAAATCGAGGCGATTTCCTTGTCGGTAAGGTCATCAGAGTAAGGCCTGTCGGTGCCATGATCGGAAGCACGGCATCCCATTTCATCAAAGAAATCATGACGTTGCTGAAGAGCATCGAGAAAATCATCAAAAGTCGAAATACTAACTCCAGACACTTCAGATAGTTTTTCAACCCAATTCAACCATTCCTGTCCATTTTCAATTTCCATTCCACGATCAGGGCGAAATGTGGGGACCATCTTAAACTCATTTCCCTCTTCTTCTTTCACTTTTATGTGATGCTCAAGTGCATCTGTTGGATCGTCCGTCGTAGCAACAACCTTGACGTTGTTTCTCTTCAATAATCCTCGAGTGGAAAATTCCGGGGTTTGAAGCATTTGATTACATTTTTCCCACACCGCTTCTGCCGATTCCCCGTTCAATAACTGCTCTGTAATGCCAAATGGATTCTTAAGCTCCATATGGGTCCAGTGATACAATGGGTTCTTGAGCGTTTTAGGAACGGTTTTGGCCCACGTAAGAAATTTTTCTTTATCCGAAGCAGAACCTGTAATAAATTTTTCATCCACACCACAGGTTCTCATGGCTCGCCATTTGTAATGATCACCGTCTAACCAGATTTTTGTGATATTTCTAAAATTTTTATCCTCAGCGATTTCATGCGGGGGTAAGTGACAGTGGTAATCTATGATGGGCTCATCTTTTGAATAATCGTGATACAGCTTTTTGGCTGATTCCGATTGCAGTACAAAATCGTCGTGTATAAATGAATTTTTCATTGGTAATTCGTTCTTATACGTTTTTAAACTTCCGATCGTCTAATTTTTGAGTTAAGCTAAATAGTTGTTGCGGTGAAGCCTCCATCAACTGTCACCATTGATCCAGTCACAAAAGAGGACGCATTTTTGGACGCCAGCCAAACCACGGCTCCCGAAAGTTCCTCTGATTCACCAAATCGATTCATTGGAGTGTGACCAAATATTGAATTCGTTCGTTCTTCCGTGAGAATTTCTCTGTTCTGTTCAGCTGGGAAAAATCCGGGAATAATAGCATTTACCCGAATGTCATGCGCAGCCCATTCGCGAGCTAAGAAACGAGTCATATTATTCATTCCCGCTTTCGATATGCTGTAGGTAAATACTTTTGAAAGGGGAATATCTGAAGATGCAGATGAGATATTAATAATGCTTCCGCCCTCACCCCGCTCAATCATATGTTCGCCTACAATACGACTCGTCAGAAACGCACCTTTCAAATTGATATCAAGTATTTTATTCCATTCTTCTTCGGTGATATCCATAATAGGCGTTGTGGAATTTACCCCCGGGGCATTCACTAAAATATCGATTTGTCCCCATTCATCAATCACTTTAGAAATAGCTGACTTTATCGAGTCTTCGTTACGGGCATCTACCTGACAAGCCATAGCTGTTCCACCAGCGCTTTCAATACGGGAAATTTGATCATTAGCTCCTTCTTTATTTCCAGCGTACGATACTGCAACTTTTGCACCCGCCTGAGAAAGAGCAAATGACATTTCTCCCCCCAGCTCTCCACTTCCCCCAACAACAACTGCAACTTTACCTTTGAGTGAGAACAGCTTTTCTATATAGTTCATGAATTAATCTTATATAATTAATGATTTATCGATTTAGCTTAAAAACCAAAAGAAGGTAAGTAATTAAAAAGGGATTATTTCGCAATCCTAAAACTAATCAAGGATTTCATTAAAATTACCTTAACAAGTCTACCCAATTCACAACCTATCTACTGAATATTTTAGTAATTTGTACTTAGGCTTCGCCTCATTAATTTCTTTATGTTTTAAACAAGCACTAGAGTAGCATAAAAACAGAAGTAACGAAATTTATTCTCAGGAATTTCATCCATTGAATCCTAATTTCTAACTCTTTCCAAGATTTAATTAACTGTATTTTTGGAAAGCAAATCTAACCCAGATATAACCGGAGTTTAGCACTCTTTTTCAATATTGGATTAACATCGGCTTTTATGACTCCAACGGTTGCAAAACCGCTTTTTAATATATATAATTTAACCGGTAACTTAAAACTGGTTTAAATGATTTATCCAGCCTAGTAATCTGGTTTTTCCTTCACTAGAAATGGCCTTTATACGCTTGAGGGAAACATTATCTAAAGCCAACAGCCATTTAACTTAAAAGCCCTATCCTATGCCTAACGTATTTACTATGAGTTATACCCACGCATTCAATGAAGTTTTAACAAAAGTATTTATACTTTTACTTCTCATTTTATTTCCAGCTACGGCCTATGCGCAAATGGGAGAAAAGCCTGAGAATATAGCTCCGATGAATGCACCTTTCGAAATGGCTGAACTAGAGCGCCCACAAATACCCGATCGGGTTTTTGACATCCGGGATTATGGTGCACAAACTTTGGATGAATCTTCGGATTTCAAAAACACGGAAGCCATCCATCGAGCCATTGAAGCTGCAGCAGAAGCTGGTGGCGGACAAATTCTTATCCCGGAAGGAAAATGGCTAACTGGCCCCATTCATCTTAAAAGTAATATGGACCTTCACTTAGCTGAGGGATCGGAAGTATTATTCAGCACAGATAAAGAAGATTATTTGCCCGTTGTAAGGCAGCGCCATGAAGGTGTGGAAGCCTACAATTACTCTCCTATGATCTATGCCTACAAAGTGAAGAACGTATCGATCACAGGAACAGGACTTCTTAATGCCCAGGCTGATCACTGGTGGGAATGGTTTGAAGAACATGGTGCTCCCCCCCGAGCTGCCGCTACAAAAGTACCCTTATCACGACGAGATTTTGGAAAAGGTTCAGGAATGGAAGGTATGCGTCCTAGTTTCGTTGTTTTTTGGAAGTCAGAGGATATTTTGATTGAAGACATTTCCCTGCTTGACTCCCCCATGTGGAATCTGCATATGATCTATAGCAAGCAAATTATCATCCGTGGAGTGAACATCAATAGTCTGCGAGCTCCAAATGGCGATGGTGTGGTTCTTGATTCCTCTCAGGATGTTCTTGTTGAATACAATCATTTTGAAACGGGTGATGATGCTGTTGTGCTCAAGTCCGGGCTAAACGAAGAAGCCCTGGAAATCGACATCCCTACAGAGAATGTTGTAGTTAGAAATTTTGAAGCCCGAAGAGTTAGAACAGGAAGTGGCGGCGTTGTTTTTGGAAGTGAAACATCAGGAGGAATCCGGAATGTATATGTCCACAATGCACTTTTTGATGGAAGTGACCGGGGTATTCGTTTTAAAACCGAGCGCGGACGTGGTAATGTCGTCGAAAATATTTTCATAGAAGATATAAAGATGCGCAATATCACGTACCAAGCCATAAATTTTAATACGTTTTATACAGGCCCGGGAGTTACAGGTCCTTCTCCCCTAATGAGAAACGTACATATTAAGGATGTTGAAATTGATGGAGTGCCAACAGCGATTGAGCTTGTAGGACTTCCTGAAAAATGGCTCGAAAATATTCACCTCGAAAACATCAATGTTATCAATTCTGAAAAAGGAGCCCGAATAACACGAGTTAAAGGACTAAAGATGACGAATGTGACCATCAATTCAGAAGAACAAGCAATGATTGCGGAAGATGTATATGAAGTATTCCTCAATAACCTGACTCTAAATGATGAAGTTTCAGGGAAGCCTTTTACCCTTCAAGGGCGTCACACAGGAGCCATTTTCACAGATGACTTCCCCATTAACCAAATTGAATTTAAAGAAGGATTAACGAAAGAGATTGTAAAGGAATCACCTGAGGCCCAGGCTTGGTAATCTGTTTTCCAAAGTAGATCCAAGCCTCAGGTACTGAAACGTGTCTGGGGCTTTTTTATGTGATTTAGTTTCTGAGTGAGAATAATTCTAGTCTATAAATCCAGATTCTTTCAGCCATGCCTCACATAGATCCATCCACATTTGGGTTGAACCGGGATTACCTACAAGCCTGATTCCATGCCCTCCTTGCGGGAAGATATGTAGACTGGAAGCTGTATTTCCATGCTGTAGCAACGCTTCATAAAACATGACACTGTTCATAGGATGAACCGATTCGTCATTCGCAGCATGACCCAGAAAAGCCGGTGGCGTATCTTCATCAACCTGTTGCTCTGTTGAATATTTATGTATGAGTTGGGTTGATGGATTTTCGCCCAAAAGATTAATCATGCTTCCTTCATGCAGATACTCACCAAATGTAATTACCGGAGAAATCATCACCATAAAATCTGGCCGGTAAGAATATTGATCGAGCGAATCTCCAAAAGTGGAAACATCTTCATGAAACGTACCGATAGTGGCTGCCAGATGTCCACCGGCTGAGGTTCCCATCACTCCAATTTTATCAGGATCAATTCCAAGCTCTTTGGCCTTAGACCGGACTAAACGCATCGCTCTTTGTGCATCTTGTAAAGGGGCAATTTCTCGCTGAATAAGATCTGGGGAAAGAGGTAACCGGTAATTAACCACAAAGCTATGGACACCCAGCGTATTGAACCACTTAGCTAGCTGGAAACCACCTAAATCGTACGTTAAATGGTGATAGCCTCCGCTGGGGAAAATCAAAACGGCCGCTCCTTTATTTTCTTCTTTAGCGGGGTGAAAGCTCTACATCTCTGGATACTTATTTAGATATATCCGATCGTTTCTGACACTATCCTGAATAGATAATCCTTTGGAATTAGGCAGTTCACCTTCAGGCCATAGTGAAACGGATTGTTGAGCTTGAGCAGAACCAGAATAAAGGAAAATTCCTATGGTAAATAATATTACAAAAAGTAGTCTGATCGCTTTGTACATAGGTCAAGGTTTAAGGCATTAATTAGATCGTATCGCTAGATTATGAAAATCGCTGGCAGAAATTTGAGTAAATCCATCTCCCGCTGGTAACTCGCTAATTTGTCCCTCATCGTTTCGCTCCCATCCCCAAGCTACTAATGAACCATCCTGCTTAAGCGCTACGCTATGGGAATAACCCGCCGAAATGGCTGTAAACCCTTTTTCAGTGGGTGTTGAACTTACTTCTTTTTTTAAGTCCCAGCCCCATGCTGCAATACTTCCGTCTTTTCTGAGTGCCAGGCTATGTCGGGCACCGGCTGAAATGGCCGTGTAATTTTTGTCTGTTGGCGTATCATCAACTGAACCAAACATGTCATCTCCCCAAGCTACTACTGTTCCATCACTCCTAAGAGCTAAGTTATGATAGGTGCCTGCCGAAATAGCGACAAAATCATTCCCTTCTGGGGTATCACTAATTAAGCCATTTGTATTCCAGCCCCAGGCATGCATACTTCCATCTCTATGCAAGGCAAGGCTGTGATTACCACCTGCAGAAACTGCTATAAATCCATTTCTTTTAGGTATGGCTCCCCTTGCGTATTCTTCATTTATTGAATATTCCCATCCCCAACTAACAACGACACCTTCTTTAGTCAAAGCAACATTATGATTACTTCCTGCTGCTACGTCTATAAAGTTTTTAGTTTTTGGGGCCTTTGAAACTTGCCCATCACCGTCTGATCCCCAAGCATGTATGCTTCCATCACTTTTTAGAGCAACGCTATGCAAATATCCGGCTGAAATATCTATAAAGTCTTCTCCAGATGGAGCCTTAGAAACCTGTTCACTCCTATCTCCGCCCCAAGATACTAACCGACCACTAGTGAAGACTCCGGAAAAAAGTAAAGAAGTAATAACGGGTAGTAGTAAAAAGAAGCGATAATCTAATTTCATGAGAACAGTGTAAATTTTTTATAAGTAAAATAATACGTGTTATTAAAAAAACCCGTATAGCAATTTCCAGCTATACGGGTGATGTTTATGATATATAATTGCTGAGAGGATTAAGACTCAACAATATCATGACTAAAATTTTATTTAATCAGCATCATCTTTTGAGTAGAAACTCTATCTCCAGCTTCAAGCCGGTAAATGTAACTTCCACTTGCAAAATTAGAAGCATCAAAATTCACTTCATAATTACCTGGAACTTTAAAGTCATTAACTAGAGTAGCTACCACTTGTCCAAGCATGTTGTAAACGGTAAGCGAAACAGTTGCTGCTTCGGGAATCTCGTATTTAATACTTGTTGTTGGGTTAAATGGATTCGGGTAGTTCTGTTGTAACTGAAACTTATTTGGAGTTCCATCATTTTCTACAGAAACCGGTCCACATGATACGTTTGTTCTTGATACAGAATAGTAGGCCACCGGATAACTTTCAGCTGCAAAATCTGGTATTCCTTCAATCCATGATTCGAAAGCTCCATCAGCTGGCTCACAAATATTTGTTCCATCATACTCAAGAACTCTCATAAATGTGGCATCGGTCAAGCCAATTGGTAGCTCTCCACTAAGATCTGCATTTCCTGATAATTGAAGTGCACCTAACACACTTAAATCGTCTGTAACACGTCCTGCATCTGCAAGTGAAGCTGGAATATCACCAGATAACTGGTTATTCGAGAGGTTCAGGGAGTCAAGCTGAATGGTATTACCTAAAGAAGCAGGAATACTGCCTGTCAGGCTATTATCATCCAGAGCTAAAGTAGATAGATTTACAGCAAGCAATCCTTCACCGAAGAATGATGGGATTTCGCCTTCAAGGCCTAGTCCTCCTAATCCTAAGTAAGACAGATTATCCATATCTCCTAACCATGATGGTATGGAACTCATTTCAATTCCAGTTCTGGAAAGTTCAAGTAAGCTCCAGTTCTTTGTTTCAAACCAGCTTGGTAAAGAACCTGTTAGATCTGCATTATCACTCAGATTCAAGGCTTCAAGCTGAAGATTAATTAGGTTATTATCAGATATATCTCCGGTTACGCCAACATCTTCAAGCACCAACTCCGTTACATTACCAATGCTTCCACCAATCCAGTCAGGTATTTCGCCTACTGTCATGTTTGGATTTTCAATAAGTACGATAGATTGGATACTATTTACTACAGAAAATGCTGCAGGTAATCCGCCTTCAATATTGAGATCTTCAAGGTGAATATTAATTAAATCAGCATTTGCCCATTCAGCTGGGATCGTACCTGTAATATCCATCTTTTCGAAGTGCACATCTTCAAGATTAGCAACATCACCAACCCATGTTGGAAGCCCTCCTGTCCATCCACCGCCATAGAAGTTAATTCTTCTGAGACTGGGCATCACTGACAGATCTGGAATATCATCCGTTGTTTCGCCTTCGCCAATAGTATCCCCTTGGCCACCAATAATAAATTGCTCAAGTGCTTCCATTTGGGCAAGTTTCGGAGAAACAGATCCTGTTCGATTAGTGTTTTGAATTTGGAAACGAATCAGTGTTTCTCCCCAAGAGTCATATATCCATTCTGGAATAGGTCCAGCCTCAAGATCATTATTCGCAATTCGGTAATACTCCATACCTTCCAGACTTGACCAATCTGGAATTGGGCCGGTTAACCTATTATTATGGAAATAAACACGATTTAGTGTTGTCAGTTCTGAATGGACTTGTGGAATTTGTCCAGTAAAACGATTGTCATCCAAATATAGACGAGTAAGTGCTGGCCAAGAACCATTACCACCTAAAGTTTGAGGTAGAGGGCCGGAAAAGAAATTCTGACGAATTCGGAATTGCTGCATAGACTCCATCTGAGAAAATACATCCCAATCAACTGTTCCAGTAAATAAGTTGGTTCGTACCAATAAGAACTGAAGTCTATCTAGAGTAGCTAATTCTGGTGGCAATCCTCCAATATGGAGGTTTACATCTGCTTTAAAATCTTCGAGAAATTCAAGATCTGCCAAGTCCGCTGGAAGTGGCCCAGGAACTGTCATGTTGTTTCTGGGCATATCAATTACTGTTACACGCCAGTCAGCAGGCTCTCCATCGCCAGCAACGTTGGCTACCTCTTCAATACCAATCCAAGAGTATACCGGGGCATCAGTTAGCCAACCGGAGTTATCAATCCACTGATCACCATTTGTGGACTCATAATATGCAACAAGAGCCAGTGAATCATCTTCATTTATAACATAACCTTCACCCGGTTGGGCAACTGAATTTAAGGCCATGAATGTTGTCATCATTACTGCTAAAAAGATGCTACTAAAAGCTTTGCATAATTTTGATCGGAAAAGATTAAGCATAACATCTCCCCTTCCTTTTATTCTTGTGTTAGTATCGAATGTTTGCATAATACTCGCTTTAGAGTTGTGGTTCATATATTGATAAGCTCCGACTCATACATATGACAATGATCATTTGTAATGATTTGGAGATTATTTATTGCTTCAAATTCTTTATTAAAGTCGGTAACGCAATCCAAGTGTAATTTCCCTTCCATTCAATTCAGAGGTGTAAGGATATAAATCAGGTTCATAATAGTAGTCTCGCTCTAGGCTATTCAGGATATTTGATGCGTCAAACCAGACCTGAAAATTTTCTGATAACCAATACCTGGCTGTGAAAGATAAATCCTTTGTTGCCCCATTAAATTGATCGTAGTAAACATTACCGACAGAAACGAGAGTTTGGTCATTACTGCCATAAGAAGAAATTGCCGCGGCCGTCCATTGATACGTAATTTGTGTAAAGAAATCGTCTTTGGTAAAGTCTAGCCCTGCGTTAACGATATGAGGTCGTTGTCCTTCCAGGGGAGTTATATATTTGTAATCGGGATCTACATCTGCTCCAACAAATTCATATAACTCGGCTAAACCATGCGTATATCTTTCATTTACAGTTCTCCCCACATCTGCTATCGACTGGGAGTACGAGTAGTTTACGTAGGTTCCCAAATTGCTAAGAATTCCAGGTAAAAACTCCAGGTTCTGTTGCCATGTAAATTCGGCACCATAAACCGTTGCTTGTTCACCGTTTTGAAAGCTATTGACATTCCATCGCCCCGTTAATCCCTCGTCATTATTATCAGCAGAGTAATCAACAACTTGATTAGAGGAGAAAACGAAGTCTCTCATGTCTTTATAAAAAAGGCCTATTGTAAACTGTCCAACATTGAGGAAGTAATGTTCAAAAAGCATATCAAAGTTATTAGAGAGCATCGGACTCAAATCTGGGTTCCCGCGCTGAATGGTTCGTGTTGCAAAATTGCGCTGCACATAAGGATTAAGCTGACCAAAGTTTGGTCGGCCAATAGAACGGGAGTAAGCAAACCTCAGATTAGTAAAATTATTAATGGAAAAAACAGTCTGTAAATTTGGGAAAAGGTTGATATAGTTGTTCGTCTCTGTAATGTCCGTAGCCCCCTGAAACACTCCTGAGCTACTAATTTCACTTTCCCGGCCGGTGTAACTATTATCGGTGTATTCGAGACGAAGCCCCCCTAGAATAGTAAACCAATCGATTTGAAAATCTCCCATCAAGTAGGTAGCATATGTATTCTCATTGGCATTGTACTTCGACGTTTCAGTACTTAATGCCCACTCATCAAGATCAGTTTGGAAACGAGGTGTTTGGTTTATATAGAATTCTTTCGCCTTATCTAAATCGATCAACCAAGGTATTTCGTACGTTTGTCCTGAACGATTGAAGATGCTCCAGTTCGCATTTTCAATTTGCTGGAATTTTGAGACATCAAGATTCGAGCTGTAATTCCTTAACAACCGTTCTCCAATACCACGCTTATAGGTTAAAGAAGCATTTACACCTGTTTTAAAAGAACCATTTGAGTATGGAATTTCAATGTCGAAAGTACCTTCAAAATCATTATCAACATTACTGTTAACGCGATGATCCATATCTTGAAAATCCATTTCAGATGAAGGAGGATAACCAGGAAAACGACTCCACGGAGCAACCTCTACCGTTGGTTTCCAGCGGTTATCAGTATTAAAAATAAATTCATGGTCTGATCCTGTTTGAAAACTCATCCGATATTCATCTTCACTAAACCTTCCGTGTCCCCAACCTAGTTTATATTCAATATCCATATTATCTAAGCGATGACGACCACCCGCCTGAACAGTATATTGATGGATCGTTGACTCATCTAGTCGTGGGTTATAACTTATAGTGCCTTGATTTTCAGCATCTGGATCGTTGGCTCCATCTGGATTTCCAGTATAAGTAGGCTCTGAATAGTTTGCCATTCGGGGTTCATAATTAACCCCATACCGGTACTGAGATTGATTCTGTATATTGAATATCCCTTCAATATGATAAGTACTCTCATTGGTAGGCTGGAACGTAAACTGTAGACCTGAACCAATTCGTTCTGGAATGGTATAATTAAACTCATTTCTCACATCAGATAGAATATCCACAACTTCTGGTGCTGTACTTTCAAAAGTTCTACTTGCCCATTCAGTTCTGAAAAGTTCACTCGCCGATGGGTCTTTCTGATAGCTGAAATTCACTCCAAATGAATAATTATCACTAGGGCTGTCGCCATAATTTATAGAGGCTCTTTGCTGAGTTCCGGCATGGCGGATGTAGCGATCTTGAAAACCACCACCAAGCCTGATATTCATATCACGTTCTCCTCCAACCGGACGGCGTGTACTAATATTAATAACGCCTGCCAGGGCATCCGCTTCCATATCAGGAGTAATTACTTTGATTACCTCCAGGTTCTGAACCATATCAGCAGAAATTGTACTCAAATCCACACTTCGATCTCCTCCAGTAGCCCCCATGCGCTGACCATTCATTGTAACATTTGCTGATCCAGCACCTACACCACGTATATTTGTTCCACCGTGACCCATACCCGCTATTCTTGAAAGGGCGCCAGTTACTGTGTTATCAGCAAAGGTTTCAATCTGCTCAGCTGATATAACATTCTTAATATTCTTGGATTTTCTTTGCTCACTAAGCGCCCTAGATTGACCTCTTTGACGAGCTGTAACCTGAATCTCTGCTCCCTGAATAGTAGTACTGGAAAGCTCCATATTTAACTCAAGCGTTTCTCCCTCTTCAACGGTTACTTCTACTTCTTTCGACTCAAAACCCAAATACCTGAAAAGAATAGTTTGTGGACCCGCTGGTACTCCTCGAACAATATATCTTCCATCAATATCGGTAGAAGCACCTATACTGGACCCCTGAACAACAACATTTGCGCCAATTAAAGCCTCGCCGTTTTCGGCATCTTTAACTTCTCCCCTGATGATTCCTGTCTGAGCCCAGGTAACCATTGGCACCATCGCTATTACAAGTAAAACAATAGAGAATTGAGCCCAATTAAATTTCAGGCTTTTTTCGTTCGAAGCGCTTTCAGACTCCTTCAAACCAAATGCTGTCTCTAAACTCTCTATAATAATTGACTTAATGCGCATATATCCCAACAACTTAACCGGTTAAATTTGTTACTATAATTAACAATTTTCTGTCTTAAGAATCAAAATTATTTCACCAAAAAGACCTTGAAATCAGTCTTTTAAATACTTTGAAGGGGCATTCTTATTTAATTAATGCCATTTTTCGTGTTAAGGTGTACATAGTGTTTCCTGCTGCCTCACTAGAAACAGCTGTCAACCTATACACATACACTCCTGAAGCTAACGAACTAGCATTAAACTGAACCGTGTGGCGTCCAGCAGACTGCTTTCTACTCACCAATTCAGCAACTTCACGCCCTGCCATATCATATACCTTGATTTCAACATTGGCAGCTTTAGGCAGACCATAACTTATATTGGTAGTTGGGTTGAATGGATTTGGGTAATTTTGCGATAGAGTGAAGTCATTGGGGTGATCGGTTCCGTTTTCGGTAGATGTTACCATCTCGGTCACGAAAAATTCATACCCGGTCCACAATCCTGTTCCACTTCCGTTTTTCCCTCTCACTCTCCAGAAATAGGTTTCCTCTCCTGCCAGTTGTGAATCGGCAGGGAAAGCATACATGGTGTCTGGAACAGTAGCTTCATAAATAATATCGGCAGAGTTGCTTGTTCCGTTCCGAATCTCTAACTCATAGCTTTCAGCTAGTACAGCAGATTCCCATGTAAATTCAGGCTGAACTGAAACACTGGATTCCCCTACTGGAGATACTAGAGCAAGTGTTCCTGGTGCTGGAGTAAATTCACCCTGAGTTTGAATGCTATGAACATAATTTTCAAGATAGGTATAGCCATTTCCAGCAATCGATTTACCGTCATCGGCATCATTGGGATCTAATCCATTTTCATTTTCCCAGTCATCAGGAATGCCATCACCATCAGTATCAACCCGTACGGATGCAGATAATAACTCAGGCCATCCTCCTACGTCTTCCTGGCTATCAATAATTCCGTTATCTCCACCTCCATCATAAGTACCGCCACCATAAGTAGCTGTTCCAGTTCTGGTTTCATGAATAATACGTGCATCTACGGTATCTCTTCTTGGCAGAATTGCACCCGCAAATTCAAGTACACGAAGATATGCTTCTTCAGCTGTTTCAAATGATTCTAAAGCCGGTGCCTCAAAAGGTTCGGTGGCTCTGATCAGATCTTCTTCTAACTCAGTAATATTTTGTACGCCCCCGTCCCAGTTATCAGCCGTAATATCAGGATATCCATCTACGTAATTGTCTTCTATATACCATTCAGAACCATCATTTGCATCTGCATCTAAAATTCGATCAGTATCATCTGTTGCCGGTCCTGCTTTGTAGTAATTGGCCACCATATTATGGTTACCATCTTCCCCGCCATAGGCACTATTGAAGCCCCAATTGTAAATTACATTGTTACGGTAGTCTACTATTTCTGTCTCAGGAGTTGTGGTATATCTAGCTCCGTTAAATCGCGGATTTCTGCTGGTGTGGTGAGCTAACAAGTTATGATGAAATGTTGCACCTGCTCCGCCCCAAATACCTCCATAGCCATGCTCATCTTTGGAGTGAACCGAATTGTACATACTCTCACTGAGTATGCTCCACTGCAGCGTAAAGTTCGTGTTGTCATAGAAACTACCTACTTCATCTACCGACCAACTCATAGAAACATGGTCAATAATAATATCGGAGTTTTCTCTTCCCCATAATGCATCCAAACCATCAAGGTCCCCACTTCCTATATCACCAGGACGAAAACGCACATACTGAATAATCACATTATCCGCACTAATTACAGTTGAACGACCACTTATGGCAATTCCATCCCCGGGTGCTGTTTGTCCAAAAATCGAAATAGAATCATTTCGGATGGTCAAATCTGTTCGAAGCTCAATCGTCCCTGACAGAGCAAAAACGATGGTCCTAGCACCTTCCATTTCAACGCCACGGCGAAAGCTTCCTTCACCAGAATCATCAAGATTTGTAACGGTGTATACTTCACCACCACGTCCTCCAGATGTGTATTTTCCAAACCCTTCGGCTCCCGGAAAGGCTAACTGCTGGCTAATACCATCAACCATAAAAAACAAGCTCAAGATCAATGTCATAAACCCATAAAAGGTCTTCTTAAGTAAAGGCTGAAAAATACTAATATTCTGATACTTCATAATTTTATAAATAGTAGTGTGAGTAATTCGGGTACATTAATTGCTATAGTCTTACGCGTACACCGACATTAAATTCGATTCCATTTCTCTTGTAAATGCTTGTTGGGTAGTTATCCAGACTGAAAGCATATTCAATCCGCTCTTTATTTAACAGATTGTAGATATTTGTCCATATTTCAACTTTATCAGATACATCAAATTTTGCGGTAGCTGATAGTTCTTGAAAACCATCTTGATATCGATCTAAGTAAACCTGGCCACTACCAAGAGCTGGTGCAAGTTGGGTTTCACTTTCAAGGCCGCTTAACATTTCATCTGACCATTGAAATGAAAGCTGAGCAAAAAACCGATCTTGGTGATAATTAAGAGCTGCATTTACTACATGCGGGCTTTGTCCCGGAATAGCTGTTTCGTCGCCTCTTGAATTTTCAAATTTTGAATCGGACCATGTATAGTTAGCGTAGGTTCCAAAGTTCTTTAGTAGTCCAGGTAAAAAGGTGAACTGTTTTTGTATTGCTACCTCTACCCCATATACATTCGCTGAATTATCAGAGTTTTGATAGGTGGTTTGCGTACCTGTAATCTGTGTTTGTCCGTCCTGATAGAGAGGTTCAAAGTATTCGTACTCTCCTTCATTAATCTGGACTTCAGAATCTACAGATTCAATAAATCCTGACATGGTCTTATAGAATCCTGCTACCGAAAAAGACCCACCGTTATCAAATAGATAATCAACCATAAAGTCGATATTGTCTGACATAACGGGATCTAAATTCGGATTCCCCACAAATAAGGAAGTGTCTTCCGGTGTACTTAGCTCGAATGGAGCCAATAAATTCATTTGAGGTCGTGAAATGGTTTTAGAATAAGCAGCTTTCAGATTAACCTGTTCATTTAGCTGATAGTTGATCTGTGCATTAGGAAATACATTCAAGAAATTGTTACTGGCTGAGGTATCTGCAACCTCTTCAAACTGAGAGAATCTATTATACTGAACTACCCTTCCCTCATAAGATGATGAGGTATGTTCAACCCTCGTACCAATAATAAGCGTGATTGGATCAAAATCCAGGTTCGCCATAGCGTAACCAGCATAAATACTCTCATCGCTAAAGTAGTTATAGATTTCTGAATCCCGGTAATACGCCCGGTCATCCAATCGCATATTTGGGATACTTGACTGGAAAAATGAATTCGCTTGTTCGGGATCAACCAGCCGGTCCAGATCGTATGTGTTATCAAAAATACTAAGTCGATTCAGGTTTCCTTCTTCAAAGCCTTCTAGGTTTAGGAATCCCTGAAATTGATAGTGATATTCGCTAAATGCGCCTCTTTCATTAGCATCTTGCTCTTTCAATAGTGCGCTCGCACCAGCTTTCAAGGTACCTACACTGATAGGGAATTCTACATTTACCCTACCGCTTAATTCCTTGTCTCGGTAGTCATCAATAATGTAGTTCATCTCCTCGAGATCCATATCTGCAGGCACTGGTTTACCTTCTGCAGGGGAAGCCGTTGGCCTAAATGGGTCAGAGGCATCAATAGAATATTCAACACCGGTTTCTAAGAACGGATAAAGGTTCTCTGTTCGGTCTACATTACTTTGGGATAAACCCAGCTGATAATCAAGAACAAAAGAATCAAAGGTATTTTTACCGCCAGCCTGGAAAGTATATTGAGCTGCATTTCGCTCTTCATAATTTAAATCATAGCCAAAATCGGATTGACTTCCACCGGTAGTGTTGGCATCGGCCCAATCTCCATTAGCCAACCAGTTATACTTGTGATCCGCCATCCTCATCTGATTCAAGTTCACAAAACCATTGAAGTAGTAGTTTGAAAATTCAGATGGGTAAAAACCGAGCTGAAAATTCCCAGCAAAACGATTCACACCTTCACTTTGAAAACCCGGGGATAGCCGGTCGATCACATCAATTGGACCTGAACCTAAATCAGCAGTTCCATACTCCATCCCTAGTGATTCCCACGCCCGCTGATCTCTTTGATAATTTGCGCCAATGGATAAACTTAGCTGATCACTTACAGGACCTGAATAGCGTAACCAACTTCTTCCCGTTGCACCGGTTTCTTTACTGTATGTGGGATTTAGTCCCCCACCAATACTTCCCGACATCACGGTTCGATCTCTTAAAGGCGAAAATGTTGTAAGGTGAATAGCACCGGCCAATCCGTCAGCATCCATATCAGGAGTAAGTACTTTAACCCATTGGATTTCTTCAATTAAATCAACAGAAACTGCTCCTGCATCCGCTACACGAGTATTTCGACCTGTTGCAGACATCCGTTGACCGTTAATCAGCATGTAATAATTTCCGTAACCCGTTCCTCGTAAGCTTATTGACCCTTCCCGGTTTACATGAACACCCGGAAAGCGAGTAAATGCATTCTCAATAGTATAGTCACCAAAATTTTGCACCTCGGCATTGCTAAGCGAGTCCGTAAATATTTGATCTTCGCTATCCGCTACATTCTGTGCTACAGCAGGTTGCATACTGGCTATTCCGAAGATTAAAGTCAAAACCATGAACAGGCCGGGAATATATTTGCTTCTTGCTTCAACCATGGTATTTAGAAAACGATTTTTCATATTGATCTTTCTGATTTTAGCCGGGTCTCTGTCGTTAATTTTATATATCAAACCGTACCCCCACCCTTAAATCAAAACCGCTGCGAATGTACGTGCTTTTTGGATACGCACTCCTGTTTCTGAGGTACTCAATCTCCGGTGAGCTTAACATATGATTCGCATTAGCCCATACACTAAAACGAGATGACAACTCATAGCTCGCTGTTACTGAAAGCTCTTCATATCCATCTTCGTATTGGTCTAAATAAACATTGCCCTGAGCAATTTCAGGAGCAACTTGCTGCCCTGATGCAACCCGAGTCAATGCCTCCGAACTCCAATGATAGGATACTTGGGCTTTGAAACGATCTAATGTATAACTCAACGCCCCGTTTAGCACATGTGGGCTATGCCCTGTCAGTGCTTTTTTATCACGGCTTGCTACCGACCTATAGCTGGATTGAGACCATGTGTAATTTGCATAGACTCCCATATTACGAAGGAAGCCGGATAAAAAGTTTAGCCGTTGATCAACGGCAACTTCTACTCCATACACTGTTGCAGTTTCATTACTATTCGCATAAAAAACTCGCTGATAGCCTTCATACTGTGTATTTGGCTGGCCAGCAACTTGCTGTTGTTCAATAAAGTTGTTCAATAATTTATAGAAACCACCTACTTTGAGAAATCCACTATTTCCAGTCCTTTGCTGGAACATTAAATCAAAATTTTCGGAAGTAACTGCTTCCAGCAGGTGATCACCGCTAAAGGTAGTTGAGTCTTGGTTATCAATCCGGGTAAACGGGGTTTGAGGGTAATAATCAGGGCGGTCTATGGTTCGAGAATAAGCTGCTTTTATATTGTTCTGTTCTGTAAGCCCGTAGTTGATTTGTAGATTGGGAAACAGATGGAATGCACTTTTGCTTTCTTCTTGCTCAGCAACAGGTTGGACATCACCGTCTTCATTAAAGGAAACGGAATTACCCACCAGGTCAGTAATAGCATACTCTACACGTGCACCAGCTTTAACTTCCAAACCACCAAATTCCACATCGGCCATTGCATAACCGGCATAAATTTGTTCATCTGTTGTGTAGTTTCGAATTTCTGACTGATAAGCCGCATAGTTATCATCTCCTGTAAAAAGAGGGCGCTGACTTTCAAAAAAAGCTCGGCCATTTTCAGTGTTTACAAACCATGGAATGTTGTAAGCATCATTTATTACATCAATGTTTCTGTTTGGCTCACGAAGCATGTTAAAGCTGATCATTCGAAGTGTTCGATTATACTCAAACCGGTTTTCATCGTATTCTCCTTCTTTAGAAGACCATCGTGAACTCAATCCGGTTTTTAGTGCTCCGGTAGAAATTGGAAATTCTAAATCAGCTCGAACAGCAATTTCATTATTTACATGTTCTTCAACAGTCCGATCAAAATCTTGCCCAATCATAAATTGACGGTCAACCGTACCATCATCTAAAATCTGTACTTCACGATTAGTAAATTCAAATTGAGGACGATTCTTTTCACTCAAATCCAAGGCATAGTTGAGCTCATCAATTTGAAATGGGAAAAGGTAATCCCGGTTATCTGCTCGGCCCTGAGTCCAGCCAGCATTGTAGCTCAGTGTATAAGAATCCATTTCATGCTCGCCACCTGCTTGAAAAGCAAACTGTGAGGTTGTTAATGTGGACATTCCTGCTTCATGTGAAAAGGAGCCTAACTCTCCCTGAGCGCCGGTTGTTGATTGGTCAATCCAGTCACCGCCTGTAATCCAGCTGTCCTGATGAGTAGTGTAAACCTGATCGTTACTATTAAAATATCCTTTAAAAAAATAGGAATTCACCTCATCGGGTGTGAAATATACGTCTGCAGAAGACGTAAACCGCCCATTCTCCGTTATGTTTACTGATGGTGATACACGATCAAAAACATCTACCACTCCATTCCCAAAATTTTCAGTACCGAAATCAATCTGTAACTCCTCTACAGAATTCAATGCCTGATGGTAACCGAGATTTATAGAGACAGCGAGTTCATCAGAAAAACTTTCCGCATAATGTATCCATGCTCTGCTACCCGGACCGGTTCGGCTATTATATTTTGTATTCGCCTGGCCGCCAACTAAAGCAGATATCGTGCGCTTTTCTCCAGCAGGAATAACACGATTTGTATTCAGGTTTATTAATCCTGCAAAAGCATCTGCACTCATCGAAGGATCTAGCACTTTAGTCACTTCCATACTCTGAATAACATCCATCGAAATATTTCCGGGATCAATATTCCGAGTACCTAAACCTGTGTTTGCAAGGCGTAATCCATTAAAAGCGACTCCATAGGAGTTATAACCTACTCCCCTAAAATTAATTTTCCCATCTCTTGAAGCCTGAACTCCTGGAATTCGAATTAGCACTTCTTCTAATGATATGTCTCCGAAGCTAGCATAATCTGAGAAATTCAGACTACTGGAAAAGTCAGTATTTACGGAATATGAGATTGGAGCCTCGAGCTGTATTTCAACACTGTCACTATCGGTGGCTTCTTGAGCATTGACAACCCAAGGAATAAATGTAAGTAAAGTGATCAATACAACAGTTACCACATTCAAAGCCGGTACTGAATCAACACGGCTTTTCGATAAAGCTGATGTGCAACTTCCAGATAAAAAAATTTCCCATTTATTGATCATGACATCCAATTTCTTTTTCTATACTTATCGGCTTGAATCGTCAAAGCGCTTCCAGATTATTCCGTTTTTATCTCCTTATAAATATCAGTTAGAAGCTGTTTCAAGGATTCCGCCTTTTTGTCTCTAAAGCTAAGCTCAGTTTTCTGTATAAAACTGCTTTTTACTTAACCGGTTAAACTGTCAATTAAATAACGGGATATTCTCTGAATAATCAACTCTAAATTGATAATGATTGAAAAAAATCTAGCTACCAATTTTTAACTTACACAAACGGACGTAGGTGCTTATCAAAGTGTGCTTTAAGGTTTGTGTAGTGCAATTCCTCGTTTTTTTCTAAGGTTGTAATCAGCTGTTTTTTGTAGTCTTTGGCTTCCTCAAAATCGCCGGAAAGAATAGAACCGTAGGCAACATGTAAAACCTGCCGTGCGTGGTTATCATCCAAATACCCGGGTAACTCCTCTTCGTCTGCCTCATAGGGATCCTTAATTTTCGCAGGTTCAGCTGATATGTGATAGGTCTTTTTATCTTCATCAAACCTCTTTAAAGAAAAAGCCATGATTTGCCTGAATAATTTGGGCTCGCATTCGGCTATGGTTCGTAATGCTTCCAAATAACTGGTACCCGCTGTTTTTACGTGAACCACTCCCATATCGAATGAACCGATAGCCTCATAAACGGTAAACTTATCGCTACCTGAATGCACGCTTAACTTATATCCACCAAATCGTTCGGCTATGGCAAGATGCTCTACATATTCATTTTTGAATTGTTCTATATCGCCTTTAAAGTCAATGCCTTTTTCAAAATCCCCACAGAACCTAGGAGCTAAGCTGACTAATTCAACACCTAAACGATCCAGTTCAGAGGCCACCAAATAGTGTTCGAAAAGTGTAGTTGGAGCATCAGTTTCATCTACGGATAGCTCTAGTTCTACTAAATGATCTGGATAAGTATCAGCTATATACTCTGCCATCATCTTAGTGTGAGTAATAACTCGACCATATTTTACCATTCCCTTTAAAATCTCCGTTGTTGAAGCAGAAATTTCTAACCCCGTTTTGAGTTGAATTTTTGTGTCCTTAAATCGATTTAGAAAAGCCTTGGATTCATCTTCTAAATCACTCCAAGGTAATTTTTTGTAGCGGGATTTCAACTCATCCTCACCCATGGTCTTTACTTCATTCACCACAAAATCGCTGGGGTCGATGGTAAACATAGTGAAACCTGCTTCTACCATCCGGTCAATATCTTTAGTTGTTTTCAAGTGATCGGCATCAGCGCCAAACCCTTTATGGAAACCCTCCTGAAATACCGCCCATGATGCTGCATCCATAACCTCCTGTGCAGATCTTTTGGTACGCTCGAGCTCCCGAATGGATTGCTGTGCCATCACAGGCTTGAAACCTGTCCCTTTAACCGCTCTCAGATGTGCCGGGCCTGCATTCCCTAATCGATCACCAAATCCATAGGAATTTGTTTTCCCAACTAACTGAGCCTTCGTAAAATCGAATTTAGAACGAAGAACAGCAGCATTTTCAGGCGACAGATCACATTTCAACACATGAAATGAACCTACCTTCACTTCCTTTCCTTTAAAACCTGATTTGGATAAACCTTCTTCCTCAGACATAACCAGCAGATATTTTTCAATCCCCTTTCTCGCGATACACAGTAGGTCATTTCCATCTTTATGAACTGAAGATTCATATAGACTGAAACCTTCCAGTTGGTCAATGGCATTCTTGACTTTTTTGACTGGAATTTGGTCGGCACCTTCTTGAATATTCATAGCTCAGTTTTTGGTTATTTAATGACTCTCGATTATAGGATCCCACTGATCAAAAACTCGTTCTCTGATGTACTTGTCAGCCTGTTCTTTAGTTAGTTGATGACTCCAATCTACTCTTTGCCCTGAATTAGCACCGGGCCCTGAGGAGTTGAATTCCCCATAAAAAGTACTGGATTCTGCTTCTGTCTTGCCCCAATTATCCCAGCCTTTAGCGAGAATGTGAGAATCCATCCTAGTGTTCATAAACACTGTTTTAGCATAATTTCTCCAAGGGCGGCCTAAGTATACTTCATCCACACCTTCGGCTGCGGTAAGGCTGCAATTCTGAAATACAAATCCGTATTTCAGATTTTCTGGTGTGGAAGCTGCGGTGATGTAGGAGTTTGATTTACTGTGAATCTCAGTGTCTTCAAAAAAAGCGGTGGCTCCACCAAAAACAAAATCAGTCGTCCCTTCTATATAGCAATTTCCAAAATAATTACGGTTCCCTTCACCTGCTAAATACACCGTGTCCTGGTTTCCCAATAGCCGGCAGTTTTCAAAAGAAACCCGGTCGGCCTCCACATGCAATGCTACCGCCTGACCGACTTCCCCAGCTATATTTTCAATCGTGAGGTTTTTAGCGTGAAAGTCGTTCGCATCAACCAAAAAAGTGTAGGTATGAAAGGTGCTATTGCGGCCTCGGTTTATACTATCAAAATAATCGTCATAGCTGATAATTGTGCTATCTTTGCTTTCACCGATAATGGAAAGCTTGGTATTCCAGGCATGCACCTTCACCTTTTCGTTATAAACCCCGTTCCTTACATGGATTGTAATACGCTCGTATGGGAATGATTTAGCCCCATCAATGGCGGCTTGGATGCTGGTGTAATCACCACTTCCGTCTTGAGAAACTACAAACTCGGTTTCATACCCTTGAGCAGTTCCCATCGTAGAAAGGAATCCAGCTATTAAAGTCAGCAGAAGACTCTTTGCTCTGGGTCTTATGCTATTTCGAGACATCAATTTCATTATTTGATGATTATATCTAGGTTATCAATCTGACAGTTCAAATACTTTCAAACATGGTGTAGTCTTTAATTAACCACACTCACTCCAATCGTATCGTTGGATTCCACTATTCTTCGCCTTCCACAATGTACCCGGCCAAATCATGATCCAGTTCTTCTAAACCGTTCAATACCAGCTCAGCCATCATGCGGGCGCCGGTTTCACTAAAGTGCGTATTGTCCGTAACACCATCCGGATAATTAGGATTTTGTCCCGGTTCCAGCTGCAGGAACAGAAGCTTCGATTTTTCTTCTCCGATCTCAGTCAGCATTGCCTGACTTTTCCTATCCATATCAATTAACGGCACCCCTTCAGATTCCGCCACTTCCCGCATCAGTTCAGAATATTGCTCATGCGTTTCCTTCACTTGCCCATTTTCATCAAACTGACAGCGAGTGATTGGAGTCAATAAAATCGGATGTGCATCCACCGCTCTGCTCTCGCTTATATACTGTCGCAGAAACTGCTGAAATTGCTCCGGCGGTGTGTACCGTGTTTTGGTTGGCACTTCATCATTATGCCCAAACTGAATCATCACAAAATCCCCCGGGTTCAGTGTTTCTTTGATGGTTTCCCATCGTCCTTCTTCAATAAAGGTACGAGTGCTTCGGCCGTTTCTGGCATGATTTTCAACTTCCACTTCATCAGTGAAATAATACTGAAAAGGCATTCCCCAGCCCGTTTCCGGATAGGAAGAAATCCGCTTATCCGACATCGTTGAATCTCCCACCAAATAAATGGTTGGTGTTTGTTTCGGGGTGAAGGCCATCGTAACCAAGATCGCCGAAATGGCTACTAAAAAACTTCCTGTTATAATCTTTGTACTCATTTTTGTCTTCTTCATAAGTCCGTTTTTATTGTGAAATTCTAAACCAGTCAACATCAGCAAAACCCGAATGCTGGCTCGAATAATCAAGATAGTCTTCGGAGGCTCCATCTCTGGGTTGAATAGCAAATATGCCGACTTTAGCCCCGATCCAGCGCCCTTCTTTGGCCTGAAATTCTTCTCCTAATGAGGTAAACGTATTACCGTCGGTGCTGTAGCTAAACTCGGTAATTCCACCTTCCTGAACTTCCGCACGGAACCATACTTCATTGGTTTCTACATCTAAGCTTTCTTGTACTTCTTCCGGTTCGCCAGCGTCGGCTCCGGTGGTAATTACCTGATTGAGGTTCAATCCATTTTCTCCGCGTTCAATAGCTATATAGCTATAATCTTCCCCCATCACCACTAAGCCGGCTTTTTCGCCAATCATATGTGGGGTGAATTTTAATTTCGTTGTTGCGGTAAACTCAGGAGCCGGAAATTTCTGCAAAAGCAGATTCGGAACATCCCACAAATTTTGCGTTCCTTCAGGAACAGGTTTTCCATATAAACGAATGAACCCAAAGTTTGAAGTCAGCGCCCAGGTTCCTTCCGGATTTCCATGCCATTGCCACTGTAATCCTAATTCCTGATTGTTAAACTCATCCGATTCAACAGGACTTTGAACAGTATAGCTTTCCCCTACATTGGGTTTCTTGTGAGTTAACACGGGCTCCCCTACGCCATCATTATTACTATCAATACCCATCATCGGCCAGCCATCTTTCCATTCCACGGGATTCAGATGTACAATTCGTCCATACACTCCTTTATCCTGAAAGTGAACAAACCACGACTCTCCGGAATCCAGCTCGACTAATCCGCCCTGATGCGGGCCATTCACTTCCGTGTCGCCCTGTTGTAAAACTCGTTTATGCTCATAAGGCCCAAATGCATTTTTTGAACGCAACGCCAGCTGCCAGCCTTCGGTAACGCCACCCGCCGGAGCTAAAATGTAATACCAATCGCCACGTTTTTTAAACTTCGGACCTTCTACTACTCTGTTCCCATTTTCATGACCATCAAAAGCCAGCACAGGTTCACCAATCATTTTTGTACCATCGGCGGCCATTTCCTGAACCACGAGCACGGTATTTATCCCCGAGCGGCTTCTGGCAAACGCATGAACTAAGTATGCTTTTCCATCATCATCCCAAAGCGGAGACGGATCGATCAATCCCTCACCCGGTTTAACTAAAACAGGTTCTTCCCACTCCCCTTCAGGGTCATCCGTTTTAACCATGTAAATTCCGAAATCAGGATCTCCCCAGTAAATATAAAATTCTCCATTATGGTACCGGATACTTGGCGCCCAAACTCCATTTCCATGCTGTGGGGTTCTGAAATATTCTACGGGTGGCAGTTTTTTTACGGCGTGATTCACTAATTCCCAATTCACTAAGTCTTTGGAGTGAAGGATAGGAAGAGCTGGTACTGTGTTAAAACTTGAAGAAGTCATGTAGAAATCATCTCCTACTTTAACTACATCAGGGTCGGAATAATCGGCGTGTAGAATTGGATTGTTATAGGTCCCATCACCTTTATCAGCCACCCAGACTTCCGATTTGTATTTATCTTGCTGAGCAAAGGCATTGCTGAAGAGGAAAATTCCTCCAAAAATTCCGGTTACTATAATCTTCAGATAATGATTGATGTATGATTTTTCTTTCAAGGCACCAATTGGTTCAAATAAACTTCTACATTTGTATAATTTTGATTCAGCGTAAATTCTGAACCATCCTCGGCATTATTAGGATTGAGACCTTTTTCGCTCTCCCATTTGTCAGGCATTCCATCCCGGTCAGTATCTTTTGGGGCTTCTATAGATTCCAACTCAGGCCAGCCTCCCACATCCTCCTGAGAATCAATAATTCCGGGCAAACCAGAAACTGATCCTTTGTATGTAGCCGTACCGCTCCGGGTCTCTTCAACAATCCGCTGATCAATTTCATCTCTGTACAGATTGGCTCCTGAATGTTGAAGTACCATAGAAAATGCTGTTTCTGGAGATTGTAAATTTTCCGGGTTGAAACTAAATGAAGTTGTGGCACGAGTTTCTTCTGGAGACTCCGTTTGCACACCCCCAGCCCAATTGTTTTCAGTTACTCCAGGATATCCTTCTACAAAATTCCCTGCTACATAAAACTTACCGTAAGGTTCAGATGGATCCACAATCCGATCTAAAACATCCTCATCGGTACCCGGACCCGCCTTATAATAATTGCTTACGATATTTTGTTCGCCCATCTCTCCGCCGTACGTACTGTTAAATTCCCAGTTGTAGATTACATTATTATAGAAATCCAGTTTTCGATTAGTAGGGCTATCATAAGGATCAGAATCAGCCAGACGAGGATTTCGGCTACTGTGATGGGCTATCAGGTTATGATGAAAAGTGGCACGATTACCGCCCCAAATTCCTCCATATCCATGCGCACCTTTTTCATGAATAGAATTTTTAAGTGACTCTGATATGATGCTCCACTGTAGCGTAAAGTTTTCATTCCTGTAATAAGATGAAACTTCATCGATGCCCCAGCTCATCGAGCAATGATCAATAATGATATTTTTAGAGCGCATCCCGCTTAAAGCATCTCCCTGATATTCGGTTACATCACCCAATCGGAATCGCAAATACCGGATAATGACGTTATTGGTCTCCAATTCTACCGAGTAATCCCGAATTGTAATTCCTTCTCCTGGTGCAGATTGTCCTGCTATGGTCAGATCTCCATTGGTAATTAAGATGGGCTCTTCAAGTCTGATATTTCCCGAAAGTTCAAAAACAACGATGCGCGGACCCTCAGCTTCTACTGCTGCTCTGAAGCTACCCGGGCCGGAATCATTCAGGTTATCTACATATATGACCTCACCACCCCGACCTCCTGTTGTGTATTTCCCATATCCTTCCGCTCCTGGAAATGCCAGGTTTTGAGCAACTAAAGGAATTGTTGAGAAACAAATTACCCCAAACAAAAATGTCTGAAAAATATAGGAGGCTGCTTTCTTCATAATAAATAACTTTGGTTGATTATCGATCCATCTCCAGGCTCAGTTTTATAAATGGACCTGTAGCTTTTGTATCGTTTACCTGAATCCGCTCATTCACATAATATTCGTAGGTTCCGTCTCGGTATGGATCTCCGCCTAGCCCAGCTACTGCACAGGCGTGATTTATACTGACAAGACCATCTTCATCTACTTCAATAAATTCATCCAGAATTCCCTGAAAAGCTTCTTCGGCAAAATCATGGTAAGATTCATCGAGATACCCTTCGTTTGCCCCTTTTTTGATGGCATAGGTAAACATGATGGAGGCTGAGGCTTCTAAATAGTTTCCTTCACGGTCGCCCTGATCCACCACTTGATACCAAACTCCAGACTCTTCATCCTGATATTTCTCCAGCGCTTCTACCAACTCTTCCAGGATGATGGTTAGGTCATCATGCTGGGGATGATTTTCCGGGAAGTAGTCGAGCACATCTACAATAGCCATTGCATACCATCCCATCGCACGTCCCCAGAAATTCGGAGAAAGTCCCGTTTCAGGATTAGCCCAACTTTGCGTTTTACTTTGATCCCACCCATGATAAAGCAGTCCAGTTCCAGGATCACGCATGTATTCAAACATCAGTTTAAGCTGAAGCGCTACGTCGTCAAAGCTTTCATAATCTCCATTTCGCTGATTGTATTCGGCATAGAACGGAGCACCCATATAAGCACCATCCAGCCACATTTGCCATTGGTATCGGTGTTTGTGCCAAAAGCCACCTAAATGATTTCTGGGCTGATATTTAAGGTGGTACCGAAGCTGCTCGATAGCGTCTTTATATTTCTCTTTTCCTGTTTCATCATACAGCGCAAATAGTGGCCTTCCGGGAGCAATACGATCAATATTAAAATTCGTGATGTCGTATTTTTTGATGGTTCCGTCTTCCTCAATCATGAAGTCGTAGTAGGCATCAATATATTCCAAATACTGATCATCACCAGTCGCCTTCCATACTTTTTCGATAGATTTCAATACCAAACCAAACGTATATTCCCACTTTGGTTCATCCCTGAAATCCATATACACCGGATCCGGATTCCTTTCCATGATAGATAGCGCCATTCGCTCCGACCATTTCTGATCTTCAGATATAACCTGACTGGTTACAGGCGAACAAGCCGTTAATAATGCGAGAATGGATAATAACAGTGACTTCATATTCTAGGTCCAACAATTTTAATTAAGTGATAAACTACTTGCTGCTTTAATTAAATACCGAATTACTTTAACGGTAACTTAAATACGGAAATTTTTACTCATTTTCAGTAATCATATCTATTGCTCGCTTACAAAATTGGATCGAAAAACCCCATGGATCCCTAAGCATCACCAAATGAGAGCCATCTTCGAGCTTTTCATCAGATACTAAGGTCGCCCCTGCTTTTAATAGTCTCTCCTTGTCTTTCCCTGGTGCTTTTGAAACAAAGGCGAGATGCAGTAACAAAGGATTCATGCTTTTATAATCCGGTACTTCTTCCGGGGGATTTTTATACACCTCAATCATCACGCTTCCACTGCTGTCAGCCAAAAATACGGTAAATGGAGCTACCTCCTGCATTCGCACAACAGTTAACCCTAAATGTTCTACATACCAATCGCACATTTTAAGGGGTTCATCAACATTAAAAGCAAAATGCTCAATCTTCATAACTCAGTTTTTTTGACGTATTATTAAATAATTTATTCAATCGATTGCATTAAATTAAGGTGAATCAGTCGCCTGTGTACATCAAACAAGCAAAAGCGCTTTTGTAACCGATGCTTAACATAATTATTCTATTACTATCAATAAACATAAATTTCCTTGTCTGTTAAAAAGGTATAATTTTTATATATTCAGTGCAATCGATTACACTAAATTAAAAACCAACCATTATGTCCGTTAATTACACTGTCAGATATGCTGCTAATCCAGAAGATGTTAAAAACTATGGTACAGATCGCCTCCGCGAAGACTTCCTGATTGAAGATCTTTTCGTTGACGGTGAGATCAATATGGTTTATTCGTTTTATGGTCGGCAAGTTGTAGGCGGTGCTAAGCCTGGATCCTCTGCTCTTAAACTGAAAACCATTGATCCGCTAAAAGCGAACTTCTTTTTGGAGCGACGTGAACTGGGTGTCATTAATGTAGGTGAGCCGGGTATTGTGAAAGTAGGCGACACTGAATATGAAATTGATTTTAAAGAAGCTATTTATGTAGGTCGGGGTGAAGAAGAAGTTAGCTTTCACCAGAAAGATGGAAAGCAACCCCTCTTCTACTTCAATTCTGCTCCTGCTCATAAAGCTTTCCCAACGAAAAAAGTATCTCAGGATGAAGCGGAAGTAGTAGAACTAGGAACACTGGAAACGGCAAATCACCGTGTAATCCGGAAGCTAATTGTAAATAGCATTGTTGATACTTGCCAGCTTCAAATGGGTATGACCCAGCTTGAAACCGGTAGCGTTTGGAACACCATGCCAGCTCATGTCCATGACAGGCGCATGGAAGCTTACTTTTATTTTGAAGTGCCTGAAGAGCAAGCTGTTTGCCATTTTATGGGCGAGCCGCAAAATACTCGGCACATCTTTATGAAGAATAATCAAGCAGTGCTTTCTCCACCATGGTCTATTCACTGTGGTTCAGGAACCAGTAATTATACCTTTATATGGGCTATGAATGGTGAGAATCTCGATTATGGAGATATGGATCATGTAAAGATTCAGGATCTTAAGTAAGAGACTCACTGAAGGGGTTTTCCCCTGCTGCATTTGAAAAAAATTTCTAACTATTTAGCATTACTATCATGAGTTCACTATTTGATTTAAACGGAAAACGAGCCTTTGTAACCGGTGCAACCCATGGCTTAGGAATGGCCATGGCTAAAGGTTTGGCCGAAGCCGGGGCAGAATTGATTATTAACGGAACTACTCCTGAGAAAATGGAGAAAGCTCTGGAAGAATACAGATCGGAAGGCCACACCGTTCATGGATTTATTTTTGATGTAACTAAAGAGGACAAAGCCAAAGAACACGTCGACAAAATTGAAGATGAAATTGGCCCTATCGATATCCTTGTAAACAACGCGGGTATTATAAAACGAGTCCCTCTGGAAGACATGGATGTCGAGGATTACCGTCGGGTCATTGATGTGGATCTGGTTGGTCCTTTTATTATGGCTAAGCAGGTTGTAAAGCACATGATCCCTCGTGGAGAAGGTAAAATCATCAACATTTGCTCTATGATGACGGAATTAGGCCGGGACACCGTAGGCGCTTATGCAGCCGCTAAAGGCGGGCTGAAAATGCTAACCAAAAACATGGCTACCGAATGGGCCAAGCATAATATTCAGACTAACGGAATTGGGCCGGGATATTTTGCGACTTCACAAACGGAACCTATCCGAAAAGATGGACACCCTTTTAATGAGTTTATTATTCAGAGAACTCCTGCCGGTCGTTGGGGAGATCCTTCTGATTTGGCTGGAACAGCCGTATTTCTATCGTCAAAAGCCAGTGACTTTGTAAATGGTCAGGTCGTATATGTTGATGGCGGTATCTTGGCAACCATCGGAAAACCTGCTAACGAATAAATTTATGACTATGCGATTCAAACAACATGTCGGTTCTGTACTGATTCTTTCATCTGCATTTATAATCTCTGCATGCTCCGCCATGCAGGAAGATTTCACGCTCACCAATAATTCTGAGATTGATCGCTCTGATGAGCCTATCGTACTCTCTCGGGAAGCAATTATAGATAAAACCGGAGGTATTCAAATTACCGAAGGCAAACTTCCACTTCCGGTTGTGGGAGAGCAGCCTTTACCGGCACAGGTAGATGATATAGACGGCGATGGTGAATGGGATGAGTTGGCCTTCACCTTAACTATTGCAGCTGGAGAGTCAAAAACGGTTTCGATAGAATATCGGGAACCCGGTGATTATCCTGAATTCACCCAACGAACAAATGTACGGTTCGGAGTGGTGGGTGACAATGGAATTGAAGGTCTGGAATCTCTTGATATCCCTGCAAATGAATTACCGGCCCCTCCTTTCAGCCGCTTTCAGATGGATGGACCCGCATGGGAAAACGACAAAGTTGGATTTCGCCAATATATTGATGGCCGAAACGGCCGTGATCTATATGGGAAAAAACTCTCCTCCATGGCTTTAGATACGGTAGGAATTTCGGCAGAAAACATGCCCGTTGATGACTACCATGTCATGCTCCCCTGGGGACGTGATATACTGGCGGTTGGAAATTCATTAGGACTGGGTGGCATTGGTATTATCGAAGACAATACCCCAGTTCGATTGGGTGTTCGAATAGATGCGGAAGAAAATAATGTAGGAATGACCTCATACAATCTTATTACTGAAGGTCCGGTCCGATCTGTATTTAGCCTCACATATGAAGACTGGGATACCGGCAATCAAAGCTATGATCTTGAAAATACCGTAACCATTTGGGCAGGAAGTTATAGCTACAAAAACGATATCACACTCAACAGCACTAACGTGGCCGATACCCTAACTATTGGCGTAGTAAATATTCACAATGATGAGGAGCCCGTTATTCTTGAAAAAGATGAAAATCCTCTGAGTGCTTTTTACACTCACGACAAGCAGACGTACGACGATGAGTGGTATTTAGGAATGGGTATAATTTTCCCCTCTGCGCACTTTATTAGTTATCAGGAAGCTCCGGAATCAGGTCCTGGAATTACCAATAGTTACCTCAACCTTTTTGAGCTCGTTGACCAAAAGAGCTTCAGCTACCATGTTGTAGCGGGATGGGAATTAAGTGATGAGCGGTTTGCCGATGCAGAATATTTCAAATCTTTTATGGAAGAAGAAGTCCAGAAAATTTCGACCCCAATAACTGTAGAATAAGGTTTTTTTACTCATTGGATAATTTCAGATCACATCAAACCAGCGTGTTATTTCATGTTGAAAGTGAATTAAATGGCTAAGAAAAGAACAACCATTCACGACATAGCGAAAGAGCTGGACATTACAGCCTCTACGGTTTCGAGGGCCCTAAAAGATCATCCCAGAATCAGCGAATCCACCAAGAAGTCGGTAGTTGCAATGGCTGAAAAGATGAATTACCAGCCCAACAGTATTGCCGCTGCCTTACGAAGAGGAAACAGCAATTTGATCGGAGTTATTATTCCAACCGTGGATCGTAACTTCTTTGCCTCTGTTCTAAGGGGTATCGAAGATGTACTGAATGGTACTAATTATAACGTCATCATTTGTCAGTCAAGTGATTCACTAGAAAAGGAGAAGTCAAATATAAAAGCCCTTCTAGAAGCACAGGTGGATGGAATTTTTGCTTCTTATGCGAAGGAAACCACCGATTTCAGCCATTATGAAGAGGTGCATAACCGAGGAATCCCGCTCATCTTATTTGATCGAATGCAGGAATCTTTTGAAGTAGATGCGGTAGTGATTGATGACTATTTAGGAGCTTTTAAAGCAACTGAACATCTTATTGAGCAGGGTTGCACGCGTATAGTTCACTTTTCCGGGCCTCAAAATGTTAGCATTTATCGAGATCGTAAAAGAGGGTATGAAGAAGCGCTCAAGAAACATGACCTGCCTGTTGAGGAAAAATTCATTCTAAATAGCGATTTGAAATTAGAAGCCGGTAAATCTCTGGCTGAAGAAATTGTATCCTGGGAAGAGTTACCAGATGCTATTTTTTCATCGAGTGATTATGCCGCTATGGGAGCCATGGAAATTTTCAAGAACAACGATCTTCGTATACCTGAAGATGTTGCGATTGTTGGCTTTAGTAACGAGTCCTTCACTTCAATTGTTGATCCTTCGCTCACAACGGTTGATCAGCACAGCAAGAAAATGGGACAGTTTACGGCAAACCTATTTTTAGACCGTATGCAGGAGAGCGACATTCCTCATACCCCCTCTAAAACTGTGTTAAATCCTGAACTTATTATCAGAAAATCATCACTCAAAAAAGGCAACTAAAACAGTGATTTCATGTTGATAAAATCCCTTTAATTAGTTACTTGAACAATCGATTGCACAATACTTTTAATGAATATGTTGTTCGGTTGTTGATCAACTAAAAAGAACACAAATCAAATAAACCTAACCTTCATTATGAAAAAAGTAGTCACCTTCGGAGAAATCATGCTCCGACTTTCACCCCCCGGTTTTTTAAGATTTTCACAAGCTAATTCATTTGAAGTTATCTACGGAGGCGGAGAATCGAACGTAGCCGTTTCTTTGGCCAATTATGGCATTCCTGTAGACTTTGTTACACGCCTCCCCAAAAATGATATAGGAGAATGTGCCCTTCAGGAAATGCGTAAACGTAATGTTGGAACAGAGCACATTGCACGAGGCGGAGAACGACTCGGTATTTACTTCCTTGAAACAGGCGCTGTAAGCCGTGGAAGTAAAGTGGTTTATGACCGTGCTCATTCAGCCATTTCAACCATTCAGAAAGGCGATATTGATTGGGAGAAAGTTTTTGATGGTGCACAGTGGTTTCACTGGACGGGAATCACCCCTGCCCTCTCTCAAGGCGCCGCTGATGTTTGCTTAGAGGCAATTAAGGCCGCTAATGAATTAGGTATCACCGTTTCTACTGACTTGAACTACCGCGCTAAACTATGGAACTATGGCAAAGAGCCTGGTGACGTCATGCCTGATCTAGTAGAAGGCTGCGATGTAATCCTTGGCAATGAAGAGGATGCTGAAAAACACTTTGGCCTTCATCCCGACAATGTAGATATCATACAGGGTGATTCTATGGATAGTCAGGCTTACCTCTCTGTTTGCAAAAAACTGAAAGAGCGTTTTCCTCGCGCTAAGAAAATCATTACCACTCTCCGTGGCTCTATTAGTGCATCCCATAATTCATGGTCCGGTGTTCTTTACAACGGAGACGAGTTCCTCGAAACCAAAACCTATCAAATCACAGATATTGTAGATCGTGTAGGTGGCGGTGATTCTTTTATGGGAGGTTTGATTTATGGTCTACTTACCTACAAAGATGATGATCAGAAAGCTCTTGATTTTGCCGTCGCTGCTTCTTGCCTGAAGCATACCATTTATGGAGATGCTAACCTGGTTACGGTTGATGAAGTTGAAAAATTAATGGGCGGAGATGCATCCGGCCGTGTTTCCCGATAGGAACATATGAAATTAGAATACACATGGCGTTGGTACGGTCCTGATGACCCCATTACCCTGGCGGATATCCGCCAAACAGGAGCTACCGGGATTGTATCCGCGCTACATCATATTCCTGCTGGCGAAGTTTGGTCGGTGGATGAAATTCAGAAACGGAAAAAGGAAATTGAAGCTGCAGGACTCACATGGTCGGTGGTGGAAAGTGTTCCAGTTCATGAAGACATTAAAAAGCGTAGCGGACAATATGTAAGCTTCATCCAAAATTATGAGCAAACCATTCGAAATCTCTCTTTATGTGAGATCAAAACGGTGTGCTATAATTTTATGCCTATTCTGGACTGGACCCGAACTTCGCTGGATTATCCGATTGGAAATGGGGCCTATGCCCTTCGGTTTGATTCAACGGCTTTTGCCGCATTTGATCTTTTTATTTTGCGTAGAGCCGGTGCTGACAAAGACTATAAAGATTCCGAAATTCAAAAAGCGGAGCTCTTTCACAATTCTATGAGTCAGTCTGCCAAGGACCAGCTTACCGATACTATTATAGCTGGTTTACCTGGTGGTCATGAAGGATATTCTCTAGATGAGTTCAAAGAAATACTACGTCAGTACAAGAATATTAAGCCCGAAGATCTGGAGAGTAATCTCCGGCATTTCCTTAAAAAAGTCATCCCTACAGCCGAAGAGCATAATGTAAAGATGTGTATTCATCCGGATGATCCTCCTTATCCCATTCTTGGGTTACCCAGAGTAGTGAGCACCAAAAAGGATGTTGCCCGATTACTGAGTGATGTAGATTCTCCAAGCAACGGCATTACGTTTTGTACGGGTTCCTATGGAGTCCGAGGAGATAATAATCTCCCAGCTATGGCTACAGAATTTACAGATCGAATCCACTTTTTACACCTTCGCAGTGTGCAAAGGGAAAATGATGGCAGCTTCTATGAAGCCGATCACCTGGAAGGAAATTCAGAAATTGCAGGGGTGATGAAAGCCATCCTGGAATCTCCCAAACTTGATGAAAGCCTTAGCATTCCTGTGCGTCCTGATCATGGACACAAAATGCTAGACGATATTGATAAAGAAACAAACCCTGGATACTCTTGCATTGGCAGGTTGAAAGGACTTAGCGAGCTGAGGGGTTTAGAACAGGGCTTGCGCTTTAATATAAAAAAATAGCCCTTTAACCATGGTTTTCTTAAATCTGGAAGCGTTTTTATTTGTATTTATATGAGACATCCTTTATTTCTTTAAGAAAAATTCACAACTGATTATTTAATTATATAAACAAAATTTTATGGCAAGATTTACACGCATACAGGTGGCATCTGTAATGGAAGAAACAGGATTAGTGCCTCTTTTCTATCACAAAGACTTGGATACCTGTAAGAAGGTTCTTACCGCCTGTTATAAAGGTGGAGCACGCATCCTTGAGTTTACCAATCGCGGTGATTTTGCACATGAGGTTTTTGGCGAGCTCAACAAGTTTGCTGAGAAAGAACTGCCCGAAATGATTTTGGGCGTAGGCTCTGTGACTGACGCCGGAACTGCTTCATTGTATATGCAGCTTGGTGCGAATTTCGTAGTTACGCCCGTACTCAGAGAAGACATTGCCGTAGTTTGTAACCGCCGTAAATTATTATGGTCACCGGGTTGCGGATCTCTTACTGAAATTGCTCGCGCTGAAGAACTTGGTGCTGAAATCATTAAAGTATTTCCAGGGAGTCAATTAGGACCCGGCTTTGTAAAAGCCATAAAAGGACCTTGCCCATGGACCAGCATTATGCCTACCGGCGGTGTTTCTGCATCCAAAGAAAATCTGGAAGGCTGGTTCAATGCCGGTGTTACTTGTGTTGGGATGGGATCAAAGCTTGTTACCAAAGAGTTTTTGTCAAATAAAGACTTCAGTGGGCTTGAGAAACATGTCAGCAGTACTCTTGAACTTATCAACTCCATACGTAATGCGTAAAATTTTAGCTCCATTTCTAATCCTTGTTTGCTTTCTCTCTGTAACCTTATCCGGTTGTGGAGAAAGTGATGAAGGGGAAAAAACCATTCGGTTAGCTCATGCCTTAAGCACTTCTCACCCCGTTCACCTTGGGATGGTTCGCATGGCCAAACTGGTTGATGAAAAATCAGAAGGACAGCTAACCATCACTATATTTCCCAGCCAACAGTTGGGTTCGGAGCGAGAGGCTCTTGAGCTTTTGCAAATCGGTAGTATTGGAATGACCAAAGTATCCTCAGCTGCACTGGAAAATTTTGTACCTGAGCTGCGCGTGTATAGCCTTCCCTATCTTTTTAAAGATGAACAACACATCCTGAATGTATTGAATGGAGAGATCGGAAAAGAACTACTCCTGGCGGGTGAAGAATATTGGCTCCGAGGACTTACTTATTACGATGCCGGACAACGCAGCTTTTATACCAAAGACCGGCCTATAGAAACTCCTGAAGACCTTGAAGGACTCAAGATTCGGGTTATGGAAAGCCAGATGTCCGTAAATATGGTGAACCAGCTGGGCGGCTCTCCTACTCCTATTTCCTGGGGTGAATTGTACACCGCACTGCAACAAGGGGTTGTGGACGGAGCAGAAAATAATCCTCCTTCCTTCTATTCCTCCCGCCACTATGAGGTAGCCAAATATTACAGCCTCGATGAACATACCATGCTGCCTGACTTACTCATTATGAGTACACACCAATGGAATAATTTAAGCGAGCAAGAACAGGAATGGGTACAAGAATCTGCAGATTCCTCTGCGGTATACCAACGCAAAATTTGGGCAGAAGCGGAAAAAGAAGCACTCGAAATAGCCCGTGAAGCCGGCGTTGAAATCAACTACCCGGATAAAGAACCTTTTATAGAAAAAACGAGGTCGGTGTATGAACAGTACAAAGAATCCGATCCAGAATTTTATCAATTAATCCAGCGTATTCTGGACGCACAGTAGCAGACCGAAATTCATTATGAAAAAATTCAATAAATACCTCGAATACTTTCTTGCCGCACTGATGGCACTTATGTTAGTAAGTGTCTGCTGGCAGGTATTAACACGCTATGTTTTGACGACTCCAAGTTCCTTCACTGATGAGCTGGCACGATATCTTCTTATCTGGATTGGAACACTCGGTGCCGCTTATACTTCAGGAAAAAGACTTCACCTGGCTATCGACCTGTTTCCAAGTAGCCTGGAAGGCCGATCCAAATACAGGCTGTCTATACTCATTAATCTGCTGATTATTTTGTTTGCCTTTACCACCATGGTTATCGGCGGCTCAAGGTTAGTCTATATTACGTACACGCTGGGGCAAACATCAGCGGCCATGCAGATTCCTTTAGCGTATGTGTACACTATCATCCCCATCAGTGGTGCAATGATTGTGTTTTTCAAAATTCGAGATATCATACTGATGGATCCTGAAAATCCTGATTTCTCCCCCCCAGAAGATGTGGATCCTGAGAATTCTGATCTATCCTCTCAAAATAATCTCTCTTAATTAAGGCGACCTATGGTTTTAACAGAAGTATTGATCCTTGTTTTAAGTTTTTTAGTATTCCTCGGAATTGGTGTGCCTATCGCCTGGAGTATTGGTTTATCCGGATTGTTAACCCTCTTTGTAGGTATTGACGCCATTCCCGCCTTCACCACCCTTGCCCAGCGAATGGGAACAGGTTTAGACAGTTTTACCCTGCTCGCCATACCCTTTTTCATACTGGCGGGACAGTTGATTAACAAAGGAGGTTTGGCGCATAGGCTCATAAAATTAGCTAAAGACTTGATGGGCTCACTCCCCGGTGGTCTTGCCCATGTAAACGTAGTAGCAGCCATGCTTTTTGGTGCTATTGCCGGTTCTGCTGTAGCTGCTGCATCAGCTATTGGTTCTATTTTAGGACCACGTATGGAGGAAGAAGGATATACTAAAGAATTTGGTGCTGCGGTAAACATCACTTCTTCTACTACCGGCCTGCTAATTCCGCCCTCTAACATTTTGATCATTTACTCCCTGGCAAGTGGCGGAGTTTCTATTGCCGCTTTATTTCTGGCGGGTTATTTGCCTGGAATACTCACAGGGCTTGCCCTGATGGTTGTTGCCGCCGTGTGGGCCAAGAAAAAGAACTTCCCTGTTGGAGAGCGTACCTCTATAAAAGAAACCTCTAAAAGTTTTGTGAGAGCACTTCCAGCCCTGCTTTTACTTTTTATAGTTATTGGTGGGATTATCGGCGGAGTATTTACAGCTACAGAGGCTTCAGCAATCGCCGTAATTTATACACTGGTTCTGGGGTTCATCTATAAAGAGCTTAAAGTAGATGAACTGCCCCAAGTGTTCCTTGAAGCAGTTAAAACGACATCCATCGTAATGCTTTTGATTGCAACATCTATTGCTATGTCTTGGGTGATGTCGTTCGAAGAAATTCCCCAAACAGTTACAGAGGCTTTGCTTTCACTCAGTGATAACAAAATAGTTATCCTGCTGATGATTAACGTGATTCTGCTTTTTGTAGGAACCTTTATGGATATGACGCCAGCTGTGCTCATCTTCACCCCAATTTTCTTGCCAATTGTCGTCGATCTGGGAATTGACCCGATTCACTTCGGAATAATTATGATTCTGAATTTATCTATTGGGCTTTGTACACCGCCGGTTGGTACCATCTTGTTTGTAGGAGTTGGAGTTGCCAAAACAACCATTGTCAAAGTCATTAAGCCCCTTATGCCGCTATTCATAGCCATGATTGTAGCGCTTATGATTATAACCTACTTCCCACAAATCAGTTTATGGTTACCAGAATTATTTGGCTTGATGTAAAAAATTAGCTTGCTGGAATTTCATCAAACTTTACGAAGAACTCCTTCAGTTTCTCTACGTTTTTGCGCGACCCAATATAAATGGGTGTGCATTCGTGGAGTGAACTTGGTTTTATTTCCATAATCCTTTTCTTTCCGTCTGTAGCAAGTCCACCAGCCTGCTCAATGATAAAACTCAAGGGATTACACTCATACATCAAGCGAAGCTTTCCATTGGGATATTTCGAGCTATCTGGATACATAAAGATCCCACCTTGCAACAACGTACGGTGAACATCAGCGGCCATGCAACCTATGTATCGGGCTTTGAAGGGACGACCGGTATCTGAGTCAATCTCTTGGCAATATTTCACATACTTCTTTAGCCCAAGATCCCAGAAATTATAGCTTCCCTCATCTGCACTATATATATTTCCATATTCAGGTATTTTTACCTCCTCATTGCTTAGCATGAATTCCCCGATGCTTGGGTCAAGAGTAAAGATACTAACACCAAGTCCCGTTGTGTAGGCCATTATTGTACTAGATCCATATAGTACATACCCAGCCGCTACCTGGTTTTTTCCGGTTTGAAGGGCATCCACTTCGGTAAGTTCTTTCTTACCATTAGGACGCATATAAATCGAAAAGATACTACCAACAGATACACTCACATCAATATTAGAAGAGCCATCCAGCGGATCCATAAACACTATATATTTACCAGACTCGCCACTTAGACGTACAACTCCCTCATTTTCTTCCGAAATAACCATACAGGTAATATTTGAACGGCTTAGAGCAGAAATGAGCTGCTCATTGGCAAAAAGGTCCAGCTTCTTCTGACTTTCACCGTGTACATTTTCCGAATCCTCGTATCCTAGGATATTCGTGATCCCTGCTTTATTCACTTCGCGTGAAATAATTTTTGCAGCAAGGCCAATATCTCTCAATAACTGTGATAGTTCCCCGGTTGCTCCTGGAAATTTATTTTGAGCACGAATAATATATTCTTCAAGTGTGGTTAGTCCCTTCATAAAACACTGATTCTTTTTGATTCAGAAAGATTAAATATAGGGAAAAAACAGAATGAAGTTACCGATTAAGTAAATTCATATTCACTATGATAATTTCTCAAAATAGTATCACCCTATTACCCTTGAGTTATCACCTACTCTGTTATTAGTGCTCTCTTTATCAAAATAATAAGGCAAAAAAAAATACACTCATCCTGGCCCCTTTCTCACTTAGGAAAGGAAACCAGAATGGTGTATTAATTTGAAGCTAATAAATTAGCTTTAGTTGTCTACCAACTCTTACTTAATAAGTGTGAGTTTACGAACTGCTGAGAAGTCTCCTGCAGTCAGGCGATAAATATAAATACCTGTTGCAAAGTTATCAGCATTCCAGTCAACTGAGTAACTACCCGCTGACTTACGCGTGTTAACTAGTTCTGCAACTTTACGGCCGGTGATGTCATACAGTTGTATTTGTACATCTGCGGCTTCTGGCACATCGTAGTTAATGGTAGTCGTAGGGTTAAACGGATTCGGATAATTTTGACTCAGAGCAAATTCAGTTGGTAATTGATCATCCACTTCGTTTGAAACACCAATGTTTCGTGCGATACTTAGATCAAAGGATTCATCTGCAAACTTAACTGTTTCACCAGCTTGAGCTGTTACCGTCCAAATAAGGTCGATACTGCTTCCTACTTCAACGCCTAAATCAGCTACAACATCGTCTATTTCCTGATAAGTTAGAGTAAGTGTAGTAGCAGATCCTTCATCGTCAGATGCCAGGCTCACTAGAGGGTCAGAGAAATCTCCGCCAACAGTATCAGCATGCCATGTATAGGTAGTTGAATCTGGACCACTTGGGGTTTCCCAACTTATTTCTACCTCGGTTGTTACATCACCTGTAAGATCTAATGCAAAACCATCTTCAGGAGAAGTCAGGGCAAAAGTACCAATTCTTGGGGCACCCAGCGCAAAAAGCAAGCTACCACCATTAAAGTTTACGATTGCTCCCTCAGCTAGTGTAAATCCGATCGTGTTATCAAATACACCTGCATTAAGGTTTAGCGCTTCATTTATTGTTACTCCTCTAGACTGAGTTACACCAGCTTCGTTATCAATAGTTAAAGAGGCTACCTGTAACGGAAGGGCAAAACCTGTCCACTGAGCTTCAGAACCATTAATAACATAATTAGCTTCAGCGCTTAGCGAAAGTATAGTATCACTAGACCCACCTAATTCAAGGTTACCGCCATCTGCTGCTGAAAATGCAGCTGAGTCAGAACTTGCGAGAGTTCCTCCAGCATCTAATGTAAAGTTATCTCCATTATCATCTAAACTTGTAGTACCTAAGTCTAAGTAAGCGCCAGACTGAACCCGAATTGGTAGATTCGCAACTTCAACGGCCTCAGAAACTTCAAGATTCTGCACAATTTCTTCGCCTGCAAAAATAAATGCTGACTCCGTACGTGCATTAGAGTTCTGGGTTTTTTCTACATTCAGGTTTATATCTCCCTCATACATGTACCAATTTACAATTGGTCCGGAACCTCGAGAGATCGAGAAGTTTTCACCTTCAGCATTAATGCTTCCGTGGTGGTGAATATTAATCTCAGTAGCACCACTTCCTGTACCGTTTGAAGCAAATGCACCCGCTTGCATGTTTATATCACCCATAATGGTAATACTCAGAGTATCAAAGGAACTTGGGTTCGATAAGTAGAAACGTGCCGTTCCTGTACTTACTACGTCAATATTTCCTCCAATAGTATTATCTCTCATACCAAGGTCATTATTTTCAATATTGCCTTCAGTATTGATCACGAGATTATAGAAATCTTGATTACCATTTCCGGGACCTGAGGTTATAACACCAGTAACCATTGCTGTAGAACCTTCTGCCCAAACTGCTGTTGGAATATCTCCACCATCTCTTGCATGGTTGTAGGAAGCTCCGTCAGCAAATGTAAGTGTTGCATCACCAGCTACATCTACAACGCCATAGTTGGTAAAAATACCTTCAAAGCTAAAGTCTGAACCTGATCCGATTATGACACCGGAAGAATCAGCTACTTCAAAGTATACATCTGAATCATAGGATACATTACTTGCAGTAATAGTTTGCCCAGGTACGCCTTCGCTTGCAGTATCAGCTGCAAACACAAAACTACGGAACTGACCGTGTTTGTCCGTATCTGAGTCTCCTATTTTACCACCGTCAATGGTCATGTCACCATAGAGTGACCATACAGCTCTACCACCACTTCCGCGGCTAACTGATAAGAAACCACCGTTAACAATAGAAATATCGCCCATAACTTTTATGTCATAATCAAATACATCTCCTGATCCGGTTGCCGTAAATTCTGAAGTTCCTCCATCGACCACAACATTACCCATAATAGTAATACTACGTGGCGGATCTCCTTCATCTCCTGCAGAGCTTAATCGGAACTGATTTCCAGCTGTGTTAAGGACCGACATATTACCTCTCAGGGTATAATCGTCCCACCCGATATTAATATTTTCAATCTGGCCAGCATTGTCCCAAGTATAATTAAAGAAACTCTGGTCACCATTGTCTGGATCATTCGTTTCTATACCTGTTAATAGAACAGTAGAGCCATCTGCCCAAGTTGCTGTAGGTATTTCACCTGCATCATGGTCATGGTTATAGGTACCACCACTCGCAACTGTCATTGTTCCACCATCAACAGAAAGAGTATCTCGGGCACTGATTGTACCATTCACAGTCAATGCGCCTTCCAAGGCAAACTGATCTTCGTATTGAAACATACTGTCAGCTGGAACTACAACGTCAGATCCAGATGAAGTATAACTGAATGCACCATTGTAGGATACATCAGAGCTAATGGAAATGTTTTGTGTACTACTCCCAGCAAAAACTACGCGAGAAGAATCACCATCGTGTGAATCTCTTAGAGTAGCATCACCCATCACAGCAAAGTCACCATTTAAAGTCCAGGTAGCTTTACCACCACTTCCGCGACTCGTAGCGAACGTAGTTCCGCTAAATACCTTAACATCACCGTTTACTACAACATTATAAGTAGCTGTACTACTTGAACCAGTTGTTTCAATATCACCACCCTCTACAAGGACGTCACCACCAATTGTAATAGTTTCTCCATCTCCGCTACCAGAGTCGGTAAGACGAAAACGATTAGAGCCAGTGTCTACAACTCTAACAGTACCACCAATAGTAACCGTACCTAATCCTAAACTAACGTTAGAGATTTGGCCGGAGTTATTCCACGTAATGTTATAAAAAGCCTGATCTCTGTTATCAGGTCCATCCGATAGAATACCAGTGAATAGGGTTGTAGAACCATCTTGCCAGTCTGCGACAGGCATTGAGCCTCCATCTCTGGCATGCTCGTAAGTACTTCCATCTGCAAATACCAAAGTACCTCCATCTGCATTAAGCTCACCGCCCGTTATAGGAGGCGCACTAGTACCTTCTACAGTAACTGTTCCTGTAATTGTAACTGTTCCTGAAGCAACATTAACAGAGTCGCCATCTTGAATAGTTATATTTTCAGATCCATCTGGAGCTGTTGTTGCAGCATTCCAGTTCGTTCCATCATAAGTTTGCCAGGTAGCTGTCGCACTCCAGTCGCCATCAGCAGTAGAACGAAAATCTCCGTTCTCTTGTGCCATGACTCCCGTAGTCGCAAAAAGCGCTACCAAAAGTGTCGTTAAAATTATAGTAGATGTCCGTTTCATTACTACTCCTGTTTTACTATGATTATTAGATTTGATGTTTTTATAAACTTGTTCATTTGTTGTACCGCATAAACTTCAAAGAGTGAGATAGCCTCAATTCCTAAGTGACTCCATTTCGAATATTTTAAATCATGAAATATGCATCAGAATTACTGAATTATACTTTTCGTTGTTTAGTCCTAATATAAAATCGCATCAAAAGTTTGTCATTTAAGGCGAAAACAGCGACTAAAATTAAAGCTAAAATTCAGCTGGCTCTATTTTAAGTTATCGGTTAAGTAACTCATTAGAATTTAACCTAAACTCGGGAAAAGTCAAGGTTCTAATTACCGTTGGTGGATGGGAGCCTGATACACACTTCAATCATATTCATTAACCCCTTTGTTAATAATACTTTAATGAAAAAAAGACCTACCATACAAAACTCAAGTTGGAACTTAACCGGTTATTTAAAAATTGTATTGAAACCGCTTTCGCAACCTTTTATGTGCGTATAAACACCTTTAATAATCTACCCATAGTTAAAAACCTTAAAATTCTAAGCTGAAAGTAGTATGCTCAGTTGAAAATCTAGAGAAATTTCTCGCCATTTTATTAAACCTTATGGCTGTTATTCTTTTAATCTCCTGCGACTCTATTTAAATCACCAAAATTAGGAAAACTAAAGGCCTGAACAATGCACCTATTTGATCAAAATCATCTTGTTAGTTTGAGCAAACCCTCCTGTCTCCAGGCGATACAAGTAAACACCACTTGCTAGATTAGATGCATCAAAGTTAACGAGATGTTTTCCCGCTTTCTGGTTACGATTAACCAGTGTGCTTACCCTCTTCCCCAGCATATTATATACACTCATTTTTACATGCGCAGATTTTGGAAGTGAATATGCAATATTGGTTGATGGGTTAAATGGGTTTGGATAATTTTGATGAAGTTCAAAATTTCCAGGAATATCTTTTGAAGGCTTATTGATACTCACAGCAGTTAATTCAGGAGTGGGCATCCAGTCGCGGCCAAAGTTTGGGTTACTTTCTTTCGAAAAGATATTTTCCAGCATGTATTCCGCAGCTTCTTGATCTGACAGTTGAGTGGCAAAATCAACTCTGCTTTCAAAGTTTACACAGCCAGGGCCTGAACAATTGTATTCTCCATAAAGACCTGGTTCTACGTTCCAGGATAACCATCCTTCCGGGTCCAGTGATTCTGGATAATAGGTATTCAAAAAAACCGTTCTTGGAGATTCTTGCCAGGGACGCCCAAGGTGAAAGCTGGTAATTGGGTCTCCGTCAAAACCTATGGAGTCTGCAGAAATGACGTTATCGATGAACACAAATCCATATTTAGATTCAGGTTCTGTAGCGGCAGCTGTAAGCGTGCCTCCATCTCTATTAATATGAATTTGCGAGCTATCAAAGACCACAATATTTCGCCCAAAAATAAAATCAACCGATCCTTCTATATAACTATTTTTGAAATAGACACGCCCCGTTCCACTGGAACCACGGGCATAATATGTATCTTGGAATCCGAGAACATTTACGTTGTAGAATGCTTGCCGGTCTCCATTTGTAACCAAAGCAACGGCCTGCTGATTTGGCTCTGTTTTATCATTTTCAACCACATTTTGGAACGTGATATTTTTTGCCAGAAAATCATCTGCATTAATCGCGACACTATAGGATTGACTAGTACCACCGGCTATATTTGCATAATCATCATACCAAATAATGGTACTGTCTCTATCTTCTCCGATCAATTGCACATTTACCTTGCCTTCTTCGAGCACAAGTTTTTCATAGTACTCGCCCTTTTCCACAAAGATGGTGTATACACCTGTATAACTTTCGGGTACGTCATCGAACGCGGCTTGTACGGTTGTGTAGTCTCCACTTCCATCACTCGCCACAACTTTGTCTACATCTGGCTGAGGGGTTTGCGTTACAAATGTAATATCTCTTCCATATCCTGTCCCAACACTATTTGTTGCATAAGCCCGAACATAGTAGCGGGTATCTTGATCGAGAGGATACATTCCACTCACGAAAGACCCTACTCCACTACCATCTTCCGTTTTAAAATTATCTATTGTGGGATCTCCTTCCGTATTCCAGACAATTCCTCGCACTGTTACTGAATCTCCACCCCATGAGGTTACTTCACCTCCACTTTTTGCTGACTCAACTAAAACATCGGTAACGGGAGCTGATGTAACCTCAGGTGCTGATTTAGAATCTAAGGTTGTAAATTGAATTTCACGACCATATGAAGTACCCGCGTCGTTAGTTGCATAAGCACGCAAGAAATAAGTTGTTCCTGAAGTAAGACCTGTTAAACGGCTACTAAAACTTCCAGATCCAATCCCATCTATTGTTCTTTCATTCGATGTTGTGGGTTCATCCGAAGTACTCCAGACTACACCACGTGAGGTGACTTTAGAACCGCCGTCCGTTGTAATATTACCTCCGCTATAAGCAAAAGTTGTTGAAATGCTTTCTACGTTGTAGGTGGCCACAGAAGGAGGATCTGCTGTCGCTCCAACCGTAGTACCTGAAATTGAAACACTATCAATCACGACTAATTTTGCCCAACTTTCACTTTCTGTGTTATAGGGATACACTCTTACATAAAGCTCTTCATTGGTTTCAACTGTATCATCTAAAGTTGTTTCAAGCAGTGCTGCTCCGCCGTTGTCACCATCATCAACAAATAGTGAGGTATCTGGGATAAGTACCTTTTTTGCCTGGAAGGTGGAATCTTTAGAATAATATACTGAAGCCCTTAGGTTTTGTGTATACCATGCCCCCATTGAAATCGCAAACTCATCAGGATAAAAAGTAGCACCAAATTTGGGAGCCACAGAATATTGTATATATAGACTGTCTACAGGGGCATCCGACCCAATCCAGCTCTTACTTTTCGTCTGTACAGTAGAGGCATCGGAGGTTCCACCATCAGCTTTCGTAATTTCTTTAAAATTATATAGCTGCATTGCATCGCTGTAGGTCTGAGCGGGAGCTGTAAGCGCTCCCGATATAACAGCCTGAGTTCAAGTAATAAGTGCAACACGATTAAATAACCCTGAGGGGCATGCCCCACAGGGTTTTCGGTCAAGCGTGGTATATTTTAGTTATCATGCAAAAATACAACCACCTCGACCTACAAGATC
>Ga0306869_1000012_pt1 | contig 127574 bp, 124 predicted proteins | sample AntRauTorckE6833_FD_190421 | JGI IMG/M metagenome (GOLD analysis project Ga0306869, IMG submission 190421) | Saline lake microbial communities from Rauer Islands, Antarctica - Metagenome Torckler E6 #833 (v2) (version 2) | ecosystem: Environmental > Aquatic > Non-marine Saline and Alkaline >... | reverse complement strand
GAAGAGGTCCGTAGCCTTTCCGGGCAGCAGTTCGAGACACTTGGTAAAGACCCGCTTTACAATTAGCCTTTTTTAACTCTCCGAAAGCTACGATCACGTCTTCAAATTCCTCCCAAAATCTGTCCTCGTCCTGTACCATTTCTTCTACTTTGGAAATGTCATATAAAATGAAGCTGGTCATACTGCCCTGCCCTACTAATAGGGCTATATTCTCAGAACTAGAACGAGCACCAATTTTATTAGACACCGCATCCAAGATTGGACGAAGATGAACTCTTAGTTCGGGATTTTGATAACCTAATCTGATCAATTCTTTTTTCATTTTGGATTTCTCAGGTAAGAGGATAGTCAGTTTCTAGGTTTCACAAAAACTTTATTTGAGAAACATTTGTAATTTGGATGAGGCCAGGGTATATAGGGTGTAAGAGAGAGAAAATACTAAGAACCCTGAGAAAAGGAAGTAGCTCATGAATACTATCAGCGATTTCAATAAAGGCGATATCGTCCGTTTCGGACGAGGGCAAGGCGAAAAGACCCTTGGTAAAGTAGTCAAGGTCAATCGCAAAAAACTCAAGGTACAGCAATTAGAAGAGCGCGGACGTAAAAAGTCTCATCAGGTAGGATCCATCTGGGGTGTACCTCCCAGTCTTTGTGAGAAAGTCGAAGATAAAAAGGCTTTCAAACGCCTTGATGATACTCCTCCCCTTTCCCGAAGGAAAGTTCGTAAAAGAGTCCCTACTTCATCCCCGTCAGGAACTCTTACGATGGAAACGGTAGAAGTCGGAGACATCCTTCGATTCGGAAGCCGACAAGGGGAACGTACCCTCGCAGTAGTCACCAAGATCAATACGAAACGAATCAAGGTGCGAACCCTAGAAAATCGAGGGGTTCGTAAAGTAAGACCACCAGGCGCTATCTATTCCGTGGACCCCCGAGGATGCGAACGGGTTGAAAAAGCACATGCCAATGAAGTTCTGCCACCGGAAGTTTTTGACACGAAAGACCTTGATGAAAAAGCTGCTCAAGACGCTGAGGAAGGTGCTCTAAGCCTCTCCGAGAATTGTGACCTGTCCGACCCTCCCACCTATATCAAGAGCAGCCGACGCTATCTCGACGGGCATTCTCTGAGTGAGTTTGGTTGTGAACATGACTCTCGAAAGCAAAAGCTCTATGACTCCGAACGTGGTGTCTCGAAAGGAAGTCAATTCAAGAACCTTCATCAAGCTGCCAAGTTCTTGAATAAGGTACTTGAATCCTCATGGTTCCAGCGACGTTTCGGAAAGGTTGAAGTCAAGATGGAAATGACGCAAGGCTGGACTAAGAGTTACTGTCGCAGAACCGAAGGTCTGTTGCGAATGCTTCCACAACACCTGAATGAGCGTGTCATTCTTCATGAATTAGTACACGCTCTTACCCCTAAGCCACATGCGGGCCATGGTCGACTGTTCTGTGCCATCTATCTGGACTTCGTGCGACACTATATCGGAGAGGATGCCTATGACCAGTTGCTCAAGGGATATCGTCGAGAAGGGGTAAAGTACGCTCCGAATCGAAGTGAGAAACGATAAAGAACCTTGACATAAGCCGGAAGGATCTGATAAGGTTCCTTCCGGTAATCACACAAAAAGGAAATAATGATGATGGAAACTCAAAAGATCAAAGAAGACTGGGGTCCTTCCTACGAAACGATGGGACATAATTCTCATATTGATGGGAACTATGCTCATGCTCACGAAATAAAAAATGCTCTTATGGACTTCCGTATTGCAGTCATGCTCATGGTGAAAGACGAGAAAGACCTTGCTAATTTGGCAGGTGCTACCCTTCGGATTACTTACTTCCTGGAGCAATTGCCTTCTCTGGTTTTGACCCCTACCTGGAGGCGAATCATGCGCAAAACCGCTCTGGAAGTTCAACGGGAGTACCTGACTTCTCATTTCATATCGAGGCCCTAATATGGCAAAGTTAATTCTCAATAATGAAGAGAGTACATATCCCCAGATTCTTGAACGTCTTCGGGAACTTGCGTATGAAGGACAGGCTACAGAGAACCCACCAGAACTTCACCGGCTATGTCGAGATGAGTTCCTGTCTATTACCACGTACTTGCACAAGGAAAAGGTGCTAGGACCTCTTAGCGTTGACCCTGAGAAGCTACCTTCTGTCCTAGAAGGGTTCCTAGACCTGTTCCGTCTGGTTTCCGATGCGGGTCCAGAGTACGTTCAGATTTCTCAGTCCCTACCTTCCCATATTTGGGAGAATGACGATGCGGACTGGGGGTCTTCAGATCAGGCTGACTATTTAATGGAAGACCTATTGGAACTTCTGAACATGGAAGCACCCCCTTTTTATTATTTCGGTAGCAATAAAGATGATGAGCAGTGGGGATATTTCTATGCAGAAGAGTCAGATCCAAATGGATTTTTGAAAAGAGAGTAACATTAAATGACAGCAGTAAATACTAATAGTCATAGGTACGTGAAAATTTTTGGTAATGAAGAATTTCCCGAGATTGAAGGGTTGGTGAATGGTACGTTTTGGAATCTAGTCCAGAGTAATTTGAGAGATGTTTCAAATTCTACTGAAAATATGAAACTATTCCTCTCTGAGTATCTACCGGAGGCTTGGATTCCTAGGACAAAGAAAACTTTTGTCGTTAATTTTTTTCGAGTTGCCTGCGATGAGGGACTAGGTGGTGGGTTTGAATATGGCTTGTTCAAAAATGATGACATATGGATGGGCACCGAAAATTCTTTTAGGATTCGCCCTCAAGCTAGAAAGATTCTGTTTACCTCTGATAATTTGGAGATTGCCTTTTGGCTGGCTTTGAGTAAAGCTGTACTGGGAACAGCGAAAGGATCTTATGCGTTATGGTATGAGGACATAAAATTGTTTATGGAGTAGGTTGTATAATGTCAAAAAAATTTCCCAGAGATCATTCTGAGGTAACAAGTTTTTCTGCGGAATCTTCTGCCCCGCTGAGTCAGGTCATAAAAAAACCAAAAGTCAAGAAACAGGAAGAAACCGTCATTACTGTGAAGGCGGAACCTGACACTGAAGATGAGAATAACGAGTTCTTTGACCGTACCCTCAGAGTATCCAGCGCAGTGCTTGACGCTTTGTCTGAGGCTTCTGAGGGTGTGTCTGAACCCTCGGATATTCCCCCGCACCAGCATCCTCTGGTTGAGAAGTCTTATCCTATACCTTTGAAGACGGGATCTTGTATTACTCCCAGTGATAAGGGACTTGCAGAAATTCAATTTCCGTCAGATTTCCTACAGTATCTAGGATCACATCCTAGTTGGACTTTTGTGAAAGGAGATTCGGTAACTTCCCTCTGGTCGTATGACGGTGGGGTAGAGTTTCTGGTACTCTCTCTAGATAAAGGGGAGGGTTCCCCTGCGGTCAAGCACTATATTGATATGATCTCTAGGTGTGAGTGCAGAAGTGGGGGATCCGTATTTTTAGACCTTCAGTTAATTCCAGGTATTTTAGGTTGATATACTCTTATGGGTAATACCTTAAACAAAAACCTACTTACCGCTTCATTATCAGACGCTTTTGACCTTTTTTTGGAAACGAAAAAAGTTAGAATAGCGGATGAAATCGTACCTTTAGGTCCTACCATATCCTATATCCTTTTTCCATCCGACAAAAATGAAGTGCCTTTGGGCTTTGAAAGCTATTCTGAATTTCAAGGGGCGATGGGGTTCCGTAATCAGTATGAAGGTGCTCTCATATTTAATGAGGACGGCGACCCTAAGTTATACTCCAGCATTGGCGGGATCCTCTACGCAGTCTGGACTTGATCTTTCTGTTCTTTTCTATTATATTATATTTTTCTGAGAAATATTTGGAAACAAAAATCCCTCGGAAGACTAATTCCCTTTTTAGTGCTGATGACCTTTTATTATAGACTTTCTGAGGTTACGCCTGCGTAGGATTTAGCTATTCGTAGGAGCTTCTTCATTTTCAGGTCTACCTTCAAACATGACATGGTATTCTGAGGATCATGAATCAAAAGAGCGGCCCATCTGTGGTGGCCGTCCAGAATGTAATTGTCATTGGAGATAATGATCTTTTTTCCAAGCTCTCTGACAGTCTTTTTGCCGCAACTAATTTCCTTCAGAATGGAGGCAATTTTCTCTGTGCTAATTTCGCTCTGAGTAGCCCTTAGTTCTGCAACTAACATGTCCTCTGCAGTGGTCGCAACCCCTACTTTCTGGAGGTCTTTAATGAATCTCCAGGTTGTGTCCTCATCTAATTGAGGCATTTGATCTCGGGACAGACCTAGATTTCCTTTCTCAGATTCAGGGTCAATGATTAAAATTCCATCATTGATTTTATCTGCTACAAAAGCAGCGCCTGGACCTTGGACTTCTAGTTTATTTAGATGTAGCATTAAAACCTCTTATTTGTGTGGGGTTAATAACTTCTTTGACAAAAAGAAAAACGGGCTTGACATCTTAGTCTCTAGGTTTTAAGATTCACGAAAATGGCTTCTACTAAATAGATACTAATATGGCTTCTCCAAACGATATTTCATTTCAACCCGCTCTCGAAAAAGATGAGTCCAATACTCCTAAGAAAAGACAAGTCGTCATAAAGAATGGGGTTAGAAACCCTTTTGATATTTTGGTGAAATGGGCCAAGCATCCTATTCTTTATGCTCTCCATAAAAAGGGCTGGTATCCCTACCTCATTTTTGGACACGGCATTGTTCTCCTAGAATATAGCCTGAAAAATAAAAAAGGTGGTCAATATTATTTCCGCATCTGGGAGGAATTCTTTGAAGGTTCTGTCTCTAGTGAGAGGGACCTAACTTCCTTTGTAGTTGAGTATAACGGTAACGATTTCCCCCTATCTGGAACACCTTTTTTCCTGGATATGAAAAAGGAACTTAAACAAGGTTCCGTCAGTTACCCTACTACTCATAAGATATCCCTAAATAATATCAGGGAGCATGCTTCCTCACACGGATACTGGCATTTTAAAGTAAATCCCGAACTTAAACTACGGTCTGAAATAGTAATGGAAATCTTTGAATTGGCAGCTAAAACTAAAGACCATGCTATCCCAAATCTCAAAGCAAAATGTGCGACAATATTAGAAGATTTAATTGACCCCAATCAGCGCGATCGATGGGATTACTAAGGAATCTAACCTGATGATAAGATGTACAATTTGGAGAAATTCGACAGATGACCCCAAGACAAAAAACAAACAAGGAAATTTTCAAGAAGAAGTAGAAGATCAACTTACTGAGATTAAAAGAGTTTCATTAGTGTCAGAAGGAATGGAATCTCTGGAAAAGGCGTGGTATAAGGTATCACAAAGAAAATGGACCCTGGACTCCGTCGAAGAAGTTTGCTAGACTGTAAAAAGTTAGGGCACGTAGCTCAATTGGTTAGAGCCATCCGCTCACGTCTCTCCCGATATGGATCGGTAGTTAGGGTTCGAATCCCAGAAAGGCGAATAACGGATCGGTTGTGGGTTCGAGTCCCACCGTGCCCATTTTCATTCTAAATAAGGACCTAATAATTATGGCAAATGTTTCATTAAAAGGAGCTATCGAAACTAGATTCCAACCTTTTACCCTTCCGCAAGGTCTAAAGATTTATCAAATAGACATGGGTAAAATGGGGATTATTGGAACGGCTAGTGGAGGGAGACTAGAGATATCGTATTTTGGTATTCCTATGTTCATAAAAATTGATGCGTATGGACATACGAAAGCTGAATTTAAATGGCCTTTTGCTACTATGAATAATGTTTTTACACAGGGGAATTGTCAGATTGAGGTAAGCTCAAATCCTTCGGATTTTATGGAACGTCTCCAGTCACTGGTAGAAGAACTCCATCATCACACTGCGGCACACATGTCAGAATGTCTCTCAAATAGGGAGTCAAATTCTGAGTTTTTTCCTGATGTTCAGAATTTTGTAAATCTGAGTATGCCCGATAAAAGTTTTTGTTTAGGAGGGTTTATTCTACAACCAAGAATTAACCGTCAGTATGTTCAGGTTAAATGTGCCCTTGGATACCATTTTCGAGATAAGAAAATATTGGCCAGAATGGATACTGGAGACGGTATGAAGACCTTGGACGCTGATACTTGGAAAGGGGCAGTTACCCCCATGGTTAGGGCAATAAAAAGGATTAAGAGGGGAACCAACCCATGGTCAAGCCCTTGGTCCTCATGTGATGAAGATGAATAGAGTGAGCTTGGAAAATAATTCTTATCATACAGACTTGTTTTCATTGCCAAAGGGCTTTAAAATACTTACAAACTGTAAACGGGAATTCGAGAAATTTCCTACTGATTTAGAGATAGAATATTTTGGAAATAAGATGGATATTGAAATGTCCGCTGCTGGCTATTATATCTTAGAAAAATATTTTAATCCTATTTCTAATCGCCAAGTTTACCCTAAGATGATTCTAGGATTTCCTTGGGAACAAGGGCTACATCTTTTTCGACAGTGTATAAAGATCGTTCATAGGGAAGGTCTTAATGTTTTGATGAATAGTTTTCAATTTCAAGCTAGGAAATATTTGTCAAGGGAACCTGACAATTTTGTTAAAAGAGAACAGGTATATTTGGGGGATGAGGGACAGGTTCTACTTAGGGTGGAATTTTTCCGAAAATACAATATCTGGTTTGGATATGACTATGCCAGATCAATGTACTTATTTGAATTTGATGGGACACAATATCTTGATCAAAGCAAGATAATAGCTACTGAAGACTGGGTAGGGTGTGTATCGGATGCCTTGCAATATGCTGTTTTCGGGAAATAGAATTGAAGAAAGCCCGTTGCATATCGGTTCTAAAAGAAGATAACTTTAGGAGTCACGGATCACTAATGAAGAAAAACGTAAAAATACCAAGAACTAGACGTCTAGTTCAAACTAAAGAGCAATTGAAGGATCTTCTCATGGAACTATATGTTCCCGAAAGCGTCCCCAATAAGATCACGTCTTTTTATGTTCACAAAGAAAAACTAGTGACCTTGGGCACTATTCACAATAAACCCGTGCGATTAGAAACTCATCGCGGGCTTCTAACCACCAGCGCCCGATCAATGAAACTGTTATCTTCGTCAGAAGACATCATCGAGTTCGCCCGAGAGGGTGATAACATCGTTTTTCTGGTTACTGCTACAGACATCGAAGGGAATCCTTTGGAGTATACTAGAGGCCCTATTAAGATTCACAGGGCAGATGTAAAGGCTTACCTGAAAAATAATAAGCCGCCTTCTAATTTAACCGCACCTAATAAAAAAGACCAGATGATGTGGGGAGCTTTCTATTTAGCCCTTATTGCCTTTCTATTTTCTATTTTCACGCTCATTTCTGCCACTTTCTAAGGTAAAAATTATGAAATCATTACAGGCCCTACGAGAACAAATAGATACCTATATCGAAACCAAGGTAGAATCCGTTATTAAAGATAAAATGGCAACTGCTATTGAAGACGTTCTACTTCCTATGGGACAGGCTTTTATTGAGAAAACTTTAAAGAGTAGACTGGAAACAATGCTTAATGAGGCTCTAGAAAGCTCTCTGGCAGAGTTAGCGGAAGAGTTTGATGTTGACTATATAGTTTCCTCCCATACGGAACAAGAAGACGCCTACGCCAAAATAGAGGAAGGTGACGAGCACCTTCGAGAGGAATTGGATAGACATCCTCATCCCAATAATGATCATCTCCGGCTTCTAGCTTTCATCCAATTTTATAAAGAAAAACATGGTACAGGCTCAATACCTGGTAGTTCAGCTATTCATTCAAATCTGGGGTTTTCCAGTGTAGACCTTTCTAGACTGTATGCTCAATTGGTAGAAGAAGGTTTCATCTCTAGGAAAAGCGGCAAGCCTGCTTCCCTCAAAATTATCAATCCTTTAGCAGATCCTTCTGACTATCTAGATAATCCGTTGAAATAAGAATAGAAAACATTTCCTTTTCGTTTAAGTAGTACCTGCATTTTTGGTCAGTAATTTAATTATTGGACCTGTAGTTTAAAAGTGCAAGGATGATTAGGAGATTGTTTATGGCAAAACTGAAAGAACTGCGGGAGTATTTAAGGCGTCAGATTATCAAGCATGAAAATCAGAAGTTTTTTGATATCTTAGAATCTGTGCAGGAAAAGCAGGATCCTCCCTCTAAGCAGGGGGTCTGGAAAGATTGCTATAATCCTGGTAGTACAGATATTTTTAAGGACTTGAAGGGAAATTCACAAGACCCTAAAATTTTAGAAATCTTATCTACCTCCAAGAATCCAGATCCTGACAGGTTAGGACTTCGCCTGACGTTTGGAGATCGATTTATCGGCATTCCCAAGGTTGGTACCCTTGAAATGGGGGATCATGCTTATGAATCTTCCATTGACAAAAGGGACATATTAGCAGATACTTTGGTTGAGGAGTATTTGCCCGAAGCTAAAAATACACATTCCAATATAGGACTCCCTTCTTTCTCGATAGAGGGCCATGATATTGGCGTAGAGGAGAACTGGCAAGGGGCAGGACCTACGTGGTCTCCGCAAGAGGTTCCATATACCTTTGTACTTGTAGTTGAAACTAGAGAATCCTCCAACCGAATTTTATATGGGGAAGATCCTTCTTTCCTAATATGGGCAGGTATCAATTATGTCTATGCTAATTATGACTTAGACAAGTTTTATGATGAATTTTTTGGAGCGTTAACTTTATAACAAAAAGGAGTATACCGTGAGTGATGAACTTATCCCCGACATTTACACCAATCCCATTGCCTCCCTTGATGGGCTAGAAACCGAAGAAGATACATTAGATGCGATCTGTGATATCCTCGAAACTCTACCTTTTGGAATCATCATTCCAAGCAGGGATGACGGGATAGGGAGGGGCGGATCCTATGCAGTAGGATATGCGCAGGGGCGAATGATCCAGATTGAGAGGGGCGGTGGAATTATGATCCATGACATCGATCCTGACACGCCTATGGAAGAGGGTTATATCTATAAAACACCTGCCATGGCTATTTCCTGGTTGATCTGTAAATTAGGGCATGGGGGCAACTCTTCAAATTTCGAGTCCAGTGTTGTAGTAGTGGACACTGAAATGAGTAGCGTTCCTATCAGGCTCTCTTTTGAAGTACCACCTTCCGCAGCAAACAAAAGATTTTATGAGTCGATGGGGACGTTAGGTTTTGACATTAAGTCAAGTGGCCCTACCAAGGGTTTTGGATCCTGTCTCATTCCTTCTCTAATACTGGAAAGCTAAACTAACGATTTCGCCTTCGACGATGACGATATGAATAAAGTGACCCTCCAAAACATAACAAAAACTAATAGCCTTTTTGATGTTCCTTATCTCAGGATAATAGAGTTCAAAAAAGAGGTCAATGACCCGTGTTGGGAAGAACGGTTTTGTATTGGATATGGCGTACAGACTTTTATAGTCAAATCCATGAAAAACCAAACTTTTACGATAGAGTTAGATACTTCTATCGTCCTTGGAAATCAAGGTTGGGATCGTTTGAATGGACCCAAAATAGACGATCCCAATGATCTTTTTAAAGAGGCTATCTTTTTATACCGTAAATATGTCCTTGGCAATATGCACGAGGATTTTTTAGGACAGTGTAAACGGATATTTGCAGAGAAACCCATAGTAGCTATTCCTAGCTTTTGGCGATGGAATGAGATCGAGGAAGTGGCAGTTATGGGGTTAAAGTTTGAAGGTCACACTAAAAGTACCTCAAATCCTCTAGCCGTAATTGGATATAACTTCGCAGAAGGACGTTATATTGCTCGTGTAGGGTTTAAAGGACGAACGTGGACCGAGGACTCCGATTCTTATTCAAAGACCCTTACAGGCGCAGGAATGGCCTTAAAGCAGATTTTTTACGGATACTTTTAGATGTCTTCTATTCTAGCTACTAAACATATTCTTCACCCCGACGTTTCTCATACCCTCTCTAATATCTCCCCCACTGGATTTATCAAAAAATACTTACCTGGATCTGTTGTGATATCTAAACAGTGGGGTATCGTTTTCGACTATAAGAATTATCAATATGTGATAAGTTCTAGAAGAGATAAGGGTACATTCTCCGCGAATTGCATTCCTCTGGATTACCCCGTAGAGGATCAGTCTTATGAGGATAGATGTTCATCTCTTACCCTTTTGATGTATTCCTATTCAGAATTTATGGAAGAGCCCCCGGCTTTCTTTGCAGATACTCTTAAGGAAGCGGTTTATGGTCTGGTATCTTTCATCTATGCAGACCATAATATAGAGGAATTTCACACTATGCTGAGTCGTAGTTCTACGCTCCAATACGACTGAGCACGTATCGAAAATCTTCTTCATTAATTTCGATTTTTTCTGTCGAAATTTTAGAGAAATCTGAGGTATCTTCTAGGGTTTTTATTTCAGTAATGAATTCCCTTTCAGTGAGAAAAGGAGATTCTAGGAACGAGGATGTTCCAAAGGTAAGGGGAGCCGATATTTGTTTGAGAAAGTAAAACCTTCGCCATCTCAGGTCCAGAATGGCTTGGAAACATATAGCGGTAATGTTTCCTTTGTATTCAAAATCAAAGATAAGTTCACGGTTTCCATTTAGGTAAATTCCCGTGGGGGTCACTCCCATATCAGAAAGGGACATGGAAAGTCCTTGAAAAAGATCGTCATGATCGGTGTGACTAAGACGTGTTAAATAGCAGGTTTTTTCGGTGTTCATAATATAATCTCCAGTACGTTAAAATAGGGTTTTGAGTCATCTCAAAAAACCTCATTGGTAGAAAGGTGATAAAGCTAACGTGCTAGAGAAAATAAAAGAATAATTGAAAAACTTTTGTAATTCCTGATCAACCAGGGTATATAGAGTGTAAGAAGAGAAGAAACACTTTCAAAAGGAACCCTCATGTGTTATCTACTGTGCTTGACTTTTATAGTTGGAGGATTTATTCTCTGGCATGTAGGAAGCGCTATTGAGCGCCTTGGCGACCAAATGATTGAGAACGAAAGGAGTGGACGATGAATCACATGCACCCCCTCATGCAGTATTTAACTGGAGTTATGGATGTTCCCGGTAACTCTGTCAAAACCGACTCGGGTCTGCCGGAGATCGATGAGAATCTGCGAGCGGGAAATTACTGGCATAGAATGGGAATTTATAATTTCCATGCGTATGCTCCCGAAATGGATAAAATCCATTGTTCGTTTTATTTTCAAGATGAACCTGCCATTGGAATGACTCTTGAAAATGAAGAGGATGCTGTCCTCCGAATTCCATTCCTTGATGAGTTCTCTGAAGAGGGCCTGGAAACTCTGTCCCTTCTTCTTGATAAAATGAAAGCCCACCAAGGGTTCCGAAAGATCTCATTTGACGAAGCTCGAAATTCTATCAAGAAAGGAAACTGAAAAATGAAAATAACACAAGAAGAACTCGAAGAAAAGCTGGGACGACTGAGATTCGCTATCAGAGCTATAAGAAAGTTGAAGTCTCAACCGAAGCCGCAGAGGAATGAAGAAGCGCTGGATCGGTATCGTGAAGAGGTCAATTTATACGATGACCTTTCAGACGAGGAAGGTTGGTCTTCTGAATTTTCGGACAACTGCGATTACTAAACACGGGCAACGATATGACGGAAACCAAAATTACAACTAGTGCAGTAGGGGAAGTCTGGGCCATTCAAGAAATTTTGACTGGAGTTGACAACGACTCAGCTTCTATTTCTCTTTTAGATATGGGAAAACTTCGATCCCTAAATCCCGACCTTGCAGATATTATGGAAAGACAAGAACACCCCGACCTAGGTATTTCCTATGACGATGCGGAGACCATAAGTTATGGTGGTTAGCAAGGGCTATTTCTTTTGGACGGCTAGAAGTAGAGGCTATTTCTGATTTAGAAAAAAGTCTATTAAGGGCTGAAAGTGTTTTTCAACAGGTAGACCCATCTATAGTCCTAGCTCTCTCACAAGCCTTTGACTGGAAAGGTATCCTAACCGACATTAAGAATGGTGTTCACGACGACAGGCCCGAGGACCTGGAGTATTCTTTATATCGATCTGAAACTCTATTGGCACTAGCGCCTTTGCTAGAAATTGGAAATGAAGCAGAAGATTTCCTAGAAGCAGCGGCTCCACACCTAGAAAAAATACCTAGTGATTGGTCTGATATATTTCTGGAATCCGCACTCCGAAGATCGCACTATCCACAAACATCCTATGTTAAAAAGCTTTGGGATCTGGTTTCTGAATCCGTAAAGTTTTGATAATTAGCTCTATTAGATATTTACCATCTAACGGAGTTTTATTATGTCTGACGATTTTCTTAGTGATGAGTTCTTTTTAAAACTTATCCGACTTGGCGTAGAAGACGCAGAACTACGCCATGCTGCTCGTATTATTTTACAGAAACTCCACAAAAGACGAGAAGAGGGGGCAGAGAACCCGTCTAAGAGAGAAGATGCTTCTTAAAATGGATAACCTTTTTGTATTTCATACTAATTGGATCCATTTTAGGACCACTATCTACTCTTAAGGAGAATTCTATGTCAGCTAGATCTTTGAATATAGACACTTTGACCCCAGACGTTCATCGTCTAGTACACGATGCCATTAGAGAGAGCAAAGGTCTCCTATGGGCTAATGTTTTAGTTGGAGAGATCTCTTCTCAGGAATATGTTGGATTTGAAGATCCATTTGATGCGAATTCTTTTTTTGAAACCAATTTAAAATTTGATGAAACTTCAGAGTCTTTACAAGATGGCACTTGCTTACAATGCCATCGGCATATAGAAGAGCATGAAAAAATTCACTGTCTGTATGAATATCAGGATAGTGAACCTGCGTTCTACTTATGTCCTAGATGCGAGTCTGATTCCCTTTTGGATTTCGGCGCAGAGGATGAAGATAAGGATAAATAAGAAGGTAGAACCCAATATTTTTCATTAGGTTGAAACTAGCCGCTTCTCTCGAAAGGGAGAGGCGGTTTTTGTGTGAGTAGGAATTATGTTTTTCCTTTCAAATGTTCATAAAGTCCAAGACCCTTTTACTTTGAAGAGTGTATAATGAAAACGTATTTAGAAATGTTAGAACATGTGTTAGAGACGGGCACTGACGGGGGCGACAGGACCGGCACAGGCACTCGTAGCGTTTTCGGGTATCAGAACCGGTATGATTTGCAGAAAGGCTTTCCCATTGTAACTACGAAACGGATATACTGGAAAGGAGTTGTCGAAGAATTTCTCTGGATGGTAGTAAGGGGGTCTACAGACGTTAGGGAACTTGAAGATCGGGGAGTAAATTTCTGGTCGGCTTGGAAGGGGGATGATGGTACCATTGGGGAAGGGTATGGTCGTCAGTTCCGATCACATTTGGATCATGAGGGTAATAACACGATAGATCAGGTCCAGGAAGTGATTGAGACTCTTCAGACTAATCCAGATAGCCGCCGTCATGTTCTGTCCTTGTGGAACCCCGCAGACATGCGAAGAACGACCCTGCCTTGCTGTCATGGCACTGTAATTCAATTTTATGTCAGACCTATTCCCGATCATACGCTTCTCTCAATGATGGATGAGGCGAGGAAAAAGAAGCGCGGTCAGAATGCAGTAACGTGTCCTGAAAATGCTTCAATAAGACAGAAAGCCTCTTCACTCTATGGTATCCCCCTTGAGTATTTAGATTGTCAAATGTATCAAAGAAGTGCGGACGTTTTTTTGGGAGTTCCCTTTAATATTAGTTTCTATTCTCTGTTTACGCACGTAATGGCGCAAATATGTGGATTCCAACCTGGAGAACTAGTACATTCTTTTGGAGACCTTCATATCTACCAGAATCATTTTGACCAGGTCAAAGAGCAACTGAGTAGAGAGCCTATGGCTTTGCCTACCCTCCAGTTGAATAGTTCGATCAAAACGATAGATGATCTTACCTCCGAGGATATAGAGTTAGTAGATTATAAATACCATCCCGGAATAAAAGCCCCAATTGCAGTCTAATTTTTAAAAAGGAACATTAAATAATGAGTGATAGAATCCCCCTAATTAGTAAACAAGAGATCAAAGAGATTTTAAAAAAAGAAGAACTAGTGAATACTCTAACAGGTCTACTAGCGGATCAGGATAAGATCAGACTTTGTAAAGAGCTTCTAAAACGAATGGAAGAGGATTGACATTTTAAATCATCTAGGGTAAGAATACTTAGATGATGGTGATAATTAATTTAACGTAGTAGAGGATTGAAAATGAATGAGTTAGCTTCAATAGCAGCCGCAATTTACATGGAAGCTCTGTACCAAGAAGGATTGAAAACTTATGGTCTCCCCGATACTGAGACATATCGAGAAGCTTTCTTGGCCATGTTCACCGAGGATTTGATCACTGGATTCTTACAAAGTATAGACTTCCAGATCGAAGAAGGGTTGATGGTAGCGGAAGATGGGGAAGACCTCAAAGATACTTTGAGAACTGCGATGGAGGAAGCCTTGGGAGGAGATTTAGACGCTTCGGATCTAATCCCTTTCTCTACGAAAGGGAGGTCTAATAACCCTAATAAAAAGGGCGGTCGTGGGGAGATGGTGGGTAGATCCAATCCGAATGAAAAGAAGGAAAGTGAAGAAGAAGGAGGGCGAGTCTTGAAAGATGAAACGGAAGGTGTTGATCTGCCGCCACCGTCATCTCTTTTCTCATCCGAAGATTATCTCAATTAAGGAAGTATAATTATGAAAATTTATCACGTTGCTGCTCTATCGGAAAATCACGTTATTGGCCGTAAAGGAAAAATCCCCTGGCAAATACGAGAGGATTTAAGAAGGTTCAAAGAAATTACGGTAGGACATGCGGTAATCATGGGACGTCTTACTTTTGAATCTATGGGAAAATATGCCCCCCTTCCTAACCGTCGTAATATTATCCTAACTTCATCCTCTTCTTTAACACGGGATGGTTTCACTCTCTGCAATAAACGGGACGGAATTAAAAACGTTAGTCGGACCAAAGGACATCTCACTGAACTGGCAATTGCCAATGAGATCGGAGAAGCAATATCTCTCTGTGAGGATGCCAATGAGGTTTATATTATTGGTGGAGGGGGTATCTATGAGGAAACCCTTGATATTACAGATGAACTTCGACTAACCCTAGTACATAAAGAAGTAAAAGATGGTGACACTTTCTATCCTGAGATTGATGATGATACTTGGGCGGCTTCGTGCGTAGAGCCACACGAAACCCATACCTATATTGACTATGTTCGCAGAGATGTGAGGGGTTAACGAAAAAAGCCACACTTTCCGTAACTGAGGGTGAGTGTGGCTTTTTCTTTTACAGGTCTATTTTCACTCTCCCTCTTCATGGAGATGAGCAAGGGTTTCCTCCACAAAGGTCTTGGTCTGTATATAAGTAGGGCTTATTGAAGCTGTTTCAAGGGATCTAAATCCGATAACTATTATACCTACTACTTCATTATTCTCATTCATGATAGCGGATCCAGAAGATCCTCCTTCCGCAGGAATGGTGTATAGATCATGAATGGGATGTTCTTTAGTGAACTGAAACTCTCCAGAATAGATACCTGTAAAAATCGGAATTGCTTTTTTCTGTGCAATACCTAGAGGACTTGCCATATTATGATAGGTGTCTCCAACTATTGGTCCACTCGAAGCCATTTTGAGGGGAGGACGCTCCATTCCGGGAACTCTCATAATACAAAGATCCTCTTTATGGTTGACAGAATAAGGATTGGCTTGGTATAATTCCCCGTCGACATCTGCAACTTCGAGGTTTAATTCTTTGTTTTCTAGTAAAGCTCCCATCAGGAATCTTCGGTTTTGGCATACATGGGCAGCGGTGAGCACATAAGAAGCTTCGTCGTCTTGGTCGATGACAGATCCAGATCCCGAACTAATGAGAGTTTCATCTAGATAAAGGTTCAATTTTACAAAGGATGAAAGAGGATATTGAGACTCTGCAAAAGCCGGATTCTCTGTCTCACAACAGGGAGTTTCTTCTTGCGGAACATACGCACATGAAGTAAAAATAAATGCTGTTATGACGAGTGTTCCTAGTGTTTTTATGAAATTCTTTTTCCTATCCATCAGTTGATACCTCATAGTAGTGTGTTTTACAGGACTCCAAGATCCTGTAATTATTATAAGATTACCAAATAAATTTCAGGCTGGAGCCTCTTATGTCCCTGTTAGACCAGTTTTCAGAAAAAAAATCTAACGAAGAAACAAAAATCTCTAAAGATTCCCAGACCCAAAAGGCTGTAAAATTGTCAAAGAAATCTAAAGACTTGAAGAAGCCCCTTCACGAGTTAGCGACCTCTCGTTATCTCAACTATGCGATGAGCGTGATCACTAGTAGAGCCCTGCCCGATGTGAGGGATGGCCTGAAACCTGTGCAACGTCGCATCCTTTATGCGATGCACGAAGACTTGAGATTGACCTCTAATAAAAAGCACAGAAAAAGTGCTGCTGTCGTGGGAGCCGTCCTAGCGAAGTACCATCCTCACGGTGATAGTGCGTGCTATGAAGCAATGGTTAGGATGGCGCAACCATGGTCGGTTCGTTTACCACTGGTCGATGGTCATGGCAACTTTGGGTCAGTAGACGGGGATAATGCAGCGGCATACCGATATACAGAAGCTAGGTTGCAGCCTGTAATGAGCGACCTAATGGAAGATATTAGAAAAGAGGCGGTTCATTTTGGACCTACTTTTGACAATACTGCGATGGAACCCGAGGTCTTGCCTTTCTCACTGCCCTTGCTTCTTATTAATGGTGCCACAGGAATCGCTGTGGGGATGGCTACGAATATTCCTCCCCATAACATAGATAACGTGTGCGACGCTGCTGTAGACCTTCTTAGAAACCCTTCTAGAAGGGATGCAACACTGGTTAGAAACCATCTTATTGGTCCCGACTTCCCAACGGGTGGCAACATCATGGAGGGCCCCGAAGAAATAGAAGAGATCTATGAAACAGGAAAAGGTACAGTAACGATTCGGTCCAAGTGGCACACCGAAAAGAAAGGTCGAACATCCTATCTGGTAATCACTGAGATCCCTTATGCAGTGGCCAAACAAAACTTAGTCGAGAAAATCGCACAGCATATAGTGGATGGGGAGATTCCCCAGGTTGTTGATATCAGAGATGAGTCTACCAAAGAAATTAGGGTGGTACTCGAACTGAAAAAAGGTTCCAATATTGATGCGGTAATGGCCTATCTTCTCAAATACACTCCATTACAGAGCGGGTTTCATGTTAATATGACCTGTTTAATTCCCGACCCCGACAATGAGGGCAGGGTAATTCCGAAGCGTTTAAGCCTTAAAGAAATGCTTCAAGAGTTTCTGGACTTTCGAGTTAGTGTCATCACCCGAAGGTTGGAGTATGAACTGGGAGGACTAAAAGAGAGGATCCATATTCTGGATGGATTTATCACGGTACTAAGCGACGCGCAAAAAGCAGTAGATTTGGTTATGATCTCCAAGTCCAAGGGAGAAGCTTGTACTCTTCTGATGGATCACTTTAAGATCGATGAGGATCAGGCAAATCATGTTTTGGACACGAAAATCTATCGTCTTGCTTCTTATGAGATCGAAGGTGTCAAAGAAGAACTAAAAGAAAAGAAAGCACGGTCCAAAGAAATCGAAGATCTTTTAGCGGACGATGATTCACTGAAACAGGTTTTGATTGATGAATTAAAGACGTTGAAAAAGGAATATGGGGATGGCAGAAGGACTACCATCGCAGAAGACCTGCGTACTTTCGAGTATGACGAGTCTCTTTACATCGAAGAAGTAGATGTTCACTGTGTTTTGTCTCGCCAGGGTTGGATTCGCCGTCAGAAATCCTATACGGACCTTTCTACCCTGCGAGTCCGGGATAATGATGAGTTGGGCTGGGTCCTCTCAGCTTCTACCCGTGACGTTGCTATTTTCTTTACGAACAAAGGGAAAGTCTATACAGAAAGGGTAGATGAGTTGCCCGATACCACGGGTTATGGTGAGCCTATTCAAAGTCTTTTCTCTTTTGACAACGGCGAAAAAGTGATAGCTGCTTTCACACAGCACAAAACTTGTCTCACTGGAGAAGAAGAGATGGTAGCTATCTCTACGGATGGTTCGGGAGTCCGGTTTGATGTTTCTAAATATATCGAACCCTCTACTTCGGTTGGGCGTACTTTTATGCGGCTAGAGGATGACCAAAGAATTGTGAATGTAGAAGCTATAATGTCCGAGGATGACCATGTAGTTCTGGTAACTAGAGATGGTCGTTGTTTGTCCTTTGAGCCAGAAGAGATTAGGCATGTCAAGGGAGTCGGCAAAGGAGTCAATACGATCACCCTCTCCAAAGGGGATTCTATCCTTGCTTTCGGAATGTCTAGCGGGACTAGAGGAGGGTCCCTAAGCGTTGAAACGAATAGGGGAGCGACCCATGACTTGAGGCACACCACACATGGAATTGGTGCCCGTGGTCAACTAGGAACTCGTGCCCTCAAGAGAGGAACTTATGTTAAATGGCTTCGAGAAACGGTGGAAATGAAATGACAAATGAAGAATTTATTGAAAGGGTCCAGACCTTAGGTGAGAAACCTTTGTCTGCGGCCAGAACCGGATGTAATAGAGGTTGGAGAATCCTATGTCCTAGTTCTAATGTGGGTGGTGACGTTACTCATTTGAGTTATGATACCAAGGATAATATTATCTACTTGGGAACCGAGGACGTTATTAGCAGTGAGATCGGACCTGCTAGTAGAAAGATACTCCATAACGTTTTCTTCATCCCATCTGCTCTAAAATTCTTGCGGAAAGTAACGGACCCCGAAAAACCTTGTAGGATTGCTTTTGGTTTTGAAGGGGATCCACAGGATGTAATTGAAATTTTCCGCCAAGGATATGCATTCATCGTGATCTTAGACGATTACCCTGAGCCTAATGAATATCCTATCAGCAAAGTGGATGCCTATGACCCTAGGGCAAATGATCATTGGGTACGGAAAATTATTACTGCAATAAAAGAAAAGGTATTTAGACTATGAAATTTAATGATATAGTAGACTCGCGATCTAGAATCTCTAGAGAACGGATCTGGTTTAGTCCCAATTGTGGATACCCCGGAAAGATTTATGAATATTTCTCGTTTGGTGATAGAGAGGACTAAATATGAATCATTTAAGTAGAGATCAATCATTTCAAACAGTTAAGACCGCGATTGAAAAAGACCATCCCGAGGTGGCGAAGAGTATGGAAAGAATGGCGGACTGTGTTTCTGCCAGTATTGAGATTATCTCCAATCAGATGGGAGCAGAAGCTGCTGCAAACCCTCAATATATCCTCCCTATGGCATTGGAGATCTTTAAAAATTCTTCATTCTCAGAGGCTAATGAGGAGGTTAAGGATAATGAGTAAATTACAAGCACCTTTCCCTTATTTTCGAGGATGTACGAGAGTGGTGTTTAGAGAATGGGGAAGATCCTAATTTTAGAATAGCCCTTTGCGGATATGAGGGTCCAAAAATGCAAGGTTGGTCTGAGATATCGTGGAAAGCGGGCGGTGGTTTCTGTCAAATTAACAAAGAAAAAGAGAGTAGGGGGCATGAAAATAGATCCCGAGAACGGATCTGGTTTAGTCCCCACTGCTTTGACCCTTCTTCTGACTCTAATACCGTGTTTGAAAGTTTCCTTTCTAAGTAAGGGTTGCGTCTCCACCTAGAAAATGATACTATTCGTTTGACTACAAACAATGGATATAAAATGATCGATGAAATAAGACCTCTACCTTCCGATGAAAAACAAGCTCTTACGGAGTTCTTTGGTATTCTAAAGGAAATTGATCCTACCTTTGACCTAGAACCAATAGGTTGGTTGAGACAGGAACTTAACCTTTCCCTGAGCGTTGCCTCAGATACCGAGAAAACTCTCTATTATTTCGGAACAAGTCTTTTCTGTGATGAAGAGAACAATGGGGAATATGGCTATGATCTTCTTGCTCCCAAAGGTGTAGATCTTAAAGAGGGAGATTCATTGGTGGGAACCCTGTTTGTTCTCGAAAACGAAATGGAAGCGTTGATTCAAACTTTCAATGAGTGCGAAGATGAGTTACGTTCCTATGAGTAATATCAAGCAAATAGCAGAAACTGCGTATGAAGTTTTTACAACAAGTCCAGACCGTCCTGATTTAGACCTGAAAGTGGATGGACTTGTAGATTCCATGTTGGTTTTTATTGAAGAGAATACTCTGGAAGCCAGCATTGCATTAATTGACTCCAGAATCCGTAAAATAGCAAGCGAAATGTAGAGATAAATAGTGAGTAGTTTAAAAGACAATTCGATCGTTCAATTGATAGCTCTCAGTCCCGAAGTCAAGTGGAATATCCGCCCCATGACCAAAGACGAGAAAAATAATACTAAATATAATGATCCTAATATTCCTGAAATGGAATATGCTTTGGAAATTCCTGGACATAGGATATGGGCTACACAAAAAGAGATCTTGGAGTTCATTGGATGGTATCCTTTTCGTGAGCAAGCCAAACCTAAACCTAATTTCTATTCCAGCGATAAATCCACAAAAATTGTCCTGAAAGACCGAATTAAAAAAGACATGAAAGAAGACGGAGGAGAATAAAATGTCATCATCATCATCATCATCATCATCTGGAGCCTCAGCAAGTGCTACCATCGGAGGTGGAGGCTGTGGTTGTACTTCCATTATCATATTTTTTATTTTGGTCTGGGCATTGATTTTTGGAGTTACCGTAAGTGGTACCCATTATAAGATGACCTGTAGTTCCGAATCCGGCGTTGAATTATCCCAAAATGTAAACGAAAAAGAAGAAGTGGAAAATGAATTACATTAAGGAAATATAGAAGGGAATGTTGACGCCAGAGGATCGGTCAATTGTGATAAGGTTGGAGGAATTAGAAAATGAAGACTAAAAAATTGAAGATTGATTTATCTATTGGAGATTCCGCTAAGGTGCTTCGAGAAAATTTTGAGGAAAACTCAGTAGATGTTTTAATTACTGATCCACCTTACGGACTTGGACAAGAACCTGATCCTGTTGAACTTTTAAGAAGTTGGATTCAGGAAGGGGATCATGCAGGTAAAGGGGGAGGTTTTATGAACGCAAATTGGGACTCAATTGTGCCTGGCCCAGAGATCTGGCGTGAAGTGTTGAGGGTATTAAAACCGGGTGCTCGTGGAGCGGTATTTTCAGGGACAAGAACTTTAGATCTTATGACTGCATCCCTACGAATTTCAGGATTTTCTGTAGAAAAAATATTTGCCTGGGCCTACGGATGCTATAGTGATGACACAGATATCCTGACTCCGGAAGGATGGAAAAAGGGTACAGAGGTTTTGGAAGGCGATAAGGTAGCAGCATGGGATCCTGAAACAGAAGAAATTCGTTTTGTTCCCGTACAACGAAAGATCCTAGCCCCTTATAAGGGAGATATGATCCATTTCAAAAACGACAATACAGACCAACTTCTGACCCCTAACCATAGGGTTTATGCTAAACCTCTGCACAGGAAACAAACCGATGGTATCCGTAAAACCTCATTCGAGGATCAATGGGAGGTTAAAGAAGCAGGTGAAATTAATCGGTGGAATACGGTAAACTTACCATTATCAGGACGCCACGAAGGTCCCGGCATTGGAGGGAAAGACTTTGCTTCGTTACTTGGTTGGATTTGGACAGAAGGGGGTTATGACAATTCTGGAACAGGAGTTCGTATTTATCAGACCTGTACCAATCAAGAACATGTAGATTCCATAAGGGATCTTCTTGTTCGCATGAGCATTGACCATAAGGAATATAGTAGGGAAAGAGAATGTATGTGGTTTATGTCTGGAGATCCTGCACTACAGATTCGGGAAATTCTGCCAGATAAAAGTCCTTCCTGGGATCTTTTATGGCAAATGACTCAAAAAGAAAAGCTGGCTTTCTTTGATGCAGCTATGAGAGGGGATGGATGCACTGCTCGTGGCAGTTTTGATTTCTATCAAAAAAGCTTAGAGGATCTGGAAAAGATGCAAACTCTTGCACACATGATTGGGTTGCAGGGTAGGATTAATGAAAAAGCTATCTGCGTATCACTCCACGATAATCCTAAGACTCAACTACAGGGTAAACATTTAAAAGCTCATCACAAACAACATTATGAAGGAGACGTGTGGTGTGTCACAGTAGAGACTGGCGCTGTAATGGTTCGTCGTAACGGAAGGATTTTCATTAGTGGAAATAGCGGCTTCCCAAAAAGTCAAAATGTTTTCAAAATTTTGAAGAAGAAGCTCAAGAAAGATGGCAGGTACGGTCCCGAAGGAAACGCACGCTGCCAGTGTGGCTCTGAAAAGGATAATTATATTTATGACGACTCCCTATTTGATATCAATGCGGGACCAGACTCCAACAAAGAGCAAGATCGAAAATTGATCCTTGATGACTATGAGGACCATGATCTAACTTGCCGTGTATGCTCGTGGTGCCTTCTTCCTGACGATCAATATGTAGAAAGCATTAACGGACTAGGCACAGCCCTTAAGCCCGCCTGGGAACCATGTTTAATAGTTAGGAAGCCCGAATTGCCTATACAATTAGACTTGCCCGCATTGCTTGCTAACTATGGATGCTCTGAGGATCAAATCGAGTATATAATGACACCTCCAAAAGAATGACTAAAGGGATACACTAAAATGACTGACAAAGAAGTACCATTTCGCTATGCTGCAAAAGCTTCTAGATCCGAACGGGATTTGGGATGTGAGCATTTATATTGGACGCAAGAAGAGGGAAAATGGATCCGTATAGAAAAAAATGAATATGACCATTTAGAGCAAAAAGATAAGGGTCCCCAGGTTACAACTGGAAATATTCATCCAACAGTCAAGCCCATCGAAGTTATGGAATGGTTGGTATCTACCCTTAGCCAGGAAGGTGACCATATTCTAGACCCTTTTTGCGGCTCTGGCACTACCGGAATTGCTGCCATGCGCCAAGGAAGGTCCTGCTCACTGATTGATCTGGACGAAGATGATGTGTATCGGAATATCATTGAAGGGCGTCTTCATGGTCAAAAAGAGGCTCTATTAGATGAATTGCCCCCACACCAAAGACCTGATATCTTATTTGAGGGAGAAATCTCAAAAGAGCATCCGGCTAAGTTCCCCGATGAGGTTTCTTTCAAGGATCTCTTTGGTAGCCTTTTGGATTGACACCAGAGACTCCCCTTGATAGGATCTATTCCTAAAGTCTTTTTGTAATTTAGTAAAGACCCGGGTATATAGAGCGGAGAGGGGAGGGTTCTTTCTCAAAAGGAGTATTATGAACGATGTAAAATATATAGTTTTGGAAAATGGAACGATGGCCCTTTTTTCTCCCTATATTCAACATGTGGATTTGAACCGTAACGCCTAAATTAGCTTGTCATTTGAGGGAGATGTGGTATCTTCGGAAAGAACACAAAAAGACGAAAAATTACTCCAAAGAATTTTTAACCCCTGCTTTATCTAAAGGATGGAAGTATGTTGTCTCCTTATCGCGCCTCAAATGCTAAATTGCGTCTTCAAGAAGAACGAATTGATCATATTCTGTACCATCATAATTGGGACACTGAGGAACCCGAAGTAACAGTTCCTGCGCCCGTTCCACATTACCTGTTAAACGAATATAGGAAACTAGGGTGGAATGTGGCCGAAGGGGAAGATGGCAATTTCATCTTTATTCCTGTTGAGGATTTACTTCCTTAGAATATGGTTTTCTTTATGTAGAAAGTATTGATATATTCTGGACAACGTTAGGGATAGTAAAATGAAAAAAGAAGAGATGACGAAATTTCGCGTAGCTCCTTATCGCAACTATGGAAGAACGGGAATTTATGTGGCGGCTACTATCCATGAAGAAGTTGCTACTTCCTGTTTTCCTGATCGAGAAGTAGTACTCACTAGAAGTGGTAAAGGGTGGTGGCGTTATAAAGTGACTCCTCCTATCCCTCAAAGTTGGCCCAATACAAATGATGATGATGATGATGATAGTAGTGAGGCTCCTTGTAGTTCTATTTTAGATGTTGAAAGGGTAGGCACTATCTCTGTTTTAATTTCTCCAAATAATGCCCCGGAAAATAATGATGAAACTGACGAAGACTGAATTAGCTCGTGAAATTGCATTGATCCTTCGTCATGAACCCGAGCGACTTGATCTCGTTATGAATGATGATGGCTGGGTTCCTATGGAGAGTCTTCTTACGGGATTTGAGAAGATGACGCCGTATCAGATTACATTAGAAGAGATTCTGGATGCAGTTACAAACGCCAATAGGGGTCGGTTTGATATCTCAGATGATGAGACTGCCCTCAGAGCCTTGGTGGGTCACACCACAGAAAAAGTTCGGTACAAAGTTATTGAGCCTCCCTCCCAAGTCCTTTTTCGGGTGGAGAGTCGTAGGCATTATAGGTCCCTTTCTGAATATGGGATTCAACCTATGCGTCGAAAATATACAGAAATTTTTGATGACTTTGGAGCAGCAATAGCTGACGGAAAGCGAAGGAGAATCAAAACCCCTATGGTTATTTCCATCCTTGCCCGGCAAGCTTATCATGATGGGACAGTTTTTTATGAAAGAGACAGTTCTATTTTCGTGGAAGACGTAGAAGCTGTTCATTTGTCGATGGAAGAAGACTAACACTTATCCAAGAGAATAATTGTAATGCCGATTTATACTTATAAATGTAAAGACGAAGAAGAATGTGGACACGTCGAAGAAGATGTTCTTATTTCTTCAGTTAGTAGGGAAGCCGAAGAGCGACCCATTTGTTCTAAATGTGAAGGCGAAATGTGTAAGGTCATTTCTGGATCCTATTTGATTCATTATAAAGGGGATGGCTTTTATCAGACGGATGTAAACAAGAAAAATTACCAATAACAGACCCTAGGAGATACCTCCATGCAAGAAGATATCGAAACCGCTTTTCTGGAATGGCAACTTGACCTGAAAAGAGAATTTCAGGAGAACATTGCTTTTGATCATTTTGACCGAACTTTAAAAATGGTCTTTCTCAGAAGAACACCCTCTTTTAATAGAGATCACCTTTCTTCTCTTAAAGAAAAAGTCAAAGAAATTCATCCTCAGCTTCTAGTGTCTACGATCCAGGTCAAAGATTTCTAGTTTTCTCTTGTAAAAAGATGATCTCCAGTGTATATTGGGTGTAGGAGATGTTAATACTTAATCAGTACAGGAGATGTAATGTCGAATCAAGAGACCGTACCTGAAGATGTACTTATTAGTGAATATTTGGAGAACGAGAGTCAAGTACGAAATGAACGCCCCCGTCTTTACGCCCCACAACCAGTTAGACGACTGCACTCACAAGAAAAGGAAGACGAACCTTCTGAAAAAAGAGGAGTCATCACCTTCCAGATGTAAACCCCACCATCCATAGTAAAATATAACATCCTTTCCCTATTGCTTTTGTTTTAGTAGTAAGGGAAAGGATGTTTTGCTTTGAACTGGAGATTTTCATGACAAAAGAAAAAACCGTATGGATCGTAAAGCCTTCCTCTTCTAAGGTACTGAAGGGACGTAGGGACATTCTTGCGCATAAGGTTAGCACTAGGACTGCCAATCATCACGAAAGCCTTAGAGATGCTGCTAATGAGGGTCTGAGAGGTCCTTTTAACTTCGACCTCTATAGTGCCAAAATTGGTAAAAGGGGAGAAGTGATCTCTTCAAGGAAAGTGCTTTCTAATTATCCTGGACGTCCTACAGAAGAATGGTTTCCTCATAAATATGGTCCCGCCGCTCTAGATGGAGCTGCTCCCCAAATTTTAATGCTTCAAGATCGTATGCCTGTGGGAGTCGCAGATTCCATGTATGCTTTTTTGAATACAGATACTCCCAAGAAAAGACCACACCTCTATCGAAATGAAATAGAGATGGCTCTTTTAGAAAGTGATCTTCCTGCTTCCGAAGTAGATAAGGCAATGAAAATGTTTCCAAATATCGATCAGCTTTTTGGATATTTAGAAAGAGGCGGTCATAAGAAAATTCTTCACTTGATTAATCGTCTCCTTTCGTGTTAAGGTTTTTCCCGTTGTTCTATTTATGACTAAGACACGAACCTAATGAAGAGAGGATTATTCCATGATTTTTGAAACGGTAGAGGAAGAATTTCATCGGGCATTGGATGCGATTTATCCCATGTCTAAAATTTCTAACCAAAGAAGCCTAAGTGACCGTCTTCTTATCGCCAGCTTGGGGGACAATGAAATCCTACTGTCTATTATGGCAAATCACGAGGTTGCTGCTCAAGCAGTGTTCAAAGCCCGAGTGGAGCAAGCAGGGGCTCTAGAAATACGATTTCCCCTTATTCATGAACTCATAGAACCTACTAGAGGTCAGGCGGGTACTTACCGTTTTGTTTCTGACTCTGAAATGGGAGTGGTCAAGATCAAGTTTGATATTGGCGCGTTTTCTATCACGTCTTATCATGTCTCTGATTATCATAATTCCCCTACCGTCATTAAGACTTCAAATAAGGAAGAAGTTGCTCGCTTCCAGCAAGAAGATTTTATTGATGCATGGGAGCATGTCCGGCGCGCTATTAAGGGTGATATCGATGAGCTTTATCCCCTAAAAGGGTATGTAGCTTTCCGAAGTGGGGAAGATTCGCTATTCTTGCAGGTAACGGATGGACAAGGGGTTCTTTCGCAGTGTCCCCTCCCTTCCTCTTTTCATAAGAAAGATTCTCTTCATTTGGTTCCTGCGCCCGTCTTGGAAGCTGCGAGTCATATGGTGAGAGAAGGGGAAGAAATTTGTCTCCATGCCAGTGAAGAGCCTAGAGAGTACGAGATGCCTCCTTTCTCAGAGACGCTAGGTAATTTTGTCCTTACTTCTGAGAAAACTGGCCTTAAGCTAGGCACACAGACAAGTGTACTGAAATTTTATGATTTTGCCAAGGCACTGGAAGTAGATCGTTCTGACTCTATCCTGATGTTGATTCCCCGAGATGATTTTCAGGATGCAGTAAACGCAGCCCTTTCAATGTCCAAAGACACGATGGAACCTGTCTGTTATTTGGAGTTGAATCCTTTGGGTCATGGAAAAAGCTGCATCGAGAAAACGTATCCTCAATTAGCAGACCAAGATCTTGCAGGCGTGCTTACGGTAGGAACAGAGCATTCCTCGTATGATTTATTAGTCCCAACTGCTAAGAATTTTCAGAGTTGTAAACGATATCTGAATTCTGAGGAACTAAGCTATGTAATTGAAGGTCTAAACACTGACGCTCTATTGCTTCAATTACAGGGGGATGCCAAGTCTGGGAAACCACTGGTAATTGGATGTCCGGGAGTTACCAATGAGAAGATCTCTGCTATCAGTTTTGTACATTCGGGTTCGGATACTACCTAAGAAGATGATGATGAGGATGCGGATGATGAAGAATAGATTCTACTGCTTCTTCTGGCGTTGAATTAGTGGTATCCACTTCCAGGAAATTCAACGTTTGTAAATGGGGCTGATACCTATCTAGAGTGTTTTGGGTTTCCTCTTTCATATAAGAAAGAGCATCTTCAAATCGGGAAGACAGGGTTTCTAGTTTAGATCGTTTTTCTTTTAAGGAAAGTCGGTCTACCCTATCAAGGTCTTTCTCTTCTTTTATTGAATTCCTTATGTCCATTCTTCGCAATGATTCTTCTAGTTCACAGTGAAGTTTTACGAAAGTAACGTCAAAGGTCTTCTTAAACCTAGAAAATAACGCTGCGGATCCTATACGAAAGATAGGATCAAAAAAGAAACTCCTTTCGGTACTTTCTTCTACATACCCCTGATAGACCATGGTGGTAATAAAAGAGCGGTCACATATCAAGTTACTTTCTCGGGCATAAGGGGAAAAGAGAAGGTCTTCTTCACTTCTCCTAAAGTATGGGCAGGAAGCCATCCCATTAATGTAGAAAAGGGATTCCGTTACCGGATCGGAAAGATCTGAGGGTTCGGGTAGGGAAGGGGGGAATTTTAAGATAACTCCTTCTCTCTTTTCCTGTAATAGTTTAGCAAAAGTGCTTTTTCCCGTGCCGTCGACTCCTTCGATAATGATGATATGCATTGTTACTTCCTTATGTGTAGATTTTGATGATAAATGAATCGTCAGGCAAGACCCCGAATTCGATGATAGCTTTCTTAGGTGCTTTAGACAAATTCAAAGGTTCTTTAAAGGCCCTCTGAAAATCATCTAGGTCCATTTCTAGAAACTCTCCTTCCAGACAGTTCTTATCATCTAATGAAGCCAGTTGAAGCCCTACTGTGTCCTCTCTAAAGGTTATATTCCCCGCTAACCATGCTACTATTTCTGACTCGTCCAGAAGCCTTGGCCCTCCCCGCCACCAATCTTCTTCATTGATCTTGGGTGGAAAAAAATCATATTTTTCTGAAATGAATTTCCTTCCCTTACGGATCATTCGTTTGATCGTCTCGTCATCGTCAGGATCATAATGAGTTTCCAGATCAACACAAAGCATTTCGATCGGCTCAACCTCTCCCATTTTTCCAAGCTCCGCGATCACAGGTTTGTGGAAAAACTCGGGAAGTCGTAACTTCTTAGGGAGTTCTTGACAGGCAAGATTGATAGCCTCAATAGCTTCGGATCTCAGACCTTCTGCCAATAGGACGCAGATAAGTTCCGCTCTTTTTTTACCATTCTCAGGATCCTCATCGACCCTATTTTGAAAGTGCTCTATTTTTTTCGTTTCATTATAAGACATGTGTATTCTCCATGAAAAAACCCCAACCCACTAATAGGGAGCTGGGGCTTTTAGATTAGTTTCTTACTAATTAGCTCTCGTAAAGCATTCCTTTCCAGATGAAGGAACCCTCATCCGTCATTTCGATGGGAATGATCTGAATAAAATCAGGATCATCTTCCATCAAATATACGACGCAGAAGCCATTCTGCCAATTTGGTTCAACAATATACTCCAGTTTCTCTTTACAGAAAAGCCCGCCGTTCTCATAGGCCCTTCTTCTACCATAATGTCCACTATGGAAATAAGATCCCATCCGGTGAGTGTGTCCGATGATTACGTTCCAGAAACCACTGTCAACCAATTGCGCTTTGGCAGTAGAACCTGCATGTTTACGAACTCTATGACCATGTACAATAGACAGTACCTTTCCATTAAAATCAACGGGATGCTTATACGCATGATAGGCAATGTCCAGTGAGTCTAGGTCAAGAAGAGAAGGAATTGTTAAGGCTTTGAGACCAAAGAAAGCTCTCTTTTCCAGTACAACTCTTTTTAGTCTCTCTTCATGATTGCCTTCCAGATAATCAATAGTGGCAGTAGGGTTGTTATTCCTAAGCTCATGGAGCATTTCTGCTGCAATATCAAGCTCCCCTTGTAAATCGGGCATACCTGGTGCTTTAGGAAAAGAGGAAAGAGAATAGCAGTCGAGAAGGTCGCCGTTAATGACGATATTATCAGGCTGCATGTCTTTGCAAAATCGAAGTACGTTTCTACACGCTGCTTCGTTATGAAAAGGAATATGGACATCATTAAAGATTACCATCGTCTTAATGCCACTACTTGTTTTAGGCTTTGTCAAGCTCTGTCTTCTCTGGACATCCTCGTTATCATCTGCTAGGTATTCGGTTGGGCTTGACATTCCCTGCCGTTTGAAACCGTTATATAGAGCATCTGGTGTCTCACCTAATTCATCCAGAGCTTTTTGATAATCTGTATTATTTTGCAGAATTTCTACTGCTTTTTGAATTTTCTCTTTTGTCCACTTTTTCACGAAATATCTCCGTCATTGGGTTAAGTAAAGGATAAGATTATGGAACTCTTTGGCTCACTTAGGCGTTACACTAAGAGAATACCGACGTTGACGCTCAAAACGCGGCGTTTTCATACTAAAAATAACCATATCGCCAGCGTTTAAGTTCATTTCGTAAAAAGGATCGTTATAATGGAACGTCATATTCGTATTATCCACGGGTTTCGGGGCAGTAAAAAAGGAGCGGTCTGCTTTATGACTCTAACTGGTCAAAATGACTCAACTAATTTTACTTTTGAAGACAGTATCCAAGGAACGGCCCTCCGATTGTTTTACGAACGAATCTGTTTAGGGTCTACATTCCCGCCAGAGATGATTATTAATGGAATCAGCACTCCTAATCATGCTTTTGCCGCAGCATTATTCACCGATCCGTCATTGGTATTGACACAAGAATGTTTATCCCTTATTAGTTCTTTTGATCTTTTTCATAAATGGGCAGACGTGTCTCATGCTCATATCCCTAAAGTTCACTTGCAGATCATTCAAGAAGTGATAAAAACACTGGAAGAGGTGGGAAATAATAAAGATACGTTAGAAGCACAACTTCGTCGTTTAGGAAATGCATCTACCATTATTGAGTCTTATCTTTCCTTTGGCATTCTCTCTTTTGATATGGAGGAGGAAGAAAACGGAGAAATAACCTTTCTAAAAGAAGAAGGTCCCCTAGCGATGTATCGCTCTGAGACTCCTAGGTGGGGAGAGTTTTATAAACATGGATTTCTCTGTGGCATTTGGTTATCACCCTCATCCCAAGGATTAGAACGTCCCGTTATCTTTAGAAAATCTTCATTTGTTTCTTTTGATCTGCAAGAATTGGGACGATCTTTGAATGCAGATGAGTTCTCTATAAAGGGGAAACAAGGGGTTGGATGGTTAAGTTGCAAAGATCCTAACATTCTATTATACCCAACTGTTAGTCCTACTAAGGGGGAAACTATGGAAGGAACTTCTCTATCCCTAGAAGTAATTTGGAAAAATACTAAACTGATAATAAGTAAAAAGAGGAAGAAGTAATGAATTTGATAATGGCTATAATGTTCTCTATGCAGGTTTTATCCTGGGGAACCGAAGTTGAATATATAGAAGAAATCGAGCCTTACGAAATGATGGCTATCATTCATGTCGAGTCTACCGGATGTGATGAAGCTCGTAGACCCGGTTCAAGATACCACGGTCTTTTACAAATTTCCAACGACTATATGGAAGATGCACTGGTTTATGCAGGACAACCCGTTGAACCCGCGTCTACTCTTATCGGAGATGGTCCAAGATCAATCCAGATTTTTTATTGGTATATGCAGAGATATTCTTTTCTCCACAATTGGAATGTAGAGAGAATAGCTGTTCTCCATAAAACAGGTCCCGTAGCTTTTCAGGAAATTTTGGACCGGATGGAGGGTAACACCTCTTTCGGGGATGCAGTCTGTGTAGACGAATCTGACTCTGCTTGTGTTTACTTGCGAAGGTTTAGAACCTATAGATCGACCTATCGATCTGAATGGGCAGAACCCGTAGCAGAAGGATAAAAAACCTCTAAAATTACGGGGGTAATCACTAAGAAGGCAAGGATCTTTTTATATCCTACCAGGATAGTTAAACCAACGGTCCTTGGTTGGGTCTAAAATTATTCTTTACCCTTCTATGCCCCTCCTTAGAGGTTATCATATCATGTCTTATAAAAATGAACTTGACATTTGGATCTCCGAAATGGAATCCAAAGTTTCTTCTTTACAAATTACCAATCAAAAGAGAGAGAGCCGTGTCAAAAGAAAGATCGCGTCTCTTATCTTATTTGCGGAAAAAGTAGCTTCTCCCCAAGGTAAACTTCGCCTCCGAAGAAAGTTGGCTTCTATTCTTTCTACCAAGTCTACAGATCTGACCCTAGAAAAAGTTGAGAAAGAAGTCGATGCTATTTATGGGGATCAGTCCAAAAACGAAACGTACTATTTTAACCGGAAGAATAGAAATGCTTCCGTTAAAGTCCCTCACTGGTCTGCTCTTACGCTGGAGCAAGCAGAAAAGGTCATGGATAAGACCTATGGAGACCAGTCTAAAAACGAGACATTTTATCCAGGCAGAAAAAATGCTTCTTCTCATATGACTTTGGAAGAAGTGGAAAGGGAAATGGACGAACTTTATGGGGATCAGTCCAAGAACGATACCTGGTATCCTTCCCGTAATTCTTTTCGTAGACAGGCTGCCTCTGAACAACCTGGAGCAACAGTAGAAGGTTCTTCATGGTATGATATGTCTCTGGAAGATGTAGAAAAAGAGATGGATGGTCTTTATGGGGATCAATCCAAAAACCAAACGTTCTATCCCGGACGAAAATCAGCTTCCACTCATGTAGCTGATAGACCCCTCCATGAAATTGAAAAAGAACATGATGATTTTTGGGGCGACCAATCCAAAAACGAAACTTGGTATCCTTCTCGTAACAGCGAAGATGTAAGAGAGGACGTAGGTGAAGTAGACTGGTTAGATTTCGGGGATGGAGATGGGCTTGAGGATGACCCTTATGTCGAAGCTTATGATATCTCACCAGACCAATACCGTCTGAAAGATACAGATTGGGAAGAGAGTAGAAACGACAGGGTAGCAGAACCAGGGGTAGGAGTTCCTTCCCCCATGGAAGGAGTGACCGACACAGGATATGATCCTAAATATCATGATGTGGAACCTTCTCTTAACGGACCTCGCGACTTCCCTGAATATAAAGAATCCATGCAACCTGCCAATGAGCCTGGGTATTTTACCCAAGGTGAGTTCGATACTTGGGATCAAAGAGTGGATATGAAAGCTCCCCGAGTCGAACAATATGAAGGAGGACATGGCGATTTAGGGGGCTCTCCTGCTCCTCATCAAGCTCCCCACGTCATTGAAGATCGCGATGAAGCAAGAGGCAATCTCAATAGCTTGCGAGGCTCACTGATTCATTTGGGACATACTAATCCCGAACTTCGAGAGCATTTACGATCTGTACTGGATTCACTGAAGTAATTTAATAATCCTTTCATAATAGATAGTAATATACCCTCACCAACTTAACTCTTTACCGGAGGCTCGCTGTGCAAGACAACGACAGCTATATTTATAGAAAAGGTACTACGCCCAACACAAGGGTTGTAGTTTCCCAAAAGAACAAGATTTATTCGGTGTCTTATGACAACAGCACTTTCTCTCAGGTCGGCGTTATGTCGTCTTTCTCTGTATCTGAATCTCGATCGGTTGAAGCCGTTCGTGGTATTGGTTATGGGGATCAAGTAGCAGAGTTGGTTCCTGGTGTTACGGATCCAATTTCCCTTTCCATTGAACGTCAGTTGCTTTATTTAGCAAATGCTCACCAACGATTTGGATACGCCGGTGGTGTTGACGGTCTAGTACGTTCTCTAAAGCATCACCAGTGGCCTTTTGATATCAAGCAAGAACTTGTGTTCTCTAGAATCGCTACACAGGCTAACGTCCCCAAGCAGGTAAGTCCTGCTAGTGATGGTGCCAACGAAGCGCTTCTGACGTTCTTCGAGGCTTGCTGGTTGAATGATTATTCCTATGACTTCGCCGCAGATGGTGCGATGGTTGCTGAAAGTGTAAGTGCAATGGTTTCCGATATCATTGACGGAACAAGCACTTACGGGTCGTTAAGCTCTGACAGTGAGTCTACCGGTAATAATCCTTTCTCTGACTCTACTGGAGGATCCTTCAGATTCGGGTCAGGAACAGGAAGCCCTACTATTTAAATGATTTAATGGCCCGTCCTCTTTAAAAAGGGGGCGGGTTTTTTATGTGAGAAATATTGTTATGGCTAGAAAATATGCAAATCTATTATTCCAACATGGGTCTTTAGAATCCGTCGCGGAAGAATATCTGTCTGACATTGCTCTACTATGTTTGAGAAAATTGCCTGGCCATTTTCAGTCGGGTGTTGACATTCAGCATAATAGAACCAGTCAAGGTATGCAAGTTGATTTGGTTATGCCAGATTTAAACATTAAGTTTTTCTACTTACAGGATAAAGCTCATATCTTTGCTACCGTAGAACGTGGTAGCAATTTCTCCATGAAAGAATCTAGGGAGGTTCCCGTATCAGTTGCTCCCAAAACATTCAGTGTGTCCTCGGATGAAAGTGGAGTAAAACTGATCGGAAAAGTTCTCACTTATTTGGGCGCTATCTGATTATTATAGTATTAGATCGAAACGGGCTTCCTTATCCTTGTAAATGGGGAGGAAGTTTTTTTTGTTTGACGCTAGTTTTATTAAAGTTTTTGTTTTTAAGGACATTGAACTAAAACAGTTTCTCCCCTACTGAGATATTTATGACTAACTCAAAGAAAATAGCTTTACGATATCTATCCAAAACCGCTGATAATGTCCCCAAAACAGTCAAGCGCTATGTGGAAGAGCATCTAGAACAGGGCAATGATGAGGGGAAAGCATACGCTTTAGCATGGTCTAGGTACTGTAAGTACAAGTATCCCAATAGTCCTCATTGTAAAAAAGATAATTATTTTGAGGGTAAAAAATCTTCAAGCCGTATAGAGCAAATAGTAAAGAAAATCTCCGAAGGTAAAGAGTATAAAGAAGCTGCTATCAGGGTTGCTTCTCGTTATTATAATAAGCAAGCTCTTATGATTAATTTACCTTCACAATTAGTGGAAGGTATTAAGAGATCGTTAAAAACCTTTATAAAGGAAGGGATTTCTCCTTTCCCCACGATAGACCCTCAAAGACTAGAGTCTATACTGGCTAAGGAAATTAGACACGAAATGTCTGAATATTTAAGAGGCCAATCCCTGTCCGTCGAAGATGCTCATAAATTTGTGAGAGATCTTGTTAGAGAGGCAAAGGTAGAAGTGACACCTTCTATTATTGCAAGTGCTATTCAAGAAGTGGGTTATTCTTTGGAAATCCCTCAGAGGATGCTAGAACGATTTAACTCCATGATTGATGACATGGCTAATGGGTTGGCTGAGGATACCGCTACCGGACCAGAGAGAGCTCAGAAACATGCTATCAGACTTCTCATAAAGATTGGACTTGAAGAGTGGGAGGCTCAACAGGTTTTGCAGACTATTTCGTCACAAGCAAAAGTGGAATTGCCCTTAGCTTCCGACCAGATTGATCTTATTTTCTCTTCCTATTTGAAAACCGGAAATATTTATGAAAAACAAGAAGAATCTCCTTCTGAAATACAAAGGAGAAAAGAGTTAAATAAGAAGATTGATGCGCTCTCTGATGATAAACGAAAAGTAGAGATAGAGTTCGGTAGGAATGAGAATGGGGTGACTCAGGTGGAAGGGGTGCTGGATGATGGAGAAGAATTTTCCATCCTACCTGTACCTGAAAGTTTCGCCAATTTTATGGAATCGGTGGATCATTTTACGGTGCCCGGGGACTTCATAAAAGCCTCAATAACTAGAATAGCTTCTCGTTATGTTAAAGAGGCTATGAATATGGATTATTTTGACCAACGTCGAGAAGTCCCCTGGAAATTTATGGAGGAAGATCCTTATGACCATGCCATGATGGCGCTTCGGGAACCTTTAGCACGTTGGACTGAATTTCCTTCCAGATCTCTTAAAGATGAGATTGTAGACATTTGGCAGAACTTACATCCCGAATTAAAAGAGGCATTGAATACAGCAAATAGGAAGGCAATGGGGTCCTCCTCAATTATGTGGAGAGTGGAAAGTTCAGGGAATTTTCCTACGGACTTCGGAGGTTATTCTATGCACGACTCCCTTGAAAGGGGAAGGGTTACTGATTTCATAAAAAATCTTTATGATGTTAGAAGAGGGGAGCCGCTTAGTCAAGCAAAATATAATGATCCTTCTGAATGGGAAATAAAAAATACCATACAAGGGTATAAGGTAAAAGTAGACGATGTTTTAATTCATTATGGAACTCCTAGAAACCCATTAGGGGATGGAAGGTGGAGTTTTGAAAAAGAGATCATATTAAAACCTGGAGCTAAACCTAAACCTCTTTCGGGAAAAGAATTACTTAAAAATCTCGCTCAATATTTGGACATGTAAAAAGGTAACTATTATGAGAAATGAAGTACAGAGAATACTAAATGACAAAGGGTTACTAGAGCCTCATACTTATGAGGAACCTCCTATGTCGATGCGATGGAAGTTTGTTTTACTCCGAAATTGGCCACTCCCCCTCTTTCTTGTATTGGCGGTTATAGCTACTATCTTTCTGGTAGTAACTAATGGTTTTACTTCGGGAACCGTAGCCTTGATTGGGCTTGTGCTAGTCCCTCTTGCGCTTATTGGGACTTGGGCCACTTATTGGCATGGTTTGTCCAACTTTCAACCTTTCTACGAGGTAAAGGGCGTTAAAGTTGAATTTGAGTCCACTAAATACTATGTCCCTTCTTCCGTTATGGGTCCTTTCCTGCAAGAAGTATTTGACTCGTTTTCTAATGTCGTAGATTTTGATCCTGCTACCCTTTTTAAAGGGGTTCGACTCGTTATAAAAGATGAAAGACCTTATGATCCTCTAGATAGAGTTCCCCCTGAGAGAATGGTAGGTCTTACTTTTCCCGGAAGAAAGTTAACATCCTACGTTTATGGACCTTATGCCCTTAGTCACGGCGGCGCGGGTTATGAAATGAGACTTCAAGGCTGTGGATTTCTATTCCCCGGCAGGTCCGAAGAAGACGATATTGAATGGATGCGCGAAAACGACGTGCTCTAATATTCCGTCTATACTTTACATAATAAACCACATCATTGTTCATCAAATTATTCGGTCCCAAAAGATCGAACCCTAGTACATTTGTATCTAAATTAGAGGACTAAAAATGTCAAAAACTCTCCACGTCAGTCAAATCGAACAAGGACTCAAAAAAGTCCGCAGACTAGGCCACCTAGAAGATACTTTCGATATCATCGGGAGGTCTATTACTTTACGAACCGTTTTAAGACGGGAACTCGAAGCAGCTAATCAAGTGTGTCAACCCCTGTTTGATTTGTCCCAAGAAAGTGAAGATTCTTTTTCATTTTCTAACTGGATTCAGGCAATGAAAATAGAGACATTAACTTATGCTGTTATGGAATTAGACTCCATTGATTTTCATGGGGTAGACTATATTACCACAGATAAAATTGATGATCAAACCGGACATCCAATTAAGGTGCAAAAGCATGTTTTTGTACGAGGTATTGTTTCTGAATGGGAAGATTCAGTTATTGATACCGTTTTCAAGAAGTTCAATGAACTAACTGAAAGGGCACAGGAAAAAGCTTTGGAGGGGGTTGAGTTTGCTAAAAATGACCCCGAAGTACGAATAGAAGAATTAGAACAAGAATTGCGAGAGCTTAGAGCCAAGGTTCAAAAAAATAAAGCGCCTTCTTCAGATATCGAAGAAGAAGACAGTTCTGTAAATAAAGAAGTTTTAAAGAAACAGATGTTTAGCGAAGTGGATGAAGATTCACAGCCGCCACATGTTTCAGAGGACTTCATGTATGAAAACGCTCCACAAAGGGAACCTGCGAGAAAAGAAACACCACCACAAAACCATCCTGAAAGAGTGGAACATCCTGCCAATACAGGAGAGGAACCTTTATATTACAATGAACATGGTGAACCTCTAGCGGGAGATGAATTAGCAGCTGCGGAGGCGCAGGATCGATTGCTTATGCAGAGACAAGGTCGTCATAACACCCAGGCACAAGACCAGCAACATGAAGGTAGGCAACCTCTTAATCAGGTAGATGCACAGGTATTAGGAGGTCATGACGGGCCTCAAAATACTGTGAATGCTAATAAAAGGAAGAATGATACTGGCGACATGAAAGTAGATCCCTCTCTTTCCGATGATGTAGAAGTCCTGACCCCAAGAAAACCCATTGAAAGGGGTAATCCTAAAATTAATGAAGGTCCGGATCCCAACGTAAACCCAAATTTTCGACCTCCTAATAAGCGAAATAAATGATTCTTGTTGTAGGTCTAGCTCACAATGATATCAACAGGATCAAAATATGACAATCTGGAACAACTCTTATTTCGAGGATTTTTAGTTTTGCACGCAGATTTGGGGGGAACTCCAGTCGTCTTCAAAACAATTAATACCTTTGAAAATAATCTTCTGGAAGTCTATCTCCCTTTCAACTTACCTTATCAAAAAAGGCAAAAACAGAGATCGGCTTATATGATAGCCTATAGTGTTTTCCTATTTGATCAGGTTAACGTGCTATCTGATAGGGATTTTTATATTCCAAAACTTGTAGACGTGATTCTAGACCTGCCAACTCCCGTCATAGATCGGATCCTAAGACGGCTTAAATTCCTCAACATACAAGCTACCAAGGAAATGCATAAGGTTCAGCCTTATACTTATGGGTACCTCTCTCGCCAACGGTGGTATTCCTATCGGGGACACCCTCTAAATGATTCCAGAATTACGGGTATTTCAGGAACTTCGTCTCTAGGACTTAATATGCATCAAAAAATATGGACTTTTTTTAATAGCATTGATGACATTAAAGAAGAAAATGATCGTCAGTGGTCTCTCACCAAATTTCAAGCTTCGGTTCATAATCCAAAAGCTTTGAAAAAAATTGATGCAAAAGATGCAGATAAACAGCGTCAAGAAAGTAGAAGACGAGAAGAAGCTTTCAAATCTGCGGGTTTCAATAAAGCTACTGAAAATATTAAAGGCGAAATCAAAGTCTCCAATGAGTCCGTGGATGACCTTCTCACACAGATGAATAGGTCTTTGAAAGGTCAAAAAGACTTCCATGATAGTGTAATTGAAGATCATGAAAACCGGGTTCAAGAAAATTATCTTAGAGAACAGGCTAGAATACAAGCTAAAAGGGAAGAAGCTCGAAAAAATAGGGAAAAGGTTTTTAAAGGAACCGATGCTAGTGAAGATCCTTTCATATTCTATGAAGAGGGAGAAGTAGAAGAACAGGTACGCGCTCAAAACATAAGAAAAGCCCAACATTTGAAAGATGGTTCTTATAGAACAGATAGAGACTTTGCAGAAAACAGAGAAAGGCTTGAAAAATGGGGCATTATTAAAAGCGAAAACGAAAGCAATCACGGAAAAAAGACGAAAAGTAGAAGTGGAACCATAATGGATGACTACTACCGTGTATCAGAAGAAGACTTATCCTATCCCGATGCTTTAGATTATCCCGATATTATTGGCGATGATGATCCCAATAAAGATTAATAATGAGGAACTAGCTCATGGCTAATGAGAAAATTACAACTGAAATGGAGATGGTCGTAGATGACTCCAGTGTTCGGGGTCTTATTGATCTGATCGATCAGATGGGGAATCATTACGACAAAGTCCAGAAGGGGATAAATAAATCTCAATCGGAGGGTGTCAAGCAGTTTAAAAATCTCCAGAAATCCATATCGGAAATTGGGGATTCTCATAAAGAAATGCTAAAATCGTTTGAAGGTAAAGGATCCTTCAAACAGATTTTTGAACAAAATCAGAAAGGCATCGATGAGATGCAAAAATCCATTAAGGAATTAGCTAAATTAGAGAATGAGTTAAAAAAAGCAGAAGCATCTGGTAATGAAAAAGTTTTAGCTAAGAAACAAGCAGCTTACGACAGTTTTTATCAAGAGGTATCGAAAAAACAGGTAGACTTCCTTAAAAATGCACAGGAACAGGGGAAGGACCTCAAAAAAGCCTTCATTGATAATCGGGAGGACCTAAGTGAGTACCTGAAAAAAGATCTCCCTGACAAGTTAGGAAAGGGCATTGGAGGCTCTATTAAAGGGGCTATTGAGGGGGACGCTGCAGGGATCCTAAATTCTTTATCAGGAATTATGGGAGGAGCTATTACAGCGGGGGCCAAGAAATTCTCACATGATCGTCAGAGGAGAGCATCTAAACGAAAACATAACTCTTCTATGGGTCCTTCAATGATGGAGAGAGCAGGTAATCTTCCCGTCGTTGGAAAGGGCATTGGAGGGATTACTAAAATGCTGGGAGGTCTGGTAAAAATGCTAGGTCCCATCATGATGGCTGTCGGCGGCGTCAGCATGTTAGTAAAGCTTCTTATTGATTCCGAAGCTCAAGTTATTGAATTAAATAAAGCGTTAACCTCTTCTGTATCCCTAATGAAATTGGGAGAAGGTAACGTTGCCTTAGCTAAAGAAAGAATGGAGGCTTTGAGTGAAGCTGCTACTGATTTTAGAACCAATGTTCGATTGGGTCTTGATCCCAAACAGCATTATGAAGTTATCGGCGCTCTTGAAGACCATAATGCAAGCTTAACAGATCTAGGAGACGGGTATGCAGATTTTGGATATGCAGCTACTAGTGTAGTTACCATGGTGCGGGAAGCCTCTCTTAATTTAGCCACTGACATGGGGACAGTTTCGGAGTTTGTGGGTAAACTGTCCGATTTACATGCAATGGAGTTGCCTCAGATCCAAGAGAAGTTACAGCACGTTGTGGGTGCAGCGGAAAAAGCAAGTATGTCCACAAAGAATTTTTTCAGCACGGTATCTCAAATTACAGGTCAAATGGGTCTTTACAACTATAAGATCGAAGAGACTTCTTTCATTCTTGGGGAGATGAGTCAACACCTAGACGCTGACACTGCCAAGGAGTTTGCAACCGCTATGTCCACCGGTATTCAGAATATGAATGCACAGGAAAGGATACGAGCAGGTCTATTAGCAGGTACAGGAAGAGTTCAAGAGATGTTGACTGAAACCTCTAGGGAAATGCTTAATAATCTCGGAGAAATGGAAGGAGGGTTCAGCGGGATCAATACTGCTCTATCAGAGTTTGGAGTTAATGCAGTCTCCAGTGGAGAAGAGTTAGGGGCGGCACTTCAAGAGCTTAGAGATAAAGATGGTGATGCCTATGGGGAGTTCATTGCTCATGCGAAAGGAATTGACTCTGTTTCAGAAGATCAGCTACGAAATTTACAGCAAAGTGCTGAAATGATTGAGAGTATTGATAAGGGTGGAGTTCACGTAGCAGATGCTATGAGAAACTTGGGGGGCCTCGACCAAATGGAAATCAAAACTGCGGGCCTCGAACAACTTTTTGGTCCGATTGCTGACATCCCTCTCATCTATGCAGAACAGGTTGGCGTCAATGAAAAAGAACTCATTGCTTTGCAGCGACTTTCTGTGGTAAGTGAGGGTCAGTTATCCTATTTGGAAAGAGCTGTAGAAGAGGGAATGGATGAAAATGAAATCATGGCCTGGGCTAGAGATAGAGGTCTGGATGTTCGCGTTGAGAATGGTCAACTAATCAATGCAGAGACAAACCAGGCTATCGAAGACCAGCATGATATTATCAAAGCCATGTCTGATGAGGAAAAAGATAGAATTGGACAGCAAGCTAATATGCAAAAAGATGTAGCAGAATTGCAGGTAGAGGCTACACAAAGCGTTGCGGATATCCTTCAATACCTGATTTATGATGCCCTTAATACGATTGGGTATTACACTGCTATGATTTCAACATTTGTGGCTAGGCTTCTAAAAGATGACGAAGCGATCCTAAAAGCCGATAGAACCATGTATGAAGCAGAAAGAAGAAGGGAAGTTCAGCAATTGCAAGACCAAATGCATCAAAAAGAAGAGGAATTGAGGGAAGCAAACCAGAACGAAGACATTGATGCTGCGAGAAATATAGCACAGGATATTGAAAGTCTTAACGAAACTATAGAAACAGAGAAAGGTACTATTGAACAGCTACGACTGGGAGCCTCAATAGAAACTGTAGAAGGTTCTAGAGTTGGATCAATAGAAGAACAAGAAATAGCGGAAACGGGAGGGACTACTGCGGAGAGGACCGCAGAGGTCATTGATGAGCATCCAGTTGAAATGGCAGTAAATTCTATAATTGAAAACGTCGTGGCCTTCGCAAAGTATGGACCGTACGCGAGTTTTGTGGGACCCGGGGGTGGGACTCCTGAACTACCTGAAGGTTTAGAGTCAGAAGTTGACCAGAAGATGTATCAAGGTCGGGAGGATAACAGAGGTCGCCGTGCCCGTGCCAGAGCGAAAGAAAGGCTAGATTCACGAGTAGCAGATCTTATGGAGGAAGGGGTATTAACTGAAGCCGAAATGGAAGATAGACTAGCCACGATTGCTACCGAAGTGTCTAATGACACCATACTAGATGGGGAAACCACCCTAAGGATGGCAAGAGAAACTGCAACAGCTATTGAAGATGAGAAAAAGAAGAGGGAAACTATAAGTCAACTTAGGGACATAGGTTATTCTGAGGGAAATGCGAACCTCGCCATCAATAATCCTTCTTCAATAGCAGGACCTAAGGCGGATGAGGCTAGAAGAATTCTAACGGACCAAGGGTATTTGTCCGATGCTCAGGATGCCCAGATCCTAAGTGGAGGGTTCGCTCCGCACTTGTTTGCCCCTGGAGATATGATTATCAAAAGCAATGAGATCGCTGACACAGTGACAGGTAGATCTGGGCAGTTTGTACCAGATCTTTTTAATGCTCTGGGAGCAGGCGGCAGTGGCCGGGGATCTTCTAATATGGCAATGCACAACACTTTTAATATTAATGGCGGGAATTTGCAAGAAGTGGAAAACACTATTTTGAGAGTTCTTGAAATGGCCGAACGCAAAAGATATGGAGAAAGTTAATGCTTAAATTTTCAGCAGAGGATGGAAGACAACTTTATAAGGATTTCGATAGAGTTTATGAGGCACTAATTAAAGGCTTGAAATTGGTCGATACTGAACCTTCTCACAATTCTAAGATGGTGTCAAAGCGTATTTTGATACCTTTTATCAATGCGGGAATCAAACTGGCTAAGTACGTTTTGCATAATAAATCCATTCCCGCCCGTTCTAAAAAAGATATGGAGATGGCTACTCGAATTTTTATGAAAGTAAAAAGGGCTCCCTCTAAGCCTAAGGCTTGGATTAAGAAAAATAAAAGACGTATTGATTTCCTTAGGTCCACCATTGACCTTCCCGAAAAGTCTTTAGGTTCTGACGAGATGTTTAAGGTAGGTCCTTTTACTGTACATAACACGGTAGGAGCAGAAGGGAAAGAGCTAGAGTTTATCAAAGACCTAATTAGAAAATCACACAAGTCTATTTCTTCAAGTTCAGTTCCCTCAGCAAAAAGTCTTTTGTATGGAGACGTTCTTTTAACCGGGCAATTATTACAGGCACATGCTAACGCATGGTACAATGTGGAGAATGATAATATCAGCCTTCGTATCCGTAAAAAAGTAGATGCGGATGCAGTTCAAGCTCTTATACATGAATTTGGTCATCGTCTCTGGAATAGAAAACTAGATAAGGAAATAAAAAGACAATGGGGCAGATACCATCGAAGTATTGGTAGTTCTAATATGCCCCTCCCAGATGTTGGAGATCCTTTAGGGTTTCCAATCCAAGGGAATGACGAGCCTCTTATTACCAAGATCGAAGGAGACAAATTCTTTTTGGAGGGTGGAGGTTATTTATCCGCCCGAAAAATCTTAGATGCTTATACACAATATTTTTCATATCCTACTAGGTATTCTTCCGTAAACGAAGAAGAACATTTCTGTGAAGCGTTTTCTATGTATTGTTTGGGCGTTCTTCCTTCGGAACATGAAGAAGTTTTTGAGAAATATATCATTCGAGGGGAGGAGTTTAGTTATGCCCAATCAGAATAATAGTCGTTTCAGTATTCCATCTGCTTTTGAAGGGGGTAGGAATGCCAAAGGAGCCATGCCTGTCTTATTTCAAGTCCTAGCTCCCGACCTAAATACGCCTCTTCTACCGGATTATCTGTATCTTCATGTTAACCCTCAGAACCTGGATTTTTCCTATTCACAGAACGTAAATAGAGTCCAAACGAAAGGTGGATTTGTAGAGCAGCATTTTGGTAAGGAACTAACTGATATATCCGCTTCTGGTTCAACCGGAGCTTTTGTGTCTGTGGAAAATGGAGTGACCACTTATGACCGCCGTAATACGATTGCACATCGAAAGATAAAGCAACTTTTAGACGTTTATAAGAATAATGGTTCGGTCTATGACGACAAAGGGAATGTCCAATTCAGAGGAAGAATTAGGCTTCTATTTGGAGGAGGTATTTATGATGGATACTTCACCTCATTTAATGAAAATGAAACTGCGGAGCAGCCTTTTTCTTTTACCGTAGATTGGTCTTTCAAGGCTCAAAAAGAGCGTTATACTTTTGTCTACTAACTAAGAGATCTCAATATGGCAGGAATTGTAGAAATAGATCCGGTCGCGGGTTTTCTTGATGAAGAGGAAGATCTTAGTGTTAATGACCAACAGGCCAACACTATTAAAAGGACCTTTCAAATTACCAGATCTAATTTATCTGAGTATGGAATCCTGAATAGTCAGAAAGGGGTAGAGTTTCACGGACAACCTGCGCCACACGCTGCGGTAGGAACTACTCAGAAGCCTCTCATACCCGTTATGATAGCTTTGGTTCCCCCAGATACCTATCCAAGTACAGAAAGCCGGAGCGTCCCTATCAATGCCCCACAGGAATTAGAGATACGCCCCATTAAGTCCCGACAATTAGACGGGAACTTTGAGGCAGAAGCAACAGGATCCAGAGTAGCAGGTAATCCCAATGAGTCTGTAGTTTTTGAACCTAAAGAATTGGACATAGGGAACTACCTGAATACACAGATAGAAAGATATCGCAATTTCCAAAACCAAAAAGGGAGAGTTGATCGGGATCTTCTTAATCAAAGTAGAAGTCTAGTGGCCAATCGAGAAGAAATACGAGATACCTTTGCAGCAAGAAGTGAAGAAATAAGACAAGCCAGACAAGAAGAGGACAACGAAGGGTTCATAAGGGCACAAATATTAGCCATGAAAGATCTCCCCCCACTTATCATGTATGTAAACCCTTCGGAGTTTAGTATATCGTATAACCATGTCATAAGTGATGGTAATAAAGGAAGAAATGGCTACATAGTTGAACACTGGGGTTTACAACAGCCTACTATCAGTGCTGGGGGTACGATTGGAGCTACCTATATCCATTCCACTAATCGAAGGGGACAAGGGACTGGAGGTCTTACTCAGATCAATAGACAATCGTCTGCCGCATATCAGAATTTTATGAACCTGTTCCAGATTTACCAGAACAACTCATATATCTACAATTTAGACCGTCGAATTTCTGTCTTGGGGAGCGTAAAAATTTTCTATGATGGAACTATTTATACGGGGTCTTTTGACTCGTTTTCTATTACAGAATCCGAAGCAACACCTTTTACTCTGGAGTATAAATTTGATTTTACAGTCCGGTTTCAGGACTCGATTTCCTCCATTTCTGAGAATAATTTCACAGGTGGTGGAGGATTAAACGATGATATGTTTTTCACTGAGGAAGAGGCTTCCGCAAATGAGATGATTTTTTCTCCCGACGATCCTGATTTTGATGATGGAGGAGATGAGGATGAGATGTTTTTCTTTCCTACGGATCCTGATTTTGATGATGGAGGAGATGCGATGACTTTCAGCCCTGATGAAACCGAACTGAGTCCCGAAGAATTAGCAGAATTAGATAATGAATAACACCAAAAGAGCTTGAATTATTATGGCAACCGGATTAAGAGGAACGTTCTCAGACAATAAAAGACCCGTGATCACGACTGCGCCTGACGCACTGGTCTATATCAATGGAGAGCTATCTCTCCCCTCTGGTGCTGCGCCTGGACGTAGAGTTAACATTCAACCTTTGGTTACTAGTATTAGTGCTAATGGAGGCGTAGAGCAAAGCCCTGGGACCGCACAGCTATCTTTGCACATACCAACCCATCATGAAGAGGATTTTTTCCGGGGTGGGCAGCTTATTCTGACCAACATGATGGAAGTTCGTATTTACATGAAAGGCCATTTTTTGGTGGGCGGGGTTCCCCGTTACTATCCAGTTTTTTGGGGAGTAGTTACTTCTGTTAGTCATTCATGGTCTGGAGGAGAAAGAACCGTAGAATTAAGTTGTCAGGACGTTCTTTATTGGTGGACTATTCAACGAATTGTCACGAATGCTTCCTACATGGGAGCTGATGCTCCTGCACAGGGAGCTTTTAACCTGAAAGGTAGTGGTGTTTTCACTAATATGAATCCTTTTGATACGATCTATTCACTGGCAAGACATGCTTATGGAGACGCAGTCCTTCAAGAATTCTATCTAGGAATCAAGCAGAATACAAATGAGCCAAATCCTGTAGATAATAAAAGACTAATGTGGTACTGGACTAAGCAGTGGGGACGAATTGCTTTTGCCCTTCGTATGTACGGTCCAAGGGGAGATCTTCTTCAAGGAGATTTACTGTCATCGGTACTTTCTGACTCTAATAAGCAAAGTGCTCTTTTCGGAAGAGTTGGATTGGCAAGAAGAAATCGTCAACCTCAGTTTCAGTTCAATGATGAGGTTAACTTAGAAGATGTCTCTGCTTTCTCCGAGGTCCTTTCTAGATTGGGATCGATTGACCTCCACACTTCGGAACATCAAACGAAAAAAGAAATTGCGGATACTGTTAAGGAATCTATTGGCTATGAATTTTTTCTGGATATGACAGGTGAAATAATATTCAAGCCGCCTTTCTATAATTTGGATGTTATGTCTAATAAGCCGGTGTCCTGGATTCGACCCGTTGATATCATCAATGAGAACTTTGCAGAGAACATCCCTGACGTCACTTTCTTGGAAGGTACAGGTAGTTTAATTAGGAACTTAGATGTTGGGGCCGAGGAGATAACAAAACCAAAGGCCACTTATATCGACTACCGATTGGTACAAAAATACGGTTGGAAACCAGGTTCTTATAACTCTGAATTCTTTGGTTCAGGTCTTGGAGGAGATGCCCCCCGGAATTTATTCTACCACTTGGTCGACCAATTAGACAAGCAAAATTCAAGAATTCACACCGGCTCTGTTACGATTCCTTTGAGGCCCGAGCTTCGATTAGGATACCCGATCTACTATGAGGACCAAGATGCTTTCTACTATGTAGATAATATTGCGCATCAATTCTCTTATGGGGGACAGTGTACCACTACCCTAAACCTTATGGCTAAAAGGGCTAAGTTCTATGCAGCTTTCCCTTATTGGAATGGCATTAATGGTTCGGAGCAAGAAGTGCAGGACCCCGATCAGTTTGGTTCTAGGTCTAATCAAGAATTTCAACCTTCCCTAGGAGACACTGCGGATCCAGGGGATTATCCTAATAATCTATACCGCAGACCTGTCTCAGCACAGAGCGGCGATCCTGTTCCGGATCGTAACGTTATTTTGACCGCAGTTGAGAAAGAAGCTACCGACAGGGAAAACGTTGAAAATGATACTTTTTCTGCGGTGGAAGGGGAACAGACAAGGGCAGAGTCAGTTGCTACAGATCTAGTTTCGATGAGGTCACAATTCAGGGTTATTGGGAATAATGATTTCATGTATACCATAGATCCTACTAGAGATGAAACTCTCCGTTATGATGAACAGGGTAGAAAAACATCGGGTCCCTTAACTTCTTTAAAAGTAGAGAGAAAAGAGGTGGGAGGGGAAAACCGTATCCTTCCTACTTTCCCCGTCTCCGATGAACGCGGGTATGAAGTTATTGGTGGATATGAGTATGGTCGAACAGTGCGACTTACTAGGAATGGCATGGATTTTAGTCGGCAGACCAACCGGAGGGCGTCTGAATTAGCTAATCTGAGTCCAGAAAGAACCACCACTAATCAAACTAATGAGGATATGAATGACGAGCAATTCGCTTCCAATGCTGCCATGAGTGACGAGGATCGGGTTGCCAAATTAGATCCAAATAACTATGGCAGAAGGTTATTGGATCTCAGACCTTCAGGACCCGACTCTTTTAACTTTGCACAGGACGCGCGCAATCTAATTAAAGGGCGTACTTTTCAGGAAATAGAGAGGACTTTACCTTCCTCAACCCCTGGTGATTATGATTTTGAAGTAGGTCCTTCGGATAAACCCTTCACTCGAAATACACAAGTAGGTCAATGGAGAGAAGTTTTTGATGAAGTAAGATCCCAGAGCGGTGTTTCTGCGGAAGAATATCCTGATACCTATTTACTAGCAATTATTCATACTGAATCAAATGGAAGAACCGATGCTCGAAGAACAAATGACGACGGTCGCCTAAGTCAGTATTGTGGACTTGTTCAATCGGGGGTTGGCAACTCGGGGGATTTAGGTAGAGAGAATACAGATTTTTTAGGAAATGGTCCGAATGATAGAGAAGTTGCTATCGACTCGCTAAATCATATGATTGAATATACCCAGAGATACCGAAGCAGACACAATCATGATCCCGATAGGATGGCAATCCTCTGGAAAGGTGGGGGTACTACTTTGGATCGATTTAATGCTGCAATGGAAGAGTCCCCTACTACTGCGGTAGGGATCCTTAGTGCAAAAAACGGCACAGATGTTTATGTTGCCAGAGTACGTTTGGCAATGTCGGTTTGGTCGGATCCCAATGGAACTGTAGTAGAAGAGCCTTTACCCTCAGTAGAAGACGTTAATACCGATGGTATTCCCCCGGAAACCGGGGATGACCTTGAAGCTAGGAGAGCGTCTAACACACTGTTTGGAAATGCGTTGGCAGCCAACAGGGATCAAGGAATTAACTCTCTCCCTTCAGGTATTAGACCCGTCAGGGATCCCGGACTTATGGTCCATATTACCTCTTTCTTGCAAGCTATTTATGCAGAAGGATTTGCCTTAGAAAAAGAGTTGGAAAGAAAGCTAAGAGGGGAGACTAAAATCCCTAATAGAAATTCTCCAGTCCGGCCAGGAGTTCAAACAGAGCAAGACCGCTTAGTGGACACTTCTCTAGGAAGACCCGAAGTACAGGACGCATTAGCTTCTGGACAAACTCCTTCGGAGGTTTTTGGTCCTGGAGGGGAATGGCAACAGGTACAGGAACAATGGGGGCAAGCTAAGTCCACTTTTAGAGACGTTGCTGACACTTCAGGTACGGATGTTAATGGAAATGTAGACGCTGATGTTGAGGATGATGATGATGATGCTGAGGAGGACAGTTAATGTCTAATAATATTCCAAAAAGATATGGTCCTCCGGCTCCTATAGGATCAAAACCAGCTCAAAGTAAAATGTTTGGTCGAAATAACGACCTACGTTTCTCTTTACGAATGGCAGAGATCATTCGAGTAGACTACGAGGGAATGGTATGTGACCTCGCGTTTCTTCAAGGGGACACTCCTCCCGCAGAAGAGGTTCCTATTTCGGCTGCTTATTGGTCCAAAAGATCTTTTCTTGGTGCCATGCCAGAAGAAGGTGCTATCTGTATTGTAGGCTATAGTGCGGTACACCAAGACAGAGCGACCCGACCTTTTATTCTAGCATTTTTACCTAATGGCATCAAGACTGCTCTTAGATTTGATCCTTTTGGGGCGGTTCCCCGAGATGCAGAAGAGATGGACCTCCCTCCCGAGGTGGCTTTTAAAGAACTAAAAGGGATCTACGGACCTAGTCGTAGGAAATTCCGAAAGATCTATCCTGGAACTGTCTATGGCATGTCAGAAGCGGGGTCTGAATTGATTTTAGACTCGGGTGTTCATTTAATGGATCGGGCAGGCTCAGAGTTTCTTTTAAGGGATTTTGATCAGGCGGGAGTTTTGACCACAATGGATATGTATTCTACCACTGCTGCGGGAAGGTCAAGGTCTGGTAGAATAGTTCGCAACGCTCTGAACTTACCTTCTGATTTCCTAGATCCTGAGGGTGTATTTCCTGTGGACCATCCTCTTTTTGAGGATCTATTGGATGCAGGTTTTCTCTTTGCAGATGGAACTCCCGTTTCAGATATGAATGGTTTTCCTTCGGTTACACTACCCGATGGTAGAAAACATACTGTCATAACAGAAAATATGGCAGATCCCAACGATATTCAGACTCGATTGTATACTGAAAATCGTAAAGAGATTCAGGAATTTAGCGATGGTATGATTCCTGGATCGGATAATATGGGATTTGATCCTGACTCAGTTGCTCCCGATCCGCATTATAGCCCGTTCATTGAAAGTGTGCAAGGAACCGTTGTAGGCAATGATCCTTATTCCGCATCGGGCAGAGTTAAATACGGACAATTGTTAAAACCTGTATTATTTGATACTCCTAGCTCTACGCAAGGTCAGCCTAGATTAGAAGTTGTTGAAAACTCCGAAAGCGAAACCGAAAAAAGTTTGGTAGGGGCAGGGCTGTATCGAATGAAGCGACCTGACGGACTTGGGGAGCTTTTCCTTAGTCACGATAAAGAAGGACATGTATTTCTTTCTATTCCTTCTTCTACCTCCAAGAAAAGTAACTTAGGAGCCGGACGGTCTTTGGAAGCAGACTTGAAAGGGTCTACTAAGTTAGTAATGGGAGCTGAAAAAGGAGATAACGTTTCTTTTGACTTAGCTACCAAAGGTGGTTTAAAATGGTCCCTTGGGTCTGCTACTGCTTCTAAGAGATCACTGGATCTATTAACCTCTGGAGGAGTCTCAGTTGACATACGAGGATCTGACTCCAATGGAACCGGCCTTGACCTCAAAATGACAGGGGATTTTGGTGTAGCAGTAGAAGGAACTCATGGTATGTTTACGACAGGGGATTCCATTGAAGAGATTACTGGCAAGAAAGAAGTTAGAGCAGACTCGATTGCGCAACAAGTGGGACAAGGGAACTTTACTACTACCGTAGCTTCTGACCATGATATGAATATTCAAGGGGAGAAGACCATGACGGTTGGGTCGGGAACTGAAACTACGATCCTAACCGGAGGGGAAGAGACGAACATCCTAAAAGGAGATAGCAAAACCAGTTTTACGGCCCCTGCTACTAGAAGTTTAGAGTTCTTGGCTGCGGGTACCCATGAAATCCAAGCAGGTGGTTCACTCACTATAGAAAGATCTGCTTCTCTTTCAGGTAATTATTCCTTTGAAGCCCCTACAGGATCCTATTCAGTAACCCTTGCAACCGGTTCAGTAACCCTCACAGCCGGAGCAGGTTCCGTCGAGATATCTACATCCGGTGTGGATGTTCGCGGTCCCTCCATCAATCTGGTGGGGTCTGTGTCCTTGGGAACAAGTACAGCACCTAACGCTGTTGTAGGAGGTATCCCCGGTCCAAGTCCTCATGTCGATCATATAACAGGACTTCCCTTGACTGGAAATCCTATAGTCAAAACGATGTGATCTTATAATGCCTGTGACCCCTGCAACATTAACTCCCTCATTAATTGGTTCTCTAACTGGAGTTGCCATACAAGGACCCTCAGTACCACAATTAGCGGGAGCTATTGGTACTGCATTCCCTTCTTTTCTTGCTACTATCCCTGTAACGACTAATCATGTCGGCGTCCTGGGGGTAGGAACAGGTACGGGGAAAGTAGCTATAGAACCCGCTTCGGGAATTGCAATACTTACCGGTACCTTAGCTGCCAATGGAATTGTAGGTCCATCCGCCCCTCAGATGGCTTCGGGTATTATAACAGCTTTGGCTCAAGAAATCAATACTACTGCTATTGTACAGGTAGGAATTATAGGAACTTCGGTGGGGGCGGGGGTAGGAACTCTGTCAGGGGGAGTAGGAGCAACGTTCACTCAAATACTAACCGCTTCTTTTGGAGGAGCCGGAATAGTAGGACCAAAAGCAAACTCCCTCGCCAATGCTATTGGAGAAGGAGTTGCGAACTGGCTATCTTTTGCTATTATCAACACGGTAGATACAGGAACCCCTTCACCACCTTTTAACAACTCGACCGGAGTTGGGATTGGAAAAGTATTTTAGAATTTCTGTTTGAGAATAATTCTTGCAGAAGGCGGTCCTCCAATATGAAAGCCTTCTCCTTTTACGTTCGGATGCCCCACACCTGACAGTCTTTTGGCTATTGTCTGTGCTACTTGATCTAATTCTTGATCAGTAGGATCATGATTATCTCCAGATTCCACTGCAATTAGTAGAGATGCAGTGCCTCCGTCAATTAGAGTGCTGGCCTCGAAAGGTAGCAGTCGGGCATTATGAAGCTCATCATTGATCATTCCCGCAGCAAAAAGAGTAGGCCCTAAGATCCATCCCCCTCCAGTTACGTTTTCAATCCTTCTACTCCCCGCTTTTTTAGACCTAGTGTGAGAAGAGTCTATGTGGCGAAGGATAGGTCTTAGATCATCTCTAAGCTCTGGATTGCTATGTCCTAGTTTAATGAGGGTGTCTTTCAGCTTCATTTGGAATCTCCGAAGAAGTAGTGATAAGGGTAAGCCTGTTTAGTTCTACATAAGTTCTAAATAAAAGGATTCTCTATAGAAGACCTGAAAAGGAATTTTTAGACGGAGAGATTCGCTATCTTAATACGATTATCTCTCTCATCAGTTTGAATAATTTTGAGATTCCATCTTTATTCTAGGTAGGTACTCAAACAATTAGCTTGTAACTCCCTCCCCTCTAGGAAGGTACGTCTGTAATGTCCACTAGTTTTGATGGCTTTGTACTACGCAAGCCAAAAGTAGCCTCTTCAAATTCTCCTTTCACTTCGGAGCCTGACACCCTTGTTCTCTCTAGGGACTCAGATAGTAGTGGTACGTCTGATCGGGATGAATATCTGGCAACCTTTGTCAATGACGAAGATGCCAAAGCTGTTGAGTTCTTGGTGATCCCTGCGAATACGGGCAATATTATTGCCAAGCCTGGCGAAGATCATCTGTCCGTGTTCTATACAAAAAATGATGAGATAGATCGTTTCGGTTTTGATCCTTCGGAAAATAGATGGAAACCGAAACCAGGTTCTAAGCCTGATAATTTGGGACTTCTACCTGAAAGTGGGCAGTTAAATCTGAAAGTAGTGGAGTCGGATCTGGGAGAACCTAGAATTACTATTGGAAGTCCCTCAGAAACTCCCATCCCTGTAGAGTGGGAGGACGATGACCAAAACTGGCCTCCTCCCGCTATTCCGCCAGGAGAAGCAATAGCACTTATTAGTACTGGTGAGATTTATTTTGCATCTGATATTGTAGCAGGGTCCTTTGGAATGCCCGTCTATCAATTCCGTAATAATTTTTTCAACAGAAAAGACGTGACAGGTGTCATTGGAATAGCGGGCGAAGACTTGTTTTTAAATCCAATTCCGTCTGCAACAGAAAGACCCCTTATTCGATCCAAGTATGGGTCCTATTTGGATACCTCTGATATCAGTTGGGATACAAATACGGGTGAACTTACCTTCCTTAATTCGGACTATGAAGGCGAACCGATCTATTATGACGGCGTCTATAGCTCACTGGATCTTATAGATCCTTATGAATCTACAGATCTAGCAGTGCTTTCTAAACCTGCTACTTTTTTAACTCCCGTAGAGGTTTCGATTGACACGACCATTTATGATGTAGGCGGTTTAATACTCTATGTCAAAGAGACGGGTCTAATTATCGAAGATGTTAGGATCGTAGAAGAATTTTCGAGACCTTATGCCATTCCCGAAAGCAGGGCAGAGGCTATCCTTACAGGAACCAACCTATTGGTCCGTCTGTCTTCCCAGTTTGTAGCTGCCAATGACGGAAATACGCTGGCAGTAGGGACCGGAGATTACTACCTAGAAAATGGAATTACGTTTCGTATGTTTCCGTCGCTACTGGACCCCTCTAATACAAAAGAGATCCCTGACGCTCAAAATCTAGTGGCCCTAGAAAATGAAGTCATTTCGGACTCTGTAAATGCGGGAACTTTTTCGGCGCTTACTCAAATCCCGTTACAGGACATCCCTGGTTACGACGATAATACCTTTTTCCGTCTGGAAGATGGAGCTATAAGAAGAGTTCTGGAACCCAATAAAGATGTGGTCTATGATTTTGATAGTAGACAGATAAGATGGGCAAGCCCCGTTACTAATGAAGTTCATGATATTAGATCCCCGAGCGCTTCCCTGAAGCTGAATAATGAAGTTATTTTGGCTTCGGATTTTGAATTTACATTGGATGAAGGGGCTGGTCCTCAGATAATTGAACCGGGTCAGGATGTCCTCATTGATTTTGATGGAGGCCAGCTATTCTTTTCGGAAGACCGGGGACGGCTTCTATATGAAGGAATAGGTTCTTTTACTACAGGTGCTACTCAATTTTCTGCGGACAATACCGAATTTGATTTCGACCCTATCCCGTCAGATCCGTTGAAGCAGCCTCTATTGATTATAGGATCATCTGTATATCGAATAGAACAGGCAACTATTAACACTCTTACTACTCATATCCCTATAGCAGAAGATAGTGAGGATTCGATCCCTTTTCGAGTGATAGATACCTCTGAGGTAGTATTCAATTATGCCCTTCGAGATTTGAATCTAAATCGGAGATGGATCTATCCCGAGTTTATCTATCCTCTTTCAGACGGTGAATATATTCCCGATGGTGAAAGTTTCTCATTCTTGTCAGAAGGAAATGAAGTAGACCATATAGTATTGGAGTCTCAAAAGTTGGGACTCATTGAAGATACTCTGGAAATTCCTGTTTATTATCGAGAATCCGAAGCTAATTATACGCTTCTGAGAAATACATTTGAGATGACAGAGACTGCCAATCCTGTACCTGATGAGGGTGAGTTCTATATAGACCCCAGCAACGGCGAACTCACTTTTAATGTAGATGACATTGAAGCTTTTCCAGATGCCCAAGTGATTTTAGAACCTTCTCTTTCAGATGACGGACATCCTGATTCTTTAATCGAAGTCCTTTCTAAAAATCGTACCGTAGGCATCCCTTCCTCTCTAGATAACGTGAAGGTGGTAGTTCTTTTAGAAGAAACTCAATACACCGTCCAGAAAGCAAATGGATCTATCTTTTTCGATTCTCAAATAAAAGAAGGAACTCGTTTACGAGTTAGGTATTATACAGACGGGGACACCGAAATTATAGAGGATGTGGGTTTTCAGAGAAAAGAAACCCTTTCAGTATCGTCGGGCCAGAGTAGTGCAACTTTTGCTGCAGGACCTATAGAACTAGACGATCAAAGGGATGTTACTCTTTTCGTAAATGGATCTCCAACACCTTCTACTCGAAATGGGAAGACTCTATCTTTTTCTCCCATTTCGGGAAACCGTTTAGTACAGGTCAACTATCATGTGACTGAGGCTGGTGGTGGGGAGAAATTAGTTCGTCTTTTACAAAAGCCTTTCTTTCCTGACATCGTTGTGGATCAAGGGCTGAACCAGACGTTTTATGGGGATCATAGATCGGTACTTCAGGAAGATACTGTGATTTTCGTTGATGATCAGGCATTCAGAATAGATGGCACACCCACTTATGATCCAAATTCTGATATTACTTCTGTAGGTTTTATCCCTTCGGTTCCCGAGTCTCTAGTATCTCCCGCAATCCAGGGGACTTCGGATCCTGTAACTGAATTTGATCTGATCCAGGTAGTAGCGGACTCCAACAGTTCTGGAGATCAGGAAATTGGATTTTTTGGAGATGTTGCGGATCTATTCCCTACTTCATATATCCTAACCCTCGATGGCGCTCCCTACCACATAGACTCATCCTCTTTTGATGAGGGCAAGGGTATGACCAAGGTAGGAGTTCGAAGTGACCTCTTGAGGGAATACACGGGTCCTGATGTGCAAGTATCAGAATTCCCTGTCTATCCTCCTAACCCTTCCATACTGCAAACTGATATTCTTCCTTTTATAACAGAACCCCATTATTTGGTTCGATTTGATGAGGATGATAAAGGACATTTCCTAGAAGATGGTATTGATTATCGCCTGATCAATAACGGATCGATTATTTTGGATCCTGTTGCAACTTCACTTCCTAAATCGGGAGAAGTATGGCATCTAGGATATCTAGGCAGAAGAGAATTAAAACCAATAGGATCTTTACCCTCTCAGGTGATCTTCCCAAGGGTCAAAGCTTCTTATACTCGATTTGTTAGTGCTACCACAGACAATGGTATTGAGGGTTCTCGACTGGTTGCATCTTATAGTTTCCGAAGCCCCGACTCCTTTTATTTCAGAGCACTTCCCTTGGAGGAATTTTCGCAGGAAGTCTCAGACTCCATTGGTGCTAGTGCCTCTTCTCTTTCTTCGTCCAACGGGCCTACCCTATCTTTTGGTTTAAGTCAAGACAATCAGGATAGAGGATCCGAAACACTCATTTGGGAAGGGGGAGATCTCAGGGATAGAGATAGAGTGGCTCGAAGATTTGTCAGGTATTATAACCAGATAGCGCAGGGCATTGAATCCTATTTCCAGATTCTTGATGGACGAGTCGTTGGGGATCGGGATGGACAATTCTCATTCTTCTTAGGCGATGATGGGGAATCTGGAGGAGAAGACCCTGTGACGGGGGATCTAATTCCCTATTATGCTAACCCTGACGGTAGTGGTAATAAACCCACATCTACTGCCATTCAAAACATGAATTTACAGGCACAGAGTGGGTACATAAGAAATTCTATAGACGACCTTGTTCTTACTTCAAAAAAGCCTTATGAGTTTCAGTTTGACATTCCCCCTTCCCTAGAATTTGAAGGAACATTCAAACAAGCATGGGAACCTCATCGGCTATCTCGTTTTTACCCACAATTATCCAAAATTGCTACCGTCACACCTCCTAGCACTGGAGCCCCTGAAAATGAATACACTTTCCTCCGAGATTTCCAAGAGATATTAGGGGATCTTAAAGTGGAAAATGTTCTCTCTGTAACGGAACTATCTGCAAGACCTGCTAGAGGATGGCTTAAAAAAGATGGAGCAACCGATGATGGAGGCGTTTATGTGGAAGTAGGAATGTCTTTTCCTTTGGGTACTAGTGAGGCGACTAACGATCCAAATGATCCTCCTAACCTCGAAGATGGGGATCCTAGCCGTTTGATTCCCGGTTTCAAAGAGGGAGATATCGTAAGTTTGGGTAGGGTCAACTTCAGCAAAGATCCTACAAGTGGGGCAGTAACCCTAGAAATAGATGTTTATGCTTCTAATATGGAGATAGCTCAATCTCCTACAGCAGGCTCCGATCGGATTTACCTTAAAATAGCAGATGATATCGAAGGTTTTCCTGTAGACGGAGATGATCCTGCGGACCTTCTAAATAATCCTCCCCTAAAAAATGATACCCTTTTTGTCCAGAGCCAAGGGTATTTCCGGCAGAATTTCGACTATGGTATGGATTCTTCTGAGGGAGAATTGGTCAATGCAACCCTACCTAGTTTTATTGCTTCTGTCATAGGACAGGAAGCTCCCGAGCCTTTTACGTTTTTGGATGCTACTGTTGTTCATAAAAACCAGAGAACAGAACCCTATCGTTTCCCCGCCCTGGACGGTGAACCTTCTGACGATGGGGGACTCACGGGATTGCCTTATTCCTATCCTATTACGGATTCGGAGATCGTATCCTTCCAAGCTGAGATCAAAGCATGGGAAGATGTGATCAACGAAACTGACGAAGGAATTGTAGAGACAGCTATTTCACTGGTTGATGATCATATCTTTCGTCTGGATCCTGGAGTTGTTATTCCTTCGGGTCACTCGCAATATAATGAGGTTATCTTAGAAGGCGTGGTCCCAACTTTTCATCTATCCCAAATAGACGGAAATGACATTATATTAGCTGCTTTTTCAGTAGAGGATACGAACGTAGGTTATGAAATAAACCTGACAGGAGGAGGTACTATGGTAGGCACCGGCACTATTGTAGATGATCTTCATTCATTGAAAAATGTGGGCACCGATTTCTCGGGGGTCACCGGAACTCTGACTATTACTTCGGGAGATAGGGGAGTTGATGTAGGTATTACCTATGATATCGCTTCTGGAGAGAATGGACTGATCAATGTTTTACCCTCAACTCTAGACCCGTCTCTTCTGTCTTTTCCTCTTAACCTCGCTATTTTAAAGGGAGAAAGAGAGACTGGAAATGCTTATGTTGAACTCCCTAATAGGATTTTCTTCGACCCTCAAGGTCTGGATATAGATGTAGGGGACCAACTCATTGTTTCAGGCACAAGTCCTAATGGAGGACTGTATGAGATTCAAAACATTGAAGTAGATCATGTTGTTGTCAGTCCAGATACCAGAGAAAACGAAAGTAATTCTGTGGACCTTGAGGTACCTTGGAAAACTTATCGACCGCGTAGATTTAGTAACCAATTAAACGACCTGAGAGATGAGTTGGCCCAGAGAAGAATAATCTATCAGGACGATTCTGAGGCTCCCGTAGACATAGAACCTTATGTAAACAGCGTAACTTCCTCAAATCCTTCTACGCCTTCTCTGGACGTTCTGAGAAGCCTGGTGACAGAGATGTTTGGTACTCCTTCTGTGTCTGAGACAAATGGTCAAATAGTAGGAAACACTCTCACTAGTGCGGGATCTTTCAGTGATCTTGAAAATGAAGATAATGCCTATGTCATGATCAATAATGAGGACTCCAGGGGTTTCTATCGGGTAGCTTCCTTTACCAATGATACGATTGACTTGGTTGATGGTTCTAATTTCGTTCAAGGATCCCTTGAAGATGAGACAAACCTAGAGTTTGAGGTTTTTGAGGTGTCTAGTTTCTCAGAACGTACTTATGAATTAATACTGTATGAGTATTACAATGTACTAGACGAGATAGATCGTATTGATGCGGGAATAAGGGCGACCATTCACGATCTGAACGAACTGATATCTGAGGATCCCAGTATTGTAAGGCCGGGCGACCCCGCTGATACGTTGATCCAAACAATTCACTTGAACCCCATTGATGCTAGGAAAAACTGGATCGTAGATGAACCGTCTTTAAGAAATGAGTTGGAAGCTATACTAAAGGGCACCGAGTCCTTATACGATCTTCGATTCGCATGGATCGATTTCAGAATCAATCTGGAAGATGGTCTGTTACCTGCTATTAATAGGTTCAAAAAAACTAAGACAAAGAAGAAAAATAAACTTTTGAAAGAGTTAATCAAGTTAGCTTCGATGCAATAAGGAGATTACCCTCATGACTGACGATGATAAAAAAAATGTAGAATGGCAAGAAGCCCAGCCTGAAAAAAGCTCACTAGTTCTTTTGAAAGAGAAATTTATTCGTTTAAAAGAAGAGTTGGAAAAAGAAAAAGAGCGTATTGAATTCCAGATAGAGGAAGAAGGTAATAAGAATGGCTGAATGGCAGGAACTGGAAATAAGTATTGTGGACCAAATAGAACCAATTGGAGATGGTTTAGATACTGCGGTTCAAGCCCTTGCGACAATAGTAGGGACCGGAATTTCAATATTGGAGTTACTGTCTTCTTTTTTGGTAGTATCTGATAGTCCTGTAATGGCGGCAGTTCAAGCACTTCTCACAGAAATTCAAGACTTATTGGCTAGTCTTTCTGAGACGGGAGTTCATTCTCTAGCTATGCTTCCTACTACAACCGAGGAATTGGAGCGATACCAAGGAGGTTATGGAAAATTTAAGCAATTGTTTTATCAGAGTCTCTATGACACAGAGGATCCCAACAGACCTCAGTTCTCCTCGGGATCCACAACAGGGGCTCTCTTCTTATTAGTGACAGAACCTAACCCAAGTCGCTTTATCGAATCTTTATACCGTCTGTTTTCTTTTTTTGATAAACCTTTTGACCTGAGGTACCCATCCCCTGTCAATGTCAAAGTCAAACCTGCGGGTCAATTAGGACTTCCTGAAGACCAATTGTTGAATGTCTTTACAGAAGAAGGAAGAGAGCTAGATCGTCTTCGTATTGAATGGCAAGAACCTCGTACAAGCAATGATGTCTTACTCGACATTTTTGCGGAAAATAAATTTTACATTGAACGTTCTAAAAGCAGTCAAGGAGATCTCGAATTGACAGAACAAATACCTGTTACGAGGAGGTCACCCCAGGAACGAAGAAGAGATAACAGCGAAATAAAACATATCCCCGCTCGTGATGAATTTGGAGACTTGATTTATCATTGGGAACCCCTTGATCCTAACGACCCTTTTATTGATTTGGTGGATACTTTAGATATTAAGAATAGCAGGATCAATTTCCTTGCGGGTTCTTATGCTCATATCATTACTGACGTGGAAAAGGGATCAGATAATGGCTACTATTATCGAGTTAGATCCGTTCCTAAAAATACAGGATTAGTTCCTGCTACAAAAATGGTAAGAAATTCTCAGGGGGAAGAAGTAGAAAAAGAGGTCTATAACTTGGTCTTAGGAAATGACAATATAGGTCCGGTATCCCGACCTAGCGTTCCTGCTTTTGGATATCTACCAGATTTGGATACCTCTTTTGATCTACCTACTGCGCTACTAAATACCTATAGAGCCGCCTATCTTCTTCGCTTTGATGCTAACTACAAAACACAGTTTGGAATTGAGGCTTTGGGACCCTCTCTAATGACACCTTCGGTAAAAGCATCTCTTTATGAACAGGTTGGTGCCCAAGAATATGACTATTTGGACACGGATCCCGAAGGAGATACTATTACTGAAATTCTGCCATTTTTTGAAGAGCCTCTTTTTAGCGATAATGAGGCTCCAGAAGAAATGGATTATACCAATATGCGGGACAGTATTAATGCTGCGCTAGTAATTGATGCAGACACTTTTGATCCTTTTGGTGGAGTCGACGAATTTTTAGAGCCTAGACTAAACCTTCCTCCCAATGTTCGTTTGAGGCTTGCAATTGATAAAATTATAGATACCAAAATAAAAGCACTTGTCCCTTATTTGGCAGCGAATGACGAATTACTTCTCATTTTTCAAACTTTATATACTGAAAACGAGAATGCTATCCTCACACTTCTCACTGAGGGCGTGCATTTCCTAGACCTTTCCGAAGAAACGGAAATCCGCAATGATATTTTTTCCATTCTGCAACTGATTAATTCAGGGGATACCCAGGGCATTCCCCCAAACTGGGAATCTACTCAGGTTCTAAATGACTATTTTCCTTTTGTTAATAAAATCACCAATCAACTCTCAGATCTAATTTTCTCTTTATCAAATGTATTACAAAGCACACTTGATGATTTTGAAGCTACTTTGGAGTCATTGCAGGACAGGCTCGAAGTTCTCACGTCTCTTTTGGATGTGGTATCCGAAGCCATTGTTCTCATAGAAGAATTTTCAGATATGGCTACGAACCTTCGTCTTCTTTGGATACCCCCCGATACAGGCGGGAACGGGCACCTTATTTCAGAATTGCGAAGCGCCGATAATCCTCCCGAGCAGGTGAGTGATGAATACATGGCTTCCCTTGTATTTGTTTTTGGAGGGGCGGGACCTGCCGATGTTCTTGCTATCCAAAACGCTTTTCAGTTTCTTTTCGGAGTATAAAAAATGGCTTTTAATTTTTTAGGGACTTTTTCTGAAACCGAAATAGCAGGTCTTCTAGATTTTGCTGAAGACCAATTAGAAGATATTCAAGATCGGATTTCGTATCTTCGATCCTGTATTGAAAAAAACGGATGGATTACTTTTGAAAGAGACGAAGATGGTAGGACAATTTCTTACGAAGTTACTCCTTCTAATTCTGTCTTATCTAAATATATCCGATCGTACCAGTTTTGGGGAGGGAATCTTCTAGAGCTTCCTATTCTAAGCAGAGGTGAGTGGCTATCACTCTCTCAGGGCGAACCTAGTATGGATAGCCAGCAACAGTTTCAGGGAGGTCGTATTCAGGGAAGTGATGACTATTATGCTCCCAATGTTCATAAGGATGATATGGTCGAAAGTGCTACTGTAGCAAAAGTAAAAGACTGGATGATACCTGCTATCCAGACAAAACGTGAGCATTGGGAATTCAAAATCAAAAAGTCCATTGATCTGGTAGATCAATATTTGGAAGAAATTATTCTATTGGTACAACGATCAACAGGAGTAGATACTATAGAGGATTTAAGATCACAGATCAACTATTATCTAAACTCTGATGAATTTATTGGTGCAGGCCAAGGACATCGAAACAACAACGGAAACTGATACTATGGCAAAAGATTTACAGATCAAACAAAAATGTCCCCATCTAGTGATAGATGAATGGCTTGCCTTAGATGAGGATAGAAAAACCCTCAAAACCGTTAGAGATCCTTCTTCCAGCAATGTTCGAATCAAAAAGAATGGAATGGAAATACCGCAAGAAGGAATTGGTTCCAAAGTTTCTTTTTCTAGTAGGAAAGCACAACCTTTTGAAATTGAGAAAGACGCAGAACTCAGGTTCCAGACTAATAACGGTGTACTCCAAACAATAGCCTTACCTTCCGGTAATCAAGTATCTGCTTCCCGTGTAGTAAATGCTATTAATGAACAGGGATCCGGTGTCCTAGCAAAAGCCAATGCAGGGAAAATTCGTTTAGAAACTGTAAGAGGGGGCGTAGACGAGACGATTTTTCTCCAAAAAGGATCTGGACACGAAGCATTAGGTTTCCCTTTCCATAGGTTTTACCAAGGTAGAGAGATCATTCCTCCCTGGAATTTAATAAAGGAAACCAACACTTTTGGAGTCCGTTCTAAGAAAATCGTATTTGAAAGACCACTACAATCCGCAGATGACGTATTTGAAGTGTCCTATTTTACCCAGAGACGTGAGTGTCGAAGGTGTGCGGGCATCGGTATAGAAAATGATTTTCGATACGATTCTAGGGGCAATCCCATATTTGTGAGGGGAGTAGACCTTCTAGTTCAGGAGGTTGAGAAAATCGTATTCACAATTAGAGGATCTAATATTTTCTACTCATGGTATGGGACAACACTTTCGGATTTGGTAGGACAGAAAATTGTAGGAAGTGGACAATTAGTGGAGTCACAATTGGTTACGGAAATTGCTCTTACTTTGAATCGATATAGGGATGTTAAAATCCAACAGTCGAAACTCCAACCCGTAACCGATCAAGAATTTTTGATGCGTATCAAAAATATTGAGGTACGTCAGGATGATGTAGATCCCACCATTTTTAGAATTAGAGTCGATCTTCAAAATAGATCAGATCAGGTAGATCAAATTCAAAAAACATTGATTATTAATAATATCGACGGATTCGAGAGGATGCAATAATGAGCTTACAAACTCCACAATTTAATACTCCTCAGGGATCTCCTATATCGAACCTAGAATTTGTATCAACGATCCGCAAACAAGCATTGACCGGCATTCTTTCTGGGAATGTGGTAGATGTCCAGGTCAACGTAAACGGACAAGGTTTCGTTTCTGATCCTTCATTAGTAGAGTTTGATCAAAACGAATTTTCTGTCCCCAATCAAAACGTGTATCCAGAGGGATTAACGTTGGACTTTGGAGTCAATACCATTGAAATAAGATCCATTGGAGTTACGGGTGCAGTTTCGACCGCAGCTAGGGCTACGATACGAATTCTTAGGCCCGGTGAATTGGACCTTATCTCATCTGCCCCATCAGGACTTCGAGTTCGTAGGCGAAGAGACAGTGTAGAATTAGTCTGGGTAGATACAGATATTCCAAATGTCAGGGGATATCATATTTATGCTTCCTCAGAACCAGGTGGAGGGCAGGAAGGATATGTCCGTATCAATAGGGACCTCATAACGGAAGCTTCATTTGAAGAAGAGAACCTTACCGAAATTACTGAGGATTCTACCTTCTATAATAATAATTTCGGGCAGCTACGTTTATTCTTGACAGAAGAGGATTTTAATGGAGGGACTATTCAGACCGTTCAAGACTCTTTTATCGACACGTCGCTTTCGGGACCCGAAATAAAAGTAACCACAAAAGTAGAGAGTGTGGTTACTGACACTTATTTCTCATTCATCCACAACAGGTCAGGAACAGAGCAGGATGGTTTCATTAATAATGAGGTTTTTGCTGACATTCCAGATGATGAGCCTCTTTATTATGTAATGACGACGGTAGTTTATAATCAAACAACCAACCAGGAAATTGAATCTGCTTATAGTTCTGAATTAGTTGGATATCCTTTGGAAATAGACACGCAACTTCGAGATGTCCCCAGGCGCACAAGGTTTGATGTTACAGAAGACTATATCGACCGTGTAATTAACTATGATAATGAAATATCAGTTATGCCAGGGTCCGTGGTAAAAGACGTTTTTATTGATCCTTTTGCTACGGAAGCAGAGCGGCTTTATTTTATTGCAGATTTCGTTCGTAGATCCCAGTCCTTTGCAACTCTATTAGTAGTAGACGAATTAGATTCGTACAAACAGGCTCTCGCTTCTGCTATGGGGTTCACCAATGTAGCGAATGTTCAGCAAATCATTGATGACTCTTTCGATAAATTATCTGCCAATACCAATAAAGTTCGTTTGGGGGCGCAGCCTGCGGTAGGAACTGCAACGTTTTATACTCCAACAGAACCTCAGAATGATCTGGTAGTTGAGGAAGGAACCCTTGTCCCAACTCAGGATGGAAGTGCAACTTTCAGGGTCACCTCTAGAGTTACACTTCCCTTTACTAGTCGAGATTCCTACTTTAATATTCAACGAAGAAGATGGGAAATTCAAGCAAATATCATTGCAACGACTCCGGGCGAAAATGGAAATGTTCCCGCGGGTCAAATTACCCGTGTTATTGGAGGTGCTTCTGGACTTCAAGTTACTAATTTAGAGGCGACTAGATTTGGGCGCAATGAAGAATCCAATCAGGACCTTGCGGAGAGATCCATGCTTGCGTTTTCTTCTGTAGATGCTGGAACAAAATCAGGGTATCTGGCGACCGCACTTGGGCAGGTAGGAGTTTTCAGGGCCAAAATTATTGACGCTGGACATACGCACATGGTTCGGGATTATGATGAGGTCAGAGATAAACATATTGGGGGAAAAGTAGATGTATGGGTACAAGGGGAACAAAGGCGAGAAGTCGAAGATACTTTTGCTCTCCGTTTTCGCATTGAAAGAGATGTGAGATTCTTTTTGGATTCCGTTCCTAATCAATATATTTTCGTTGTAGATGACGATCGAGTTACCCCCGAGAATCCAATCACTCAGTTATTAGGAGAAACCCCCGAAGAACAGGCGCAAGGATTTGGATTCCGAAATGTGACTACAGGACAGTCTTTTGATCTTACGGACTATAGCCTGTTATCTCATAACAGAATTCAATTAAGCACACAGATTCCTCAACCTCCTGTAGGGCCTAATAACGTGGTTATTGGTGATTTCCGATTTAGAGAAACGGATGAATATGTATTTTCCAGACAGCCGGTTCAAGCAGTCAATACGATCCAGAGTTTGAGTTCCGATGATGTTCTTGCAGAAGGAGATCATTATGAATTCTTCAGGACTCAAGACCCCCTCATTGAAGGCTATTCCACTAGGGCCAGAGATTATCTGGTACTTACTGAAAGCGGGGGAATCCCTTCGGGAGACATCATTGATATCAATGATGAGAGGCATGTACTGGTAGGGGAAATACCTGCAGCCTTAGTGAACCTTGGGGTAACACCTTTTAGCGTTAGAGTTTTCTCGTTAGATCGCACTATCGAATATGACGGCCCACTAACTGCGGACCCTGATTTTTTCATTCAGGCAGGATCCGAAACTACTCCTTTGCAGATCGTTAGAAACCCTGATGGAGATATCGAGGATGGATCCGAAGTCAGTGTAGACTATGAGCATGATGAAAATTTCCAGATTTCCTATACCATCAATGAAGTCTTAGAAAATGTACAAAGGAAAGTAGACGGGCAACGCCATATCACCGCAGACGTACTTGCAAAGCAGGCAATTCAAAACTTAATTGATTTGGAAATGACTGTAGTTCTTTCTCATGGTGCGGTGCAGTCCCAGGTGGATGTGGCTTTGAGGACTAATATTTCACAGCTTATGAACTCTAGAGGGGTAGGAAAATCTGTCCACCAATCGGATGTGGTCAGAGTCATTGAGAATACTACTGGCGTCGACTATGTAATTGTACCTTTCGCTAGAATGAGTCATACAGACGGGAACCTAATTGTAAGGGAGGATGTTGATAGCTCATTTGTCTTTTTAGAAGAAACACTTTCTAATATATCTCTCTATGCTCTCCAGGATTCTCTCAGTCACCAGACCATTAATGGTGGGGGATCACGAATGCAACACAGGGGAGTTTTTCAGGACCGGCAACCCCTTGCTATTGTCGCTACCTATTCAGACCTTATGGAGGGTCCTGGTCGCTCTCTAGTGGTAGGCTCAGAGGGACTTATTATTCCGGGATATTCTGATGATCAAACATTAGAGAATGATGGGTATCTTACGCAGGCAGCAAAAGAAGGAAGACGCCTGGAGCTAACAGCAAATAGAATATTCGTCTCTCTGTCTTCTAATGACAGTCCCGAGGATTACTCTTATACAGCTTCTTATGAGGTTCAAGGAGATCGCTCTTCTAGATCCACAATAGACTTGATGGATGTCGCATTCGCTGAATTAGGAAATCTTACCATCACGTATCGCTGAGGTCTTTTATGTCAAATGGATTTGACGGAGAACGACAATTTCCTTTTCCTCTAACTAAAAAGGGAAAAGGGTATTCTAAAACATTACAGTCAAGGGCCACTGCGATCCTAGAAACCCTTATGGGATATCTGGCATCTAACTATAGGTCTACTATTCCTTCTACGGAATACGCTTTCTACTTGAAGGCTATTGCCACAGAATTAGCTAGATTTACCCTTGCTATTGAGGAACTTAGTTCTGATATCTCATTTGATCTGGTGAGATCAGAGTTTTTGAATCAGGTGGTTGGATATTTTGTGTTTTTGGATGAACAACCGGATATCGATCTTGACGACGAAGAATTTAGAGAATTTCTATTGACAATTATAGATATTTTCTTTCAGGGTTCGACACCATCTGCAATAAGACAAGCAGTTGAATTATTTACTGACCAAGAATTTGAGATCAAAGAAATTTTCAAAGAATCTCAGAATCCGGGATCTGTTTATGATATTTCTAATCAGTTTGCTTTTACTATTGAGTTTGAATTAGATAACCAGTTTCCAACGGATCCTTTTGTTCTTCAAAACAATATTTTGCTATTGATTAATATCGTCAAGCCTGCGCATACCCTCTATGAAATATCACACGTTTTTACCGATATTGTGGATCCTGATAATGATAAAATAAATGATATCATTGAAGACGGCGCCTGGTCAATGCATGATCGTCGCTATGAAGACGTTCGTAAAAATTGCGGAGGTATGAAAGGGTTCTCTTCTGAAACGGGGTATACCGAACTAGGTGCTCTTAATGTTCTAGAAGATGATGCTTTCAATAAACCCTTAGATTCTGTGGCCCTAGGTGCTAATTTAATCATACTAGAAGGACCTAATTACGGACATTATAGGGTAGTTGAAAATTTAGGCTCAGGTATTAGAGTCAAACCTAGATTCAAAGAACCTCAGGAAGATATTTCCTATCAGGTAGAAGTTGACAGGTTAGGGAAGAAAGAAGAAATCTTTGTGACCGAAGATGCCTCTTATCAGTTTGTCTCTTCTGAAAAACTAACGGTATCAATTGACGGTCTTATATCTGTGGGAGAAGGGGACCAAACCCACTATGAAGCCGTAACTAATTTCTCGGGTTCTTCTACCTATGAATGGGACTTGACAGGAGACGGTAATTTTGGGGATGCTACGGGAAAAATAGTTCCTTTTGAAGCTCCATTAGTTCCTTCCCCTCAATTTGATGACGCTGGAAAGTTTTACTGGACCATTGGAGTGCGAGCTACTTCTGGAGATGGTAGAATAGCCCGAAATTTCGTGACAATTACTATCAATAAAGTTTAAGAATGGAGATGCCTAAAATGCCAGAGGAATTCACCCCAGACAGGGCGTTGGATACTATGTCCGCAGGAATCACTCTATTAGTGATCCAAAACTATATCGTCTTGCATCCTTTTTTTAATGATTCTGAAATTAAAAAATACCTTAAAATTCGGAAAAAATTCCATCCAGAGTTCTCACAAGCTTGCGTTGTTGTTGCTTCCACCCTAGAATCAAATTCGGATAGTGCCCATGCCAAAAAAGCAGCAAGTGAGTTAAGGAAATTAGCTTCCCTTCCAAAAAGCAAGGTATCCTTGATGCTAAGAAGAGCTGCTAGAGTTCTAAAGCCTCTCAGTCGTCTTAGCCCAAAAGAATCTGGACTGCCTCACGATATGAGATACCGACAGATGTTGAGATCCCTCCAATTTCTTGCGGATCTTGAGGAAGAAGAGGATTATAAAGTATATCGAAGGGAACTCACTGAGGTTCTTAATAATCTCATTACGAAATATACGGAATATCCTACGAAAATCAGATCTCTTTTCCGTTTGATCCTAAAAATAGGAGTGGGAAGTCTTGAAGTACCAACCCTTAGGTCTGATGCGGAACCTGGTGTTTGGTTTGATCTGGATTCCGAAGAAAAAGAGTATCTAAAAGAGAAAGCTAACCAATTGGAAAAAGAGAGAAAAGCACTCCTAAAATCTGACCCCAAACCAGGGGAAGAGATGGATGCTAATATTCAGAGGTTAAATGAGATTAAGGATGAATTTGAAAATATCCAGAGGGAAGCCGGAGTCCCATTATGGATAGTTACCAGAGAAGATGACCAACCCATAGAGGATGTTTTAGACTCTCAAGAAAATACTGAAAGAGACGGTATTACCGAGTTCTTGGTACAAAAATTATTGATAGAAGTAGAACGAATAAAAAACGAATATGCGGATTCTTCTACTATCAGGTCCCGAAGAGAATTAGGAAAAATAGCGACCCAGATCTCACAGGCAAAAAGTGTGGGGACCCTGGAGAGGGTACTAAGCGAAGGAACCGAGCGTAAAATTCTTAGCTCACTGCAAGGGGAATTTCACAGACAATTTAAAATAGCAGAAAAAAACCTTGTACTCGCCAAAGGACAAGAACCTGCATTACTTGAATATGAACCTATCGATGCTCCGGAATTTGCTACGAAACATAAAGTAGGAGAAATCGAATTTTCTTCGGATTTTTCTGAGGAAGAAAAAAGAGAAGTTTTAGGAAGAGTATCCCGCGCTTTTGAAGACCTTGAAACTATTTTTGGAAAGGGATTCTGCGGGAAACATGGAGTTCCCCTGAAACTTTCCTTTGGGAATATCCAACGGTTCTCTTCCAAAGCTTCTTATTTTGCTTATCATGACTCTTCTCGTTTTCAACCCGAAGTCAGATTCGGAAAAGACTATGAAGGTCTTATGGCACATGAACTATCTCATTTCCTAGATGATGCTCTTAAATACCAGCTGGAGCAAAACGACCCTGAATGGATGGAGTGGAAGCGAGAGAATGGACTAATGACTAGCCCCATGTCTAGTAGTATTACAGGGTCAGAGACTAGTGTAAGAGCAGATTACTATGTCAAAACAGTAAAGGATCCTGATAGAACTGGAAAGTGGCTTACAAAACTGAAACGAGACTTACCCGAAGTCATTGAATTTTATGAAGTAATCGTAGAGACAGAGGACTTCCAGAGATGGAACGATAAATTAGGAGGTGCCTATGAAGGTGTCCTTGCGAAAGCTATTACTAATGTGACGGGACTAAGTTGGGATGATGATGATGAGTTTAGGTCCATGGTAGACGCCAAATATAAATCTGAACTGTCCCCTGAAATAGTGGAAGAAGCCAAACGTTTATATCGAGACGTAGCTAGGGGGGATACCAGAAAACTAAATTACTACGTTAATTTGGGGGAAATCTGGGCTCGAATGTTGGAGCAATATGTCTACACCAAATTAGCAGAAGATAATATTACCAATCCTTGGCTTACTCAAATGACTTATGACGTAGACGAGATGGATCAGTTTATGGCTCAAGAAACCTTTGAGACTAAAGTATTGCCAATTCTAGACAGTCTTTTTTCCAAACTGAAAGGTAGAGATATTTTAGCAATGAGACTGGCCTCCAGGTTCCTATCTTCTATTAAGTAAAATAGGATTCTTTTAGAATATTTAGACCTCCGGATCGCTATTATAGTGGTCTGGAGGTTTTTACTTGTAATATTCTGATAACCAGGGTATATAGAGGGGGGCTATGAGATGTATTTGTATATCAAAGGAAGTATGATATGACGCACTTGCAAAATGAATACCCAGAAGTAACCAAAGTAGATGTCGTAGGAGACGTTCACGGCTGTTTTGATGAGCTTCTTGAACTACTTGGGGTCTTAGGTTACGAACCTGATTCCGAAGGCTTGTGGAGGCACCCAGAGGGGCGTCTTCTTGCTTTTGTGGGAGATATCACAGACCGGGGACCTAAAAGCAGGGAAGCCCTTGAATTTGTCAGAAAGCATGTAGAAGAAGATCTTGCTTTTGTGTCTCGTGGAAATCACGATGACAAACTAGGCCGTGCTTTGAAAGGAAATCCGATCAAGATAGCACACGGTTTGGAGTCTACCCTAGAAGAGTTGAAAGATTGGGAAGAAGATGAGAAGAAACAGGACTATTCTAAATGGCTTCTGGATCTTCCTCTTTCGATCACTTTTGATGCAGGTAAACTTCTAGTATGCCATGCTGCGCCACCTCCCAAGGACGCGGGTAGAGGCCGTATAAAATCAGCGGCCCTCTACGGACATACCACTGGAGGTCGTGATGCTAATGGTTTTCCTGTTAGGTTGGATTGGGTTCCTTCCTATAACGAAAAAGCCACAGAAGATACTCCTTTTGTGGTATGGGGACACGTTACGCATGAAGAGCCTTATGTGACGCCTAAGGCGGTGTGTGTAGATACCTGTTGCTTTGGTGGTAACAAGCTCACTGCTCTCCGATATCCTGAGAGAGAACTAGTGTCCGTACTTTCTCGTCAAGAAAGAGAAGATGGTCGAAACTTGGCTATTGGAGGATCGGGCAAGACTCCAAAACTTAGAACTACAAAGCCAAAACCTATTACAGATATGTCCCTTCCCTATCTCCTGGAAAAATTACAGGAAAAAGAAGAAGATGTTTTGTACTTGGTAGATACTGATGAACTTCTTAATAAGAGACAGTGTGGTCCTCTTATAATTGCCAACGCTTCCAAAGCTCTTTTTGAACCGGAAGCAGAACATCAACTATATTCCAAAGGTATTGTCTATACTAAAGACCCTTATCGTTTGGTATCTTTACCACTGGTGAAGATGCACAATCATGGGTGTCGTGAGTTCTCAGACGAAGTGTCACGGCGTTTTGAGGATGTAAGAGGGGTAGACATCGTATTCGTCGAGAAAATGGATGGTACGATGATTCAGGTCTTTGAACATGAGGGCAACGTTGTATTTACAACACGTTCGGTTATGGAAGGGAATGAAGAATACATTGATGATTCCAGTTTCCCTTATATGGAAGCGGCTCGTGAGATTGCAAAGGAAAAATATCCTCACATTATTGACCCTTCTTTTGTGAAAGGAAAAACTCTGGTGTTTGAATTGATTCATCCTGAAGCCCGAGTTGTTACGGATTATGGGGATCTCCAGTCTCTAACTCTTCTTTCGGTTTTTGACCTTGAAGAATATGATTATTGGTCTTCCTCGCGAGTTTCGGAATTCGCGGATGAACATGATTTGGATACTTCCGAAATATTTCTGAAAACTGACAAGTTGGATCAGGGAGTTGCCGAAGTCCGTAATGCTCTTGATGGTCGTGAGGATCTTCCCGAGGGGGCTATCGTTTGCTTTGAGCAGGATGGGAAGGTCATTCACAGAGTTAAAGTGAAAACAATGGAGTACCTGAAATATCATCGCCTTAAATTTCAGTGTACTTATAAAAGCGTTGTGGAAATGATCTGGAATCGTCCTGAAATGCAGGATTGGGACACGTTTAATGCGCAGTTGAAAAAGAACCTTTTGACTGAAGAAGAGGTCGAATCCTTCTATCGGGAACATTTTGACAGGTTCATGATGTATATGAAAGGGGTCAAGGAAATTCGAGACAATGCAACTGCTATTGTCGAAGATTTTAACGATCGATACGATAAAGGAGATTTACAAACTGGTGAGTATTACAAAACCCTAGCCATGTGGTCCCGAGAAAAATTTGACCAAACTCTATTCGGTTTCATAATGGCTTACGCTCGAAATGGTGAACTACCCCTTGACGATGTTATGTGGAGTCATGAACCTTGTACTGGCTTCAAAGCTATTGTAACTAGATGGAAGGATGGAGAAGAGAAAATTTCTCTGGACTCTCTGAGTTTTGAAGTGGACCTTGAACTGAATTAAAGGATCCGGAATGATTAAAAGACTGGGAATTAGATTCGATGATAACGATTTCTACTATACGATCCTAGCATTTCTTGAAATTATGAGTAATACAGAAAGTGCTAGACATCCCTGGGAAAATAATAAGCATCACTGGGAAGATGGAGATCTCACCAAGGAGAGGGTTGTTTTTCTTTTTAATTCTCTAGCTCCCGGGTTATATTGGGCCAGACAGAATAGGTTTTTCCACTCCACAGATCGTCTCCACAAGCTAGACGACTACTTACAGATCGAAGTAGAGAATGTTTATTTTGATGAAGAAATAGATGAAGAGGTGCCTAACCATATAGATGGGATTTGGGGGAGTGGAGAATTTCATTGGATAGACCTAGATACGAATGAGATCTTTCCTAGTTAGTTTCTTCTCTAAAAATAAAAACCCTTTGATCTTATTTGGATCAAAGGGTTTTTATTTCAATTCTTTACCTAGAGTTACAAACTATAAGTAAGGGTCTGCTGTTTAGTAGTACTCCCCCTTTTTTTAACTTTTCCTTCATGTGTAAGCATTTCTAGTGCTTTCTTTATATCGCGTAGCCCTGGATATCTGTTTATAATTAAGTCTCTTATTTCCAAAGTACCGCCAGCTTCTCTAATGAGAGACAGGGCTTGTTTCTTTTTCTGATCGTAAAATTTATCTACTTTTCTTTTGGCATCACGGAAAACTTTCATATTTTTAGATATATCTGCTAAGTCGAAATCATGTTGGTCATAGGCAGACTCGGACTTAGACACTTCTTTTATCAGGAATCGTAATTCTTCGTAAAAACTCATCAATTCTCTAGCAGGTGCTCCAACCCTTTCCAGATCCTGCTGTCTCCATTGTATGATTCCCCTATTATTTCCTTCTAGCTGACTCCATTCTGGGTAAAAGAAAGAATACATTTCGTTATAGGCTTTTACAGCGATATCTCTACCCTCATCTAAAGAGCTTAAAATATGTCGAAGATGATCTCTTAATTCAGGATGAGTGTTTCCTAGTTTAATAAGCGGGTCTTTTAACTGCACGGGGTTCTCCTAATGAAGTGGTATTGGACGAAGGGACTGAGCTATAGACATTTTTTCAAGAGTTTCGGGAGAGTGTTTTTCCCATACCAATGATGATCTTCCCCCTTTATATTGTAGCTTGGACCTTTTGTTGGAAATTTTTCAAAATTATAAAGTTCTGACCATCTGTTACAGTTTAAATAAGTTTTTAGGTACATTTCTTCCCGTATAAATCGAATATTTTCAGGACAATATTCAACTATTGAAAATTGAAAATTTTCGGATCCATCATTATTCCATGCAGATTGTAAATGTACATTAAAATGTGTTCCTTTTTTCAATTTATTTTTATGGTTTTTGATTCTAGAATGAACTCTCTTGCTGGCCCCAAAATATCTTTTTCCATTTTTGATGTTTATAATCTGATAAATACCGCTTTTTATTTTTCTAGCCATTTTCCTGCCTGTTGATATCCTTCTTGAAATAAAGATTCCATAATTTCTGATGATGAGTATAAATTCAAAGAAGAGGTTTCCGATGTCAATATCATTGTTCTAGCAAATACTGCATCTTCTATGTGCTCTTTACTTATGGCCTCCATCATTGAACTAATTACTGCGGCTCCATAGTCCTTAAGGGATGATATTTTAATTCTCTCTTTAAGTTGCTCACCCGACCGTATTCGTAATCCGAAAACATTTTCCCCTGTGCCATAAATATTCAAAGGGAAATTAGCTGATACCCCACCGTCACACAAATAACTCTCCCCTATTTTTACAGGTTGGAAAACTCCGGGAATTGCAATAGATGCTCGTACTGCTTTTGCAACGGAAAATTCTGGGGTATTTTCCGTAGAAAAAATCGTGTGAGATTTGGCATTAAGATTAGTAGCACCAATAGAAAGAGAAATTTTAGTGTCCTTAAATTTACTCACAAATAGGTCTTGAAATACTTTTTCTAATTTATCTCCCTTATATAAACCCCATTTCCAAGGCGCTAACAAAGACCAGTCAAGTAGTTTGTTTTCGGAAGGAACTGTGTCTAAAATTAGAGCCTCAAGGTCTTTTATTTGGATTCCAGATGCGATAGCTGCTGCTATAATAGCCCCGCCTGAAATACCACAAATATCAGTAATGATATGACCTTCGTCTACTAGTCTCTTTATTGCACCAGCATGGAGTGGATATAGAACCCCCGCCCCTGATAATACTACTTTTATTTTCATAAAAATCTTCCCTGAATTAGGTATCCCGAAACCAGATCATAACCTGCATCTGATAGATAATGGAGAGCGCCTGCGTGCATTGGATAAAGAGTTCCGGATCCTGATAGTACGACTTTAATTTGTTTTTTTAGTCATTATTAACTTACCTTCACAATTATAAATTTTCCGAGGTCCTTCGTAACTAGGATCGACGACATTAGTATTTCTCTGGTTAGCTCCATTATTAAAAGAACCTCCAGATTTTTATTGAGTTCAGTCTACTTCTACGCCCATGTCTTCTAAGAGAACCATAATAAGTTTTCTACCTATTTTCTCTCCAAAACTTCCTTCTTCAGTATGCTCCGATACCATTCGATCCCATACAGCATCCGCCATTTCTTCTACGCTCCCCGGAAATCCAACTTTATCAATAAGGTTAGATACTCTCTGATTAATCAATATGGTATAAGGGCCGGGTGTTGGTAAAAAGGGAGGATCCCCGACTTCAGTGAAAAGGTTTCCTGTTACAAAAAGTTCGTGGTCTCCTTCCCATGTTTTAATTCTCCATCCATTTGTTAAGAAGAAAGTAGCTCCCAACTGGTCATCGCCGGGAAGGGGGTCACCACCCACATTTCTCATTGCTTGTTCAAATTTGGAATGGTCTCTAATGGCAGACCATTCTTTCCAGTCTGAGTAGAGATCTATCTCCACGTTAATAGTAGTTTCACCCCTATTCACAAGGATCAATTTATTAGCTCCATCAAAAGTGACTTTATGATAAAGCTCCCATTCGTCCCAGAAACCATAGAAGGTAGCGATCATTATTGTATCTCCGACACTGTTAACACAAAAGATGCGTTTACAGGGTCTCCACCAGGGATAACAATTCGTGCCAGTAGGGTGAAAGTGTCGTAGTCCTCTATATTGGCGTGTCTTTTCACCGTATCTCCCTGTTCAAAATTAAAAACCGGTGTCAAATCCATTTTCTCTTTGGTATTAGGTCCTATAATGTCTTTCCAGACCAGCCTACCGCCCGTTATTGAAGAGGCAGTAGCATCTATCTCTACAGCGCTTTCTGCCCCTGCGTCGATTGTCCAAGTATCCCCAGCTAATGTTCCATTTTTTATGATTTGAACTTCTATAGGACCATTTCCCATGACATAGGCTGAGATATCTCTAGGTAAGGCCACTGTTCTGTTATCTGAACCTTTGAATTCTTGTTTAAGTCGACCTGAAAACAACGGAACAAATGAGTTACTACTTATAGGAAGAGGGGGGATCTCGCCTTCAATACCAAATGATTTATATTTTGGAAGGAATCTTCCCGTTGTATTTACGGAAGCTTCCACCACTCGCATTTCACTAATGGATATCGATGTGTCTGTGTTAAATTGTTCAAATCTAATAGGTAAGGATGCTTTTCTAATAAAAGGAAGTCCCCCCCGATCTTCCGACGAGGTTTGGTGACACACGATTCTCTTTCCATTTAATTGGATACCAAATCTAACAACGCCTGCTCCATACCAATGGAAATCAATCCACCACAAAAATAGAGTAGTAGGATCTAGTGCGTAGCGACTCAGGTTGAAAGTACCACCCTCCCCGTTTAGGCGATCCCCATTCCATTGTGATTGTGGAATCCTAAGTTCTTCTATTTGACCTGTAGCAGAACTCCTGATTACCACATTTAAGGTCTGTCCGTCCCTTTCAAAAAACATACCATCTTCTTGGTCAAAATATCCCCATCTTCTGACTACATTATCTTTCCCCGCATCTCCTATAGACACACTCATTCCCACATGCTGAGATACCGACGCTTGATATTTATGATATAAATGAGTAGTTCCAATTGCGGAATCCCCGCTTGTAGTATCACAAGATAACAAGATCCCCGAAAACCTAGGTTGATGCCCTATGGAGGCGTTCCCGACCGTCTCATAATAGATCTCTTCGGGTAACTTGTCATACTGAAATGAATACTCTCCTATAGTGGTATTCTGTGAGACTTCCAATTTCCCGAAAGCGTCGTAGAGGTTAGATCCGTCGGCACTGCGGGTGTAGATAGCCCCTCTATCATCTATATTTACGACATTGGTTGTATTTGTGCCCCCCACTATCTGTATTCTCTGTGAATATAATGGGGTGCTATTAGCGACTTGAGCATAAGGAACCCCATCTACTAGAAGGGTTTCTCCTACAGTAAGATTCTCATCACTATCCAGCTCAATTACTAAATAAAAGGATCCCTCTACTGTGGTAGATCCGTTTATCACACGTCCGATTTCCCCTCTTACTTGCGAACTTTGTCCTACAACTTTATCCCCTATTTTAAAGGCAGTTGTACCCGAACTGTACTCAACCAATAGGGTGACATCGTGTTGTATTCTTTTCCCCGCAGAATCTGGGGGTACTCTAACGTATTTTTTGCTTGACATAATAACCTGATATTTTATTGAATTTCAAGCCAGTTCAAAGTAATAGAAACTTTTGCTGGAGGATCATCGGGATCAATCAGACGTGCAGTTAGTGTGTAGGTATCGTATTCTGCTATATTAGCATGTCTTTTAATGGTTTCCCCCTGTTCATAATTAAACAGGTAAGAGATATCTTGCTCTATACTTTCGTTGGGGGCGAGGATCTTACTCCAAAGAAGTCTCCCCCCCGTTACTGCGGTGGCATTTCCGTCCAATTCCCCTGAACTGCTGGGTCCCGGATCTAAGACCCATAGATCCCCAGTAAGTGTTGCATTTTTATAGATACGAATGGCGATAGGAGCCCCAGTAACAATACCTGTTAGCGTTCGAGCCAAGATAACTGCTCTATTTTCTTTCCCTTTGAACTCCACTTTGGACCTAGCACTAAATAAGGGTTTTTCGGTAAAGGAGTTTACCGCTATAGGAGGGGTGTCAAATTGAGGGGAGAATCCTATATGTTGTGGTTTGAAGTCTCCCTCACAACCTACCGTACAGCATACCACACGCATCTGACTAGAGGAAGTTACCGAACCTACGTTTTCTTGACAGAAACGGACTGGAAGAGTCCCTGTGGACGTGTAGGGGAGGTGAGATATGTTTCCGGTTTGGGAATGTATTGTGATTCGGACTCCGTCTATCACAATACCAAAACGGACTCTCCCCGCTCCCAACCATTGAAAGTCGATCCACCATATATTGATTTTCGTAATATCAAGGTTTTCCCCACTCAGGTTGAAAGTACCCCCCTCCCCATTTAATCGATCTACATTCCAATCTTTTTGTAGAATCCTAGTCTCCGCAACTGTTCCAGTAGCAGATGACCTGATTACCACAGATAGGTCAGAACCATTTAATTCAAAAAACATACCATCTTTTTGATCAAAATAACCCCATCTTCTTATTAAATTGTCCTTGCCCTCATCCCCCATAGATACCGTAGCTTGGAATACCTGTCCGATAGAGGGTTGGTACTTATGGTATAGGTGTGAGGTACCACGAGCAACGTCACCAGTGTTGGATCCGCAGGTAAACAAAATTCCTGAATAATCAGGTTGGTGTGTGACCACTCCAGATCCTAATTCTTCATACTCTATATACTCGTCTTGGCGATCATAATTGAAGGTGTATTCCCCAATGGTCGTTCTTTGTGATACCTCCAGTTTGCCGAAAGCATCAAATTGCTGCGAACCCTCCGCGGCCCTAGTGAACATAGCGCCTTTCTCATCAACGGCGACTGTGTGCGTGGTGTTATTGCCCCCAACCATTTGTACATGCTGCGAGTATACTGGAATCTGACTTGCTACTTGAGCGTAAGTAGTTCCATTTACTATTATATTTTCGTTTTGTGAAAAGGAGTCAGGACTTTCCAAAGCCATAATGACATGAAGTGCCCCTTGTTCAGTGGTACTTCCCTCCTGAACAAGTCCTACTTCTCCGATGGCACCAGAGTTTTCGCCTATTACAGTATCTCCCAACTCAAAATCCTGCGTTCCCCCATTATATAGGAGGTGAATCGTAAGTCCGTGCGTGACCCTCTTCCCTGTAGAGTCTGGAGGTACTCGTATGAACTTCATTTCTGCCATAGGACCTTAACCTTAAAAATATACTTACTACTGCGTATCCTACCTTACTTCTGTTGAGAGAAAGCCGGTGGGACTTTCTTGTCTGCACCATCAAACTTACCTCCTAGGTCTAACCATTCGTAATTACTGATATCTTTAGGAATGACTTTAAGGGGGTTATTAGGAGCAACATCCCACTCAAAGGTGAAATTCTCCCACGTCATCTCTGACGTGAATTGAGCTTCCATAAAAGATTTTAGACCTAGATCATACGCCTCTCGGATACGACCCCCTTCCCTAATCCGGAAGAGGCGATATCTTATCTGTCGACGAGTTACTCTACCAGCTCCCGCTGCCATAATCAAGGGTTCAATTTCTGTAAAGAGATGATCTACTTTCCCCGTTTGTTTTTTAATGGGGGTACCATTCTCAACGGGTATTACCTCCTTGGGGGGCTCTTCCTCTTCAGGTGGCGCTGGAGGAGGCTCAGATACTACATCTTCCAAAACATAAAAATCCTCTTCCTCTACTTCTTCTTCAATGGATTCTAGTTCGATCTCTAAAAACTCTTCATTATTCTCTTCTTCTGACATTATTTACTCCTCTTCTATTAAGGGGGTACGCACCTTGGAGGCTGCGTATAAGTTTTATGATTAACTATCATTGAGATGACGGTTCTGGATACGTCTTATCTTGTCTTGCTACTCCCACCTTGAAGTGGGAGTAGCAAGCTTCGATCATAGGCTTAAAAGTGCCTGAGACAGTAAGACGTCTTTATATATAAGACCTTGAAATCATGCAGGATTGCTATAATTCCTCTCCAAGGCGGCGACCGCAGAGATAACGTTAGCAACGGATCTTGCAATCGTACCGTTAGCAATAACGTACTGAGCCGTGGTAAGTCCAATGGCAACCAGGGTCACTGGAGCATTAGTACCTGCTGACCCCGCTCCTCTTTGTGTATTACCATCATAGTCGAAAGTGAATGAGATGGTTCCGTCACCCCCAACCTGTCCCGCGATCGGAACGCCATCCGCATCTTCAACAATAATAGCATTTTCTGTTCCAAAGTTATTTCCAGCATTATCTCCAGCACTATCATCGGAAAAGAAAAGCCAATATTTCGCGTTGGTATCATTGACCAAGTTGACGTTGAAGTTGAGCTGGCCCGCAGCCAAGAAAGGGAACTGACGATTCGTTTCAGTAGCGTCCTGAAACGTCATATTATTGATATCGGAAGAAGAGAGGTCTTGGATAAACATATCCAGTCCAACTCCCGTAGGAGCAGCATAATTCATCAGAAGATCTGTAACATCTCCCCTATGTCCTACGTCCGAATAGTCAATATCGGAAGGCTGTCTCAGTTGGTGCTGAATGAATTGATAACAATTGGCAGCACTCGCGTTATTTCCTGTTAATCTCCATCTATACGCATAAGTAGTCCCACCAATGGATCTCTTATATGCATCAAAAGCAGTGAGCGTAGGATCTGAGGTAGGGCCTTCGTCGACTAGTGTGTTACTGGGAACTAGCGTTATTGTGGTGGCAGTAACGGATTCGACAGTATACACGTCATTATTAGACGCAGATCCTGTTACCGTGAGAATTGTACCTGTGCTAACCTCATCTGTTACCCAAGACCCCGAAGCTCTTTCAATAGTACGGGTAGCGGAATCGAAAGTCAAGTCTCCAGTAGCACCAAGAGTAATGAAATCCTCTTTGAATTCCAGATACATGCCGGGAAGCACTACCCTGAAATCCATAGCAGTATCACCAACGAAAGGTCGATCCCCTGTGTCAACTGTAAGTTCGGTGTCTGAAACCACATTGAGGACCTTGTAAACCCCTGCATTAACGTTTCCAGTCTCACTGATAATAAGAAGGTCTCCTACCGCCACTCCCGAGGCAGTAAACCCTCCGGTAGTCGAAGTAAATGTTCCTGTATCATCATCAATATTGGAAGTAACACCGTCCGTATAGTCACTGGCGACACCGGAGGAGATGTCAGCGTGTCGGATGGTACTTGTTACATCTACACTAGGTGATACCGCAGTGAAAGGTCCTTCCTCTTGTGTGTCTACCGTTAGGACCGTCTCCGAATCTACAGAGATGATGGTAAAGATACCTTCATGCGTTCCTGCCAGTACATGAACCGAATCCCCCTCAACAACCCCATCTGCTAAGAAAGTTTCTCCCGAAGCCGTCACAGTTCCTGTCAAGCCATCTACGTTCGCCAAAACTGCGGAAGCTGAGGGGACCACTGTCTGCTGATTTCTATAAGGTGAAGATCCTAGGATAGCACCATCACTTACTGAGATAGCAGCATCAAGTGCGTGCGCCAGCGGGAAACGGTTAACAATCGTCTGGATCGTCGTAACACCAATGTCACTGATCTCAGAACCAGCATACGTTCTCGCTTTTTTCCGGGCAAATAGCTTGAGGAATCCCCTGCGGTCATTTCCCGTCTCGAAAACAGGAATAGCTTCATTAACAGGTCCTAAGAACTCAAAGTTCGTAGGGACCGCATCTACATTTTCTTGCTGGAAATAGACCTGAGTATCAGAGTCCAGAGCACCAAGTGTAATAATCCCAGCATATTCTTCTTCGGTTGTACCATTAGTAATGTTATCGGCCCAACCTCCCGTTCGTACTGCTTTTCTAGTGAAGTCGTTCTGCCATGTCCAATCCGTGTGTGCATTACCACCACCAATCTCAAACTGCTCCGACGTAATCGCCTCAAAAGGAAATGTATGACGAATCAAGTCATCGCCGCCGAAGTTTTCAACGTCGGTTCTCCATTCCTCTTTACCAAAGGAGTAGAGTGCCTGCAACGTAACACCGGGTTCGATTGAACCTGCTCCCGGCTCCCTAATATCATATACAATGTCAGTAGACCCCTCAAAGGTAGTGAAAGTTTCGTCTGTGTCCACCGTAAGCTCCGTCTCAGAGTCTACGCTCGTGATGATATAGTGGCCGGAGTCTAAACTCGTCTGGGCACAGATGACGTCTCCTACTGCTACCCCATCGGTGTCGAAGGTAGCATTTAAGTCCGTGAACGTAGTGGTAGATACAGTAGTGCTGCCTGTAGAGGACTGTGTGGTTACAGTAAGAGAAACAGGACGCAAAGAAATGCGTTCCGCTTCTGTTCCGAAAATGACCTGAAATCGGTCTAAGTTGTCTGGATCAATTACGACCATTTTGAATTCTCCGAGAGGGTTTGTATATTAAAAAAGATAAAGGGACCTAGAGTCTACTTCTCTAGCTAATAAATAGAATAGTGAATTCCATCATTGAGGATCATGGGTTATTATAGACCCGATCTACCTGTTGTTGGATAGGTAGAACAGCGTTAGAAGAGGTCAATGTTACATTTGCCAATCTAAGATATCTGAAATTGAGATGGTGAACTACGATGTAAACTTCAGTATCACCCGTATAGTTGTAGGAAAGTACAAAAGTATCTGTGGAGCTTTCGGTACCTCCTAGCTCCAAATTGTCGGAAACCCGAAAGATTCGGACCTCAGAATCTGTCTCCAATCCCGTGAGTGTGAGCGAAACCACATTTTCAATGGCAACAGCCGACCCCCTCGATGTGGAAGGGTTAGACGTTCCCTGTGCCTGTACTGTGATCGCAGAACCTGACGAGTTGAAAATATCAAAATCATTAGAAGAGAACGTTAGGTCTGGGTACGAATAGGGCGTCCCTACTGATGAGGGATGCTCAATACCGGCTGGATTATTAGTAGCATCCGCATTACCTTCAAAGGAGCAGTCCTGAATATCAATATTTTCGTTCCAGAGGAGGGCTCCGTCCGCACCCGAATATCCTGTAAAAGTGCTCTTTCGAGTAGTCACCCGTCCCATGTCTACCTGTCCAGATAGCCGGACGGTATTTCCGAAAAACTCGTGATCAACTGCATTTGCTCCGGAAGAAAAAGCTATTCCCTCTCGAAATCCTGTGAAGGTAGAGCCATAAATGTTGAGATTAGCAGTTCCTGTATCCGTTGCTATCCACCTAGAAGCAGTGGTTGTGGGAGTGACAAAAGTACATCCATCAGAACCCCCGGTAGCTCCCGCAGGCAATCCCAATTGGAAAGTAGTTCCACTCCCCTGTACTGTAACTGTATATTTATCATCAAGGAAATTGCGATCTTCGAAAACAAGGGTAGCATTTTGGTCTGAGAAATAAGTAGCGGTTGCACCTGATCCAAAAGTTAGAGGGCCTTGCAATCCAAAAACACCTGCACCCAACTGTCTAATGATTCCGTATCCTTGTCCTGCTCCGGTAGACCGGTCGAGGGTTGCGATCTCTGAGAACTTTCCTGGATCCCCAACAGATCCTCCAGTAATAGTCAAGCCCCCTGTGCCTCGTCTTGATACATCCCAGAAACAGTTTTCCACACCACCAACAGACTTAACAAGTGTGGTAAAGACAACTCCAACCTGTGTGATTGCAGACAGGTTAAGGCCCACCCTTGACCCTGATAAGACCGTGAAAGACGTAGGAAGATTTGCAGTGTCTAAAACCATACACTGCCAACCAACTGGCCCTTGGTCGTGCCGAAAAGGTGCGATGTCAGCGCCCGCTAGGTGAAAACCTATACGGTTGGTCCCGTCTCCTAATTGGAGTTGGATACCCCCATTAGCAGTGGTTGCCATTTCCCCACGAGGAAAAACCCACTGATAGACCAATGTCCCGGTGCCCCCCATATTTACGGAAGCAGGTAATGTGAAATACGCATCCTCTTGGGCATTAGATACCTGCATACCAAGGCAGGCAGTACCTTCAACGGGAGAAGGTTGCGCAGTGAAAGTATCATGACCCGCCGTGCTGGTCCAACCTGTAGTGGCATTGGCAGCGGAAATAGTGGTGCGATTGTCTGTGATTGTTACAGCCATAATAATCTCACTTCAGGTGTCGGTCATAGAGGACGATAGAAGCAGCTTGGTGCGGCCATAAAAGACCTTTGTTGGCTACTGTAGAAATGCTAATGGAGAGATCCTTGGAACGAGCATGAATAGTCGCAGCACTTCCCGCTTTTCCAAAAACGTAAAGTACCTTGTCAGGATGCTCAAATTCTTCTAGGGAGGAACTTCCGTTCTCGTCCACGAAAACAACGGTAAGTCCTTCCTGATCTGCCTCTTCCAATATTTCAGTAAGCGAAGACCTTTCTTCAACCTTGTTCGATGCAATACCAGAAATAGGAGTCATATACAATGTTTGAACTCCAAAGTCTCTTAGTGGGAATTGCCAGAGGTCTACTTCCATGATGGGTGTTGACCAACCCCGTTCCCAAAGTCCCGCTACTTTGATAATTTTCTCACTCATTTAGATCTCCTCGTAGGTCAATGATTCTCTTTCTGTCCATTTATGAATATACTCGACTGTGCCACCCGCAAATTCCTGTGGCGTATTTGTATTTGCTACGTTTTGACGATAAATCCGCCAAGAGGGACTATCCTCAGAAGTACCTACGGCTTCGACTTTTCCTACATAAACAAAACTAGGTTCCGTAGAGTCTCTAGAAGCTAAGTTCGCATAGATTTTTACGGGCTCGAAATCTCCACCACCCCCACCACCATCATCATCTAATACAGTTCCCGAAGGATGCTCTGAGGCTATCCACCAACCTCCAGCGCCTGCTCTTAAAGTGAAGGCACCAAAAGGTGCGGAGGTAATTACTTCCAAAGAGTCTCTATCAATTTGATCGGGTACCTGTGCTTCTATAATCAGGTTATTAACATCGTCAGTGGTCTTCTTAATGAAGATTTCTCGCCCTTCTGGAAGTATACTAAGGTCTGGTAGGGTAACGGTAACATCAGAAAGGCTGGTATTGACTAAAATGATATCACTATCAAGTTTTGACTGATGATTAGTGACATTTATTAGTTCGACTACGGATTTCTCAGAGAAAATGAAGACTTCAATGAGATTGTTTTGAGCGTGTTTATGAAGCGATCCCCTATTATAAGAGATCAAGACCTCATCAACTAATGGAATGTCTATTGTCCTCTCGAAAGGAACGTAGACAGGGATTTTTAGCTCTGGATATCGGTTTAAATAGGTATCAATATCATTAAGATAAATAGACCCTTGACTGTTTCCCAGATGCAAAACCCGCACAAACGATGAATTTGGTAGAATAGCCATTTTTATTTACTGAAAATTAAAGTTGTATTCTTTTTTAGAATCTTCTTTTTCTGTAGATCCCTCCTCTTGTCCTTGTCCTTCCCCTTTTAACTTGGGACGCATCCAATCCTTGAACACGTTTTGAATCTCTTGATAAAATTTACCCGTGTTCATTGAAACAGGTTTACATACAATAAGAGCATTTTCTAATTCCGTATTTTTTGAGGTACCAAGGGAATCTATCTCTTCCATCATTTTGGTCATATCCTCAAAAGAAAAAGCATCAGCTTTTGCCTGGATCTGAGGAAGGATGACGGTATTAAAAGCTCTCAGAGAATCCGGTGAACCTGAAAATATCTGGTCTTTACCTTCAGGTATTTTATGAGTAGGGCTTGGAGCCTCAGAAGGTTCAGTTTTAGGGCTAGTTTCCCCCTTATCATACCACGACCCCCCTTCTTTGTCTTGTAGATAATCTACGAGGACTTTCAGATGAGGTCTAAGATCTTTGTGGTCTTCACCTAATTGGATTAACTGTTTTTTAAGATTCATTAGGACCTCAGAAGGAGAGTGAAAGGCTTTTTATGGTCTATGACTAGATACCATAAAAAAATAACCGTCTTTTTAAATAGAAACCAAAACTGAATACGGCAATATTACAGAACCGACTCCTTCCAAATATACTTTGGTCACTTGGAAAGTGGTTTCTCCCGTTTTCTCAGAGTCCTCTAGAAAGGTGAGGTAGCCTTCCTCCACGTTCCACAGGTCTTCCTCCACATCTTCGCTAAAAAATCCCTCACATCCCTTATGAGGACCTTTCACCACCTTAATGGGTCCATACTCCCCCTTCTCTAATGTGGTATCTTCCTGAGTAGTCCCAAGGTCTGAATTAGAAGAAGGAGCAAGTACGCTTTGTTTAGTATAGGAGATAGCTTCCAGAAGAGGACCCATTTTGATTTCAAACCATTCGCCGCCCACATGAAAAGGGCTCAGGGCTTCGTGCAAGTCTTTTTCTTCTCGCATCGAACCTGAAAAGAAATGATTTAGTTCCAGTGGAAAAGGACTTCCTATTTGTAACTCTGCTAATCTTTTTACAGGGTCTCTTGCAGTAAACCCTACTTTATAGCGATCAGTTCCTGTAGCCTGTATGATATAAATAATTCCGGTCATAATAATGATCTCATCTCTTTACTTGTCTTCTACTATTTTCTGTTCTAAAAACAAATTAGATAGGATCATTCTTCCCGCAACGTGATAGGATTTAGTCCTCTTCCCCTGAAATACGAAAACAAGTATGGTCGTCCAAATAAGAATTCATTTCCTCTAATTGTCTCCTCAGTCTGCCACCACTTTCCAGTTTTCTTCATCATAATAGGATACAATTTCTTGGGCCTTCTTGCGAATCTCCGAGGCAGTCCAGAACATAGCTTCATGATTACCTCCCGCCAGATTCCGTACAAAACGTCCTGGAGTGTGCGGGCTGTGATCCCCAGCACTTGCTAGGACTGCTACCAAGAAGTGCGTAGAATCCGAATCCGTAGCTCTCTGGAATTCTTCCGTATTCTCTTGTACATCAGGGTCTGCCATATAGGCATCTCTGGTATATACAACAACTGCCAAGTTTTTGGTTGGAGCAGCATGTTCTCTTTTGAGATACAAACCCATATTTCCTCGGTGTTCTCTGATCACATAGTCTGACGGATCCCCCGTACCAATTCCTACCCCGCACGATACATAAGGAACAGCTTCGTTAAGGGGGATATATGCCTGCCCCTTCACTCTCTGATTACCAAAGTCTGTAGCTTTTAAGGCTTTACTCAAAGTGGCAAGAAAGGGAATCGGATCTGTTACTTTCGAGCCTATCGTCTTCTTATTAAACGCCGTAACAATATTGGCGATATCAAGGGACGGCTCGGGAGGGGTAAACGTTTCTAATTCCGTAAGGGTTTTTTCCTCTGTATCATAGATGAATAAAGCATCAAACCTCTCCTCCAAAACGTTCTTCTTGGAAGCCTGATAGCTATTGTGATGTTTTTCAATCACGTACTCGGGTACTTGACGGTCCCTCATGTGTTGGCGGGCTTTACACGTCTCTAGGGGAGTTTCTACCAGAACACCCACCACCTTAAAATGTCGATCACTTTTCCGGGCACTCGCCATAATAGCCATTCGGTCGGCACGTTTCAGGGAAGTTGCATCAAATACCGTGCTGACTCCATGCCTTGATCGGGTTTCCAAGATCGTATGAATATGCTCAAAAGCCAAACGAGAGATAGGCATATTGCCTGGATCTCCCGTAAGAAGCTCACGAGTATCGTCAGAGGATACCACAATCATATCATCTCGGAAAGTAGTCAACTCATGTGCAAGGGTACTCTTGCCACTTCCCGAAGCGCCGATCATCATAATGACTAGTGGTTCTTTTGACTGCGCAATTTCAGACATCTTTAATACTGCCACCATTATCTCCCTCACTTCTACAACAAAACAATTAGAGAACTACTTTTACCTTATTAATGTACCTGAAGTCAAGGTATAGTATATCCCAAGTATTCTCTTCTCCTCAGAGGACAAAAGGACCTTTAGGGCCTTGGGCGACTTCACCCTCATATCCAGCACGAAGGGCATCCCATAAGGTTCTTTTTTGCGCTACAGGAACATTCCAAGTCTTCGTCTCAAAATCAAACTTACGACCCTCAATTTCTCTGATTGCCGATACGAAGGTTTCATTATAGGGACTATCTACGATGATACGACCTTCTTCTATTTTCACCCGAATCTGAGGTTTCAAGCGATCTTCGATCCGGTCTGCAAGGACATTATATCCGAAGGCACGAATCAGTCGAATAGCTCCCATACTCTCAGGACCTTTCTGGTGGTGTGCTATGTGATGGACTAAAAGGTTCGCTGCCCGTCGAGAGTCATCCTTGTTCACTGCTTCTCCGATTTTACCCTGAAGGTCTTGATCAGGAACCGAGGAAAGAGTAGCTTTAACTTTCGACTCGACTTCATCCGTAATGGGAAGGGCGTCTTCATACTGATACTTCTTTCTACAAATTGGACCTATGCCAGCTTCTACCGACGAGGCGTCTACTAGAGGACGACCACAAGCTGCACAGTGGGTTGCTACCAGTTTCGTCGATTTTGCATTTTCATAGCTCATGATATCTTCCTTTTCAGGGGTTAAGTGTTTCTCTTACACTCTATATACCCTGGACTTTTAGAAATTACAAAATTAATTCAGCAATCCATTTTGGTAGCGCTCCAAGCATGAAAACGGAATGTACATTCCTTCTGAAAACATACCATTGGATGAGCTATAACGTTATGAATTGTTATCCAAAAGAATTCTCTCAACGATTTGCTCTGAGAAATATCAGACCCAAATAGTAGAACGAATAATAGGATGCACACGATTACCAAATTCATAGCTTTTCCTTTTTAACCCTCAACCATCCTCCCAATACAACTAGAGTTTGGGAGGATGGTAAATTAGTATCCCATTCGACGTTCTGCGCGTTCGACGCTTCGGAACTCATGGTCCGCTTCGATCTCAGAATTGACTGCTTTGAGGAAATGCTTTTGACTTTCATCCAGTCGTCTATCATCTACTGCCGTGAGTACTCTTTTCCCACAGCATCCAGAGCAGGTAACATCATAGAGTCCCGAAAAATAGTCCTCTTGGAACTCAGGACCCATCTCATGCATTTCGGAAGCGGTGATTCCATTCCGATCTACATTTGGGTTGACGTGCTTTCCCCTACCTTCACAGGTTGGACAGACTTCATACTTGAGAGGGAAAGTTTGGGTAGCTTCCTCAAAGTAGTTGCCTTCTTCGTCTTCATAGTCCTCTAGTTTGAGAACAAGAATCATTTGCTCTTCGTCCTTACTATCGACATAGGGTTCTAAATTGATATCGGCATAGTCTCTGTGGTCATACATGGTGGCTAATCCTTTTTTTTAGGTTCATATCCCATTTCGATCATCTTCTTCTTGCCTTCTTCGGTTTGATATACCTCTTTTCCTGTCCCTTCGCAAGCCCCACATTTAGGACTTCCCCCGCTATCATAATATCCGGAACCCGAGCAGGCGGAACATTTCCGTTCTTTCCAGCCATAGATATAGCGGTAGAAATATTCTTTGCGTTCCTCTTTTCTTTCCTCGAAATCATTGGCCATCATTAGGTTCTCCTTTGTGATCTTACACTCTATATACCCTGGTCTTCATGAAATTACAAATTTTCTTTTTGTTTTTTATTATAGCGTAACCTCACTCTTTCTTAGGATATTATCTATGTGTATTATTGCTTGCATTCCCACAGAGAAAGGGCCACTCTTATTAAAGAATAGGGACCGAAATTATAAAGTACATCTGAAGTCTTGTAAATTGGAATTAGGAGGTATGGAATGTTTAGTAGTTGCGGATGCGCTCACCGAATGGATTGAGGGCATGAACGAGGCCGGAATTTGTATCGTAAATTCTGCGCTGATGGTTGGACGAGATGAAAAAGAAAAGAAGAAATCGAAGAAAGGAAAAAAGTCAAAGGACGGGGCACGTATCCTTCGCGCTCTCAGGTTTGACAATAAAGACGAAGTGATCGAGTCTCTTCTTAATTTTAAGGGCGGAGTAAAAGGCCATACTTTTGTAGCTACTCCTACTGGAATTTTTGCGATAGAAACCACTTCTAAACACACTCCCATCATAAAAGAGCTAGATCCAAATGTCCTTCATGTACGAACCAATCACGGTATATATCATAAGGACGCGGGATATACGAAAGGAGAAGATCTTTTATCTTCTAAGATAAGAATGACGTTGGCACTTGATAAATTAGAAGGAGTACAAAGTGCTGCTAACGTTATAGAGGCGGTCAACGACTCCGTTTTCGAAAAGAAAAATCCTCATAATATGGTACGGCATACCGATAAAATGAAAACTTCTTCCCAGTTTGTATTGAGTCCAAATGAAAAAACTCTCTATGTCCACTGTATTAAAGAGAACGTAGAGAGTTTTAATGAGGTAGACCTGAGAGAAGATCCTTCAAAGATGAAAATTCTTTCTTTGAAAGTTATATGATATCATATACCATTTTAGATTCCAGACCCCGACTCAAAATAATTTGAGAGCAGGTCCATTTCTGGTCAACTGCAATAATAGGCTTCTCCCAATTTTCGGGCATTATACCATCTTCATAGGCTAACGTCATGTGAGGAAGGAAACCATGTTCAATAGGCGGGAGCAAGCCTTCTTTTTTGAGAGCAGACCTAACTGCTAAGGCCCAAATATCTAGTCCAACTCCATTTACCAGAGCCAACCTAACTTTGCAGTCTTCTCCTCTAAAACATCCTGCCCCTTCAATTCCCAATTCAATTGGTCTTAGGTCTTTCATTATCTTATTGAGGCACATAGCAATATCTATGAACTGTCCTTTATTGGTCTTTCCTAGATAAGCCAAAGTGACATGAGGACCCGCTTTCCATACATCCTCTGAAAAATGCGTCTTCAAAGGCGCGATAATGTCAGAGGGGGGTTTTATAGCAGCCATTGTGGAGGTTGCTGAAATTGCTTCTTTATTAAACATTACTACCTACTGCATTACAGAATTACAATCGAGAAAGAATATCATGGCAAATTTGGATTTCATCTTTTAGATAGTATAACCGATCCCTCAAAGACGTTTTGAGCAATTCAATTGCATCGTCCAGATTAGCAGCATGTCCCAAATGTTTTGAATGATAAGGGTCTTTGTCTTCAGGTTCATACCCTACTAAATAAACTCCATCCTCAGGGCGTGTAGTTCTGGGCGACCACATAATTTCGGGCCTGACTTGAAGACCTGGGGCATTTCCCCTCACCGAAACGAAATCTGCGTCGTCTACTATGATCTCCCAATCAAATTGCGGTAGAAGTAGATCCAGTTCTGTTTTCACTATTTTGGCTTTCATTCGTTATCGCCATTATTCTGGTCTTTCTTGCCACGATACGTGATTCTACCTTTCGACAAGTCATAGGGACTCATCTCGACAGTGACCGTGTCTTGGATCAAAATACGGATATTATTTTTTCTAATTTTGCCGGAAATATGACACATTACCTCCAACCCATTATCTAGCTCCACCAGGAAGGTAGCATTGGGTAGAGATTGTTGGACGATTCCGGTCATTTCAATAGGTTCTTCTTTCGACATATTTACAACTTTCCTTTGAGTAAAATTTGATAGAGGACCATCCTCTCTTCTAAGAAATGGGCAGTAATGATAAAATATTCAAATTACTTTCCCAAATGGGTCAATACCCTACGACCTTTATGAGTGATAGAGATCAGATCAGGTAAGACACTTGATTCATACACATGTATCAACTTGTTGTCAAGGCACCTCTTTATAATACGTTCAAACCCTGGAAGAGTTCCTAGTTTTTCTTGAAGCTCTTTAGCGCGAGTTGAACCCGATGCGGAAAGGAATTGAAGGAGTTGTAACATTCCCGAATCTTTGGCAAATTTTTCTGCAAGTCTTTTCTGGGTAGCTCTATAATTATAGGTATCGTAAATCCGTGCATGAGCAGAAACGGATCGAAGTATTTCTAATTGGGTTTGATATTGAGGTCCCAATAAAGACTCATCAAATACAGAGAGCCTAAAGAAAAAACTGGAAGCATCATCTTGATCTGGATCGGAAGAATATCGTAAACAGAGCCGGTGTAATGCTGCAAATAACTCTAAACTTGGATCATTTTCTAAAAGATGCAACAGATCCTCAATACTTTTGAGGCTCAGGGTTTTAATTCTTTTTTCATCTATCATGGGCGTATCTCCATATTAATCATAATCTAACTGAAAAGCAGGTCGAAAATTAAGATCGGGCCATTTCTCAAGTATAATTTCCCTTAGATCGGGGGGAATCATAATAGCTATCTCATCTCCATCTCCCGTAGGAATTGTGGGATATCCTTTCTCTTCTAACCATCCTAAAAGATCCTCCCCTAGATTTTCTTTTGATCCAATGATGAATAATTCAGAGTTGGAAATTTGTTCTATAAATGTGACCTCATCATTGGGAAGGTTTTCCTTATCTATTTGAGAAAAGAGATTGCGAATCCATTGAAATTCTTCATCGCTAGCCAAACCATACCGGAAAGTTGGATTAAAATCCGGCCATACCTGATCCGACCAGGCGGTCATCATTTTTACGATTTCGTCAGGGGTAAAATGATCACACTCCCAAAGAATATCCTGATAAGGGAAAGGAGTGTTCAAAGTAGGGAGATCAATAGTTTCGATTTTACCGGAGCTATGAGAATACTTCTGGTTCTCTTCAAGAACACCTTTAGGACAAATGAAAGTCAGAAGCCAGGGTTGGTGAATTTTCCCATCTTTACTTCGGAGTTCAACATGGATGTCCACATAAAGGGGTTTTTCACTGGGATCTACATGATCAAAAACGCTAATGACTGGGGATTTACTGGATTTGAAATAATACTCAAATCCAGGAACCAAAATCTTGTCAAGCCATTCGTCGGTATAGGTATTGGCCTCTTCAGACTTTCTCCAATCTCTCAGTATTTGAAAAGATTGGAAAGGTATGGTTTTCAGGTCGCCCATTTAGGATCTCCTCAAAAAGTTTCACATTAAAAGAACGATCAACGGCAATGAGTCAATTTCAGGGATAATAGATAAATAATTACGTTTTAAACCTTCTATAAATATTTAGTGTGGCAAAGATGCCCTTCATGTTTTTCGTTTCCTTCAGCCCTAACGAGGTTAACCTTGAGTAGCCTGATCAAAGACATTTCGCAAAATAAGCCTTTCGGAAAAGCCCTTCGAGTTTATGAAGTGCCTTCTTCCATGATTGATACTCTCCATAGCAGCGGAGTTATTGATACTCCTAAAGAAATGGATATTTATCCAAATCAGCCGCTTGTTTTGAAATCAGGACAACAGTCTGTATTAGCAGTCGTCGCAAAGGAGCCCAGCAAAATAATTAGAGCGAACACAAAATTAAAATGGTTTGGAGTCAGTGGTAGAAATAAAGAACAAATTTTACTTCAAAATTTACTGGACGATCCTGAGATCCGTTGTTTAGTCATTACGGGTCCTGCGGGAACGGGGAAAACTACCGTTATTGGTAGTTACTCTCTGGAGCAGGTTACAGGTCAAGGTGGGATTAAAAAATTGATCCTTTCTAAACCCTTGGAAATTGTAACTAAATCTCGTTACTGGGGTACAGTCCCTGGAGATGAGGGGGATAAATTTGGTCCTTTCCTTAAATCTTATACCATTCTATTTGAAAATATGGCAGGTGGCCAGGATGGGTCTGCTTATATCAAGACGATGATGGACAAGAAAATCATCGAGTTCATGCCTCTAGAGTTAATGAGAGGTGCGTCTCTTAGAGATTGTGTATGTTGGTATGACGAAGCTCAAAATCTAAATCATTTTGAGATGCTTACCTTAGGTTCTCGTCTTGATGATACGGGAGGATCGAAATTGGTTCTTTCCGGTGACTTGGGACAGAGAGATCGAAATATTCAACGAAATAGAACTGGTATCCACAAATTGGTAACTAGCCCTCACTTTTTGAATTCTCCTTACACTGCGCATATTGACCTTGTTAAAAACGAGCGTGGAAAAATTTCACAGTTGTTCTATGATGTATTTGATGATGATCCCAACAAGGATTAAAAATTCATAGTCTTCATTAAAAAACCCCTCACTAATCTATTTAAAGATCGGTGAGGGGTTTTTTGTTTTCCGTTCTAATCAGTTCTGATTCGTCTCCCTATAGACTTCGTGTAAGACAGTAGCCCCTAGCCTCATTTGACTAAGGTTCCGTCTCTGGAGCCCTCTCAGGACCTCTCTCATGCCTTTTCCCGCATGGTACTGTCTGATATGAGTATCTTTAATACAGTCAAATACTGTATTAGGGACTTCTTTTCTTTCTTGGGTATCACGAAACTTGTTTGCAAATTCGAGGGTAGTCATGATCTCTTTCCTTGGTATGAATTCGTTATAGTGCTCATTCTTCCCTCTATATACCCTGGTCTTATCCATTTTACAAAATTAATCTTCTCCCTCAACAACCTTACCGTCGTTAATACGAACTTTAAGTTTTCCTTTCCTTTCGGGTTTCGGCGCTGCCCACGGATCTTCTTTGGTCACTAGAGAGGGTTTATTAGCGGTACTATTTCGTTGCTGAAAAGGAGATTGATTGGAAGGGTCTAACGTCACTCCACCTTGAGGTTTGGGCGTATTTTTGTGATTCTTTTTGCGCCGAGTTTTTTTCTTCTGAGGTTTAGGATCTTTGGGTTCCTGTGGTTGTTGAAATTGTGAGGGAATTTCTTCTTCAATTATCTCCTCATGAATTTCAGTTTCTTCTGGGTCACTATCGCTTTCTTCGGGAGTAGGTTCCGTATCTTTCTTAAGGGAGGAAAGACTTTGTTCAACCTTATTTGACGATTTATTTTCAGTTTCAGGTTCTGCATGGTGAACAACTTTTCCATTTTCTTTTACGTCTACCCACCCCCCATAAAATGAGATATCTTCGTCTGAGATGCTAATGAAATCCTGACTTGCTATTTTCTGAAACTCTGAGTTTCCAGAGGGGTCTATAATAGTAGGGTTGTTAAGCACTTTTTCCTGCTCTAACATCCTCTTAATCCACTGTGAATCCGCCCATCTAGAACGGGTACACTCTGGGTTGACACATACCGAACAAAACGCCTGTTGAAAGTCCTGGACAGTCCCGTCCACGTTCATGGAGTTCATGCAAGTGGTTAGAAAATCTCTTTGACCTTTTTGTTTTGACATAAAGGAAATTCCTCAAAATAAATAAGCCGGACATTCCTAAGAACATCCGGCTTTGAATGATCTTATAAAGACCATTTCTAAAGATAAATTATCGTTAGATCCCTTCGTAGAGAGCGAACATCTCAAAGATTTTAGGATCTATAGTAATACGATCTTCCGGCAATATCAATTTTTTGCCCTGTGTATCTTCAATACAGAGAAGGTGCGTGGGTTTAACACGTCCAGTTTTCGCAAGGGCCATGGAAATATCCTTAATCCTTCTTACTCTGAGAGTATAAGAAAGTGCGTTGTCTTCTCCATTTAGAGGAACCCGAATTTTATAAGTGTAGACAGGAAGATTAAGAAGGTCTCTTTTCGTCTCCTTTTCTTTCTTAGAACTATCCTCATCATCTTCGGTGTCGTCATCTCTACTTTCTACCCCTTCAGCTCCCTTAGTAGGATCTTCGCTTTGGAGATTCATGGTTACTTCCTCTTTTTCGTAGTTTTTTTCATTTACAAAGGCTTGACCATCCCAGATAGCTTTATTCCCCTCATCATCTTTATACCACATTCCTGTGAACATTTTAATACTAGGTACTAGATATCTAGGAGTCTCAGCTTTAGCCAATCCGGTTTCGGGATCGATGGAGTGAATAGCTCCCCAGTCGTGTCTTACGGACCAGTCTCTACCAAATTCTACGTCAGTATCAAGCTTGACCGGCCATTTCATTTTATCTGCAAATTCAGTCATGCAAATATCAATTACAGGTAATAACTCATCAAGTTTGTCCTGCCTAATTTCAAAGACAAGCTCATCGTGAATAGTCAACATCATTCTGCACACGTCTAACTGACCTCTTTCTTTAAGAGTTCGGTAAACAGCTCCCATTGCATATTTAATAAGGTCCCCTGTAGCGGTTCCCTGTACAATGCCATTGACCGAGTTCCTTTCCTGTTTTGCACGGATCCATTTTTCCGAAGAATTGATTTCTGCCAATCGTATTCTTCGTCCAATGGCAGTAGTAACCTCTCTATTTTTGTGAGCATCGCTAATGATTTTCTTTGTCCACGAAGCGAAAACAGGCAGACCACTCATCATTTTGTTGAGATATTCCCAACCTTCGTTCACGTCTACGCCAGAAGCTCTTGCAATGGCATTACCACCGCCACCGTAAATAACACTGAAATTCACACCCTTAGCGTTCTGTCTAAGCAATTTGAACTCTGAAGCAGGTAGGTCCATAATGTCATCGCCATAAATAAGACGGGCAGTTAGGGCGTGAAGATCTCCATCTCCCTCATTGAATTCCTTAATCCATGCGGGTTCTTTTGATAGGTTAGCTGCAACCCTAAGTTCAAGACCACTATAGTCGATAGCTACCAGAACATGTCCTTCCCTTGCGACTAGGGCAGGTCTGACAGCTGCCTCAACCGAGTAGAATTTCTTTTTGACGGGTTCTTCTCTTTTACATTCAGCTTCAAAAGGGCAACCGTCACAGGATTTGCGAATGCAGAACTCTTGCCCCGTTCTATTTTCGGTAATGAAATGACCATCTTTTACATATTTCAAAAAATCAGTCTGCTCTACCGCGTTTAAATAGCTGTCTACCAGAGAAGCGTCATTATCCCCCATTCCCTGAGGTCTAGAATGAATCTTCTTGACTTTAAGTTTGGCGCTATTATAGCAAGCGGGAGTGCTTTGAACGTTGATCCCCGAATATCCTTGATCAGCTTGTCCTTTAGAGGCTGCAAATCTTCCCGTATCTACACGGTTAGGTAGAAAACGAAAACGAATGGTATGATCCTCGTCATCGGAATTTTCATGAATGGGTTTGATATAGGTTCCAAGTGCCTTTTGAAGAATACGGAATTTCTTAATCTTCGCCAGGAAAGGAAACCGATCCCCATATGCTTCTGTCAATTTTTCGATAGAGGCTGCATCTGTTTTGACCTGTCCACTTTTTTCTGTAACTTCTAATTCAACGTTGGAAAACGAGGGATTGGTTGCCTTGAGCTGCGTAAGTGCCTCACCCAGTTGTTGTGGACTCGTTACGTCATAATTAGCTCGGAGTTCGTGTATATCTCTATAGAGGCGGTCCTGTGAATTGGCCTGTCTAATCCCTTCGACAAGAGAGTCTTCGATCTCCTTAATGGAACCTTCGATCATACTCTCGACTTCGGTTATAAGGCTCTGAGTGTACTTACGATCGACTTTAGGGCGATTCCTTTCCATCCATCTAAGTGCAGGTACTAATGCTTTTTCAATTCTATATACTGCCTCCTGCTCTCCAACAATAGTTTCCTTGGGCGTAGCCTGTGGGTTAGGTACAGGAAAAGGCATATCGGGATTGCTGTGATCATAACCATGCTCACAGTAATACTTGTAGAGCAAGTAAGTACAGATACCATCGGACCCTGCATAGAGGAGAGTATTCCTATCTGTCGGATCCAATGTTGAAAAATCTCGATCTTTAATACTATCTAAAAATAGCTGTTTGAGATCGATCATTTCCATTCCCAGAAATCGTTCAGACAGGTGTTTCAAACCATGTCTCTTATCCGTTGAATCTCGAAGATAATCCAGAATCAGAGTATCCTCAAACATATCAATGCTATCAAATTCCACACTGGTTTTTTCTCCTGACCCAAAAAGGAACTCATGGTCAAAACATGCATTGTGATAAATGGTTACACAGTTCTCACATAGTCTCTTGATCTCTTTTCCTGCGTCAAGTCTTCTAATATTAGCAGGATGGGGAATGCCGTCCCCGTTTTTATTTACGATTTTATGCCCTACTGGCACGTAAAATCCTTCTTCTCCGTCAAATGAGAGACAGTAGCCAACGATGTTGTGCTTGGTTCTGCCATTCTGATCTATTCTATTGTCCAGACCTTCCGTCTCTAAGTCCAAGGCGCAGAGATTAGCCTCGATAGCTTTGTCCACGACCTCAGTAAGATGATCCAGATCTTGAACCAATGTGAATGTTTTATTTTCCATCCAAGGGTAGGGTTCTACCTTTGGTTTTTGATTCCAGTCTTGTAATTGTCCAAAATTCATAATTACCTTTCTTTTGTGCTAGTTGTTATGTGGGTTTCTAAGCTCTTTGTCATGGTCTTTGTCATGGTCATGATCATCATCGTTTAGAACTCGGTGATGGGAGCAATTACGATGTAAAAGCCCATTCTCCAAAGTTCAAATACTCGTGCAGTTAACGCACGGACTTCGGTATCTTCTTCCGATTTAATATCAGCCTCGAAACATGCTGGAACTTCGTCCAGATTTCCCAGGCAATTATCAGGATCATGCATAGAGCAGTTTTCTCTTAAACCACACTGTAGGTTTGGGTCGGGGGTCTTGAGCAAGCAAGCGTGTGGTGGCAAGCCTAACTCATTAATGATAGGTTGAGTGTGCCCTCTCAGGGCGTCTTGATACGCCTCAAAGGATATGGGAGAGAAAAGATTACCTATCTGCATTAGCTCGGGATCAGTGCGAAATTGATCCCATTCTTTTTGCCATCTTATTAGACCATCTTCTTTATATTCATGTATAACGAAGATGGTTTTTTCTCCCCATTCAGGGTCTTGAATTTTAAATTGGCGATTCATTGCTCTTTTCGTATTAATGTGGTAAGATATTCGTTTAATTCTTTTCCGGATTGAACTTGTTTGAAATAACGGGAGTCTCCACCTTCATCTCCGATAAAATTATCGGATTCGGACGCATTATGATTGTGATCTCCGAAAAACATACTACCTACTCCATTAGAGTTTCCCTGTTTGCCCCATTTGCTTACTAGGACACCACTCTGTTCATCCATCGTAGCTACAGGACAAGTAGGTTCACAGATCCAAGAAGCCACCTCTTCGTTTCCATCTTCATCCCCGAAAGCTGTAAAAGATTTTCTTCCCTGGTATTTTCCGTAAATGTCTTTCGTAACTCCACTAGGTTCATTGCCTGAGACAGAACCCGAAGTGTTTTTTATTTTCTTTGTCCCTTCCATGTAACAGGAGGGGCCATGTTCCAGTATCAGATTGGCAGGGAACCTACCTGAGCTACGTGGTTTCATGGCAATACCTTTATCATATTTCCCATAAATACGGCCATTCGCATCCTGAGGGTTCCCAGAGATACGAGCACTATCAATACCAAAGACTCCCCCTTCGCCTTTGAGTACGCTTTCTAGGGTCGTAGAATTCATTGGGGGACGTGTGAGAAGCTCCAGTTTGCAACCATTATCAGGTTCTAGGATAAGCAAGCAGTCCCTTACCTCTAACCCTTCTAGACGAGACTGAAAACCTATGGTATCAATAGTGGTAGGGTCTGTAGCCTTTTGTATTTTGTAATTATTTTTGCGCATTTTTTAAAATCATTTTTGTAAAAAGGAAGTGCCTTGGGTTTCTTCTATATATCCTCTTCTGAATCTCCATTACTTTCCGTTTTAGCAGCACCAAATTCCATTACTTTGTGCATGACCTGAGTCAAAATTTTGAGGGCTCTCTCTTCTTCTATATTTTCATTTTCCAGATCAAATTTAACAGAATCATATGCATAAAAAAGACGAGTAGCCGCTTTCATTGATACCTTTTCTTTTGAGTTGGCAATAAGGCGCATGATTTTTTTCTCTACGAATTCAATGCTTCCTTGATCCAAATTCTTAGGCTTATCTAAAATTTCAGAGAGTTCATTATCGAGTTGAGATTTTGGAGCTTTTCCATCTCCAGAATCCACCATTTGAGTAGGGTCAAAGAAATCATAGATATTAGGAATTTCTTGAACTCCAAACACTTCTTCTATCAATTTCATGGCTTGAATAAATGAGATCGTTTCTTTATCCTTAACCCATTCGATAACATCTCGGGACTTGTGGCAACCAAAACAGTAGGTAGAACTGCCTTCTCCCCTGCTCTCTTCTGGATACGCACGGGCCGAGAAGCCCATGTCCCTACCATCACCATGCAGAGGACAGGGAAATTGAACCTCAGCGTTCTCAGTGCGGATAGGAACATCATAATAGTTGAGAATATCATACACGGAAACCTGTTCTTTGATATTATCAGCCCTTGCTCGATAGTATCCTTTTCGGGCTGTGCCTTGTCCTTGAATTTGACCGTCGTTATTATGTATTGTCATGGGGATCTTTTCCTTTCATCATCATATCAATTTCGAGAAACCGACTGCGCCCGTAGGCTTTTTCTTGTTGGAAATAAAACGAGATGGGAAATGGATATTTGCCAAAAACATATCAAAATGAGGGTTATCTCTGTTTTTTATGCAACCCAATTTGGTCTGTCCTTCCCTTCTAAGATCATCATCTAAGTAGGTATAAGTGATAACGTCTGCGGTCCTCTCTGCTGCCGACGTATCCGCTAGAGCCTGTGTATTATAACGGCCATCATTTTTCTCAGCCTCTTTTTTACCTTCTCTATTGATCTGGTGTAAGGCTACAATAGGGATTCGTTCTCCCCTATTGAAAGTCAAGCACATCTGTTTGGCATCCCTGAAAATGGAGTTCAATTCTTCTCTGTGATTTCCCCTCTGTCTGTCCGCTGCCAGAAGACCCAGATAGTCAATAAAAACTAGATGGATTGGTGTTGTCTGGTGCGCCAATTCAATCCTTGACTTGACCATTGACATTGTGGTAGCAGCTTCGTCGGGACATTCTACAATAATAGAACCATATTCAGTACCTGCCCCCTGCTCGAAGTCTTGAACTACTAGCTTAAAGAAATCAATTTCTTTTTGTGTGATCCTCTGGTTCTCTGACCCAACACCGTCTCGAATTACGCGATAATCCAAGGGTTCATAGCCTTGCCTACGGAATTTAGGATGATTTGAATGCATAACATAGAGAATCAAACGGATCTGCTCTACAGGCATTTCTAGGGAATAGTAATAGACGTTGTACTTGAAGATCATTGCAGTCTTATACGCCCAGTTGAGTGCAAAGGTACTTTTTAATTCACCAGTATAAGCTGCATGGATCCATAGTTCGCCGGGTTTGACTCCTCTACAGACTGTATCAATTGGGTCCAGACCCGTTCCTCTTCCCCAAGCATTATGTGCATTGGCGAGAGTGTTCTCAAAACTTTTCATCACGTCTTTGGAATCCTGTGTAATATCCGAACGGAAAACCTGTCCTGTGTCCGTCATTAGTAGTTTATCTGCCCTTTCCATAATGTAGCGAATGGCATCTTTATATCCTTTATAGTCTTTCTTCTCTCGACCTTTTCCTACCGGCATTCCTGATGTCAGGATATGTCCTGCATCTTTGAGCAGGAAACTAGTCTGTCTCTCGTTTTGTTCTCTAAGAGCAGTCCTTACCAGGTTCTCAAAATCAGAATGCGTATATACTTTGGAAACCGCTTCTATTTCTTCCAGACGGTCCAAAACTTCTAGTTTATTTTCCCGCTCGAAATAGTCCCGAACCGAGTTCATGGTCGGCGGTTCTGTATAGGTTCTTGTATATTCAATAACCCAATTCCAGATATCCTGATCTTCATCCGCCACAAATATCAGTTTGCTTTCTGCTAAGTGAAATAGGTTTCTCTGGAGATCGTCAAGTTCAATATTGCCACCACAGTTGATGACAGATCGTATTATCTTTTTCATACTTTACTTCCTCTTCTTACTTTTTCGTTTCTTAAAAAATGTCGATGTCTTGTACGTTACTTCTTATTTTCTTTTTCTGAGTATTTCCGCTTCCCTTAGAAGCTCTGCTTTTGATCTTGATCGTATCGAAATATTCATCGATGAAATACTCAAGCTCGGGACTCCAGGCCAAATGTCCGTCCCTGAAAGGAGTAGTAGGGGGGTTAACCACCCAGGTAGGTTTACCGTTGAACTGACGGGTTCTGAGAGCTTCTAGGACGACGCCCGACATGGCCACGTTCTTATAGGAAAGAACTGCCAACTGTATAATCACAAGTTCGGGTCTCTTTACAAAAGAAGAAACGGATGGATAGTCCTCCACATTTCCTACAAAGATATCCCGAAGATCAGAGTCATTTGTCATCGTCCAGAAGAAAGTTAGGTCCTGGTGAGCAAGCACAAAACGAAGGTGGCTAAGTAATTCTCCCCTACTGGCAGTAATGAAAAGGTTTTCATTTTCTCTACCTAATAAGGGACTCTCATTTATTTTTCTGGCATTGTAGATAGGAGGACCTACCCACCTCAGAAATTGTTTCTCTAGGAGGCAATCACACCTTCTCTTTGTGATATAGGCATCAGCATGTTGCCCCCATTTTTCTTTGATCTCTGCAAAATCGGAATCGTCTTCGCTAACGGGGACCCAACCTGCCCCACCGCAAATTTCACACTCTTTCGTTTTCTTTTTTGTCATATCTATTCTCATCTTTTAAATGTAACATATTTCTTATCCCACCAGGGAACGAGCACTATCTTGTACCCTTCGGAAAATATCATTAGTATCACTTTCCGTATTTAGTATTAAATCATGTTCATCCTCATCGATATCCTCCGCATTTTCTTTAACAAGTCGCTCCCCTAGAACTCTTTCAATCCATCCCATCTTTTTTTGGAGAGTTTGGAGAACATGATGGTCTATGGTCGTTTCTTCGCGGGGACCTTCCCCAATTAAATGAATGGCATAGACTCGGTCATGAGGACTTCCAATCCGAATCATTCTCCCAATTAGCTGAAGATAATCTCCCGCCGACCAAGGAAGATCGTAAAAGATCATGACCCTTGCCTGTTGTAAATTGATCGCTTCTGCGCCCGCCATCGTCAAAAAGATCAGGTTCGTATCTTCACTCTCTGTAAAGGCTTCTTTTCCCGCCTCTCTCATTTCAGAATCCTCGGCACCCGTGACTCTAACCAGACCCTTTGAGTCTTGACCATCTTCTATGGGTTTCCACTTACCACTGTCATTCTCATCTTGTTTTATTCCCAGGGTATAGCCTTCGTTTTCTTCTAATAACTGTTGGAAACGGTCGACCATTGACCTGAATCTGGTGAATACAATTACCTTTTCGCCTTCAAATTCTTCTTTTAATAGATCTAAAAAGTATTCTTCCTTAGAACTCCTCACTTCTCTCCCAATGAGTTCTGGACTATTGACAATCTCTTGGCAATACATCAACTGAGTTAACTTGGTGGTTTCTTTGTCCTCTTCATCTTCCAGCCCCAAATTGATCGTGAGAAGTCCCGAGAGCGATTCCTGATACAGATCCCATTGGTCACTTAGAAGCGGGATATAAATCTCTTTGGAGGTTAGTGGAGGAAGCTCAGTGGCAACATCCTTTTTAGCCCTGCCCAGATAATAGGGATCGATCTCTTTTTTAAAACTATCGAGTTGACTGAGACTATGTCCTACTACGACCTCTACATATCGTTTTCGCATTCCGGGAAGTCTTTGCTTTCTAGTGATGCAATATTCCCTATGAAACCCTTTTTTGGTTCGGAAGATCTCAGGATGGATAACCTTGAAAATTCCATAACCTTCTTCCAGATTATTTTTAATGAGAGTTGCTGTAAGGCCATATACTCTTTCAGATATTTCTGCTAACTGTTTACATACCTTATGAGTTTGAGACGTAGGACTTTTAAAAGCGGTTGCCTCATCATAGAAGATAGAAAGCCTTTTATCTTCTACTAATGAGAAAATAGTTCTTTTATCTCTTCTAAGCCGGTGATAATTGACGATAAGAAAAGAAGGATTATCTTCATCCCAATTCTCAAAGAACTCTTCATAGATCTTGGCTCGGTCCTCTGGACCACCCTCTACTAGAGTAGAGGAAACATTGTCTTCACAAAATTTAGATATTTCGGTTCCCCATTGTCTCATAGCAGAAGTCTTTGTAACTACAATGGGAATGAGATCTGGTTCTTTTTCCCAGAGATAGCATTGTGTAGCTATACTCATCGGGGTTTTTCCCAAACCGGTGTCATCCCCAATAATAAAACGCTTCATAAGAAGCGCATGAAACACCATCTGGATCTGATAATTTCTAAGTTTGAGGGGAACCTTAGATCCATCTTTCAGTGTAATTTCGTCTCGAAGACGACTGGCCGGGGCAATGCTCAAATCCGTGGCATTCCTAATTTTCAACATTTTCTGATAAATTTTATCGTTCATACTAATGGGTGTCCGTACTTATAAAGATTACTTTCATTCAGTTATTAAAAATTTATACTTCTTTCAGGGTTTTTCGGGCTTCATAATAGAATTCAGTATCGTTTTCTTTCATCTGATTTAGACCTGATCCCCCTTTCCTGCTTCCCGTAAAGATCCCTAGAAGAGCATCAGCTTCGGTCTGTGTAATTCCATTTTCTTCCAGAACAGAATAAAACTTTTTATCTCTTCCCTTGCATATTTCCATCAAGGCATCATCAATATTTTCAGATCGAGAAATAGCTTTTTCATAGCAGTTGAAAAAGGCATCTAATTTAGACCCCAATTTAGCTGCCACAAAAGCATCAGCTTCGTCGTCAGTGTCCATGCGCTCTCCCCACTTCGCAAAAACTTCCAGGAGCATGTGTGATTTCGTAGCCTTAACATCTCCAGTTGCGGCGGTTTTGAGAGAAGATACGTTACAAAAAAGCATATAAGGAGGAGGCTTTACGTTATCAAGTATGATCTGGTATACTGCTCCGGATACCCTAGCCAATTGAAGAAGGGAGTTGACATGTGTTCCAACGTTAATGGACTCGACTGCAATTACTTTCGGTTTGGTAGTTGACAAGATCTCCTGAATGGAGTCCGTCATGGTAGCAATCCTTTCTGCGGTAGTGCCATCTTTTGCTGCGGAGGTTAGAGCTTCGTGCCTTACTAGATTCCCTTCATTGTCTAAAAGAACCACACCCGTCGAGGTGAGAGAAAAGTCAAGACCCAAATATCCTGAGCCTTCTCTTTCTTGATATTTTCTCCAGAGAATTGCATTTTCATGGAGCATTCTTCGTTGTTGTGCTGCGGACCATTTTGCCATAATATAGGATTCCTACTTGTCTTTTGTCTTGTTAATAAAGAGCAATAAAGGAACGCCTGGTTCTCATTTTTTCGTCCAAATGAGTTCAATTATTATCGAACCAAATTCTATTCCTATCAATCTTTAACTTGCCGAAGCCACCAAACATACTTTCTTTAAACGTAAAGGATGAGGTAGGTTTTTCGGAGAATACAAAGAGACGAGGTTTACGTGAGATGCTAGTGTCGAAAAAAATCTTATCATCTTTCAGGTCAAGAACTTTACTTATCTCTCTCTTTAGTACATGACTAAAACTGGTAGCAGACGAGGAACCCCACCTTTTGACGTGAAAATCCAGTTCCCAAATAGCAACGCTAGGATAATTAGGTTTATGCAGGGACAAGGGAGTCTTGCTCATATAAGTGGACGGCACTCCCTCTCTATATTTGGTGGCGCTTTTTACTTTATGTTCTATTTCAGTCCCTCTATTATATTTAACACCATTAGAACTGGTTATTATCTCTGAATTGCGGAGCGAATTGGGAGGGTTGTTTTGGGGTAATATTTTCTGGAGATTTACAGGTATTTCGGATCCAGGTTTGCATCCCGAAAAACCTAGGACTGGAACTTCTGAAGGCTTGGTTCCTTCCTTATTATCCGCAGGTACCATTGCTAGGCCCTGTGCCCGAAGCATAAAGTCAAAATGAGGATGGTCATATACCCATTTTGCGAAAGCTAGGATTTTGAGAAAAAGTTCCAGATCTGTCTCTTTAAATTTGAGATCAAAATCTTTTTGAAACTCCGATACTTTTTCCCATGTTACTCCATTTGTCCATTTTTTGGGAATATCGTCTTTTGAGAACGGTAAATTAGTCATTATAATGATCAGTTGAAAGAAAGAGATACGCCAAAGACCGGTCCAATGTCCTGCTCATCAAAACTCCAGGTAGCGCCTACCCCTCCAAATACATTCAGGTTTCTTGTCAAGTCCAACCCTAATCCAACCCCGAAATTATCCAAACCTGCATAAGCTAGAGCATGAAAATGGCTAATGAAGAAAGGCTCTACCATAAAGACGGGAGATAGCACGTCTTGATCTAGATCAAGAAAAGCCTTGGGCCACATGGCTGCTCCTAACCTGAGACGAAGACGAAATCCCCATTTCTGAACATCATCCTCTTCTTCTGCTATGGAGATGGAAAGATTGGGTGCTGCCAGAAATCCAATTTCATAATTGCACCAGGTAAGCACGATCTCCATTTGTTCCCGATCAAAGACTTGTCCTTCTCTGGTAATGATCACATGGTACTCACTAAACTCTAATTGAAGGTCCTCATTCAGTTCATCTAGAGCAGTGTCCATGCACTGTCTTTCTTCTAGGATAGGAAGCCATCTTTCTGCTATTTCGTCAGGAATACATTTGTGTCCCTCTGGACAATCTACTACCTGTTCCGATGTGGGTGGTAATTCAGAAGCTTTTACTTCAGGACTAAAAGCAACCAATGCGATCATCAGCATAGCTCCGAAAACAAATCCGAAAGCCATACCGAAAACGAAACCTACTCTAAATTTTTTATCTTTTATAAGCATTATTTTCTCTTATTTTAATAAATCCAAATCATTGTCAGTCACACGTTCAGAAGGTCTTTTCTTTGTTTTCACTTCATAGACTTCGGGTTTTATTTCAAGGACTTTATCAACGTCCGTGTCTTCAACTCCTTTAGGTAGTGAAATCTTTTTCTTCCCTTCGTCAGTTGTGATCTCAACCTTGGTTTTGTCTCTGAAAGGATTTTTACTGTGATCTATTACACTCACTTCTTTTTGAACGAATCCTTCCTCATCGGGTTCTCCAATGAGAATAACATTCCCTTCTTCGTCAACGCGGGAGTCCGGGATTTTATTTGCTTTCTGGATACGAGACTCATCTGTTTTACCGAAAAGCTTTCCAATTATCCCACCCCAGTTAAACTTATCTCCCATTCCTAAGAACATGAATAAGGAAGCAAGGACTATAACAAGAAAAGCCACTACAAGCGCCAAAGGATATCTCATGGTCCATTTGAAAGCTACCCCTAAGGCATCTCCGATCTGTGACCATAAAGAAGTTTCTTCTTCAATTTTTTCTACAGGAACTTTCATTTAGAATCTCCATTATCATTTTTATTTTCTTTTCTCTCTACCCGATTGCCCAATGCTTTTGAAATAGGCTCTGAAAATTTCTTTGTGAGATTATACGAGACTAAAACATAAAAAGCGGTGATCATTGTCTCTGGAATTGTTAAACCCCATAGCCACATATAGGAAAGGAAACCGAAAACAATCCAGCACATGACACGACCAATACTGACTTTGAAAGTATCTTCTTTACATTCTCCGTCCCTCTCAATAATAAAAGCTCCCCATCTCACTTTTTCCAACCTTTCGATAAATTCCTCTACCCTTGATTTGATTTCCATTTTAGATCTCTCTCGCTCAAGGAATATTTACTATCTACAGAGGGAATAAAAAGAAAACCCCCGATATCCAATAAGGGATACCGAGGGCTTTAATAAGCGATAGGTTTTTATAAGAGAAAAGAGAGGCTAGAACAAGTATCCGAAATAAAAGAGAGATACCAGACCTGCCCAGATAAGGAGACTGATACTTCCGTTGACCAGGATCATTACCGAAGGTTTCATAAACCAGTCTTTGAGATTATCTGCCTTGACCGGATTCTTTTTGCGAACCATCTGAATAAAAAGGAGCATAACGAGTAAGGCAGGGAGTAAGAAAAAGAGCGCCAGATAACTGACGCCTTTAAGTAATGCTTCTTTCAAAGTTCACCTCTCAGTTCTTGGTCGGAAATATCTTCTGAGGATGGAGCGCGGTTCAGGTGAATCCAGTGATCTTGATTTTGAACTCGGGAGCTAATATCAGCGCGAAGTGCCATCCAATTACCAAACTCTTGTGCTTCTTCCTCAGTATCGAATTCGTGGTCGTGAAGGAAAACGGGTTCTTCATCTTCATGGGCGCAGTGGTGGTGAAGAGTAATCTCCACTTGATAGCGATTGACCAACTCTCCAGACTCTACCACTTTAACTTCTACTGCCCGGGCGGTAGCGTACTCATCGCTCTCAGGGTGTCGCTGTCCTTCAAAATGACGGGGACATTTATGGTGAGTATCGAAGGGGCTGGTAATCCAACCATATCCTCCACAGGGACACTCATTAGCATCTTCTTTGGCAACTAGGTGAAGGTTGTTTCGGAAAGTATCGTATGCGTGTTGAAAGCTCATGTCATTTCCTTTTCTCTAAGGTTCTGGGTGTTTGCGCTCTCTTACACCCTATATACCCTGGTTAGATCCTTTTTACAAATTTAATTTCCAGAAATAAATGCCTTTTTCCTGAGAAAATTTTGTAATTCCACAAACTCCAGGGTATATAGGGTGTAAGAGGAAATAATCAAAGAGTTTAACGAAGATAAAAGGAGAACGAAATGAGAAATATCACCAGAAACATTCTAATCACCATTGTTACCTTTGTAACGGTGCTTTTCACGGTAGCTTGTGTCCCTGACCCTTCTACAATCACTGGTCCCAGCGAAGAAGATACTTTCAACATTGACGAAAAAGCTGATGCGGGGCATGATGTTGAAGAAGAATCTGATACTGACGTTGAGGAAGACGTAGAAGAACCCGAGAATGATGTTGAAGAAGATGTGGAGGAAGATACCGACCCCGTAGAGGAAGACGTTGTAGAAGATACTGATGTAGAGGAAGACGTTGAAATTCCCTGTGAAGAAGATCGTACCACAGATGAAATTTGTGGAGATGAAAATTCAGTGTGCGGGGCAGTAGTAGATATCTGCAACGAAGTTGTCGACTGTAGCGATCACTCTCTATGCGAAGAACCCGTTCCCACCTGTGAAAACACTTGCTCCGAAGTTTGTGTTAATGAACAGTGCGTAGAATGTTCTGACGCCAACCATTGTGGAAATAACGAAACCTGTAATGAATCTTCCTGTGTCGCTCTCAGTTGCGGCACTGGAACAGAACCAGTTGACCATGAGTGTGTGGATATTAACGAATGCGCAAACGACACATCGATTTGTGGAGAGGGTGTCTGTGTCAATACTGAAGGAAGCTACGAGTGTGACTGCGACGAGGGATACGAATTCGACGGCACCACTTGTGAGGATATTGACGAATGTTTGAACTCCACCCTTAATAGTTGTGATGAAAATGCAACCTGTACAAATACCCCCGGAAGCTATACTTGTGCCTGTAGTCCCGGATATGAAGGTGACGGTGAATTCTGTGAGGAAATTGAACTCACCTGTGAAGATACGGGATGTCCTGAAACCGAATTTTCAGGATGGAGTTCATGTGAGCCGGTGGATGCAGGTAATGTATGCTCCAGAGAAGGAACACAAAGCAGAACTATTACTTCCTATACTTGCGGAGCTTCCGGTGAGTGCGAAAGTAATACGGTATTAGATCCAAGAAACTGTACGCTGCCTTCTACTGAGGGTCTTAGCTGTGGAAATGGAAATACCTGCCATAATGAAAGCTGTGTGGAATGTATTAGCGGAACCAATGAGTCCTTTTACGATGGTCCAGGAACTCACGATGAAGAGGGTTTCGCCTGTCTCTCTGGAGACAGGGTATGTGAAAACGGAGAATGGGTAGAAATGTTAGCCCCGGTTTACCCAGAAGATATCAACTGTAGCGAAGGTACTACCTGCGTAGATGATACCACCTGCGCTATCGAAGTGGATGCGGAAGATGAGGACGAAACCTGGCATTGTGAAGGAACCGAATGTTGTCCTTATCGGACGGGCATTTTGGAGGTTGGAGATCCGATATGGGCAGACAGTCCTGAAACTCTGGAATACTATTGCAAAGTGGACGGACTACATATTACATCTGGTCCCGACCTGACTGGAATTGTATCTACTATTGAAATTATTAGCGACAACTTCGACTTGGATATTACTGGAGACTATACAGATGAAGGTGACTTAGGCTCTTTCTCTAACCTTAGAGAAATTGGAGGAACCTTCTGGATTTATGGTGGGGGAGATACCACAACCGATAGTGCTTTAGGAATGGAGTCTCTTGAATCGATTGGGGGCCACCTAATCATTAGTGAAATTGATATCAATAACGACTACATGCCCTTTCATTTATTCCCTACTCTTAATTATGTGGGTGGGAATATAGAAGTAGAGGATAGCCCTTCTATCTGTGAGATTCATGTACAAGAAATCTGTGCTATAGCAGAAGGATATTGCCTTACTTGGGGAGTAGATTATTCTGACCCCCTGGGGGCTCCGAATCCTCAATGTCAGTAACTTCCAATTAAGCAAAAAAGAGAGATGTCCTTATTACTAGGCATCTCTCTTTTTTGTTCAGTCAACTATGTTCTTTTTTTATTTTAGCCTGATGATCAAATCGCCATCCCTGAAAAGATAATAGTCGTTTTCCAGTACGTTTTTAGGAACACTTATTGGGCCTTCTGCTAATAAGTTTCCACCTTCCAATTGATCATAGACTCCGTAGTGGGTTATTGACCCCCACTCTTCTCCCGCCGGACCAAATTGAACATCGGCTGCGAGCTTGATTTCAGTACCAACTACGATGGTGGTAACGCCATCATCGTCTAAGGCAGTAACATCGGTTGGAGCATCCCAGGTTCCTTTGACTCTGTGATATCCATCTTTGGCCGTGAGTTCCAGTAGAGACTCATCGGGTTCTTGGTTATAAAGAGCTATGTACACGGGCTGAGTAGCCCCCAGATTAGCCGAGACAGAAGACAGGACAAAGGGTGCTACCAGACTATCCTGAACGATTTTGAGACGTTTGGAGGCATCACTGGCAGCAATCTCTTCCTCGTCTTCAAAGAGGGTGGCTGTTACATCCAATGCGGTTCCGTCCACTACAGCTTTTAGTCCTAGGAGAATACTTTCTTTGGTAGCTCCTACTAATGAGGTAAATTCGATCTCAGTGGAGTTGACCCAAAACGAATAGGAAGTCTCATCCTGAACATCGGAAACGTCCAAAACGTATGGAGTAGTATAGGTCGATCCCCCTCTTAGAAGAGTCTGTAGTACACTGTCTTCTGAAAAAAGAGACAGGGCTTTATTGTGTGCCATAGTGATTTATCTCCAGCAATGTAATGGTATTCTTAATTAACAGTTATGATCCGGATCTTCTGCGGGGTCAGCCCCTCGATACAGATGATCCATACCAACGGTATTATCTGCTTTACTCTCTTTCTGGAGGGGTCTACCTTCCAGTCGAAATTTATCCGCAGCACAATATCCTTCTCCAAATCCAGTGGGATGCATTTGAATAAGCAAGTCCAGAACTTCGCGAGAAGGGTCTTCACCTTCCAGTTGGTTAAGGGTAGCATCAACTCCGAAAGAAGCTCCGGTGGCCACCAGCATTTGAAGCTCATCTCCATAACTGAATACGGTAGTGTCAGTTTCCTCTTTACGAGTTCTAACCAACATTGCAATTCCAAAGAGAGCTGCACCGTGAACCTGAAGTCTTTTCTGGTATTTAGCTTGCAACTCTTGAACATTATCCGTAAATTCTTGACTGGTAATATCGCCCTGAGTCAACTGGGCTACTTGACTGCTGTATTCAGCCTCAAAGCTTCTTAGTTGAGGAAACTCTTTATAGAGTCTAGGACCACTTGTGACAAAAGGTCCACCTTTCTGTTTTCCAGAAGCTACAGTCAAGACACCTCCACGATAAGTACGGTAGAGATCTCCATCAGCTTGATAATCCATACTGGTAGCGCTTCCTCCATTTGTACCATCACTAAGAATAACGCTTCCTTCCCCAAAATTTTTATTGAGAAGCTGTCCTCCTTTGTTTTCGTTATGAAATCCTTCTAAGTCAGTTCCACCTTCTACCCAAAAAGACCTCTGGTCTCCAAAGAAAGGTTCTCCAGCAAATAGGTGGTCACTTGCTAAAAGACCTGTAGGAAGTCGTTCCGTAAGGCCGGTAAGTACATCTGGTCTTTGTCGGGGGTCACTCTCTCCTACCAACGTTCTTGTCTCAGCGACCCTTGGACCTACTACATTATCAGGAAATCCTTTCTGAGAGAGATAGCCGACATCGGTATAAGATCCATCTTTAAAAGATCCAGAAATTCTTCCTGTTCCTAAGGTAGTAACAAAAGGCATAGTAGCTAAGATCTCTACAGCCACTGGATTTCGCATCTCAGCGTCTCTTTGGTCTAGTGGTTCACGAGCATTGGTAATATCCAGAACTTGGTCTACCTGTCTTTTTGGTCGGTAGTCCATGAAACCGGGTCCCATAGTACCAGACATATTACCCTGATAAGGGACTCTACTAGATACCGCCATGAAAGTATCGTTGGCGTTGCAAGGACCATTCATAAGCAAGCTGATATTGGTATCACTAGCTCCTATATTATGGACATGAACCTGAACCCGATCTGCTTTCCAGTCATTAAACATGAAGGTTGCAAATTCCAATACAATTCTCGCAGAGGCTAAATCAGTTCCAATTAATTCTGTGTCTAGAACTTGCTCGGGAACTACAAAAGTGTTATCCTCTGTTATGATCAGGGACCTTCCTACATGGTCTTTTCGCAGAACATTAGTTCCTGTGAAAGCGCCTCTTAGTTGTGTGTAATTAGATGCGGCAGTAAATTGGGATCCGTCATAGTCGTTTACCAAGTAGGCTCCCATCAAACGTGCGATTCCAAAATGAGGAGGCAATTCAATCCCTCTGACACCGCCTTCATCATAAAGCCTACATCCTAGGGCACTTTCCCCGATATCTAAATCAACTGCGTCGATATAGGTATCATAGTCCGCAGCGCCCAACTCTTGCGAGTCATAGATCCCTAGCACTCGGTTATGGATGATGTTCTCATTGTAAAGAGTACCTTCTGCATCCACCGCAGTCAGAATAGCATTTAATCCAAAAGGAACATCCTCAGAAGTTAACGTATAAGGCTGGAAAGGGATATCTATTCTTCCCGCAGGAGGTAGCACCTCTTTGGGGAGGAAATAACAAGGGTTATCATTTCCTAATATGAAATCAAGGTCAAGGTCGGATCCCGGTCCTCCGGAGTAGTCGGGTTCAGAAGGGTTAAATCCTATGTTAATTTCAATATCGGCCCTTTGCATTGGTTGAAAGATAACAGTTTTTGATCCCCTATCTATATAGGCTTCGGACCATGTGTCTTCCGCTGATGTCTGAACATCCTGATTATTTCGGATCCTTGTTTCAGACCTAGCAGATGGATAAGACTCCATTGGTACTACAGGATAGTCTCGTGGACCTCCACCCCTATCCAGTGAAGATGCTGCCCTGTTTTCAAAACCAGAAGGTCTGACATAAGGCTCTCCCGAATCTCTTTCCAGTCTCGCAAAAAGAGGAATTTCGGGGACCCGACCCATTCCCTGATTAGGATGATATAATACATCAAATGCCATAAATAGGTTCTTTTCCTCTACAAATTCAGCAGGTGCAAGTTCTCCAGAAGGCATCGCAAGAACCATATAAAGTTCTTCGTCTTCCTCTGTACATTTTCTCAAACGAATATGCCAGTTTCCAGTATAGGAGTCATCTCCAAAGTTAGGAACTTCTCCATTTGGTAATTCTAATTCTAGTCCTTGACCTCCATCATCCCCTACGATCTTGAAAGCTCCTTTATATGGAGGCACTGATGCGGTTGTTCCCGTAGGTTCCAGAATGATATAGGCTTCTTGTTCTACCAAAGATGCAACTACGGAACTAAAGTCTACTGGATTTGAAGATACATCTTCGATCGTGATATAAGGATTTGTGGCATCATAAGTAATAGTAGAAGTAGTACCATCAATTAATCCAGATGTTATTCCTTCGGGTCGCGAACCTAGGACAATCATCTCGCCTTCAGGACCTTCTTCTAGATCCGAAATAGTTTGGTCTCCAAACCAAGTTCTAACAGGACTGTGACTGGAATCTTTATACTCCAGAGGATGAACAAAACGTACTTTCTCTCTATTTACTGTCTTGAAAGTATTTCGGAGAGAGTCAAGAGGGATACGGATGCTATCCCCAGTTTCCCAGTTCTTTGGGTTTACTGGATTCCTATAAACATCCGAAGTAGATACATTAAACGTATAATCCGCAGAGGAGACAGTAGTTGCCCTCTTCTTTACAACCAACAGGTTTTGAGGCTGGAGGACAGAAGCATCTGAGAATACTTTTCTGAACCCGTCTGGAGCATCCCCTTGGAGAGCCGACGTTGGAGTCGGCGTACTATCAGAGAAATGATCCACTTGAAATTGTCGAAGTCCTTTGGTGCTACCTTCCCCGGCTTTCCATTGCGTTTTCAATTCGCCTTTTGCAAGACGCATGAAGTTATGCTTGAGCATCGCATCATAGGGAAAACTGGAAGGAGAAACTACATGTCTAAGATCATGTACATCATCTTCTACTATTTCATCACTGAATAGCCCTAGCGGGTTCCCTGAGACGTGATGAACCTTTGCGCCTGCCAGATGCTTGGTAGCATGTGTTCCTGCCAACCCACGTCCACTTGTGGCGTCAAGGGTTGATCCAATCCAACTCTGATATTTAATGATCTCATTTCCAATTTTGATACGACCTTCTTCCGCAGGGAATGTGGTAGCGCCCTGAGAAGTATTCACATCAAAAATTTCTTGATCTTTCTCGATATCGGCTGTTAGTGTGATAGTAGGTAGGACCTGCGCATCCTCTCTATCTACAGCATCGGGATTTCTGTTGAAAGCTCCTCCCTGGTTCGTAATAGACCAGAGAGAAGACCCTCTTTGAAATACCATGCAGATAGGCAAGGCATAGACATAACCATCTACAGTATTCATAGGACTGAAAGCATCAACACTCATTCCGTTTTCAGATACTTCATTAGGAACCCCCGCTCTCCACAGACCAGAATCTCCTAATTCATCTCCCATATTCTGGTATTGAAAATCGGGATCACTAGTAGAAATGGGAGCAATCAAAGGACCCTGTGATCTTATGCCCGGACCAAAACCAAAGGGATGTGTGTCCGGCGTAGGACTTTCCTGAACTCTGATCCGATATTGCAACTGAACTCGTTCCGAAGTCTCTTCTTTATAACGAGTATCAGGAATTTGATTGGTAAGGTTCATGCCTCCATATTCGACGTTCCCATACCTGTAGATTTGATCTTCCGCAGGTTTATTTACTGTACCATCAGGACTAAGCTGCGCTTTCCACACTTCAAGGAAAACAAAATGTGTCTGTGGGTTAGAAGAAGGTGGCGGTAACGTAATTGCATTTCTAAGATCGTTTGACAGAGTTCCTGCCACCGGAACTACCCATCCATTGACTAGAGCATAAGAGACCTCTGTTTCTTTTCCAAGCCAAAACATATTGGAGCCTTGAGGGTCTAAGCTATAGTCTTTTTTGGAATCAAAAAGGTTGGAAATCCATCCAGAAGGCGTACTGGTCCTAATGATCTCTTTTCGAGCTTCATCCATTGCCTCGGTAAGAAGGTTGAACTCCTCAGAAACAGGAGGCTTCCCCGGCTGAAAAACTACATTCTTGTACTGTTTGTCTTTGGATGAGAGGTTTCGCCCTACACCTGGTCCGTAAATATTACTCATAATAGTTGGTTTCCCGTTGTTATATCAAAGTCGAAAGAAACTAGAGGGATCAGTAAAAAATGCCGAAACCGCCCAGGTAAATCTTATTAGAAGTCCCATTAGAAAAAATAAGAGAGAGATTATCATCTGGAGTATCTAATGATTTTACTTTCATAAAAGGGGTTTCTTCAAAGGTATTTTCTTCATTATAAATTCCAAAAGAAATATCAGTAGGAAGTACCTCTGAATAACGAAGTTCTACTGTGTTTCCTTCCACTACTTTTTCTATAGCGTATAAATCCCAGTGCAAAAGAAAAGTATCATGGTCTGTGGGAACTAGGGGATCCCCTTCTAACAAGCTCACTGATTCAGTATATAGAGAGTTTCCACCCGTCATCCAATATTGGTATTTCCCTAAACCAAATCCTGACGGAACTAAAAAGCCTCCTCCAGATATGAATTCAGACTGATCCTCTAATTTTGTATAATATACATTATCGAAAAAAGGATTCTGTGTTTTCAAGCCCTCATATTTTTGATAAAGGACAGCATCTCTGGTTAGAACACCAGGATGATTGATATCATTTAGATCATCGTCCTCAGATCTTCTGAAATTCTGTGGATCAATAGAAACAGAGGGAGGGACGAAGGTCACAACAAAGCCGTTGATAGGAATTCCTTCTAGGGATTTATAAGAGGCTTTGACTGCGCCTGGAGATTTCATTTCAGATAAGTAATACATAATTAGCTCAAAATACGTGTATATATTGGTAATAAAAGGCGAGGTCTACTTGATGCACCAAATTATTGGGTTCTCCAAGTGTTACGGTAGTGCCGTCTGTTTTTAGACCCGCAAAGGTAACTCTTATACTTTCAAATAAACTATTACCTAGATTTGTGAAAACTTGACAACTCACCAGGTCAGCACTTACCTGCCTTTTATTAAGTTGGAGATGAATATTATCAACAGCACCGGTATTATTATTTAATTCATCTTGAATTCCCTGAGGTATTAGATTAGTATTCAAAGGAATGTCCAAAGCCCAGGTGTTATCTCCGAATTGGGTTGCAGTAGAAGTAGTGCTAATATCAAAACCATTATTATTAAGCACCTCAGTTACATGCTCAGTCCCAAGACTAAGATCTATGGTAAAGGATACCATGGCCAAGGGGGTATTAGAAGCAGTTACGACATTGGAAGTTATGCTCCCTACCGTTAGATCATTTAGAGTAGCAGTTGTTCCCGTAAAAGAATCAGCCTCGTAGTTAAGAAAACGGGTTGGGACTTTATTTTCTGTAGGGATCAAATGATGATAGAATAGTTTTCCTCTAGGATGTGAAGGATCCACCTTCATAAACAAAGTAGGATCCTGATCCATGTGATATCGTGCGGTCGTCTCAAAACTATTTCCAGCGGTACTAACGGACACGAAAACCGAATCACCATCTGCAATCAGACCTACAATTCCCGTAGCATCAGGCTGTTCTACGGAAATATCAATAGTATTTACTAGTTCTAGAGTTTCTTTGTCATAAACTCTAAGGGTTAAAGAATCGTCTGCTATGTAAATAAACCTATGATCAACTGCGATTCTTGTATTGTCTTCTCCCGTTATAGAAGACCAAGCTCTAAATGAATTTTCAAGACCATCTCTAGTGAGAGGATATACCGCTATACCGCCAATGCCTGAAGAATCCTGTGCCACATAGATATAGGAGCCATCTGTCTTTAGGTCTGTAATTCCACTATCCCTTTCAGTAACCGTGATTTCGGAACCAATAAGATCTAAAGTTTCAGCATCTCTCAGTCTCATTCCCAATTCTGAACCATCTTCAAAACTTTCTATGAGATATTTACCGTATCCTGTTACTGAAAGGGACCCGGGTGCTGGTTCAGCGGAAGCTGAACTTCCATCTAGAGGGATCTTACGAACTCCGTTAGTCACTGATCCATCTTGTTGCCTGAAAACCGCATCATGGTTCATCCATAGGGAATTCATTTCCAACCCGAGGGGATCTTGGAAATCTATTACAGGGGCGTCTGGAGAATCCACTTCAAAAATTTCAATAATATCATTAAAAGAGAAAGCTACATATTTTCCATTGGTAGCAATATGAAAAGAGGCTGTATCATCGAACGTATTAGTAAAGGTATAAGTATGGACATCTTCTCCAGTTTCCCTATCAATGGCTTTTGCAACACCTGCGGAACTTAGTATATATAGGTAACGACCATCACTTGCGGTAGCATTCGTAGGATTACTACTGGATCCCGCTGCATTTCTCCTCCATTTCAGATACCCAAATTCTCTTTCATTTTGATGGGTTTCAACCAGTCCAGTCTCCCCTATAACCATGTCATCATAAGCTTTTGTTAGATTCCTAAATTTCCTTACAGTGGGTTCCCTATACTTTTCCTCTGAAAAAGGGATCAAGCGATGATAATAGATCCTTTCTCGGGTAGATACAGGATCTACCTTTAAGAAAAGAGAGGGATCAAGATCTAGATACAAATTCAGGAAGAATGAGCCTGCGGATGGAACTGTATATTGTCCACCAACAATCAAACTTTGTCCGTCTGCTTGAAATTGATTTATTGTTAAGTTCGCAGTGTTATCAATCTCAAAAGATTCTTTTTTCTTAAATGATTTTTTGTTGAAAGAAGTTACTTCGACTCCTTCCAATATATAGAAATTTCTATGATCGGATGTTATTTGCGTTGGAACATCTGATATCTTCTCCCACAACTTTCGCATTCCTTGAAGACTACTGTCCCCATAAATACCAGGAGTATTTTGCTCTACTTCAGGAATTTCGTATACGATAGTTTCGTAACGATTTTCAGAATTTTCTAGAGATAGATAGAAATAAGAATCGTCAAAAAAGGAATCTAAAATTCCCTCGTAGTCTAGGAAATACTCTCTACTTAGGGTTCCAGTAAAAGAACCACCATCTTCGTAGGAAAAAATCTTCATTTCGGTAGGAGAAGTGGCTATGACCGTAGTACTTTTTACTGCAACGCTTTCAAAGCCTTGGCTTGAGCTAGCGTCAGAAGCCCAGTCTAAATTCCCCGTGGCTAATGAATATTTTACAAGGTGTCTATTAGCTCCACCAGAACTTTTTATGATAAAAGCAGCTTCGTGGTTCATTGCGATATCAAAAACTTCGGATTCCGTAGTTAAAGGAAATAGAAAATTTCCTGTTTCGATATCATAGACTTCAATACCATAGTCAGACGCAGCATTATGTGAATAAGCAAAAATTACTTTATCCCCATTAGAAGATGCTCTCAATGAAGCGCCGTCTACAAAAGAATTTTGTAAAGTAAAAGTCTGGACTACAGTACCATCTTCCCTACTACGCGCTTGTGCTTCTCCTTCGGAATTGACGGTGTAGATAAGGTGCCCATCATACCCTGCTTGACCCCAGTCTTCTCCAGTTTCAAACAGTTCAAAATTAGAGTCTCCTAATTCCTTAGTAGCATCATAGGTTTCGACAATTCCCGCTTCCCCTTCAGATAGGATATTAAAAGCCTCTGTTAGATTGCGAAATCGTTGTGCAGTTTTGGAAAAAGAATATCCCTCGAAATCTGAACCAGTAGCCCCTACTAAATCATTGTCTAACGTAATTTCTGTTTGGCTAGTAGCTCCAAGAGTGTCTGTAGATATTGTGCCGTCGATAGCGGTAATATTCCCTGCATCAATATCTCGGTATATCCCAAATTGAGTATCCTCTAGGGAAATATTAGCTACAATTGTAATATCGCTGGCAGAGTCCCCATCGGCTCGGACAATATTGAGGACCCCTAGTTCTCCTTCAGTGGAGATATTAGTAGCACTAAAATCCCCATCAACGGATACAGAAGTTCCCGTCTCAGGTTGAATCACGTTTGTAGCTACGTAGGTAGTAAACGTTCCCGTTTGTGCCTCTATGTGATCCGTATCAATAGTATCTGCATTGACCGTTGTAACATTAACGGTATCCGAATCGATAGTACTCACTACTAGCGAATTTAAAAATTCATCAGGAGATATTCCAGACTCAGGAGTGAAAGTCAGAGCATCTGCACCTACAGATTTTTTACCTGCTCTTCCCGTTCCGGAAGCTAGGATATTTGGGTCTTTTTTAGATGGCATAATTTATTTTCTCTTAGTTGCTATGATGAGTGAGCCAATTTCCTTTAAGGCGATAAATGCCCGCACATACGAAGATATTATCCCCGAACGTGATTTTATTCTCAGATGCTCGATCAAAATATTGAGTCATTATTACTAGAACCGCTGTTCCTTTTCTTCCAAAAGAAGTATCTTCTTTCAAACGTGCGACTACCGGCATAAATGCCTTGTGAGTTACTTCGGAAGAAAGGCTTTGAGAAAAAACCGATGGAAAATACTCGGTATCGTCTGTGGCTCTATAATGTCCTATCTCCTCTAAAGTATTTTTAGCTGGAACTTCCAGTGAAATAGTATCAACATCTACCATAGGTACCATTACAGGGAGTTTCAGAAGCCCTGTAAGCGCATCAAAAGAATCAACGCTAACCGGACCAGGCGCACTTAAAGATTGCTCTCCCTGGTAAGCTGAAGCGGGGGCCCCACCTGATACGGGAATCTGATTAAGTGGTGCCTCATAGGGAAAAGGTGTTACTACCGATCCCGAGGACGCTGTTCCTGTGTATAAATAAGAAGGTATAAATAGAGGCTCTATGTCTAGGGTAGCAGGAAGTAAATCTTGGGGTAGAGCTTGAATCGAAGGTGCTAAATAATACAGGAACACTTTGGAAGTGGAAGGCAAAGGTTTTAGAGGAGTGAAAGTTATCCCCACCACATCTCCCTCAGTATGAGCAGAACTGAGAGTCAAAGCCCTTCTATCAACAGAAGCAACTGTATCGGCATTTCCGTCCACAGTTACCGTAAACGAAGTGTCCGGGTTAAGAGGGTCTGTAATATACGGAAGCTCAGGCAATATAACCTGATCTGTGCCTACTACAAAAGTGTCTAGAACTCTATCAGTGAGAGGACGCCATTGAACTTCAACTTCTCTGTGAGGTCCTTCTTCATATAGAACTTCCAGATCTGCATAGTCCGCAGGCTCAGTACCGGATTCAATAATGAAATTGAAATTAGCATCATCCAGATTATCTTTAACAATTGAGGTAAGACCTCCACCTGCTAGATAGGTCACTTCGTATTCTACCCAAATATCAGCATCGCTGGTAAAAGAAAGGTCATCTATCCTTATAGTAACTTCGTCCGTGCCCAGACCTAGTGCGTCTGAAAAAGGAACATCAAAAAGGGCAGAACCTCCATCCACATCATTAATGACAACAGAAATTACGTCTGTAATAAACGCTTCTCTCCCTGTACTTGGTCCGTTGTTAAAATACTCAACACTTGGTAGAGTAAATACAAGGGTATCCCCTTCATCCCAGTTGGCTCCCGCTGCGTTAGAAAGAGCGTCGAATTCAATAACATGCCTTTGGACGTGTGACCTGTCACTGAAAACCGTACAGATTCCATCAAAGTGACGGATTTCATTTCCCTTATTAGAGGTATTTCCCCAGGGTAATATTACATCGCATTTCAAAAAGCGATTACCAAAAGTCGGTGCATTGGCCACTTCCCATTCTACCGCTTGATCTCTACCCATAACCCAGGATCGAAGCTCGTTATCAAGAAGAAGAGACGTGCTCTTTTCCATAATCCTCTGCCATTCTGGTGTCTTAGGAAGGACTGCGTGCCTTAGGTCATAAACATCGTCCATTATAATCTGGTCTGCATAGATACCATCCGGTCTGGTCGGCGTGCCCGAACTTATAAGACCTCCCCCTACTCCATTTGAATCTGCATCCCAATCTGAGGAATTTCTTCTCCATACCATAGCTACTGGAATGCTATAGACATACCCATCAACGGTGTTTAGATCATTATCGGGATCTCCATCTCCGGCTATCCAAAGACCGGGGTCTTCTCCATGCGCACTAAAGGTGAGAGTAGTTGCAGTTGCATTAGGACCCTGTGCTTCTACATTCACGTCAGAATATCCATCCCTAGTCTCTCCGTCCAATCTGACAGTTCTTAGGGCATATTGAATTTGGACTCGACGTGTGGTAGTCTCACCAGGATCCATGTTTGCAATAACGGGAGGATCCAGAAGATCATCGTCCAGCCAGGTAGCAGTAGGTGCTAACACATTACCATGAGGCCAGATCTTATCAAGGGCAGGTTTGTTATCCGTGCTAGGATTCGCTTCAACGAGGGATCTCCAGACTTCAACGAAAACAAAATCAACTGAAATATTTCCATCCGGGCCACCAATCGGTCCGGGCAGTTCTATTTTATTCTTTCCAGCATCAACCGTATCCGTGTATTCTAGAGGTATGATCCAACCATTCACATGAACTTTGGGTTTTCCTACCAACTCAAAAGTGTTGGCTTCCATACCAAATTCAAAGTCCTCATAATTATTCGAGGAAAAATCTCCCGTCAAGAAACCGGAAGGCATTAGTCTTCTCAGAGTTTCAGAGTTATAATTTCCCTGAATGTCTTGAATAAGATTCAGTTCTGCATGAGATACAGGTTTCCCTCTCTTAAAAACGACCGTCTCAAAAGATTTTTCTGTAGGATCCAGATAGGTATTATCAGGACCTAAATTTTTATCACTCATTGGTTATTCTCTGGGTCTTTCAAAACGTGATCCTCCACGAGATTGTCATCGTGGACGAGGCGGGTTTGTTTATAGGCTTAAATGTAATATAGTTGCAGAGCAAATCATTTGTCTCTACATTGATATCGGGATCATAGGGAGACGCATTTGATAGGGGGTTAGGATTATTTAGATCCACATCACCACCAATCAAACCCATCTCCACTAGCGCGCCGTCACTTGCTTCCCCAACATCAAATTTAGTGGTGAAGTCCACAATGTTGGTTGGATATGCAACATGATCGCCCGCTCCATCTACAAAGCTTTTCGCTAGAAATCCTTTTCGTTCGATCTCTTCAAATAATGATCTTTGTTCCGCATCCGCAGGTGGAGGTGCGTCCGAAGCGCCTAGGTTCCATGCAGGATCCCCTGTTCCTACTGCTAGTCCAAAGATGCCATGTGTGGGACCTGCGTTATCCCAAGCAAGCCATGCCAATAGAATTGACATATCCTTGGTGATTACGTTCTTTATGTGTCTCTTTTCGAGCAGTTCGTTGGTTTTCCCATCTCTGATCTCAAAAAAAACTTCCCCTTCCATGGGAGTAGGAGCCTTATCTTTATATTGCATCCCTACATCAACCCTTTGAAGGTTGGTTACAAGACGCTTAATTTTAGCGTAGAAGCGTTTTAAAAACATTTCAGTTTACCACTCTATAGATTGTTAAATGTACTGTTATAGGATACAAAAAGGTTCTCACAAATTTGAATTATGAGATCTCAAATGTTATAGGAACGTCTGCGCCTACATCATAAGTATCTAGAAGATCCTCTTCATTATCTAGGGTACTATCTGCCACATCCAATAAAAGGCCAGCGACCTCATTAAATTTCCCTTCTTCTAATTCATCTCCTATAGGACCTGGATATTCTTCTTCTTGAGTCCACTTTAAATCTATGTTTAAAAAAGGGAGAGATCCCCGAACACAAGTAGCGTCATCTAGGGTTGAATCGGGATCATCTAAGATAAGGGGGCTATAAATACATTCAGCCTGTCCTTGATCTGGAATTTGATACGTTTCGTAAGTTTCGTCCCATTCCTCTAGGATGATCTCAGTCCAACCAAGATCATCACAGGCGGGTGAAATATTACCAGTTTCCCCTCTTATTACTGACGATCGTAGGTCCAGACTTTCGTAAAGAGCGTCGTCATTGACAGTGAAAGTATATTTGGTTTTTCCATCATTACTAACAGAAAATGATGAAGCGCCGTTAAAGATATCAGAGTCAGGATCTACGGGAGTTTCTGAGACTGTCAGAATTTTCTGGAGAGACAGAGGAAACGGAGGTGTCTCTTCGTTCAGCTTGGTTACAGGATCTTGTTCTTTTAGGTATTTATGTCCATGCGGCTTATCAGTTAGATATCTTAATTTTAGGGGTGTTCTATGTTCTGGCAAAGGCCCGTCAAGAATCGTGACTTCCTGCGTTTTCTTATTGAAATCAAAATCATAGGACTGAGACTCATCCTCAGACAGAACATCCAGTACACGGACAGCACCTATCATTTTAGAGGACAGAAAAATCTGGTCCTCGGTATCTGAAAATATTTTAATCAGATCAGGTTCGTCATCAAACAGACCTTCGGGACTCGATACCTTGTGTGCTGCATTGAACACGGAATGTTGTAGAGTTTTTAGATCATGCCGAACATTATTAACTCGATACCTGATATATTCCCATTCACTATGTGAAAAAGACCTAGGATCCAAATGCCCGAATCTGATATAGCCCAGATCCGTATTGAGGATAGGAGGTTTGTTTCGATCAGGAAGTTCGCTGTACTGTTTTACAAAAGAAGGATCAGTCTCATCATTCAAGAAAATCTGAGTTTTGCCTGCAGGATCCCTGTGAATCCGTATGTCCAGGTCCTCCCCTATCCAATTAGTAGGTACAAATTCATAGGAAGAAGGGTCTTTTATATCGCCTCCCATATAGAGTCCTACTTTTTCCGGACCATAATCAGTAGAATGAGCGAAGAAATAATTAAGATCGAGTTCAATCTCAGGTTCCAGAAGGTCAATGAATAACACATAGTGGTCATCATCATTATTTCCAACGGAACTAGGAAGGTTTGTAAAAGTTCCTGCATGTATCCCATCAATGAAAAGAAGATACCCTGCTTGAGTTCTCAATACCCTATAGGTATGAAATTCTTGGTCGCCCCAATCAAATGAGACGCCAACGGGATCTCCAAAATTGTCTTCTTCTACGATGCCATTATCGTCAGTGAATACTACTTTCTTAGTATTTCCGTCATCCCAGAAAGCAAGGGACACATAACTAAGATCATCATCAATTCCGATTCTCAGAGACCGAATGTTTTCTGGAGTAAGTGTTCCATCCCTCATTCGCAATCTAGTGGAAAACAGATGTTTTTCAAAAGGTTCATTGGGATCCGGAAAAGGAATCCTAATATTTGCAGACCCCAGCAGACCTTCTTCTTTCTGGATCCGATGCCAGCGATCAATGAAGGTAGACTCTACATCATCAAAAGAACTTGTCCACCCTTCGTCTTCAAAAGATGCCGTCCCCGAGTACGCAGCCCTAAATCTAGGAATAGGAGTATCTTGTGAGAAGGCTGCACTTGGAGGAATGGCACCCCCACTGAGAATGGTAACAGGATCAATAAGCTGAGACTGTCCTCCCGATACTAGATAGGAAGCAAAATCCGCTGGGTCATTTGTCAGATCTTCTGCGAAAAGGGAAATGGTCACTTCTTTCCGTTCGTCTGCCATTGTAACGGATGCCGCAGATCCTACAGAGAAAGAATCAACTCTTAATGAAGTCTGAAAATCCGAACTAAACTGAGAAGTTAGAAGAGGTTCAATACGGGCATAAGAAAAAGATCCTTCTGCCACCCTCCCAGCCTGCTCCAGTAGAAGTTTATCGCCACTTAGTATCTCTGAGTACCCCTGATCATCTAAAAGCGACCATGGCGTGTCTGGATGCTTCTCAGGTAGCTCTTCAAAGTCAGAACGTACTGTAATTTTCTTGGCACTTTCCGTAGGGGAATTGGGATTAATCGAGTATCGAATGAAATCCCATCCCGACCTGCTCTCCCCTTGTCTACTTACGGAACCAAAAAATACCTGATTAAAATCTAAGATCTCAAAAGTTTCGGTTCCCAATGCCAGATCTGTTTCTTCTGCTTCTGCAAAAGGAAACGGGGATCCTCCTACAAATGCCTGTATATTTCCCTCTTCATTTTTGAAAATTCGATAGGAATTTAGACTATTAAATTCTATTTCAGGGAAAGTTTCTATCGTCCCTGTCACACTAGAAGGCATGATCGTCGTTAAGATCACATCATAAAAGCCAGGATTAGAAGTAGATTCTGAAACTGAATCTACTTCGTAAATAGATCCTTCTACAAATACTTGAGATCCTTCCTCGAAGGGAGGTTCGCTTGCATATCGCAATCGAGTATTGATTAGGTTTCCATTATCATCGACAGGTACCACTTCTGTGGTCAGTCCTTGATAAGACTCCCATCTGTCTTCTTCGTTTTCGTTTTCTAGGAAACCTGCGAACTGAAAACCACCTACCTCCAAGAAACCCAGTAAATATAGGTTTTGGTCGCTTGCATAACCCGCAGCTATGCCGGTAAAATCTTCGGCCTTTTGATAGTCAAAAACCTGAAGGCGGAAATTGATGGTCGCAATATGATCAAAACTAATATCCGTTTCCTGCTGATAGAAAAGCGGATCGGAATCGATCACGTTTTGTGACGATGAGATATCGTCTATAATGAAAAGCCCTTCTTCAAACTCGGGAATTACGGGTTGCGTACCCACTACTTCCCAGGGTTCTTTGGGGAAATGATCCCCCTCAAAAGAAACCGAAAATGATTCTAAGTTCCTCCCTAAATGAGGATGCCCGGGGGTGTGAGGAGGCTCATTAAATCGAAGAACTGTAGGATCATTAAAAACCGCAGTATATCCCCTTTGGAAAGCGGTATGTATATGTCCTATTTCTTGAGGTTGAGGATTCTGGTAGTCAGGCCCAAAAACAGAAGTGAAAGGAAATTTCTGATAATAAGAAGCTACTCCAGCTTGATTGAACAAGTATCCTTCATTATTGAAAGATGCTATATTTACGGTAGGATTGGGAGTATAAAAATAACTTACCTGTACAGAAGCTCCTACTGCTATAGGATTTACCAAGACAATGATGCCTTGTGTCGGTTCTATATGAAAGACTTCACGAAAGGCACCGTTAATGATTATTTCAACATCGTCGGGTTCAGCTAATCTAGCATCTCCCCAACCTTTGGTAAGAGGTCCATGTTTGGTATGGATAACCCCTAAAAAACAGTTAGGGTCAGCCTGAACAAACTGAGAAGTGTTAATGATCCCCGCAGAAAGAAGGGAACCTGCATCGGAGTTTTGCCATATCCCTCCAGTAAGAAGAGAGTTGGCAGCACCACTCGTAGTAGTAATACTACAAACGCCCTGTTCCGGTGCGTCCGGATCTATACCAATACCCGTAGAAGAAGCCCATCCCTTTGTTCCGTCGGGTTCCTCGGTACCCCCCGTAATTATAAAAGTTGCCTGATCATCTGATGATGAGGACATATTTTAGTCCTCGTTGAGAATAACTTCATAAGATGAGAGACGGTTTTGACCGTCATAAGATGCAGTCATTTCATAGGTAGCAATTTCGTTTACTTCATTACTAAGATCGTCGGCAGTAGGATAAATTTTTACCTCTGCGGAAATCAAATTATTATTAGCGTCATAAACATGATCTGTGATCTTATAATTTTCTTGAGACAGTCCCAGCATTTTCTTAACGTCTAGTCCTAGACCTGAAATAGAAGTCTCACCATCCCCCAGTGCGTCCCAAATTCCTTTGTCTACGGGAGGAGTCACATTGCCCGTACCATTAACAAAAAGGCTTCTAGTAGCTACTACTTCGCCTACGGGTACCCTCTGGTCGAAGTCAGAGAGATATCCGTCAAAAGAATCTTCTAGCTCGGAAACCGTAGCAGTATTGGTATTGACTGTGGATTCTAAGGTAGCAATAGAAGAATCAATGGTGTCTGCCCTTGTATCCACATCTAAAATAATCTGATCTGCTTTGGTATCTAGCTCGGAAAGAGAAGGAACTATGGAATTATTAACCGTAGTTTCTATGTCGGAAACAGTAGTATTTGTAGCAGTGGACAGAGTGTCTAAATCTGAAAAATCTTTGGTAAAGACCCTTCCCCTTAATAGATAGGAATCGAAAGATTTAGCAGGGTCAATTCCGGGATCTTCAAAAACACTAATGATCACTTCCCCTTCTGTATCTAGGACCGTGGAACCGTCTAATTCCAAAGAATAAAGCCCTTGCATGGTAGACGAACTTAGTTCAGTGATTCTCCCCGTAACGTCGTATTCCGTAGGAGGTGCTACCCCATTCTTAGCTACATAGCATATGATCTCAGATGCCACTAGTCCCGTGACAGCATTTCCTCCACTTGCTAAGATGAGGGTAGCTACAGATGTTTTATTCTGTGCAAAAAGAAGGGACATTTAGGATCCTATCTCGGGTTAGGAATGTTATTAGTATTCATAACGTTTTAGAAAAACATTATCGTCCCTAGTTTATTAATCTAGCTTCTTGACCAGATAATTGGTGAGAAGACCATCAACATTATAAGTAGCGGACAGTTCATAGGTGGCCATTGGGTCATCGCCAACTCCAGGAACGGATCCAGCCCAGGGTTCCGCATAGGTATTAATAGTAGCAGAAATCAACTTGCTATCCTCATTATAAGACTGGTCAACGATTTGAAAGTTTTCTTGACTCAAGCCCGCGATTCTAGCTAATAAAGTAGCTGCATCATCTAAAGATTCTTGGGCTGTGATCAGTTTTACTCTGATCTGCTCAAGCGAGTCTGTACCTTCTACAAAACCATCTCCTTTGATTGCATCAAGGGCTTCTTCTACTGTGGTAAAGTCGATGTCTCCCGATACCGCAGCAACGGCTTCTCGAATAGAGGCTAAGTCGTCTTCCTCCGCAGTGAATTCATCCCCTTTTATTTCGGTTAGGATGTCTATAACCGGAGATAAGTCAACACCTCCTGCGATGATAGCGGCTTTGAGGGACTTTAAATCATCCTCTCCCGAAGTAAATCCCACACCTTTGACTGTATTCAAGTCATCTAACACGTCTTTACTGGTGTTCTCAATAACTTGGACTTGGATATCTTGACTGTCCAACGCT